>ERZ1699650.74-NODE-74-length-63634-cov-21.889162_pt1 | contig 63634 bp, 44 predicted proteins | sample MGYA00581512_ERZ1699650 | MGnify/ENA primary metagenome ERZ1699650 (study PRJEB42348, sample SAMEA6618698) | metagenome | isolation source: Polyester-degrading enrichment culture growing on monomer terephthalic acid, Te | collected 2019-05-17 ... | reverse complement strand
AGGAGTTGCAGGGCTGGGTGTAAACCGGCATCCGGTAGTCGCCCTAACCCCCCTTGAAGGGGGCAGTGCGACTGGCTTGCAGTTTAACTCCGGCGCTTGGGGTTCAGCGGTTTAACATTGTTGGGCGGTGTGTCTTGTTGACTGACCAGCCGGTCGAGCTTGGCATCGATGCGTTCGAGCGCGCTGGCAATGCGGCCCAGGGTTGACTCGTCACCTGGCTCCTGACCTGCTTGCACAGCCGAGTCTTGGTCTGGCTCGGCAGTCGATGTCGCATCGGTTGCATTCTTTTCCTCTTCCTCCGCTTCCGCCTCCATGTGCGCCATAAAGGTTTCACCCATCAGATCCTGACGGATCTCTACCAGGTCGTCGGGGTTGATCTGGATGCGGTCGTCGGAGTATGCACAGAGCATCAGGCCATCGCATAACTTGTTAATGAGGCGTGGAATGCCTTTACTCAGTTTGTAGATCTCATTAATGGTTTTCTGATCGAACAGCGTTTCGCCTTCATAACCCGCTATGAATAACCGGTGGTCGATGTATTCCGCCGTCTCTTTCGCACTCAGTCCATTCAAGTGAAAGAATAACTTAACCCGCTGGGCCAACTGCGGTATCTGGTAGATCGAGTCTTTCAGCTCTGGCTGCCCCATCAGAATAACCCGCATCACCGGGCCATTGGCCCCTTCCAGGCCCGAAAGCATGCGAATGTCTTCCAGGTTCTCATGCGTCAGGTTCTGGGCTTCGTCCACAGCCAGCACTACCGGAATACCGTCATTGGACAATTGTTGCAGGTAATCGTTGATCGACAGCAGCATCGATACCTTGTTGGTATCGTCATGCGGCAGGCCGGCCTGGCGAACGATCAGATGAAACAAGTCGTCCGATTTTAAATTGGTGTAGGCAATATGAAAGAGTTTCAGATCAGAGTTCAGGCCACGCATCAGTTTTTTCAGCAAGGTGGTCTTGCCGGAACCAATTTCGCCGCTGACAACTACAAATCCTTCCGGGCTCCAGACGGCTGAATCCATATACACGAACGCGCGCGAGTGCTGCTGACTCATATAAATAAAGTCATCTTCCGGCGCCATCCGAAACGGGTGACGTTGCAGGCTGAAATGTTCGAGGTACATGTTATTGCATCCAGTTGGGTACCCACGAAGGGCACCGAACAGTATTATCGGTGATGACAAATCTGGTCATCGGGTCAGACAGCCTTTCCCAATTGTTCCGCATGGAGCACATCGACTGTAGGACTGTAATGTCGGTAGCTGTTCGACACCGTATCAAAGTGGAAGTCATCCAGCAGCCGCTCCAGGCGCGCATAACACTTGTCAAGATGAGTATAATGTCTGAATCGTGAAAACCAGCTGGCTGCGTTAAACCGGGGCTGGGCCGGGTCTATCTCCCAAGGGTGCAAATAGAACATCTGGGGCACTTTATCGCCCTGGCTCGCCTGGCGAAACAATTGTCGAAATAAAGGATAAGGAAATTGGCGAAAATAGCCACCGCCAGCTGCCGGGACCGACACACCCATGATCTGTGCGGTGGTCAGAGGGAACTCACGCAGTGTACCACCGTTGGCTGTTTGCAACAGATACGGCTCTCGGGGGGAGCCCGGTATACCATAGTTATCGTGCCGGATAGGGAAAATACTTGAATCCCAAGTGAAACCTAGCTCAGTCAACACATCCAGTGCCCAGATCGAACGGTGTGTGATTGAGTAGCTGGCGGCACGATAACCGGTTACAGGCTGCTGAACAATGTCCTCCAGCAAGGCTTTGGAGCGACGTGTTTCTTCTTTGAAGACTTCTGGTGTCTGGTTGTAAATAAGTTGGTGGCTGTACCCATGCGAGGCAATTTCGTGGCCATGGTCCGCCAGGCGGCGAATCAGTTGTGGATAACGCTCTGCTACCCAGCCCAAAACAAAAAACGTCGCACTGACGCCTTTACGCTCGAATAACTGTAACAAAGCTTCGGTATTTGCTTCTACGCGGGAGGGCATGGCACCCCAGTCGTCGGGTTTAATCACTTTTGAGAGCGCGGCGACGTGGAAATAGTCCTCTACGTCAATACTGAGGGCGTGAATTGCATTGTTTTGGTGCATTAAACCTTCCATCTAACGTCCCTTTAGTCCCTGTAGGGGTATAGAATAACGCCCGTAAGAAATGAATTCACCCTGTAAATAGGCTTGCGGTCCAGCAATTTACAAGAAGTAAATTGACACTCTTGAGATTGACCCCGACACAGCGCACAATGAGCGCCTCCCCGGGAAGGGTGTCAGCAAGAGTTGTCTGGTTAAAAAGGAATTGCTAGTTTGTCTTATGTCCGCTTCAGAAAACACTATCTACATGCACCTTACCTGATACTAGGGGCATGCGAATTTCTGCTATTTGCCCTGATTCCACAGATCACCAGTTGGGTCGCCCCTCTTTTGGGGGTGACTGCTAATCCCGGGTTACTTCAGCCAGGAGTCGCTATATTGTTTGCTTTGGTGCTTAGCACAGGGACGTTGGCGATGGGTGTGTATATGGCGATGGTGCAAGAGGGCATGACCGCGATGTTCTTCAGGTCCCTGGTTGCTTACTTCTTCCTAGCTGGCCTGGCTCTGACACTGATACATGAGGTGTTTCCGGAAAGTGGGCTCAACAGCAACGTGTTGTTATTGAGTATTTGCCTAGCATTTTGCGGTGTTTTGATATTGCGCAGTGCTTTTTTGCGATTGGTCGACTCAGCTCAATTAATGCGCCAGGTGGTTGTATACGGTTCTGGCTCAGTCGCAGCAGGGTTGATAGACGATTATCTGAACCACAGCGCACACTTGGGGATTAAAATCATCGGCTGCATCAAAGACACTGAAGACCCAGTTGTCGCTACTGAGTTACTAATGACTCCCCCGGCTGATTGGGCAGCTTTTGTCCGGCAGCATCGAATTTCCGAGGTCATAATGGCGCCTCAGGAGCGTCGCCGAAGTGAGGCCAACTCTCTACCACTGACCGAGCTAATGAAATGTAAGCTTAGTGGTACGGAAATTACAGATGTGCAGTCCTTTTATGAACGGGACATGAAAAAGGCAAATATTAGTCTGGTACAACCTTCCTGGATCCTATATTCCGATGGCTTCAGGGCATCTAAAAGTCGGAATGCCAGTAAGCGACTGCTTGACCTGGTTATCAGCCTTGTTCTGGCAGTTTTATTGCTTCCTTTTATCGTCCTAACAGCGTTAGCTGTGCTGCTGGAGACTGGCCGACCCGTACTTTATAGCCAGATCAGAGTTGGCAAAAACGGACGCCCCTTTCGGATATACAAGTTTCGCAGCATGCGTCAGGACGCAGAAAAGGGTGGTAAGGCAATTTGGGCATCCGAGAATGACGATCGGGTAACCCGAGTTGGCGCTTTTATTCGAAATACTCGGTTGGATGAACTACCCCAGCTCTATAACGTTATTCGTGGCGACATGAGTTTTGTCGGCCCCAGGCCTGAGCGGCCGGAGTTTGTCGTTGAACTAACCGAAAAGATACCGTTTTACGACACCCGACATTACGTTAAACCAGGCTTGATGGGCTGGGCGCAGCTCAACTACCCTTATGGAGCGTCAGTTGAAGACGCCCGAGGCAAGCTGGAATACGATTTGTATTACTCCAAGAATCACAGTCTAATGATGGACATCCTGATTATGATTCAGACGGTGGAAGTTGTGTTGCTTGGCAAAGGAGTGCGATGAATGGCTTATATGCAGTGTGCAAACCTAAAGCATCTTTTTACTGTCGTCTTCACCTGGGTGTTTCATTTGGGGAGGCGTGCGCCGCCGGCATCGATAGTTGCCGGATTGGTGTTAAGCATAGCCGGTTGTGCATCAAATGGGGCAGCCCCTCCTACATCTCCAAGCAATGAGGGTGCGCCACCCATGAAGGCTCAGGCCGAGCCTTATCTAATAGGTATTGGAGATACCATCGCCATCAACGTCTGGCGCAACCCTGAACTGAGCCAGAGCATCATCGTGCGTCCGGACGGCTATATTTCGATGCCCCTAATGGGTGATGTATTGGCAAATGGAGAATCTCCAGAGCAACTCGCTGACACCATTGACAGGGCATTGCAATCGGTTATTCGTTCCCCGGAAGTTACTGTTATGGTGACTAACCCAGCTAGCGCCGAATACCTGAATCTAGTTCGGGTTACTGGCGAAGTGAACTCGCCCGTCTCGATTTCTTACAAGCAAGGCATGAGGGTAATGGATGTGGTGCTCCGTGCGGGTGGAGTCAGTGAATATGGCGCTGCCAGTCGAGCCAGGCTCAATCGTCGGGTCAATGGAGAGTACCGCGCCTTCAACGTCGACTTGAAGGCCATCTTCGATGATGGTGATATGAGCACCAACTATCTATTACAGGTGGATGACGTAATTACTGTGCCCGAAAAGTCTGCTTGGAGGGGTGAGTTCTGATGGATCTGCGCTTCATTCTCGATACGCTCAGGGCGATGAAGCTGGAGTTGTATCGCTATAGGGTAATTGCAGCATTGCTTTTTATTACTGCTACCAGCGCCATTTTGGTTTTGGGTTACATAACGCCTAAGACATACACATCCAATGCTGTACTGTATGCCGATTCCAGTAATATATTGGCACCATTGCTCAGTGGTTCGGCTGTAATGAGTGCTAATGAACGAATAAGCGAAGCACGAGAGATATTGCAAAGTCGATCACTGTTAGAGTTGGTCGCCGGGGATTCCGGTCTGTTTGAACAAGGTATGACGGACGAAGCTCGTAATCAGGTTCTAGCTGGATTGAGGCGTGCAATCAACATTCGTGTAAGCGGAGGTGCATTCCTTGATTTGAGTTATACCAGTGGTGATCCGGGCCAATCATTTCGTGTTTTGAGTGCCGTACTAACAAAATTCATAGACAAGACTGTTACCGATAAGCGGGCGGAGAGCCGGGGTGCGTTTGAATTTATTGAGTCACAAGTACAAACCTATAAGCGTCAACTTGAAAATGCAGAGCAAACGCTTAAAGAGTTTCAATCTGAAAACTTTGATGGCACTGAGGCCAGTGTTCAAGGTCGCATTGAAAGTCTGCGTGCAGAGGTTGAAAATCTGGAGCTGCGAATTCAGGAAACAACAACCCAGCTTCAGCTAACGCGGCGTCAATTGGCCGAAGAGGAACCCTACCGTGAGGTTATCACTCAGACTGGGCAGTCAGATATTGATAACAGGCTCAATTCGATGCGTGACCGCCTCGATGATATGCGGCTAATGTACTTGGATACGCACCCCGACATTGTCGCGTTAAGATCGCAAATCGCCGAGTTGGAAGCGCAAAAGGTAGCTCAGGGAGACCAGGGTACCCGTAATGTAACTGAAGTTATTGAAAACCCGGTATATGAGGACTTACGAATCCGGCAAACTAATTATGAGACCGCTCTTGAAGTGCAGCAAAATCGCCTCGAGTCGACCCGTCGATTGCTGGAAGATGCCTTTGATCGTGCCGAACGGGTCGCTGGGAATCAAGCACAACTGCAAGAGTTGACTCGCGACTATGACGTAACACGCAATGTGTATGAGGATATGCTCGAGCGCCGTGAACGAGCCCGATTGTCAATGACACTCGACGTTGAAGGAGAAGGAATAAGCTACCGTATTCAAGAACCTGCGAGCTACCCCACCAATTGGAACGAGTTAAAGATATGGCAAGTTGGCCTCGCTGGTCCCGTTTTGGGGTCAGGCCTGGTTGTAGGCTTGCTTGGTATGCTTGTTCTGTTTGATCAACGTATTCGGTCTGAACGAAGCCTGCAGAACCAGTTACCCGATGATATGGTTTTACTCGCAACAATACCGCATTACAGCAGTAGCCTGAAGGATCGCATATTACGCTGGGATATCCTGTTGTTGGGTTTTGTATTGGCATTGTTTTTAGCAGCATACAGCGGCATGGTGCTATTGAACCTACTCGGCTATGAGCCTGCTGTCTTAGTACAGTGGTTTAACCCAGACGAAATGCTTTAGGAGGTTCGAGTGGACGATAGCAAGATGTACAAAGCCCTGCTTAAGCAACAAAATCGCCAGCGACACGAGCATGATGAAAGTCGAGGTACATTGGCCGAGAACACTCACCTTCAAAATGTGCTTGGACAAGGTACGCATAAAGTTGAAGCGCCCTATAGAGTAGAGCGGATTTCCAAGAGTCGATATAGAACGGGCAGTGATGAGCCTGTTATTAAATATAACCCATCCATATCTCTGGACCGCATTGAAAATCCAGTACCGCTTTCAATTGCTGAATTACGAGAGCGCAAGCTGGTTTACCCTACTATGCCGAACAAGGCAATTCTCAACGCTTATCGTGAGTTACGAATCAAATTGAGGGACCGTTCAGTAAACAGTAATGGGTTGATTATGATGTCCTCGCTGTCACGCAAGGTGTCCTCTATCCATACAGCATTTAATCTGGCTATCACCTTCGCCATGGACTCTCAAACGTCCGCCTTGTTGGTCGACTGCAACCCTTATGAGGAAGATCTTGCCAAGCTGGTTTCGGTGCCACTTGCAGAGGGAATAACGGATTATGTCGCCAGCCCTGACATGGATGTGAAGCAGATCATCTACCCAAGCGGAATTGACCGACTTAGCGTCATACCAGCTGGCAATCTTGCTACATCTGCCGTGGAACTATTCTCATCAGATAGAATGAAACAATTGATGTCAGAGCTGAAAAACCGGTATCCTGATCGGTTTCTCGTAATGTATGCGCCACCTTTCACTCTAAGTACTGAAGCCAGAATTCTGGTTCGCTATGCAGACCATACTGTTTTTACAGTCCCTTTTGGTGATCTGAGTGCTGATGATGTGCTGGATTCAATCGATGGGGTCAACCAGGATACGTTTGCTGGATTGGTTTATCAGGAGTAAGCAATCATGACGCAGGGGTGCGCCTGGTTAGCTCAGCCAGTTAACGTTTGTTTGGCGCTGTTGGCTTCAGTACTTCTGTTGGGTAGCAAGGTTATGGCTGAACAACCGCGCTTAACCCTTGGACTGGACGGTTACACCCAAAGCCGATTATCGACAAGCTCGGACTCAACGGTAGGCAGCAGTTTGAACGCCGATGCAGGTATTAATGCCAGCGCAGGGGCGAGGTGGCAAAGTGGTACGCGGCAGATCAACCTGGGTTATCAATTTAACACCAGAGCGAGCTACGGTAGTTGGCTCGATCTGGATAATGCCGAATCTCAACTCAGCAACCAATTGACTGGCAGCGCCATTTACCTGCAGCAAGACCGCTTTGAGCGTTGGGATGTGTCTGCCAGTCACCAGGCCACCGTCTATAATCCGGAACAAGGCCTGACCCTCAACCCCTTTGATCTGGAAGTCCGCCAGGGCCTGAGCCTGGCAGGCGGTGTCAATTTACAGCCCTCCAGTCGCACCACCTTTAGAGTCAGCATCAATGCTGGCACAAGCTTCAGTGCAGACTTGAGTCCGCTAGGCAGGACGCTTGGCTGGGCTTCATCCCTAAGGCGTCAGTTAAGACCGCGTTCCTCCGCTTCGGTGCAAATAAGCCAAACTTATGCTTACGCTCCGGATGTAGACGAACCTATGCGTATAGATACAGCCCAGCTTGGGTTAAACCGAACGCTGGAAAACGGAACCATCAGCGCCACCCTGGGTATTAGTCAATCAACCCAAAACAACCGTAGCAATGAAGCTCTGACCGGTTCATTGACACGCCGCTGGCAATGGGCAGAACATCAGACAGACATCACCCTGAGTCGGTCTATTTCAAGTACGCTGCTCGATCTGACGCAGGCGTCAGAGCTCCCCGGCAGCACAATTGACCCGACACCAGGCGACGATATCACAACCGAACAGGGTACGAGCCCGGTCACACCGGAACCTCTGGGTATACAGGACAGTCTGCAAATTGCATTCAATACACAACGGCTGTGTGAACTCTGTTCGCTTACCTACTCTGCAGGTACGACCAGAAGTGACCAGTTTTCAACGTCCAGCATAGAATATGGTGCTAATGCATCCCTGGGGCTCAGGTACCAGGTAACACCACAACAGACTGCCAGAGCGAACTATAAATGGCAGGGCCTTGGGTTGAATACATCCGATCGGCAAGAAACCCATCAGGCTAGTCTGGGGTGGTCCAGGAACCTCGATCGACGGCTGGGCGTTAATGCCAGCCTCCAATACGTTCGTTCCATTAGCGACACATCCGAAGAAGAGACGGCAGTGCGTATCGGCGCGAACTATCGGCTGGGAACTCTGTAAGCCTTGTTTTATTTGTCGCTCGTTGTTGTTAAGCTGGGCACTGTTCTATAAGGCAATCAATACTGGGCTGGATATAGATAATCGGCCCCATACGATACCAGCGTAAGACGTTCCAGGGAGTGGACCGTGACATCAAAAGCATTTTTCAGCCATCGCAAGCCTGTTCAGTTTTCGAAAACTGAAGCTCCCCGGTTAATGGTTGTCGTTGATACTGAAGAAGAGTTCGACTGGAGCAACCCGCCCGATCCAAATCAGAAATCTGTGAACAGCATGGCTCATATAGACCGGGTTCAGTCGATCTGCCGCAACTATGGTATTCGTCCCTGCTATGTGATTGATTACCCGGTGGCCAGTCAGAAAATCGGCTATGAAAGTCTGGCCCGCTATGCCGCTGCAGGTGAGTGCGAGATTGGCGCTCATTTACACCCCTGGGTAAATCCGCCCGTTCGCGAAGATATCACTGTTAGAAATATGTATCCGGGCAATCTGGATATTGAGCTCGAACGTGCCAAATTACTCAAACTACGTAACACTATTGAAAGTCTTACAGGGCAGAAGCCCCGGGTATACAAAGCTGGCCGTTACGGTTTTGGACCAAACACCGCCAACCTACTGGCAGAGCTTGGCTTTACTGTCGATGTATCGGTCAGCCCGCCTATCGACCACAGTCGCGACGGTGGTCCAGACCATAGCTGGGCGAATTCAAAACCTTTTTGGTTTGGCCGTGAACTGCTGGAAGTGCCTACTACCGGTGCGTTCGTAGGCTGGGCTCATCCTCTGGGGCGGACGCTGTTTTCGGCAGCCCAGCGATTGCGGCGATTCAAGGCACCCGGGGTCCTGGCTCGACTGTCGGCTGTAGACCGGCTTATGCTATCCCCTGAGGGCTTTACCAGCGAGGAACACATAAGGCTAACCCGGTTTTTGATCAACCAGGGTGTCCGTACCTTCACCTGGAGCTTTCACAGCCCAAGTGTAGAGCCCGGCCATACTGACTATGTAAAAACCGAAGCTGATCTCGAACGCTTTCTAGCGTCGTTCAAAACCTATTTCGACTTTTTCTTTAATGAGTTGGGCGGAGTGCCAACCAGTCCGCTTCAATTGAGATCGTATCTGGAGACTGTGCAATGAAAGTGCTAGGAATTTCACCCCTCGATAAGGATGCCACCGTTTCGATCGTAGAAGACGGCAAGGTACTATATGCAGCAGGCGAAGAGCGTTTTAGCAGGGTCAAGCAGCAAGATGGGTTCCCGGCGCAAGCTCTACAGGAAGCACTTGAATACACAGGGCTATCCATTAATGACTTTGATCTGGTGGCCTATCCATTCCTGACATGGGAGAACGAGCAAAAAGTCTTCACAAAGAACTTTGAAGACGAACGCACCTTTATCAAGGAATTTGAACCCAAAGACCTCAATGCACAGGTAAAAGAAGCGCTAAAGCGTGTTCCAAACCGGAGTGAACCCATACACGGATTGAACGAACCCAACGAGATCATGGATAAGGGCTTTTTACACAGCTCCTATTACACCATGGCCGGTACTCAAAAGCTTGCCTCCAACCAAGCCGCACTGAAAAGCTCCGCCAACTGGGGAGAAGCGGCCACAGAGTCGTTCAAACACTGGGAGGTGGAACTGAACGATGGTCTTACCAAAGCCGGTTGGACAGGCCCAGTCAAACGTATGGACCACCACCTTTCACATGCTGCCAATGCATACTATTGCAGCGGTTACGATGAGGCCTTGTGTATTACGTTGGATGGCTATGGCACCGGCTTGGCCGGCTCTGTCAGCGAAGCTCGAGACGGCAAGATTCACCGTTTACATGGCATTGCCTACCCTAACAGCCTGGGCACGCTTTACGAGCACGTGACGTCCAGCCTCGGTTTTAAACCAAGTCGTCACGAGGGCAAAATTGTCGGCTTGGCATCTTACGGCGACCCGAGCATTCTGGGTGATATTCTACTGAGTCGCATCGAGCAAACCGAGGGTGACTTTCGCATTTACGAAGCCAATAACGTTTACTTTTCGCGATATCTGGCCAGCAAGTTCCCGAAAATCGATGTTGCTGCAGCGTACCAGAATGCTCTAGAAGTGGTAGCAACCAACTATGTGCGTCACTGGGTAGAAAAGACCAGCATTGATACTGTAGTACTCTCCGGCGGTGTAACCGCAAACGTAAAATTGAACCAGCGCATTTTTGAAGTCGAAGGCGTTAACAACATTTTTGTTTACCCTAATATGGGCGACGGAGGCTGCGGCACTGGTGCAGCGCTATATCACAGCTGGCCAGGTGGCGTTAAAGACACCATTTCCTCCGCCTATTTCGGGCCGGACTTCAGTGAAACCCAGATGGAGCAGGCGCTTAAAGACGCTAACCTGACGTACGACAGACCCGCGTTTTTGGCAGCAGAAGTGGCTAAACTGATTCACAGTGGTCAGGTAGTAGCCCGATTCGACGGACGCATGGAATACGGTCCTCGAGCACTTGGCAACCGTTCAATTATGTACCATGCACGCGAGCCCGAGGTAAACCAGTGGCTGAATAAACGCTTGGGGCGCACAGAGTTCATGCCCTTTGCACCGGTCACTTTGTATGAAGCGCGGGAGAAGTGCTATCACAATATCAAAGGGGCCGAGCACGCCGCCGAGTTCATGACCATCACCTTTGACTGCACCGACTTCATGCGTGAAAGCTGCCCCGCAGCGGTACATGTGGACGGAACAGCAAGGCCCCAACTGATTCAGCGAGATGTTAACCCCGGTTACTACGACATCGTTAAGGAATACGAAAAGCTCAGTGGTATTCCCAGCCTGATCAACACCAGCTTCAACATGCACGAGGAACCCATCGTCGCGACACCTGAGGACGGTGTGCGTGCTTTCATGCAAGGCGAACTTGACTACCTGGCGATAGGGCCTTTCCTGGTCAAACACCCTACCGCAACTCACAACTAGAAAACTGTGCTTCAAAGGGGTTCGCAATAGCGTGGATGTCAAAGGTAATCCGTTATGACTGTCGCTAGCAGTTTGCGTGTTGTTCATGGGCCAGTTACAGATAGGCAGACGCTTGCTTTGGACTGGAAACTGTTAGAGTACCATGCCGATGCCAATATATTTCTTTCCTGGCAGTGGATCGGCATCTGGCTCCAGGTATACCAGCCAACGGCCTTTGCACTGCGAGTGTATGAGGGGGACATATTGGTCGGCCTGGGATTGATGGTAGAAGTTAAAGAGCGTAGACACGGTGTGTTGGTATCCCGCTGCCTGCGGCTCCATCAAACGGGTCACCAGCACCAGGATCAGATTTGGATTGAATACAACGGCTTCCTGGCCAAACGCGGTCTGGAAGAAGAGGTTGCCAGTGCTTGCTTGCAATACCTGTGCAACCACTGGGATGAATGGGATGAGCTTGTCATAGGTGCCATTGAGGTGGGCCAGGCAAAACAATACGCCAAAGCCAGTAGTCTCGATATGCATGTTCGATGGGAAGCTCCCTGTTACGGGGTGGACCTGGAAGCACTACGCAGCGCTGACAAAGAGTATCTGGAGCACTTGTCTAGCAATACTCGATACCAGATCAGAAGAGCACAGCGTCTTTACAGTAAGCGTGGGGAAGTGCGACTGAAAAGGCCTGCGAGTATTGAAGAGGCTTTAGTAGTTTACAGTGCTATTGGGCCAGCTCATCTGAAGCGATGGGGCTCAGGAAAGGATGAAAGCGGTTTTGCCAACCCGGAGTTCGTGAAATTTCACGAAGAAATGATCAATCATCACTGGGAGGAAGGTGGCATCGACCTTGTTACTGTTTATGCCGGTGACGAGGCAATCGCAACGTTCTACAACCTAGTATATCACGATACAGTGTACTTTTACCTGGGTGGTCTTAAAGTAGAGGAAGACAATAAGCTCAAACCCGGGCTGCTCGGCCATAGTTTATGTATTGAAGACTACAAACAGAGAGGCTTCAAATACTATGACTTTATGGGGGGAGAAGAGCGTTATAAAACTCAGCTTGGAAACTTTCACCAGGGGTTAGTGCAAGTCGCGCTTCAGAAAAACCTTTGGAGATTTAAGCTTGAAAAAGCAGCGAGAAGAGCGAGGAATCAGTTTCTTATATCACCCCTAAAACCAAAAAAACCGTGTTCTGAAAATAGAGGGAAGCAGAGCGAGCCACTGCCTAATGCTGGTTGGTCAGTTAAGACTCAAGAGCAAGAGTAAGGGTATGAAAAAACACAGGCCGCAATTGGAAATAGAACGGGCAATTGATGCTTACGTTAGCCAGCATCCAAATGGCACACCGTACCACCAGTCGGGCTGGTTGGCAGCAATACGACAGGCTTATGGACATACTGGCTATTGGTTGGTAGCTGACGAAGAAGGCGAATCTGGAGGCATACGCGGTATATTGCCCATTTGCGAGGTAAAAACGCCTTTTTCCCGTAAGCCAGGGCTTGCTTCCTTGCCGTTCTGTGACATAGGCGGCCCCTTGGCCGACACACCAGAGCTTGAGCAGCGTCTGGTAAATGAAGCACGTGCTCAAATGCCTTTGCAGCATGTGAAAGGGCTGGAAGTACGAATGCCGGGTTGTAATCCGGAAATCGAGAGTGGCTTCACCGCGCAAAAAGTACAGATGCTGGCCCAACTACCGGAGAGCAGTGAGGCATTAATAGCCAGCTACAAGCCGAAGCTGCGCAGCCAGATTCGCAAAGCGGAAAAAAATGGACTGACCGGTAAGCTGTTAGAAGGCCCTGAAGGTGTGGAGGCTTTCTATCATGTCTACTCTGCTAATATGAAGCGCCTTGGATCACCGGCACATAGTAAAGAATGGTTCTATTCTATCGCGCGTAACTACCAGGGCAATCTGGTGATTGGCCTTGTATACAAAGAGACTGAGGTTGTAGGCGCCGGCATTGTTTTATTCAATGGCTCTAACGCTGTCATTCCCTGGGCATCAACGCTCGCTGAATACAACCCTTTGGCCCCTAACATGCTTCTCTATTGGCAATTGCTGGCGTATGCCTGTGATCGGGGTTGTATCCAGTTTGACTTTGGCCGTTCAACGTACGGCGAAGGAACCTATCGATTCAAGAAGCAATGGGGCGCAGAACCACAGTTATTGCAGTGGCAGAGATGGGGGCGCAACGGCCAGGCTGAATCATCAGCGAAGGCAGGCACAAATGGATTGGGGCAAAAACTACGTCCACTGGTTGAAAAAGCCTGGCAGCATCTACCGCAACCCATTACCGACAGCCTTGGCCCAAGATTAAGAAGGTACATCACACTATGATGACGGTACTAACTCTGATAACACTGCTAAGCTTGTCCATGCCTTTCTACGTGTATGGTGGCTATCCGTTGGTGCTCTGGGTGCTGACTCGATTTACCAAAACTGAAATTGAGCACCAGATAAAGAAACTACCCTCGGTTACCCTGATTATCTCTTGTTACAATGAAGCCGGCGTCATAGCCCGAAAATTAGAAAACAGCCTGGCACTCGACTACCCGAAAGACTTGCTGACTATCAAGGCTGTTTCCGACGGTTCCAACGATGGTACTGATAACATTGTTAAAGGCTTCGCTGACCGGGGCATTAATCTTATCCGTCAGGAAGGAAGGCTGGGCAAGACTATGGGTCTAAACCTGGCGATGGAACAGGTTCATTCCGATGTGGTTATCTTCTCGGACGCCAATGCCATCTATGCTCCGGATTCAATAAAGCACCTGGTTAATCCATTTGCTGATAACAATGTAGGTTACGTTGTAGGTGCAGCGCTTTACACGGACGGTACCGAGTCGGCATCCGCCCAGAATGAAAACCTGTATTGGCGATACGAACTGGCCATTAAAGCCTGGGAAAGCCAGTTACATTCAGTGGTAGGAGGCGATGGTGCTATTTACGCGATACGTCGAACGTTGTGGGAACCGTTGCAACAGCGCGATATAAACGATTTTGTGAATCCTCTGCAAATTATTGCAAAAGGCTATCGTGGGCGTTTTGAACCCCGGGCAAAATGCTTTGAGGAGACCGCAGGAAGCTTCGATAAGGAGATTGCCCGCAAAGAGCGCATTGTAAACCGTAGTATAAGGGGCTTAATGCGTGTTAGCAGTGTTATGAATCCTTTGAAAACCGGCTTGTTTAGTTTTATGGTTATCTCACATAAGTTATTGCGTTGGTTAATACCATTCTTTCTCCTGATTGGACTAATTGGGAGTTCAATTCTTGCTAGTCAATCCTGGTTGCTTTTTCAATTTGTCACTGCAGGTAGCATATCATTTACTTTGCTGGCATGTTTTGGATTGATTATGCAAAGCAACCCTAAAATACCCGTGATCGTTTCGTTGCCATACTACTTTATAATGGTGAATGGCTATGCACTGAAAGGCATTGCTAGAGCACTTAAGGGTAATACACAAGTTATATGGAGTAGTACTCGTCCAGAGAACAAAGCAGCTGGTTCAGGTGAGCCACCCAAATTCCGATTAGTAATCTTTTTTTCAACAGCCCTTATCGCGATGGCTGTTTCCCTGATTTGGCCTTATTTGTCTTTAGTTGGATGATTGGTAAAGTCTGAAAGGAGGTAATTAATGATCACTATCGTAGTCAAGTTGATAGTAGCCTATCTTCTAATTTCGTTCATTTTAGTAGCATTGAAGGAAGAGTCTGGAGATGCTTAGTGATTTAATGTGGACATTAATACTATGCGTCCTGGCAATGTATGGCTTGAAAAAGCCATTTGTTGCTATGTGCGTGGTTATATTTGTCGACACGTTAAAACCTCAGCAACTTAGCTATTCATTTTTGGCAGGGCAACCACTATCCCTTGCCTTTACTGCTATCTTATTTGCTTCAATTGCTATTAATATCAAGGATATTCGAGTCCCGAAGAAGGCCGGGCTAACTTTCTTGTTATTATTCTTTATTGGGTGGATTACCTACACGACAAACATTGCACAATTTCAAGATAACGCCTGGTTCAAGTATGACTATGTTGTAAAAACAATCATTTTAACGGTGTTTATCCCGTTTGTAATTAATACGCGCGCGAAACTGGATGCATTTATTGGTGTTTTGATCTGCGGTATAGCCTACTACGTTTTAATTGGCGGGATACGCACAGCACTCGGCCAAGCTAGCTATGGAACACTCTTGATCCAAACTCCAATGGGTGACAGCGGTATTGTAGAGACAAGCTCACTTTCAATGGTCGCCGTATTTACAATACCGCTTCTATTCTACTTAAAAAACCACTCCATATTTAAAGACAAAATCCCGGGCCTGAATCTGATTTGTTGGCTCTTAATTGTCTGTTGTGCGCTTACAACTATTGGTACCTATGCGCGTACCGGGATTGTAGGATTCTCAGTGCTTTTCTTCATCTACGCATTGAGAAGTAAATATAAGTTCAGGATTTTCTCAGCGGCCACCTTACTGGGAATATCTATTTTACTATTCGCCCCAGAAAGCTATCTAAGCCGTATGAGTACTATATCTAACGCGGAGGAAGAGGGCTCCGCGTTAGGTCGAATATTGGTTTGGAAGTGGACTATAGATTATGTAAAAGATCGCCCTCTCACTGGAGGCGGGTTTGACTCTTATCTCGCCAACAAAGGAGAATTTTCTGAGTACAATCAGTCAGCCACAATAGTATCTGACGATCGAGCCAAGGCATTTCACAATATCTTTTTTGAGGTTTTAGGTGAACAAGGGTACGTAGGGCTATTTTTATATTCGATGATTATTTTCAAGGTATTATGGTTGAGTCTGCAGGTGAGTCGGAGTACCCGCAACCTGAGCTGGCAAAGAAACTTTGCTAACACCTTGATAGTAGTACTATTCATATATTGTGCCTGTGGTATGTTTATAGGTGTTGCGTACTCTCCATGGTTATTCTATTTTTTAGGTTTGGTGTCGTCATTACAGAATACGATCCAAGAGAAATCAGTAAATGGCTTTTATAGGCGTCATAAAACGAGATACCAAACAGCAGGTGAACTTGATAAACAATAGCCTATTCACTTCTTAATGCAGTTGCACTGCTGTCTATTAGCGACCGCCCAAAAGAACATCAGCAAACCTAGGAAGGTATGTTTTTAATAGGTAAGCAGAGATGATTGTAACTAATATGGCAGTCGGGGTCGTGAAGTAGAACAAGAATTGATCATCTATAAAGCTATAGGCTTTTAGAATGAAGTAGCTCAATGGCTTCAAGTGAAATAGAAATATGAAAAAAGAGAATTGTGCCAGGTAAATCAATATTCTAGAATTCCGAAGATGATATGATGTTGCAAGCAGTATGATTAAGCCGATTATTATTCCTGCTTTGTATAGCAATAATGCTAAACTGCCACCGCCCGATATTCCATACCAGACACCAAAGGTAGGGTGCTGATAAATTCTTAGGAAAACAATAGAAAGAAAAATCACCACTGTGAAAAACAGAGTGTTTTTATCGCTTAATAACTTTACTCCAGCAATAAGAAGTGGTTGTCTTTTTGCAAGGGCTGTTCCGAGGTAGAAGAAGAAAAAAACCTCAATATTCATTAAATACCAGCCACCTACAATAGGGAATGGCTGATATTCAAGGCCCCACAGCACCGCACTTATTGCGGCAATAAATGTAGAAATATGCATCAAATATTTCTGGAGTGGTGCTAGCAATATACCTAAAACTATCAAATCTCTTAAAAACCAGTACTGCACAGATTCAGGATGAAGAAAAATTCTTGATACTGGCATTATCACTGTGCTCACGGCCTCGCCTCTATATACGGCGAATACAATATCTCCTGTTAATATTAGAAGTGCACCAATGGTGTAAGGGATCAGCAGACTTTTAATTCTTTTCTTTGCCAGTATGCTAACTTGATTGTAACGCTGAATGCCGATGTAATAGAAAAAACCAGAGCTAAGGGCAAAAAATGGTACTGATACTCTACCAAGTGCATTGGTTATGAATTGTTGGATGTTGAAATTCAATGAACCGTATTCGGTTACATCGATGTGATACATAGAGTTATAGTGAATAGCAACGATAAGGAATGTGGCAAGTACCCCAGCGACTCTGAACGTTGTGCTAACATCCTTATCTACCATTAGCCCTCCTTGCTTACGCTATTTCTAGCCATTATCACAGATTTATTGTAGTCTAGTTCTTGGTACTAAGTCTAATTAAGTAATGCACATTAATGGCTAAATTGTCTTTTTCTCAGTTCAAAGGAATAAAGATCGAATGGTTATGGAGCAAAAGCTGAGAGTTATGCAATTCATCACCCCCAACGGGTTTTATGGAGCGGAGCGATGGGTGCTAGCGTTAGCCAATAATTTAAGCGATAGTACAGAAATATGTGATCTTGCGGTTACACGGGAACATATTGACCAAGATTTGACCGTTGCAGACGTATATCCAAACCATGTAGGTGAAGTGCATCGATTGCCAATGAGCGGCCGTTTGGATTTCAGTGTCATAAATAAACTAACAGATACGATCAGAAAACGCAGTATTGATGTACTTCATACGCATGGGTATAAGTCCGATATAATTGGATACTTTGCTGCTCGCAGAGCGGGAATCCCTTGTGTGAGTACACCTCACGGATACTCTACTAAAGCCGGGCTGAAGATGATGTTATATATGAAAGCCGGGATAATTGCGATGAAACGATTTGACGCAATTGCACCTTTATCTCCTGAGTTGATGAGGGATATGAAACGATTCAGTGTCCCTGACAAAAAAGTACATTTCATTGAGAATGGAGTGGATCTGACAGAGCTTGAGTCCTACCGAAAGCGTTTAGACAACAAAGTAGAGAATCTAGAGGCACCACACCTGGGCTATGTTGGGCAACTTATTCCCCGTAAGGGCATAGCCGACATGATACAGATGTTTCAACTCGTATGGCAAAAATATCCAAAGGCTAGGCTAACGTTGGTTGGCGATGGTCAGCAGCGTGCTGAATTGGAAGCACTTACGGCGTCGCTTCCATGCGCGCAGCAGGTTCAATTTTTAGGTTTTAGAAGTGATCGACTAGAGTTAGTTCAGATGTTTGATGTCTTTTTGATGACATCCTCACTGGAAGGCATTCCCAGGTGTCTTATGGAGGCTATGGCCATAGGCACACCTGTAATTGCGTACAACATACCCGGCGTAGACGAACTTATTCAAGAGAGCGAAACCGGGTTGTTAGCGCCGCTAGGTAACTATACAGAAATGGCGAGGCAGGTAATTCGACTGATAGAGTCACCAGAGCTTCGTATGGCTGTGGCAAATAACGGCCGTGAATTGGTTGATAAACGCTTCAGTGCACGACGCATGGCTCAGGATTACGAAGACCTGTTTATCAAGATTGCCAGAAAGTGAAGACTGTATTGACAGCCTCGCAATCGACATTCCGGTTCTGATCAGCCTTTGTTGAGAAAGTGCGCTCCCGTTAGCGCGTCCAATAGTACCCTGCGTACCAGGCTAGCTGGCTTATTATTACAACAGCTTTAGTTGATCGCTTCCGATCATCCTTTGCAAATAGTGTACTGATCATCGGAATCGTCCTAAAGAAGGGCATTGGCAAGCTTACCAGGTAGCGTACTGTACCTCTTTTCTTTAGCGGGACTCTTGAGGAAATACCAAATCCAAAGCTTCTTCTCAGGCGATAGCGAAGCGTGAGTCTTTCCATGGGAACTCGGGTGTATACATATAAATCCGGGTCATAATAGATTGTATTGGTATTGTCATCCTGGAGTTCATAGATTTTTCGATAAAGATCCGGTTCTTCACCTGCACGCAATTTTCCGCCACTCATCCCTAGGGTCGTATCGAACCCATTTACATGCTCTAACAAGTCTTTTCGGAATGCACAGATGCCCCCTACAAAACCGGTATAGGCTTCTTCATTGGTAAGAAAGCGAGGCTCGTTACCCCAGGTTCTTATTTCAAACTGGTCGTCATACCAGAAGGGCTTCTTGCCTTCGAAGCGTGGAATATACCGACCACCGACTGACAAAGGTTCGGGCCTTATGTTCCTGAAGTGGTCCATCGTTTTCTGGACAACATGTTCACCGGCTTCCTTGGTGCCATCCAAAAATAATATGTACTCGCCCTTAGCTTGTTCGATGCCCATGTTTCGTGTATGGCTTATTCCCTGTTGTTTTTGTGTATAAACGGATACAGAAGGGTTGTTTTCTGCATAAGCTGTAACGCGTTCGAGAGTATTGTCTGTAGAGTTGTTGTTGATAACTACTATTTCGAAGTCACCATCCTTTAGTGTTTGTTTTAGCAAGGAGTCCAGCGACCGGCACGTCATGTCAGCACTGTTAAATGTAGGTATCACGACTGAAAGTAGTGGTGTATTAGACATTTGTAGACTCCATTGCCGACTTTTCCAGAGTGTTCATGTAATGACTTGCCAGAATGCTCCATTGATAGTTTTTCTGGAAAACGCCCTTGCAGTGTTGACGGGTAATATCTTTATTATTGCTATTGAGCATATCAGTAATCTCGTCAGCCCAGGAGGCTACATCGATATTGTCCATTAACCTGCCAGTTTTCTCATCGTTCACGATATCCCTTGCACCTGCAGTTTTCGTGGTAATGGAGGGGATTCCAAAGTAGAGAGCTTCAAGTAGAACCATTCCGAAAATTTCATAGTTGCTGGGGAGTACAAAAATATCCGATACCCTGTATAGATCTGGTAGCTGGTCTTGTGAAAGTTTCCCGGGAAAAGAAACATTCGATACTTCATTCTCCCTGGCATAAGACTCAGCAGCATTCTTTTCTGGTCCATCTCCTGCAATTATAAAATGGACGTTTCTATCTTCCAGGGCTTTAGCTAACTTAACCAGAAAAACTGTATTTCGTCTTTTCTCCAGTTTTCCGATGTACAACACAACGGAACTGATTTCTGGAATTTCAAGCGCTTGCTTCCAGTCGCTATAAGCCGGTTGGCTGAATGCCGACGTATCCAGCCCTACAGGTAATACCTTTGCGTTAGGGTAACCTCTGTGAACCATGAAATCTCGTGCTGAAGTGGTTTTGCAAAAGACCTGGATACACAGTTTGCGAATGAAAGGTCGAAACAACATACGATGGGCGAGCTCGTAAGCTTGTCGAGCCTTGCCTGATGGTACTTCATACATTCCATGGTAAAGCACAAATGGAATTTTTAGCCGGTAAGAAAGCCATGCTAGTTGTGCTGTAACGGGGTTATTTTCTTCATTTATATGCAGCAGGTCAATTTGATGTTTCTGAATACTAGCCCGGATTTTCTTGTACAATAAGTAATCTATTGCTGGTAATGCAGAATATGGCAATAATTCAATTGTTATTGTACCGCTGCCTTCATTGGTTGGTATGTTAGTCGTCTTGTGCAAGTTCTCTGTAACGGATGCGGAGAAAATGATGACATTGTGTTTAAGATCACTTAGTGCTTTGGCCAAGCCCAGTTCCTGACTGTTGTATGAGTCAGGCTGAATCTCAGTAGTGTCGCTTCTGATTATTGCAATATTCATAACTTTTTACCGGAGTTTAGTATTAATTCATTCTGTCCCTGACTCACTAATAGTCCAGTTCAATAGTCGCAAGCGTAAGAGTAGAATATTATAGTTTTAGGCATTTGTTGCATCTCTTTCTTTTATAGAATCAGGTTTTCTTAATGTAGCCTGGGATGTTACAGCCATATAGTGTTGCCACCAAAGTCCAAAAACTAGTATGCTCCATAGTTCTTGCGTATGGCCGAAGCCATTTTTCTGGTGCTCTTCCCAAAGTTGATGAATAACACTCATTTCAAAAAATTGATCCAGGCCTGACGACTCACTGGATATTACGCTCTCCATGGTCGATTTAAGTTCATGATTGAGCCAGCGTGCAAGTGGTACGGAAAACCCCATCTTTTTTCTATAGAGAATGTCATCAGGCAACAAGCGTTGTGTTGCCTTCTTTAAGATGTACTTTTTTTGGCTTCCTTTTAACTTAAGATTAGAAGGAATGCTCGCTGCAAACTCTACTACCCTGTAATCCAGAAGTGGTGCTCTCGATTCGAGCGAATTGGCCATTGTCATTCGATCGACTTTAACCAGGATATCTCCCGGTAAAAAGGTTTTTATGTCGGTATAGAGAATCCGTGACAGATGATCGTCAGCGGGGGCGTTATTGTAGTCGCTGCATGTTTTCACTGAGGGTTGATAATCGCCTGTTATTTTTTTTACGTCTTGTTTTAATAACCTGTTCCAAAGGATTGGATCGAAAAAACTGTTAGTAATAAAGAAACTTTCATCCGGCTCCACTGCTAGAGTATTAAGTAGGTTCGACGCTCGCGCGAACAACGGATGCGGTACACACCTGGCTGTTTTTGCCAATCCAGGAAATAGAGTCTTACGCAAGCTCGAAGGTATCCTGGAGCGTAAGCGGTTCTCTGTTTGATCGGTAACGTATTTGCTGTAACCCGCGAAGTTCTCATCTCCGCCGTCTCCGGCAAGCGCTACGGTTACAGCCTGTCTGGCAAGCTGTGCGACAAAAAAGGTTGGAACATACGAAGGGTCAGCAAACGGCTCATCAAAAAAAGACGTTATATGACGAATATTCGCTTCAACAGTAGCTTGCACTGTGTATTCATGGTGATCAGTGCTAAACAAACCCGCCACTCGGCGAGCATGCTCTACTTCGTCATATTTCTTTGAATTAAAGCCAATAGAACAGGTTGTTACCGCTTTTGTGCTGTTTTTAGCCATTAGGCCAGTGATGGCGCTAGAGTCGATGCCACCGCTTAAAAAGCCTCCCAGAGGTACATCACTGATCATACGTATTCTTACTGCATCGTCGATCAGTTCATGAAGTTCATCTGAGAGTACGTTTTCATGTTTGGTGAACTGGTTTTTGAACGTCAGTTCCCAGTATTGGTGGGTTTTCCGTTGGCCGCCTTCAATCTTTGTCCAATGGCCGGGTTCCAGCTTTTCGATATTTTCGAATATTGTCTTGGGGTCTGGTACATACTGATGAAAGAAAAAGTCTTTAACCGCATCCATACGTACTTCGCGGTGGACAAATGGCAGTGTTAGCAAGGCTTTGATTTCAGAAGCGAATGCAACGTGCCCATTAGCTTGAAAGATATAGAGGGGCTTTTTACCAAGCCTGTCCCGCGCAAGGAAGAGTGACTCTTCTACCGTATCCCATATCGCAAATGCGAACATGCCATTTAGTTTACTTAGGCAATCAGGGCCTTCGCGTTCGTAGAGAGTCAGCAGTACTTCAGTGTCACTATTGGAATGGAAAACGACACCTTCAGACTCCATCTCTCTTCGAAGCGCCTGAAAATTGTATATTTCCCCGTTGTAGGTCAGGACAAATCGGCCAGTCTCAGACACCATGGGTTGAGCCGCGGCGTTACTGAGGTCGATAATGCTCAGGCGCCGGTGTAATAGTGCAATCTTATCGTCAAACCACGTTCCATCACCGTCCGGGCCACGGTGAAGCATGGCCGCTCCCATAGATTCCAGACAGGTTTCTACCTTTACAGTGTCGTTTGCTGTTCGAAAAAACCCGCCTATGCCACACATTCTAGAGTTCCAGGCCTGCAGCTGAGGTGCTTTGCCTGGTGATCGTCAAGCATGTAGGGCTTGGCGTGTAGTTCTCAGTGAGAAGGGCGATTGGCCGGAAAATGATATTGATGTCAGTCACAAGATATCCTTATTTCGACTATAAAGCTCCGTTGGAATAGGTATATTACCGCCCGTTAGTGTACACAACTATGATTTCCAGAGGTAGTCGGCTGAATACTTTGATTGCCAGGATTGCCTCTGGCAATGCCAACTACAAGCCCATTCTTTAATGTCGGTATTTTTTACACATGCATGCTAAAACGAGACCCTTATCACAGTGTAGGGTTTCTTTGAGCAAGCATCATTTTCTCTTTCAACAACTAAGGTGATGCTCTTGAGAGGGATCCCATCATTAAATTGAAACCAGTCTGACAGGCTAGGCATGTCCTGCTTTATCGACCCTCTGTCGGAAAATTTAACATGAATGCTCAATGGTTTTGCCGTTCCTGCGCAGTGGTTGCTTCTGGAGTCCTTGGCTCGTTTCTTGCAAAATAACCTTTAACGTTGGGCTTGTTTTGCCTATTACGATTGTTTGCAGCTCCAGAGCATAGGGACGCGCTTTATGAACAGCATTAGATTATTGGTATTGTTTTTCGGAACAGTTGCATTGCTAGGGATCGGCAATGCCCGGGCAGAGTCACTACCCAACCCGTTTCTGTGCGTTAATTCCGGGGGGCAGGGGTTCACCTCTTCTGAAGGTGTTGTTTACCTGGCAGACACTTACTACTCGGGTGGCAACAGCAGTTCCCACGCTCACGCCATAGAAGGAACCCAGGATGATACTTTGTATCAAACAGAGCGTTGGGGCACTTTCTCCTACAGCTTGCCTGTTCCGCAACCTGGCCATTATATAGCAACGCTTCAGTTTGCCGAGATTTACTATCAGGCGACCAGCAGTGCAGGTGGCCAGGGCAGTCGTGTTTTCGACATTCTGTTGCAAGGTCAGCAAGTAACCGAAGATTTCGATATTCTGGCTCAGGTACCCAGCAAAACCGCACTTGATACCAGCTATGTAGTCGAGGCATCTTCCAGTGCGGTGGATCTAACCTTTGGCGTCAGTGCTGATTACCCAAAGCTATCAGCAATCTGTATCAGAGAAAGTGATGGTGATTTTGATGGTGATGGCGTGCTGGATGACAGCGATGCTTTTCCTATGGAGCCAACCGAATGGCAGGATAGTGACGGTGACGGTGTAGGAGACAATTCAGATAGTTTCCCGAATGATTCGTCAGAATGGGCGGACCTCGACGGCGATGGCATTGGTAATAATAGCGACACGGATAGAGATGGTGATGGTTATACCAATGCTGACGATGCCTTCCCCAACGACCCGACAGAGTGGCTTGACAGCGATGGCGATGGCATTGGCGACAATGTAGATTCCACGCCTTACCCAGTCGTACCTACGTTCAGTATGTGCATCAACGCTGGCGGCCCAGCTTATACGGCTGTAGATGGAACGGCATTCCTGGCGGATTCAAACTATAGCGGCGGCCGCACCAGCACCCATGCTCACGACATCGCTGATACTAACGATGATCTGATCTACCGGTCTGAAAGGTGGCGCGATTTTACGTACGAGTTGCCCGTTCCCGAAGCAGGCAATTACACGGTTGACCTTCACTTCGCTGAAATCTATTACCAGGCGACATCTACTGCTGGTGGGCCCGGTACCCGTGTATTCGATGTTTACCTTGAGGACGAACTGGTTCTCGATAATTTTGACGTCCTGTCTGAAACTAGCAGCAAGGCTGCGCTGGTGGATACCCGCATAGTGCAGGTAGCGGATGGGGCGCTCAGTGTCAGTTTTGGTACCGTTTCAGATTGGCCCAAAATATCTGCTGTATGCATTCGTGAAAGCACCGGCGATTCCGATGGCGATGGTGTATCCGATATGGATGACGCCTTTCCATTCGATTCATCCGAATGGCTCGATTCAGATGGAGACGGGTTTGGCGACAATGCCGATGCATTCCCCAATGACGCGACCGAGTGGAGTGATGCTGATGGTAACGGCATTGGCGATAATTTCGACCCGGACATCGACGGTGATGGACACCAAAATGAAGATGATGCATTTCCACTCGATGCCAGCGAATGGACTGACATGGATGGCGATGGTATTGGTGATAACACGGATGCTGATCGTGATGGCGATGGCTTTAACAACGAATCTGATTTGTGGCCAAATGACCCGAATGAATGGGAGGATGTAAACGGCAATGGCATAGGGGATAACAGTGATCCATATCTTGATTCCGATGGCGATGGCGTACCAAATGTAGATGACGCGTTCCCTAGTGACCCGGGCGAGTCTGCTGACCTGGATAACGATGGCGTTGGCGACAACACAGATACTGACCGTGATGGTGACGGCTACCCTAACAATGAAGATGCTTTCCCCAATGACTCGTCCGATTGGCTGGATAGCGATGGTGATGGCATTGGTGACAATGCCGACCCGACACCCTTCCCGCCATTCAGCATGTGCGTAAACTCAGGTGGTTCTGCCTACACGGGGGCAGACGGTTTGGAGTATATGGGTGATAGCTTCTATACAGGAGGTAACTCAAGCGCCCGTACGTTTGAAATAGAAGACACTGACGACGATATGCTTTACCGGAGTGAGCGCTGGGGTGATTACACCTACAGTCTACCTGTTCCAGAAGCTGGCAATTATGTCGCGACGCTGCATTTTGCAGAAATATACTACCAGGCAGTTACCAGTGCTGGTGGGGCGGGTAGTCGTGTATTTGATATTTATATCGAAAATGAACTGGTGGCAGACAACTTCGATATTCTGAGTCAGGTTGCTACCAAAACGGCTCTGCAACAGAGCTATTTTGTAAACTCTGCGGATGACACAATTGCAATAGGTTTCGGATTGGAAACTGACATGCCCAAGCTGTCGGCAGTTTGCATTCGCGAAAGTGACGGTGACTTCGATGACGACGGCGTTTTTGATGAAGAAGACGCTTTTCCGGCAGACGCCACAGAATGGCAAGACACCGATGGCGATGGCATTGGTGATAACAGCGATGCGTTTCCAAATGACGCGACCGAATGGGCCGATTTGGATGGCGATGGTATTGGCGACAACAGCGACAGTGATCGGGATGGCGACGGTTACCCGAACAATGACGACGCGTTTCCGGGCGATGCTACTGAATGGCTGGATAGCGATGGAGATGGCATAGGCGACAACGCCGATCCAACTCCGTATCCAATAATACCAACCTACTCAATGTGTATTAACGCCGGCGGATCTGGGTACAGTACTCAAACCGGTGTTGAATACCTGGGAGACAGCTACTACACAGGCGGTAGCAACAGTTCGCACAACCACGAAATAGCTGACACCATTGATGACCAGCTTTACACCAGTGAGAGATGGGGCGAATTCACTTACACATTGCCAGTACCGGTAAACGGCCCCTATGTGGTTGCGCTGATGTTTGCCGAGGTCTATTTCCAGGCATCGAACCCCGCCGGGGGGCCTGGAAGCCGGGTATTCAACATACTGGTTGAAGGCCAGGTAGTGAACGACAGTTATGATATTCTGGCTGAAGTCGACAGCAAAACAGCGGTTGTTCATCGGTATCTGGCAGAAGTTGATGACGGTGATGTAAGCATCAGTTTTAATGCTGTCAAGGACCAGCCAAAGCTTTCTGCTGTCTGTGTTCTTGAAAGCACCGGAGACTTTGATGGCGACGGCTACCCGGACACGCAGGATGCATTCCCGAATGACCCGTTAGAGTGGGTTGATGGCGATGGCGATGGTGTTGGAGACAATGGCGACCCATTCCCCACCGACCCTTCCGAGTGGGCTGATTTGGATGCGGACGGTATAGGCGACAACAGCGATCCGGATATCGATGGTGATGGCTATATTAATGCAGAGGATGCCTTTCCCTATGACACCACGGAGTGGACTGACCTTGATGGTGACGGCATTGGTGATAATACCGATACAGACCGGGATGGCGACGGTGTTGAAAACCAGCTGGATCTTTGGCCGAACGATCCAGCTGAATGGGAAGATGTAAATAATAATGGAATTGGAGACAACAGTGATCCGGAACTCGATTCCGATGCTGACGGTGTCCCCAATGTTGAAGATGCCTTTCCATTTGATGCCAGCGAGTGGCTGGACTCGGACGGAGACGGTGTCGGTGACAATACAGATGCACACCCCACAGATTCTAGTAAGTGGCAATACAGCCCTGCTTTCGATGTGGTGTTCATTCAGGGCGACGCTGAAGTGGATACATTGGCCAAGGCACAAAACCTGGTAGACAACGTTGAGCAATTCGATCACTACAGTCTTGAAGTCGATCGACTGAGCTTCAGTAGTGGTGGGTCGAACCATCAGAGCTTATTCGGCACGGCCTTGCCTTTTGAGTATGTCGATAATTTTGTCATGCAGGCAACCCGTACCATCTATGTACCGGAATCTGCAGAGTACAATTTTGTAGTACGCAGCGATGATGGCTCACAACTTAAAGTAAATGGTGAGGTTGTGATAACGGACGATGAGACTCACCCCCCGAAAAATAACCAGGTTGTGTTGTATTTGAGCGAAGGGCTGCATACCGTAGAAATACTCTATTTTGACTACATCGGTGGCGCGACTGTTGAATTCATGGCAGCCAAGGGAGGCCAGGATGCCTTCTATTTCTCCGATATTACTGAGTTCGCGCTGGTAACCGATCGAGTTGACGCTGAGTTGACACCGCCTACGGTTTTCGAGCCGCACATTGGCGGGCAGTGGGGGCCTGTGATCGAGTGGCCGGAGATACCCGTATCGGCAGCTCAACTGCCGGATGGGCGGTTATTGACCTGGGCCGGTGCCGAGCCAACCAGTATTACAGGTACCAAAACTGTCGCGAGCTTGTATGACCCTGAGTCAGGAACGTTTGTAAGCAAAGACAGCCCAGGGCACAACATATTTTGCTCCGGTATTTCATTAATGGAAGATGGCTCCATTTTTAACTCGGGTGGCGACTTCCAGTTGACCAAGACCAGCCGGTTCGACCTTGAATCGCTTACCTGGGTAAAACTGGATGACATGAATTTTCCAAGATGGTACCCGACGGCGATGACCATGCCGGATAATCGAGTGTTCACTACTTTTGCCATGGGCGCTGGTAATACTTCTGAAGTGTACTCAGGCGTAACGGACCAGTGGGTACACACGCCCGGTGCCAATATGCAATCATTGGTGGATGAGCAAAACAGCATTAACGCAGGGCAAAAGTACATCAGCACCTGGATGCAGTTCTACAGCTTTATGAATGTAGCGCCCAACGGTCAGGTCTTTCAATCCGGGCCCATGGAAACCATGCACTGGTTCGGTACGCAGGGAGAAGGCTCTGTAGAAGAAGTGGGCAAGCGACTGGAAGGCGACCAGGCGCGGATGTTTGGCTCTGCGGTTATGTATGATGTAGGTAAGATATTGATTACCGGCGGTAATGACCCAAGTCTATTCACTCCTTCATCGAATACAGCGATTCAGATAGACCTGAACAGCGGGGCTCCGGTTGTTTCCGAGGTTCCTTCGATGAACCACGCGAGAACCTTTCACGATTCAGTGGTACTGCCGACGGGCAAAGTCATGATCATAGGCGGCAACACTAAAGCTAAATTATTCAATGATGAGGGCACCATTCTTCAGCCTGAGATCTGGGACCCAGAAACTCTGGAATGGCAGCCAGTTAATAGCCATGACATACCTCGTAACTACCACTCTACTGGCCTGCTGTTAAAAGATGGCCGCGTTTTCTCCGGCGGTGGAGGGTTATGTGGTGACTGCACCGCTAACCACCAGGATGCTCAACTTTACTCTCCGGCATATTTGTTCAATGAGGATGGTAGCCTGGCTACCCGACCCGTGATTAGTCAGGGGCCGGGCCAGGTCAACGCTGGTGATACGATGTTAATCGAAGCCAGTGAGAGTATTAGTGCTTTCAACATGATTCGGTTGCAGGGTACTACTCACTCCATTAACACTGACCAGCGTTTTATTCCGTTAAGCTTTGGTGGATCAGACGGTAGTTACCAGGTAGACATAAACCCCAATCCTAACGTCATGATTCCTGGGTATTACTGGCTGTTTGCGATTGATGACAATGGTGTGCCCTCGGAAGGTTTCACCGTTCAGGTGTTAAGAGACGATATTGGTCTGGACTCTGACGGTGATGGCTACATTGACTCTGAAGACGCCTTCCCACAAGACCCGCAGGAGTGGTTGGATTCAGACGGTGATGGCATTGGGAATAACAGTGACTCTGACCGGGATGGCGATGGAGTCGCCAATGCAGATGACGTCTTTCCTGATGATGAGGCCGAATGGCTGGACTCCGATGGTGACGGTGTTGGCGATAACAAAGATGCCTATCCATTCGATGGAAACTATTTTGTGGCTCAGCCCTCAAGTGTTACCAACTCCACGACCCTGGTGGCTGAGCGGGACACCCAGGATGACAAGGTTTGGGTCGTTAACCCCGACAATAACACCGTTAGTTATGTTTTGAATGGCGTACTGACAGCCGAAATAGGAGTGGGGAACAAACCGAGCAGTATTGCATTGGATGAAACCGCAGGCAGGGTCTGGGTGACAAACAAAGCGGATGCGACATTGGCAAGCATTAACCTCTCTACGCTGCAAGTGGACCAAACATACAGTCTGCCGATAAACAGCCAGCCACATGGCTTAGTGCTCATACCCGGGGAAACTGAGCTGCTGGTAGTGCTTGAGGCGAGTGGCTCTCTTGTTCGCGTAGATACTTCAACCGGTGCGCTACTCGGGTCGGTCGACCTGGGTGGCACTCCCAGGCATTTGGCAGTTGATGCATCGGGTGTAACGGCCTATGTCACTAACTTCATAACTCCTTCGTTGGTAGGCGAGTCTACGGCCAGCGTCTCCGTAGCTAACCAGGGTGGGGAGATGGATGTGGTTGATCTGGCCACTATGAGTATCGAAAACACCATTACCCTGGGTTACAGCGCCCGAATGGTCTCGGAAAGTACCGGCCCGGGCATGCCCAACTACTTGAATGCTCCGGTGTTGTCAGCTGACGGGACCCTTGCGTATGTGCCCTCCAAGCAAGATAACATTCTTGCCGGGCAACTGAGAGGGGGCGCTGGTATGAACTTTGACCAGACCGTCAGGGCAGTGACCTCAGTAGTCGATTTAGTGCAGGGAGAGGACATGACGTCGGTTAGGCTGGACCATGACAACGCCGGCGTTGCTACGGGTGCAGTGTTCAGTGGCGATGGTCGCTATCTCTTTGTAGCACTGGAAACCAGCCGTGAAGTTGCTGTATACGATACGGTTAACGGGTATGAATTAACCCGTCTCTCAGTCGGTCGAGCTCCCCAGGGCCTGGCAGTTTCCGGCGATGGTGAGCGGTTGCATGTGCACAATTTCATGGATAGAAGCCTGACCACGCTTGACCTGACCGACATGTTAGTCAGCGGTGGCCTTGAAGCCCCTGGCAGCAGCGTTTCGCTGGTCGATAACGAAAGGCTGGCGTCTGAAGTTCTGCTGGGCAAGCAGTTGTTCTACGATGCGGCCGATGACCGTTTGGCGCGGGACAACTATATGAGTTGCGCGTCTTGCCACAACGATGGCAGACACGATGGCAGAACGTGGGACTTAACCGGGCTTGGTGAGGGTTTGCGCAATACCACCGACCTGACCGGCAAAGGCACAGGCCACGGTCGCGTACACTGGACAGGCAATTTCGATGAGGTTCAGGACTTCGAAAGCCAGATCCGTGCTCTAGCCGGCGGTACGGGCTTGATTGATGACAGTGACTTCAATGCCGCGGATGATCCGTTAGCCAGTTCCAGAGCCGGATTAAGTGCAGATCTCGACGCGCTCGCCAGCTATCTGGCATCACTGGATACTAACCCGCCATCGCCTTATTTCAATGGCACACTGTCGGCAGAAGCCACAGCAGGGGAAGCCGTGTACCAGAGTGAAAACTGTGCAAGTTGCCACAGTGGCGACCAACGTACCGACTCGGGTTCCGGAGTGCTGCATGACATTGGCACCATGAGTGCCGTTACTGGCTCCACCAGTGGCGATCCGGTATTGGGCATTGATACACCAACGCTGGACTTCCTGTGGGCCACTGCACCTTATCTGCACGATGGGTCGGCAGCCTCAGTAGCAGACGCTATACTGGCTCATGACGTTCTCAATGTTTCAGAGCAAGAGGCGATTGAACTGGAAGCTTATCTGCTGGAAAGTGACGCTGGGCGGCCCTGATGCAGAGTGCCGCTTCTGCGCACGAACCAGGCTGGATGGCAAATCTTCTGAAAGTGGGTGTGTAAGAGGCCGGTTGTATAAAGGGTGCAGTATGGGAAAGGACAAATCTTGACGGTGCTAGCAAGTAAGGGATTGGGCACCGTGCTGCGCCTCTGGCTTGTTATTGCCACGGTACTGCCTGTTTTGGCAGTAGCGGCAGAGTGCAGCGACGGGTGTATGGTGGATTCCAGAGATGGGCACTTCAGGTTAACCCTGACACCAGTACCTGGAGATGTTCCCCTAAGGGTTCACCACGACTGGTTCGTCGACGTTCACACAGCCGACGGGCAACCTGTCGAGCTGGATGGGCTTACCGTATCGGGTGGCATGCCTGGCCACGGGCATGGGCTGCCGAGCCAACCACGGGCAGAGCAGTACCTTGGGAATGGGCGCTACCGCGTAAGCGGCTTTCTGTTCAACATGCATGGCGAATGGAACCTACGGTTTCAACTGGTTAAGGGCTCGATTCAGGACATTGCTGAAACTACGTTGGCTTTGGACTTTTAATGCGACCTTTGTGTGCAGCAGGCACATTCATTGCCTTGGCGTTATTGAGTTTAGGGGCTAAGGCAAGCGAGCCAGTCGAGGGCTTGACAGAGCGTGAAGTCCGCATACTGCAATCCCTGAGCCTTGAATCCCTGGGGCCGCCGCCTGCCAACCCTTCCAATAGAGTGGCGGATTCTGAGCAGGCGGCGGAACTCGGCCAACAGCTTTTCTTCGACCCCAGGTTTAGCATGGACGGAACGCTTTCCTGTGCTAGCTGTCACCAGCCAGACAAAGCCTATACTGATGGCTTGGCGTTGGCAGAAGGGTTGGACCAAACCGGCCGGAACACTCCCACCCTTTTGGGTGTGGCCTACCAGCGATGGTTCTACTGGGATGGCCGGCGGGATTCGTTATGGGCCCAGGCCATGATCCCGTTCGAAGCAACCAGTGAAATGGGCAGCAGCCGGGTCGCCGTGGTGCGAGCCGTGCTATCCCACCCTGAATACAGAGCCGCCTACCAGGCCCTGTTCGGGCAACCACCGGAGTTTGATTGGGATTCCCTGCCCCAAGAGGCGACACCATTGGGTTCTACAGAACGACAAAATGCATGGTATCGCCTGCCAAGAGCTACCCAGCACAACATGAACGGCGTGTTTGCCAACCTGGGTAAAACACTGGAAGCTTTTCAGCGAACCCTGGAACCACCTGAAACGCGGTTCGACCAGTTCGTGGCAGCCTTGGCTGCCGGCAACATCGACCGTGCCAGAGAACTGTCATCACCTGCTGAGATACAGGGTATGAAACTGTTCATCGACGACGAGCGAGCCCAGTGCCTGCGCTGTCACAATGGACCCATGCTTTCAAATGGAGGCTTTCACAATATAGGAACGGGTAAGTTCTCAGGAGAGAACATGGATTTTGGCAGGGTGTTTGGTCTACAAGCCGTGACTATGGACGAATTCAACTGTCTGGGAGAATACAGCGATGCCAGGCCAGAGCAATGCGATAACCTGAATTATTTATCGCAAGACCCTCATCAGGCCCTCTATGGCGCGTTTAAGACACCGACTCTGAGGTACCTGGACCAAACTGCCCCCTACTTTCACGATGGCCGGTTTAACACACTGATCGAAGTGATTGACTACTATACTAACCCTCCCAGTGAAGGGAGAAACGCTGTCCATGAGTTGACTCCACTAGACTTAACTGTAGCCGACCAGACTGCACTAGTGGCATTTATTGAGATGCTCAAAATACTAGAAGCCATTGACATAAAGTAGAATGAAGATGATTGCACATATGGAAACAGCGCTTGGAAGAAAGCCTAGAAAATTTTAGTGGAATGCGATCTAACTAACGTAGATTTGTTGTCTAATGTATAAAATAAACCAGAATCAGTCATTTTTTTGGCGAATTGAAAACAATTTCACGTCTATCTACTTAATTTTTCAAATTTTTTGATATCAAATGAATATTAAGCGTTAGCGATTGTTATCAGACTAATAATTTAATAAAGTTTGTACCTTACAATATATTACAGTTGTTTTTGACTAGAATCATGCGCCAGTTCAAAAAAAAATCTGTTCGACAGTGCTAATCTATAGAAACAGAAGGTGAGAGTAGTTGACGCCATTTTACCTAGTGCAGTTAAGGCAAGTGCCCCAAATCTAAAAGGAAGTACATAGAGTAACTGAGGTCGTATGCTAGTTTTTGAATACATGACATTAGTCATGTCCATAGAGGTTCGATATGAAATTTAGTTCAATTTTTATTTTGGCCCTGGCCTTGAGTTTTCCCTCACTGGTTTTTGCGGATAATCCAAGGTTGGCTTTTACGGATCTAATTAGTGGTCCAAGTTACGGGCTCAATGATGGACAAGGCGAAGGAACTATTATAACTGTTTGGGGCAATAGGTTAGAAGACACTCCAGGATCTGTTCTTATTGAAGATGTAAGCGGGGTGGAGTATGAAGCTGCATATATCTATTATTGGAAAAGAGCAGATGGAACACTGCCAGGTGGTCCAGCCGACTTGTCAGAAACCCATAATATGTATGAGGTCGCATTTTCCATTCCAAGTATGCCAGTTGGGGATGTTGAGATTTCACTAGTTACAGCCAATGGACACGAGTCTAACTCACTACCATTTACGGTACGTGAAGGTAATATCTATCATGTCTCTAGTGATGGGAGTAATAATAATGGAGATGGTAGTTTCAGCAACCCATGGAACCACATTAACGGGCTACCGTATCAGTCAAGGGCGCCAGGCAATGGAAATCTGGATGCTGGTGACATTGTATATTCACATGGTGTAAAGGAACCATCTTTAAGTGAAGGGTCAACGAATGCGGGACTTTTCTTAAGAAGCATTAACGGTACGCTACAGAGGCAGGTAGCGATTGCCGCTTACCCCGGAACACAACCTGTTGTGGAATCCCCGCGTTGGGGTCTCCATCCATATCAATCTAGCGGGATTGTTGTATCTAAATATGTTTTCAAGGGTGGACTATTAGACGATCCTATGGATAACTCGCAGCATTTCGATCCAGGCGCACCACCCGACTCTACACTTCAAGTGAAACCATCGGCATTTGGTCGCGTTGTAGGCAATCGAATTACCGACTCTGAAGGTAAGTGTTCAAATGGCTGGGCAGGTGCGATTTCTGGAAATGGTGCATCTGCTGCCAAGATTTATGGCAACTATGTGCACGATATTGGATGTATTCAAACTTCACACTTTCATCATACAACCTACATGTCAAAGCGTTCTTCCAATGGTTCAGAGTCAGAAGCTTGGGAATTTGGATGGAATCGTTTCGATAATAATATGGCAAAATTCGGAATTCACTTTTATGATCAGTCCCCGTTTGATAATCGGAGTTGCGATCCTGTCGTAGGGACATTTAAGATTCATGATAATTATATTGTAAATCAACGAGGCACAGGTATTAACGTAAGGACATCAGATCATGGAGATGATGATTACTGTTGGGAAGTCGATACTCAAATTTTCAATAACGTTATCATTAACAGTGGACTCGGACCAATTGCTGAACTAAATAACGGTACATCTCCTTATGCGATACAGGTCGGTGGAGATATTCTGGGCAATTTTACTATTGAGAATAATTTGGTTTATGGTATTTCTGATGCCAGTGCTAGAGAATATGAGACTCCTGTAGCTATATCGTTAGGGCAAAAGCCAGCATCTTCGGCAGTATTTAGAAATAATATAGTTTATAGTCATATACCTATGCAATTGTTGAAAGCGAGTAATACAGTCAGTAAGATGAATAATCTTTGGTTTATAGAGGGGGCTTCAGATGCCGAAATTGTATCTAGAATAGATCAATCTGATAGTTTTGACGTTATAGGCGATCCATTGGTTAGATTCAACGGCGCGGTAGCACTCGGAGAGAGTTCGCCAGCCGTTAGAGCTGGCGTGCAGTCGGAGATTACTTCCTATGGTTATTATGGCTTTGACTTTGATGAAGCACAGCCTTTTATCGGACCATTTCAGCTACTAATTTCTGCACCGCAAGGACCGAGTGATTTTATTAAGATAGTAAGGTAGTTGTAACAAGTCTTGATGCGGACCCTAAGTTAGGGCCGCATCAAGTCGGTTAATCCAGTTAATGCTGCATGAAATTAATTATAGGCGAAGGTTTGTTTTCAATGAGCTTCTTCAGTTTTTTCTAGATCTCTTTGGTCTAACGAATAGTGAAGTTGACCTAGCGTATAAGTAAATAAAAAAGAGAAGTGAATTATATGCTTGGAAGCGAAGAGGGAGTCGGCCGAACTTAACTAAGCTTAGTCCTACTGAGCATAAAGTAGCTCCAGCCACATATAACAATATTGGAGTTACTGATTTTGACTGAACAGAAAATATGATTGACAGTACTAATAAGGTAGAAAAAAGGCTAGATACTATAGCAACTTTAGAATTCACGAATGACTTAACACTATTGTAGTCGGACGTTCCATGCCATATTTCACGGTTCGCAAACCCTGCTATCGTGGTTGGATATCCTGAATGGTACGCCTTCAATTCAGCTGCCGGAGAAATAGATGCCCCCTCCTTAGTGGCCCTCATGCAGAAGTCATAGTCCTCTCCTGTTTTCAACTTGGAATCAAAACCATGAATCAAGTCAAAGAGTTGTTTGGTTGTAATTAAGTGGCCAGAATTTATGTAATTAACTTGCTTCTTGTTTTTTAAAAGCTGATACCAGTACTTATTAACAAGATTGTTTTCTAAAAAGGGCAAGCAAGTTGATCCGGTTATTTGTAATGGATTTGAATTCAGATTGCTTGTTATTTTTTTAATTTGGTGCCCCCAATCTTCTCCCAATTCAACGTCAGCATCAAGAAAGATAAGAGTTTCATTGCTGGAAATTGCCACACCACAATTTCTTAACTCAGAGATGTTTAGATTTGGAAATATTTTTGTAATTGCTCCTCCCTCCTGAGCTAGTTGAACTGTTTTATCTATCGACCCGTTATCAATAACAATAATCTCAGGGTTTTTCACTTCTCTGTAGATAGATGCCAATGTTCTGCTAATCCTAACTTCTTCATTTAACGCGGGGATTATAAATGTAAGGCTGTCAGAAATTGACTTCATAGATGGTATCCCTTGATGTTATATGTCAGTTCTCTTTCTAACTAATTTTGCTGGTTGACCTGCATAAATACCATCGGTTTCGACTAGGGCTTTTGTAATTATGGAGCCAGAGGCAATAATTGATCTTTTATTAATGTCACTCATAATTATTGAAGCATTACCAATCCAGCAGTCACACTCAATCTTTACTTTTCTATAAACGCCACCTTGCTGTTGTATTGGTATATTGATGTCTCTAAAACTGTGTTGCTTGTTTCCACTAAGTATGTGGACGCCACTACCTAATAGTGTATTCTCACAAATAATACACTTCCCAATATTGCACTGTGGGCCTATGTACACGCCTTTTTGTATGGTGGTGTCGCGGTGAGACAATATGGTTAGAAAGCCGACTGAGATTTCATCGGATGTACCTGGGCAAGCCAGCCGGTAGAAAGCGGCTCTCAGATAAGTACCAATTTTGCCGGGAATCAGACTGAGCGCTTGGGAAAAGCCCTGAAACACGGAGTCTTCCTGGCTGACGAGGGTTAAGGTGAGGAATATCAGGTACAGGGGCGCTGCAATAAACAGGAATACCGTTTTAACCACGCGTTTGATCATTTGCTTTATAGTCATCGCCGGTCCAACCTTGCATTGAGCCAGGCTCTCTCTCTGGTAGGTCGGAAGGTGACCAAGCCTCGGGCCAGACGCATGGCGATTCTACCTGTCAGAGTGTTCCAGGTTAGCCTGGGAGAGGACGGTATGGTTGACAATAATGGTGCCGTGTCCAGCTTCTCAATGCCGGCTTGGTGAGGCCCGTAGTTCTGAAGCAGGATAATCTGTATTCGCGTATAATTGCGTTCATCGCTGGTGACTAACCGATTACAGATATCGTCAAGCCAGGTATCAGCCTGTTGTAGGTAGTTTTCGGCGTTTTCCGGATCAAGACTTGCGGCCTGACGAAGCAACATAACTTTACGGATGTCCTGGGCGGTCCAGGTGTCGTTTGGGAATTCCAGTTGGTCTGGGTGGTCCAGAAAAAGCCGCTCGTTCTTGAGCATCCAGCGCGTGTAATGGACCAATGCATCTCGGGCATAGTTGTATGCTTCATCAAACTGACTTTCTCTGGCTTTTAACCAAAGGTAACGGCTGATGCTACTTAGCAGAACCAAGTATGACCAACCGGTTTCCACATTTAGCAATTGGCGCTGTTCTATATCGTCCGCTGGGTGAATAGTATGGCGTATCACTTTCTCTGCCTGCGTTAGCCATTCATGATCTGGCTGCAATTGCCAGGCGTCGAGCAGGGTGTTGAGGTAGTTGCCAGTACCCCGTGTAAACGGGTAAGTATGTCGGGTTGGCTGCTTTCCTCTTACCAGAGCGCGCACCTTGGGAAGCTCATGTTTTTTCAGGGCTAGTAACTGTTCCAGCAATCCACCCTGTCCCTCGTGCAATGCTCTCATCCAGCCAGCCAATTGCAGTACTGCCTGTCGAGATGCTTTAGAACCGGTCAGGAAGTGGTGATATAGCAAGCCCGTTGAATAGCAATGCTCAGCGGCGGGCCCGCCGCCGGTTTGGCCGGGTGTTGAACTGGTGGTGTTGTGTTGACTGAACGTTCGGTGAGTCGCTGTGTGGGCCGGCAGATAATGGTCTGTGTGCCAGAATAGCCCGTTGTTGTATTCGGTTCGGTCTTTGTCTGTATGGTAGATGTCGATGTCTGTGACATGTCGGGCGAGCTCCTCCATCAACTTGAACCAGCTCGGGTTGCCACTTAGTGCAAACTGACGTGCAAAGCCATAGATTGCATCATACTGATTGTTGTAATGGGAAATATAAGGGTCGGCATCGTTTGGCAGATACAGGCTTTCATGGTCGGCGAACAGGTCGCCAAAATTGCGCCAGCCATATTCGTCTATCTGTTCTCGTTTGATAAAAAAGTTATTTGGCCCATTAATACCATGGTTTATGAGATCATCAAGTGGCCCTTTGGGTGGATTTGCCTTAAACCATGGCAGCGCCTGGCTCACCTCATACTGTTCTGCTGGAACGATTGGGATCACTGGGTTTTGCGACCACTCCAGGCTCTCTAGCGTTGCCCCAAAGGCGATATGCAAGCGGTGGGTTTTCCGCTCGCCGCCTTGCAGTTCATACTGTTGACCAGATTCACCGGGAAACAACCCTATACGCAGAGTATCCTCAGTTATGCTGAGGGAATTGGGGAAGTTTTGCCAAAATTGTTCGCTGGCCGCAGAGAGGACCCCTTTAGAAGTGGTGGCCTCCAGTATTGGTTGAGCTCGAAGGCCTTTGCCTGTTTGATCTCCAGCTAGCCATTCATAGCCTCGAAAGCGGGTAGTAGCCTCATTGTTTTTATCGACATGATTAAAGCTGCTCCAATGCTCGCCACCACTGGAGTCCTGGTAAATTCGGCAAGGTTGTTCGCTATTTACCGTGTAAATTGTGCCATTTGGTTCTGTTTGCAAGCGAGCATTGCTCACTGGCCCGCCATCTACCACTAGGCCAAATTCGCTAAAGTATAATGACCCTGGGTCACCGAGATCCCATATACCCCCAGCATGGCGAGCCCTCAGTGGGTTGTGCAGGCAAGCTTCAATAGATACCAGGCCATCCTGCAGATAGAACCGGCACCGCAGGTTAAAACGAAAAGCTAGCGGTTGCCCATCTTGTTCGAAGTATCCGCCAATAAACCGATCTTCAAAAAGAGTGCTTTGTCTTGGTTCCTCAGGTATAGAAACCGCTGTGACTACAGCTTTAATGGAAGAGCGGTTGGAGTTGCGCAAGGTCAGGTGAAGTGACCAGCCCTGATCGCTGCTCTCTGTCCGGCTAATAATACGAAAAGGGTTCAGTTCAATGGTGTGCTTAACCGGACCATCTTTTATCTGGTAAGGGTCAGTGACTGCTTGTTCTGATAAAGGCTCTGAATCCCCATCTGCACTCTTATGTTCTAATGGAGTAGAGCTGAGAGTCAGGCTGGGTAGTGGCGTTGGCAGCGTGGCTCGTGTAACCAATTGTAACCAGCGAACGCTGCCGTCAGGCCAAGTATCGATGGCAAATGATGACATTGGCAGCGAAACATGCCCATTGGCCAGGCTCAGATTATTCAAGCTATGTGTGTGGAGAGCGCCTTTAGGGAAGGGGATGCCCATTTGAATGGGCTCTTCCCTTCGAGAAATAGGTGTTTTAATTTCCCAGGGCAGAGAGCTGCCTTCCCGCAGTTGCAGGTTGATAGCCTTTTGTTGGAATGATTCGTCTGTCCTTGTACTCAATCTATTCACTTCTCGTGTAAGCTCCATTTACTCTGCCTAGCTTAGTCGTTCAGTAGCCCAAGTGAAAGGGTAGGGCGCCAACTAAGGCAATTTCTGATAGTCTAAAGTCCCTAGAATTTATAACCGATAATTATTCGCAATTGGTCATAATATGAAGTTTTTCCCGGGCATGGAGGCCACCTGAATATGCTATCAAGTTGTAGTATGTCCCTAATTTCGCTCGCCTATTGGGAGTATTGCACCGTTTTGGATATTACCAGACAGACTTTAGCGAATTCTAGGGATTCGGTGTTATGAATGAGGTTAGTCGCGCTTTGGTCAACAGCTCACTCTGGCTACTGTTAGCCAAGACAACCCAGCGCAGCCTCGGGTTAATCAGTGTGATGATTCTGGCCCGACTGCTGGTGCCGGATGATTTTGCGGTAGTGGCTATATCAGCTCTCATACTCTATTTTTGCGAAGCATTGTCTGCCACGGGCAGTGAGGCCTATCTGGTTCGGAAAGACAACTTGAGCGAAGAGGATGCCAGTAGCGCCTGGACACTGGATATGACCTTGAAAGGTTGCGTGTTTATACTGCTCAACCTGGCAATTCCTTCGATTGTCGAGTTTTATGGTGATGAAAGGCTGCAACCTGTTCTGCTCGCCATTTCCTTTATTTTGCTGATCAATGCCATCAAAAGCCCCGGGTTGGTCTATCTAAAACGTCAATTACGCTATCAGGGCATTGTCGTGCTGATGGTGACGCAAAAAATACTGGCATTCATTGTTACGGTTGGCTTGGCGTATAGCCTACAAACTTACTGGGCATTGGTGATTGGCGACTTGGTTGCAGCTCTGGTTTTGGCGGTTGGTTCCTATTTTGTTCATCCGTTCAGGCCCCGCCTGGCGCGCAGTGGCTGGAAAGAGCAGTGGTGGTTTTCACGCTGGTTGCTATTGAGGGCGAATGTCGGGTTTACCAAAGCCCAGATAGATGCGTTCTTTGTTACCAAGTTATTCTCACCGGAGCTGATCGGGGCCTATTACGTTACCCGAAATCTGTCTGTGATCCCCAGCAATGACATCATTGCTCCAGCTGTTGAGCCACTGCTGGCACCGCTTGCCCGCAGCCGGCATGAACCTGAGGTGTTTTCGGCGCAGATGCAAAAGGTGTTCCTGTTGATTACTGCCCTAGTTGCGCCCTTGGCCGCTTTTATGATCGCGATGCCGGAAGCGCTGATTGATTTTATGTTTGGCAAGAAGTGGTCGGCCGCTTATTCATTGCTGCCGCCGTTAACCGTTGTATTTGTAACAATAGCACTTGGCCAAGTTATCAATCAGGCGTTTATGGCCATGGGTCGTGTGAGGACCTTGTTGGCTTATGAAATAGTTAGTCTTGCAGTATTGCTGCTCGTGTTTACGCTGGTGCGGGGTGAGTCGATTGACATATTTGTTAGCTATCGAGCGGTGTTTGCCGCTTTGCTGACCGGTACTTTGTTTTTGTACGTATCTAAAGTGGCATCGTTACCGGTACTGCGTATTCTTTCCCGAGCCCTGCCCTTGGTAGTATTGTCAGCCCTGGTTGGTTTCTCCGTGTCGCAAATCGAACCGCTGCTAAGCCCTGGCTCATCTTCTCTTCGTCTGATACCCCTCGGTGTTTTGTATGTCGGCATCTATGGGATATTGGCACTTGGGCTAATCGCCATATTCGGGCGTGTGTGGAGTGAATATGCTTTTATCCAAACGCTTCTAGAAGACCGGCTGTACCCGGTATTTGGCAGGGTTAAGCGCTTAATTCAAAAAACGAGATTAAAATAGTAGCTGTTTTCTTTTCGTCTACTAGCTCGCTAACTGTTTAAGGGTGGAATGCTAAGTTACCCGATTTATTCATGACAGTCGGTTTGCGAAAGTGCTGCTTAGGTGCCGTCGAAAAAATATAGTATCTATGCTGCCTCACATTTCCTGCTTGTTTGTTAATGAGTGTTTGCTGACAATAATAAAGCCAGTCCTTGTGCTGGCTTTATTTCAGGTACAGTGTCTGATAATGACTAACCATCTGCTCAACTGAATAACGGGTTTGAAAACGTTGTAGCGTGGCTTCAGCCATGGATGAATATACATGCGGATCCACCAGAAGGCGGGAAACCGAGTTAACAAAGCCTGGCAAGTTATCGCTTTCTATTAGTATACCGGTCTCTTCGTCTTCAACAATTTCAGGTGTTCCCCCTACTCGTGTTGCAACGGCAGGTATACCGAGACTCATAGCCTCAAGCAGTGTTATGGAGGTGCCTTCAGTAAAGGAAGGTAACAGGAAAATATCTAGCAGTGCCAGGTACTCCGCTGGCTGGTTTTGGAAGCCAGTGAACAACACAGCATCTTTAAGATGAAGTTGCTCTGTTAGTTTTTCCAGGCTCTCCCGTTCTGGTCCATCACCTACTATTAACAGCTTAACCGGGTGACCCTGTTCTATGAGAGTCTGTGTCGCTTTTATCATCAGAGGATGGTTCTTAACAGGATCCAGCCGGGCAACAGTGCCAATAACTCTATCGTTCCGGTGAATGCCAAGCGAATCTCTTAGTGTGTCTATCTGCTGTTGGTTGGGTCGCAGGCCCGCAATACCGTTGTAGATAACCCGGATTTTGTTTTTTGGCAGGTATTCATACTCGGCCAGTGCGTCTTTGGTGGCGGAGGATATAGCAACTATATGATCTGTAGTGTGGGCGATCAGCGGGTTGATGAAGCGTGCTTTCGTCCGATGCCGGTCAGGATGGAAGCGACCGTGTTCAGTAAATATCAGCTTTACGCCGAGGCCCCAGTGAGCGAACCACGCATAGCTGTAGGGGGAGTATTGGTGGGCGTGAACAATGTCGATATTCCGGCTTTTTATTAAATGCCGTAACCAGCGAATAAGTCCCCAGTCCAATCCCGCCTGTCGGGTATGGCTGTGTAGCGGGATGCCCTGTTCGGCAAGCTGTGTACCTACAGGGCCGATCTTCCCGTCGATACAGGCAATTTCACACTGAAAAGCGGATGAGTCTAAATTGTTGATGAGCTGGCGAATGACCTGTTCGGTACCGCCGATGCCCATATCGAAAGTGATGTGGAGTACCTTTTTTGGGTGCTGGCTGCCCATTTGCGTGAGTTCCGTCTCATAGTTCGAGGGGTTGATGGTAGTGGATTCCTGTTGGGGCTACTAGCCTCCTTGATTTTTTTTCCCATTAAGTAACTTGATGGCCGGCCCAATAATGTGATTGAACTCCGCCACCCGGTGACGCAGTGCCAGAATGATAGGCACGACCAGCGTGGCAAAGGCGAGGCAAAACAGGCCTCCGTTGATCAGCAGCGTCAAAAGGCTCCAGGCCAGGTTTATGGTGTAGGGTTGAATTTGGCAGACAATGAGCAACCCGAGCGCCGTCGCTGCACATACGGGCAAGCTGAGCAGCATTGTGTGTGTAAGTCCGAAAGCTGTTACCTGGTTTAGTTGGACCATCAATGCAGCGGTAGTTATTACCGCAAGCCACCCTCTTACCCAAGCCAATGTCTCCAGGGTTGGCTCGCTCAGGGTTACTAGTATTGACAGAATGATGCAGGTGGAAATCAGGTCGAACACAAACAGAGCCTTAACACGGCCTATGGCCAGAAATGCATCGGAGACCAGGGCAAACAGACAGAAAGTGAAGAAGTAGAGGCCGAAGGGGCGCAGTAAGGGGGCGTACTCGGCCCAGGAGGTTCCAAGCAAGACAGTAACGATCAGCTCCGCGTCAAACATCATATATGCAGTGATTGGAGTTAACAGGCTAATCATCATGAATTGACTCAGCCGCAACCGGTACGCAAGGTCTGCGGGGCGCTGATGGCTTTCTGCAATGGCTGCCTGCAAGGGTTCACTGCCTGGAATGATGACCGACACGGCCGGAAAGGTGGCCAGCTCCCGTACCAAATGGTACCCGCCGAGCCCGGTTGTGCCAAATAGCCGGGATACAACCAGGTTGTCGATTTGCGACCGGGTAAAACCGGTAAGCCCTCTTAGGATTACCCAGCGAGAAAAAGTCCATTGTTCGCGAAACCGGTTTAAGGCTGGTTTCGGGCGGTAATCACTTAGGCGATATGAGCCGATGGCTACAACCAGAATGGACACCAGGCTACCGGCAATCAGTGCCCAATACCCTGGGTCGATGAGTGCCCAGGTAATGACGGTGACAAAGGAAATAACCTTGGCCCAGAGGGTCAGCATGAAGCTCGGTCGATAGTTAAGCTCTTTTGCCCAGAGCATCATGGCGGGGTTGCGCAGTGCTCGTATCGGAAGTGCCAGGGCGGCAATGGGCAGGGCGCTAGTGAGTTCAGGCGTTTCGAAAAAGGTAGTTAGGGCCGGCGTGCACAGCACGATCACCCCATAGACAACTGTCTTGACGATAAGGTCGATTGTCCAGGCTGTGTTCAGGTCGTGGTCCTGAACCGCCGGTTTATGGATGATGTAGTGCTGGTTGCCTGCATCGGCCAGAATATCAAAAAACTGCAGCGCAATAGCGACCAGTGCGACCACGCCAAAGTGCTCTGGTGTGAGCAGCCTGGCCAACACCAGCGTGCTGATCAACCCCAGGGAGCGCTGCACCAGTTGGGCGCCTAGAAGGAAGGCGGCGCTGCTAAAGACTCGGCTGCTGATCGAGTTCATGGCAGTAACGCAGATGTCATGGTGCCGACAGAGTCAGTGCACTGGCTGCCCTCAGCAGTTGCGCGCGGTCGGCGACACAGTTCAGGCTGCTGCAGGCGTGTTGCATCGTTACCTGCACGAAGCGGTTGTCTCCCCGAAGGGTCGCGGGAATTTGCAACAACTTGGCCAGCCAGTATTTGTCAGTCTGGTAAGGGCCAACCCGATACCAGAGAATTTGCAGAGCTCTACGCTGGTTGCCTCTGTTTTGGAACTGTGTCAGATCAACTCCCATAGCTGTTGCTTCCTGGTCGATTTCCCGCCAAATGTTGGTATTGATCGGGTCGGGTAAGTAGGGCACCAGTTTTTCCTGGCTATTTTGTCTTTGAAACCTGGCAACCCCCACCCAGGTACCGGTGGGAGCGTGCCAGTAGCTTTCTTGTTGCAAAGTGCTGGGCAAATCCAGAGGCAACGCTGGCTGGCGAAAGTCAGCTTTAACGAAACCTTCACCAGAAATAGCGAGTGGGGGTAGGGGGTTAATATCCCCCTGGTAAAAACTGTAGACTCCGAGCGCTGAAAGCGCGATCAACCCGGCACGAAGCAGGCCGTTGCGCGTGAGGGAATAAACGTGATTGACAAAAGACGGCCCACGCCTGCGAATCGGCGAAAAGTACAGGGCGGGAAGGCAGATTGCGCCGTAAACAAGCCAGCCATAAAATTCATGGTCAGTCATCAGGTCACTTTGCATATCACTTTGGTAGGCAACGATCACCAGACCCAGGATACGGATCCAGTTTGCCAACATACCAAATAGCATGGCGACAGCAATGATTATCAGCCAGCCTTTTAGTCGGTAGTCGTTCAATATGGCAATGCAGGACGCCAACATAATGGAGATGGCGAAATAACGAATGCCAGAGCACCCATCGGCGATAATCAGTCGGCCATAGGGTAGGGTTATGCTGTTGCCTTCAATTAATGCTGGCATTCCCAGTAAGGCGACAACATTTCCAACGACAATACTGGCCAGCGTGACCAGAGGTCCGGTCAAGTCAGACCAGAAAGGTAAGGACAATGCGAGTAGGGCAAGGTAGGGCAGCCAACTCAACATAGCTCTGAAGCCCAGCACCGCCCAACACATAGCTGCCAGCAGCGCCGGCAGCATAAGCAAGGTCAGTGTGGTTATGTTGGTCAGTATGAACAGTAGCCAAACGACGACACCTAGCAATAACGCCAGAGTACCGGCCCAGCCACCACCAGGGCTTCGCTGGTTTGCACGCTGTTCGGCAGAAGGCCCAAGTGGAGGGTGAAACACTGTAAGGACGATAAACAGTACAAACGCAGCAAGACCATGAGCCAAAACTTGGTCCCATTGCAGCCAAAGCATGAGTAATGTTATCCAGGAAGGTAAGAACAGCAGGATCCCCAGGCCGATAATCAGTAGAAACGGCATTGCCTGTGACAACTGCCTTGCGGAGTTCTTGATCATTCACTCATCCTTGTTACTTGGCTGTCCATGTTCAAACCGGGCAAGTGTTGAGCCCCCTACTACTAAGAGCATTAAAAGGCAGTGTACTGGTTATTCAACTTGAGGTCAGTAGCCAAGCGCTACTGCAGGTATACCGAAGGCCTGCTATGTATGAGCATAGGTATTTTGAGCGCAAAAAAGCCGGGCTAGCCCGGCTTTATGACAATGAGTTGCGCCTGTGCGCTAATGCATACTGCGCGTCACACCTTGCGTCTGCGAGCAGCACCCAGTCCAACCAGGCCCAAACCCAGCAAAGCCAGAGTTGTCGGTTCAGGCACTGGGATATAGGCCAGGGTGATGTTGTCGATTCCCCAGCCATCATTCTCGTAGGAGCCATTGTCAAACAACAAGGTGGCACTACTCAATAAGGCGTCGGAAATGAACGTTGCATACATTAGATTTCCGTTAGACAACGGATTGTTCAATTGCTCGATATGCTCGGTACCATCATCGAAAACAAGCTTCAGGGATGCACCCTGGTCGTTCGCATCTGATAGATAAAAACCGAATGCGTTGGCTCCTGTCAGAATGCTAGAGCCAATTGTCCAGGTAACAGCATCGGCATCATTACTGTCGAGCCAGTTTGAGCCGTAGTTTTGTTGCCGGCCGAATTCACCCGTATTGTCGCTTTCCAGCATGAGCTTTGATGACGCGTTATCATCACTGCCCGCACCTGCTTCCTTTGCGGTCATACTAAAGGTGCCAACGGAGGTACCGAAACTGTCAGCTGCTTCGAGCCAGCGATTCTGGTCGCCGGATCCGGAACTGGATCCAATCGCACCGCTGGTGCTGAGTGTGCTGTTATCGTCGAATGTTTCGGTGATGGAAAGGCTGCTCTGTCCCAAAAAATCCCATTCAGCCATTTGAGATGCAGAAACACCATAAGCCACGTCAGAGTAGATAATGGCTGCGTGTGAGGAAGCTGCGTAAAGCGCACTTGTTGCTACTAATAGAGCCAGGCTACGTTTTTGTTTCATCTCAGGTTTTCTCGTAATAGAGCCAAAGTGAGTCCGGCTCTGCGTCAAATTGATAATCCACTGGCAACTAAGACCAAGGCCAGTGGAATGTGTTAGTCAGGCTTTTCGCCGACGCGCCACCCCAAGACCAATAAGGCCTACGCCCAGCAAGGCAATAGTTGCGGGCTCTGGGACCGGTATTACCGATACATTGTCCAGAAAGTTACCCAGCGTAGTCTCAGGAGTCACCGACTCGAACCAGATACGAGACTCACTGCTTGTTGCGATAAAAGAACCCATGTTATACGACCATGCACTCGTAACGTGGTCATCAATCAGTGTAGGAGAAGAGGCTGCATCCCCGATACTGAAATTGAAGGATTCTGTGTCATTTTGGCGTGCCCGATAGGCAAAGGAGTAGGTGTATGTTTGCCCAACTGAGGTGGTGAAGTCCTGAAAGAGCGAATAGGGTGCAGAATTGCGGTACTCAGAGTTCAATTCAGCATGGTAGCCGCCATCAGCACTGGCTACGCCATTAAAGCCGCTTTTCCAGATTTCAATACGATCGCTGGCGTCCCATCCATCTACATCACTCGGCGCGAAATGCTGCCAGCCATTAAGCGTGTTGTTCTCGAAGCTGCCGTTGGACAGCAAGTTTGCATGTGCGCTAGCCGACAATGCAACAACGAATAACGCTGTGACAACTCTGTTCCTGTTCATGGTCATATCCCTATCCAGTTTATTGGTTCCTCAGAACCTGATTGAGTATCAGCAAGTTGTGGGCCAACTATGGGAGGGCTCTGGAGCGGGACTTTTAGGGAGTTAGTTTGGGCGCTGTAAGGATTTTCGACAGGAAAATGTGAACTGACGCAACATTTAGTGTGATATGGGTCACATTGTGTAAATTTATCCGACAGTGGTCGATTGGGTTGTCAAACCCGTCTCAGGCAATATGAGTACTAAACAAGAAAGCCGGGCTAATGCCCGGCTTTCAATCGTGAGGTTCTGCGGTCGCAGCAGGCTCAGGCCTTGCGGCGGCGTGATACAGTCAAGCCAACCAGGCCAAGTCCCAGTAAGGCTAACGTGGCAGGCTCTGGTACGGCAACTTCGAATCGATACTCAAAAGAGTCGAATTCTTCGTTGTAGAGTGCCAGAGCATAAGGGTTCGCCTGGTTGTCACCGATATAAATGCTGTCTGCGGTTGTTGCTAGACCGTCATAAATATTAGGGGTTTCATTAAACAGTGACGACCCCAGGGTGAATTCCAGTAATTCATAGTCGGAGTCGAGCTGGAAGTTCAAGCCATCAAAATGACCGGTTGTATTTGTGGTCGATTCAAATGTCAGGAACTGGAGGTAACCCGGAATATCGTAGAGGGAAGACGTATCGGATGAGTTGAAGTGAAACTCCTGATAGTCGTCCAGCTCGCGGTTAACAAAGCGCAGAGAGCCAAACCAGGTAGGGCTTGTTGTCGCGGTGGGCGAAGTCCAGCGCATAAACCATTCTGAAGCGGCATTTTCATCGTTCCAGAGGTAGTAGCCACTGGTTTCGTTGTCGACTTTCCAGTGGTTATCGTAGTCGAAGCCAGGGGTCAGATCTTCACCGGGCGTGTAGGCCCCCCAGTTTGAAGGTCCTGTGGTATCACCGATATATTGCGGTGTTGCCAGGGCAGTGCTGGCAGACGCTGCCAGTACCAGACCTAATGCGGCACTCTTAAGATTCATTGTGTTTCTCCTTGAAACATTAACTACTATCCGTTTAATCCAGCGTATTCACAGAGTTCGTGATTGTCTGCCTTATGATTAAGTACGGTCTGCTACGCGGATGATCATGTGAATCACCTCACGTCTGGTATGCGATTAATGTGCCAGGATTTGAAAGGCTCTGTAATGGGGTGTTATGGCTGGTTAGTTTTTGTACTGTAAAGCAAATCGACATGGATTTGAGACATGCATCAAGCTTGTTCCGTGATGCATGTCACATTTAATGGGCTTTCAAAGCAATTGGCTGCTTTGAGTGCAGCCAATTGCCGTCTTTAAGAAATCGCTAGTACGCTCGCACCGTATCCAGATGAGCTTTGATTTCAGCATTATCCGGGTCAAGTTCCAGCGCTCTTTGCAGTGTGGCTATGGCTTGACTATTTTGCCCGGCTTTATACTGAACCCAGCCGTAAGTATCCAGTAATGCAGCGTTGTCTGGAGCGAGTTGAACCGCCTGGCTAGCTAGATCGATAGCTCGACCGGGGTCGCTTTCTTGAAGAGCCCAGGCCATGTTGTTCAAAAGCGCTGGATTGTTGCTCTGGAGTTCCAGAGCCTTCTCATAATGTTCAATCGCGATAGCGTCACTGCCATGCTGTAATTGCATATCAGCTGACGTTTGCCAGGCTTGGGGGTTGGTTGGTTGGCGTTCGGTCCATTGCAATGCCAAAGTCAGGGCTTTGTCGGGGTTTTCAGCACGAGCCAGTTGTATTAATGAAGGGAGCAGGATGAGGTCACTGCTTTGGTCCCAGCGACTGGTTAGAAACTGGTAGGCGTTTTGCCGACCATCCTTCTGCTGGACGAGGCTTGCCTCCAGCAAGGTGACTTGAGGCTGTTCACCGAAAGTTGCTTTAATGGAATCCAGCTGTTCGGCAACACTCTCAAAGTCACCAGCTGCCAATTCAATCTGGGTTTGTAGTAAATGAAAGTTCAGGTTTTCAGGCACCAGACTGACAGCTTCTGCTGCTAGATTCCGTGCTTTCTCCCATTCCTGGTTTGCCGCAGCTCGTTCTGCCTCGGCGGTTTTTAGCAGGGCCTGGCTTCGCACAAGCATCGGGTCGTCGGGGCTTTGGCTTTGGTTTAGTAAGGCACGAGCCTCGCTTATGTTACCTGCTTGCAACAGAGTTTGAGTGGCAAGGGCCTGGCTTGTAGTGGCGAGTGAGGGGTGACGATTTCCTATTTCTGTCAGCCAGGTAACAGTTTCGTCATTGCTGTGTCCCTGGCGATACAAGTTGCGCGCATTTGCCAGTGTGTCTGGTTGATTGGGGTTGGATGCCGCAGCCTGAACGAAGTAATCAATAGCAGTCTCCGTTTCACCTTCGCGTGCCTGCACATTAGCCATGGCGGTAATAGCTTGTGTCCAGTCAGGGTTGTTCTCAACCAATTGTTCCAGCCTTGTTAATGCGGCTTCGGATTCGCCCTGGCGGTAGTCTGTGAGGGCCACAAGCAAATTGGCAAAGGGCGCATCGGGAAAGTCGGTCGCCAGGCGGTCCCGCAATTCACGCACCTCTTCCATGTAGCCAAGCCGGATCAGATTGGACATGTATTGTTCAGTGACTGGCCAGTCGGCCGGTTGGGTGGTGAAGGCCATGCGCATTTGGGCTAATCCCTGCTCGTTCTGACCTTCACGGAAGTAATGCTGAGCCAGGGCTGCCCGCAATCGAGAGCGGTTTTTATCTATTTGCAGAGCTTTATTGAGGCTTTCAACCCCCTGATCTCGTCGGGATTCTATGCTCAATGCAAGCACGCCATGCATGGCGAGTAGCTCAACGTCGCTTGGGCGCGCCAAAAGCGCCCTCTCCAGTGTCGCAAAAGCTTGTTCTCTTTGCCCCAGATCCATTTGCGCCAGTGTGGATAAGCGGATGAATGACGTTGGCGTCGTTTCGGCATCCAGGTTGTCTGCCAATAACGATGCCCCTTCTTCGATATCACCTTCCTGAACTGAAACAGCTCCCAGCAGCAACCCGATAAGGTTGTTATCGGGGTTTTGTTGGATCAGGGTTTCTAGTATGGATCTGGCTGTATCGATTTCACCGCCGCTTAGCGCTTCTATTGCCCGTTGTGCCGACTCATTGAATTCTGTATTGCTGTTTTCAGTCAGGATCTGGTTGTAGACCATTGCCTGGGACATGTTGCCCTGCTCGGTAAGTACCCGGGACAGTAGAGACAGCGTTTGTCGACGCTCTGGCAGAAAGAAGTCAGATGTAGGTATGAGACCCAGCCCATCGGTCAGTGCATTGGCAGTCGCTTCGAGGTCGTTTCGCTGATAGCTTACCAGTGCCCGAGCATACTGGATCATGGCGGTAGCGTTATTCTCTGCGAGGAAGCCATCAATAACGTCTTTGGCCTGGGCTGTCTGGTTACGTTGCAGGTTCAGGCGAACCAATTCGACTGCGGCCTGCTCATTGGCATTGTCCAGCTCAATGGCTTGTTGGTATAGGCTCCTTGCCTGATCAGTGTTTCCGGCCAACCTCGCTATGTCGCCTTCTATCCGTCTGCCTCGTGATTGCTCTTCTACTCCTTGCAGGTTAGCCTGTCTTAGCGTTTCCTGGGCAGATAGCCATTTTCCCTGTCGGACGTAGGCGTCTGCCAATGGCAAGGCGGCCTCAGTCTTACCCCCGGCCAGCCATGGCTCAAGCAATTCTGCCACTTGCCTGGTGGATCCCAGCCTTAACAGAACGTCAGCCATCTTCAATGCAGGGTCAATATCACCGGTATTTTGTTGAAGTGCATTACGCAGCTCGAGCATGGCAGACCGAAATTGGTTCTGAGCCAGGTACGTTTCACTTCGGCTCATGTGCTCAGCAACTAGGTTCTCCGAGTTATCTGTGTTGCAGGCGCTTAAGACCAGTGTCGCGGCCAGGGTAAGAGCAAGCAGAGTTCCGGTGTTCATCAATCGTTCCCTCATTATGATGATGTTTCTACGCTAATAGTGTGTTTTTTTAGCAGGTCGTACAAGGTAGGACGCGTAATGCCCAGTTGCTTGGCGGCTGCGGAGACATTATTCCCCGTGATCGACAGAGCTCTTACAACGGCTTGTCGCTCGGCTTCAAGCCTCACCTCCCTTAAATTCAGGTGAGTTTGAGTCCCATCGTCCTCCGCTAGGCCAAGGTCCTGAACCTGGATCGATTTGTTCTCGCTCAGTACAATGGCTTTCTTTATCTTGTTTTCCATCTCTCGCACATTTCCCGGCCAGTGGTAGCCTTCGATGGCGGCAATGGCATCATTGGTGAAACCGGTTATGTGGGTGTAGCGGTCAATGGCGTACTTGGTCAAAAAGTGACGAGCCAACAGGGACTTGTCTCCGTCGCGGTCGCGCAGTGGCGGAATGTCGATCACCATCTCGGCAAGCCGATAGTAGAGATCTTCCCGAAAAGTGCCTTCAGCCACCATGGCCTCTATGTTTTTGTTGGTGGCGCAAATTACCCGTACATCGACAGGTATTGGCTTGCGTCCGCCCACACGCTCTACCGAGCGCTCCTGAAGAAAGCGCAGCAGTTTTGATTGGAGGGCTAGAGGCATGTCGCCGATCTCATCAAGTAACAGGGTGCCGCCGTCCGCGCTTTCAATTTTGCCAGGTCGGGTTTTGTCGGCGCCTGTAAAGGCGCCTTTCTCATACCCAAAGAACTCGCTTTCCATAAGGGTTTCCGGGATGGCAGCGCAGTTAACGGCCACAAAGGGTGCTTTTGAACGGTCACTGTGGCGGTGAATTGCATTGGCCAGGACTTCCTTGCCGGTGCCGGATTCACCAATCAGAGTGCAGGTTACTGTGGAGGGCGCAATCTTGCGGATCAGCCGGCATATCTCGACGATTGAGGCGTGTTGCCCGATAACATCGTCAAACCCCGGGTTGGCGAGCAAGGCCTGTCGGTTTTCTCTCTCCAGGCTGGCTACATGAAATGCCCGGTCTACGACATGATCCAGTGTCTGGGTGTCAATTGGCTTTGTATAAAAATCGAATGCTCCCAGCTCTATTGCCCGAAGGGCGTTTTGGCGTTCGGATTTGCCGGTCAGTACGATGACTTTGGTATGGCTGGCCAGCAATAGAATTTCTGACAGGCAGCGCATGCCTTCTGAAACTCCATCCGGGTCAGGGGGTAAGCCCAGATCCTGAATAACAACACTTGGTTCATGTTGGCGAATGGCTGCCAGTGCTTCGGCCCGATTGCTGACAGTAGCAATGGTGGTGTCGAAATCATCAAAATGCCACTTGAGTTGACTTTGCAAGCCTTCGTCGTCCTCGACAATGAGTATCACTCTTTCAATTGTGTCCATTGGAACCTCCATTATTCCCCCAGGGCTGCGAACGTGATTGTAAAGGTGGTGCCCAGGCCAGGCTGGCTGGTTACATCCAGGGTCGCGCCCAGTTCCTCAAGATAGCTTCGGGTCAGGTAGGCGCCAATACCCATGCCCTGACCGGTTTTTGTTGTTTCAAATGGTTTGAACAGCTGTTTTTCAATAAATGCCTGTGTCATGCCGGCACCGGTATCAGTAATACTGATCGTCAGTATACCAGTGTCGTGTGAGTGCACTTCAACCTCAACGGTGCCGTTCTCGGCTGTGGCTTCCTGGGCGTTCTTTATCAGGTGCTTGAGCGCCAGGGTCAGTCGGTCCCGATCTGCGAAAATGGTTTTGTCTTCTCCTCTGATACTGAGGGCCGGTTTGGGCTCTCCACGGTCACAGGCACTAATGCTGTCTTTGATCGCCTCAATTATGGATACCTGAATCACCACATCGTAGTCCGATCGTTTGAATTTTTGTATCAGGCCGCGCATTCGGGTAACCGCATTGCCAACGGTTAGAATCATGTCGTCTATAAACGCGGGATTTGTCTTATGCCGTTCGGAATTTTTGACCATTAAATCAAGCTGGGCGATCAGGTTGTTCAGGTCATGCATGATGAAGGCTGAAAGCTTATTGTAGGTCTCCAGCTGACGGGCTTCTGAGAGCTGCTCCTCCTGGGTGTGAATTAGGATGTGGTTGGCCAGCTGACGACCTATGGTCTTTAAGATATCTAGATCTTCCCAGCTAGGGTTTGTCGGCGAACCATTCTTCTCAAGCGCGACAAAACCAACCAGTTGGCTTTGGGTGATCAATGGAACTATAAGCTGAATATTCGGGTCGTTTCGTATCCACTCCGGTAAAGTGTCATTGAACTCGGCCATAGGCCCCTGAATGGCCTGGGGGGCGAAGACCCAGTCCTGCTCGATCATGATCCCTATAAACGCTGCGTAGGCAGGCACCGAGGCTGGGTGCAGGTTTTGGTCTGTCGCGTTGCTAAACACCCGATGGTAGTGTTTACCCTTCAGTGCCATAACCAGCCCGCCATTAGCTTGAAATGTCCGGGCGATTACACTGTAAACTGTTTCATAAACACGGTTTGAGCCCGGAACCGCTGAAAGAGCCTGAATAACATTTATCCACTCTTGCCGGTAGTCGTACTTGTGTCGGAAAAAATGCTTGCTCACCCATACTTGCAGGGCACCTCGAACGTGGTTCGATAAGAATAGGGCCGAAAGTCCAATCAATGAGAAAAACAGTAGTAGGGTGAAAATGTAGACACCCCAATACCCATCCATGGTCCTTACGTAGTAACCACCCAGTGCCAGTAAGACAATACTGATGGACGCAATAACCATCGACGTCGAATAGAAAATTACTGGGCGGGAAAGGCCAATATAACCGGGTTGCTGGATGCTGTCCCGAAACAAGAGACCTGCGGTGATGATCAGGAAGGATGCGCCGAGTATAAGCGCCGCGCGGGATTGCCACAAAAAGGGGTTTATGGCGGTGTTGATTACACCTTGACTATAGAGGTAGATGTTCATCAGGAAAACCAGCGCTAGGCTAATTGCAAGCAACTTGATGAAGCGCCCACTGTAGGCATTGCGAACCAGTTGCTCAAGGCAGACCAGAGCCAGGGTAGAGAGAACCAGATAACCTAAATACAGCAATGTGCTGCTGCCTGTCAGGTTTAGCCACAAATCAATAAGCAGGAGCAGGTAGACTAGCAGTCCAATAATCAGCAGCGCAACCAGCCGGCGCGGCCAGGATTCCGGGCGTAGTGTGTATAGTGTCAGCGAAAGCGCCACAATCCAGGCGATAAACTGAGTGGCCTCGAGTACCAGCAAGAGCGTTGTGCTAATGGAAGAGTTAAAGAGGCTTGAAGACAGCCCCCCCAGCCATAGCGTTTGGACACAGGTAGCTCCGGTGATCGGCCATTTCCAACGATCCTGCAGGCTTGAGACACCCAGGAAAAGTGTTAATGCCAGCGATAGGAGAGCTGCACTGCTGTAAGCAAAGGCGGTTACGTCACTGTAATCCAAACTACTCTTCCCTGATGGTTAGTGCATCAGAGAGTGTATACGAAAGCGGCGGGTCAGGTGTAGGGGCTATTTATTACTTAACGGTTGTGCTCGACTAACGAGCTGCCAATACGTATTCGCTGTATAGACCGTTTGAATCAATGGTAGCAAGTTCGAAGCGATAGTCGGTGTCAGCAAGGTCATCCAGGTGGTATTGGGTGACGATGGGACTATCTATCATGATTCGCTCAAACTGATCGTCACCTTCTGCCCGGTACCGGATCTCATAGCCGGCGATATCAGCGCTGTCCAGTAACTCACCGTTCACTCGCTCCATTGGAGCAGACCAGTAAAGTGACACACTGCGAGTAGCTTCTACCGTATTGTCGTCGCCATTGCTGCTGTTGTTGCTGCTACCACTACCGAAACCGGTGTCTGAGCGATTTTCATCAAATGTAGGCTGACATCCCGCAATTACGAACGCGATGGTTGGTACAAGCAACAGTTGCAATGATTGCATCGATGAGCTCCCGAATCTGGATGATGAGTTAGTTAATTCATCCAACAATACGGCAGTCATAGAATGATTAATGTGAGCGACATCAAACAGTACCAAACGAAACAATTATGGCCTATGAGTCAAAGTAAAGTCGTAAAAGTGCGAGAGTTAGTTGGTTTTTTGACGAAATATGGCTGGTTATCATTTATATAGCCGGATATAAATGATGGAGAGAGGCTTCTGGGGTCTTATCGCTCGGCAGTCACGAAATCACTGTACAAACCATTTTTATCCACAACAGCTATTTGGAAAACGTAACCTGATGGGTCTCGAATTGCGTCGAAATGATAAGAATCGGTTGAGTTATTCTTCAGAAACACAGTTTGAAAACTGGTGTCAGAGCTATGGCGGTAGCGAATTTCGTAGCCCCGAATATCGTTTGCAGGGTCAAGCAATTCTCCGTTAACACGGTCTAAGGGTGGGTTCCAGTAGAGTGATACATCACCTGAAACGCCACTTTCACAACCGGATACAAGCAGCAGTGCTGCGAGCAATACTGGAAGGCTGAGCGAATTAAATTGTCCCAGTTTGACCCAGCTGATCAGTGGTTGCTGTGGGGCGAGAGTGTTGAGCATAGTGCAGGTTTTCACTCGTTGAGCTATTAAAGGGTCTGGGAGGCTATTAATGGACAATAGGCCTTACGTCGGCAAGGTACGTGTTTAGCGGTGAAAAGAACAGGAACCTTTTCACACTATTGCCTTTCGATAACGAACTATTTCAGATTAACACTGCACAGTACGTAGAATTGGTAGCAGGAAATGTCAATAATATCCTGACATTTTCTCTATTGCCGTTCCGGGTGCTAAGACTACAATGCATCGTCAATCGAGCAGATAGGAGTCCGATATGGATGTCAGCGTAGTTATACTTGCCGCCGGGAAGGGTTCCCGAATGAAATCTTCAATTCCCAAGGTACTGCACCCCTTGGCTGGTCGTCCTTTGGTGCAGCATGTGATAGACACTGCGCGTCAATTGTCCAGTGAAATAACCCTGGTGATCGGACATGGAGCTGATATGGTCGAGGCCAAATTTGGCAATCAACCGGTGACATTGGCCGTGCAGGGCGAGCAATTGGGAACAGGTCATGCGGTGGCCCAGGCTCTGCCTCATGTCCGGCGAGATGGTGTTGCGCTCGTGCTATACGGCGATGTGCCGCTTACCCGGGCCGAAACATTGAGACAGCTCACCAACCTGGCAGGAGAGAAAACCCTGGCGTTGCTGACTGTAACGATGGAAGACCCGACAGGGTATGGTCGAATAGTGCGCAATGAAAGCGGGGATATCCAAGCCATTGTTGAACAGAAAGATGCCAACAGTAACGAAAAAGCCATAAGGGAAGTCAACAGCGGCATCATGGCGATGCCTGCGTGGGTTTTGCACGACTGGTTACCACGGCTGAGTAATGATAATGCCCAGGGCGAGTATTACCTCACCGATCTGGTTGCGATGGCGGTGACGGAAGGTGTCAGCATTCGAGCGGCACACCCGGCCGCTATAGAAGAGACTCTGGGAGTGAATAATCGGGTTCAACTGGCTGAACTGGAACGCTTCTTTCAGCGGCATCAGGTGGAACAATTGATGTTGGCAGGCGTGACTCTGCGCGATCCCGCTCGCGTGGATATTCGGGGTGAGCTTACTGTGGGCGCTGATAGCGATATTGACATTAATGTTGTCTTCGAAGGCCGGGTGGATATTGGCGAGCGCGTAACTATTGGGCCCAATGTGATATTGCGTGATGTAAAAGTAGGCGACGATGTGCGTATCGAAGCCAATACACTGATAGAGGGCGCCAGTGTGGGTGCTGGCGCCTCAGTAGGGCCGTTTGCGCGTATTCGTCCGGGCACTGAATTGGCCGAACGAGCCAAAGTGGGCAATTTTGTCGAAACCAAGAAAGCCATCATCGGTATTGGTAGCAAGGTCAACCACCTCAGTTACATAGGCGATGCAGTCATTGGCGAAGGCGCCAACATCGGGGCCGGCACCATTACCTGCAATTATGATGGAGTGAACAAGTTTGTAACCGAGATCGGTTCCGGCGCCTTTGTGGGTTCCAACAGTACCCTGGTTGCGCCAGTGGTCATTGAGGCCGGGGCATTCGTGGGTGCCGGGTCGGTATTGACAAAAACCGCACCAGCCGAGCAGTTAACCGTAGGCCGGGCGCGTCAGGTAACGGTACCTAACTGGAAGCGTCCAGCTAAGAAATAAACGTGTTGGATTGCTTCTGCATGTTTGAACAGCGTGCACTTACACCTAATCCAGGAGCGGTTCAGCGCAGCAGGACTCGCATAAAATTGATTTTAGGCCCCCGCGCAAAGTTCGGCGGCCGATCACAAGGAGTAATATCATGTGTGGCATCGTAGGCGCGGTAGCGCAGCGGGATGTGGCGGAAATACTGGTTGAAGGTCTACGCCGTCTGGAATACCGAGGGTATGACTCTGCCGGTGTAGCCATTATCAACGATCAGCAGATGCACAGGGTGCGCCGGGTCGGCAAAGTCAGTGAACTGGCTGCGGCTCTTGAAGAAACCCCTCTTAAGGGTGGCACAGGTATTGCTCATACCCGCTGGGCGACTCATGGTCAGCCCAATGAACGTAACGCTCACCCGCATGTATCCGGCGACAACGTCGCTGTGGTGCACAATGGCATTATTGAGAACCATGCCAAGTTGCGGCAGCAACTGCAGGACGAGGGTTTCGAGTTCGTGTCGGAAACCGATACCGAAGTGATCGCACACCTGATCGAGAAGGAATTGCGCTCAACCAGCTCCCTTCTGGAAGCCGTGCAACGGGCCCGCAAGCAGCTGGTGGGTGCTTACGGCACGGTGGTGATGGATCGTCGAGACCCTTCCCATCTTGTAGTGGCGCGCTCCGGCTCACCGCTTGTGATTGGCCTGGGCATCGGCGAGAACTTCATAGCTTCGGACCAGTTGGCGCTGTTGCCGGTTACCCAGCAGTTCATCTTCCTGGAAGAAGGCGATGTCGCCGAGATCACCCGGCGTAGCGTACACATTGTCGATGCCGATGACCGAGTGGTTGAGCGCCTTGCCCAAACCAGTGACATCAAGCATGACTCGGGCGACAAGGGCCCGTTCAAGCATTTCATGCTGAAAGAGATTCATGAACAGCCCGATGCCATTAACAATACACTGGAGGGCCGCATTACCGAGGACGGAGTGGTCACCGAGGCTTTTGGTGCAGGCTCGAATGATATACTGGCCGGTATTGAGAATGTCCAGATCATTGCCTGTGGTACTTCCTATCATGCCGGTCTGGTTGCCCGATATTGGTTTGAAGAAGTGGCTGGAGTTCCCTGTCAGGTAGAAATCGCTTCCGAATTTCGTTATCGCAAATCAGTTGTGGCGAAGAATGCCTTGTTTGTCACGATCTCCCAGTCGGGAGAGACGGCAGACACACTGGCAGCACTGCGCCTGGCGAAAGAGCTGGGCTATAAATCGACCCTGGCGATCTGCAACGTGCCGGGCTCATCACTGGTGCGCGAATCTGATCTGGCCTACATGATGCGCGCCGGTGCTGAAATCGGTGTGGCGTCCACCAAAGCCTTTACTGTTCAGTTAATCGGTCTGATGTTGCTGGTGCTGAGCATTGCAAAACATAGAGGCGTAGAGCCGGCGACGATCGCTCGCATTGTGGGAGGATTGCGAGGGTTGCCCGCCAAGTTGAAACAGTCTCTTATACTTGCAGAAACCATTGGAGATTTGGCAGAAGACTTTGCTGACAAACACCACGCTCTGTTCCTGGGTCGCAGCACCCAATACCCGATCGCGATGGAAGGCGCGTTGAAGCTTAAGGAAATCAGCTACATTCACGCCGAGGCCTATGCGGCCGGTGAACTGAAGCACGGCCCATTGGCGCTGATCGACAGCGACATGCCGGTTATTGTTGTAGCCCCGAACAACGACCTGCTGGAAAAACTGCACAGTAATATGGAAGAAGTGCGGGCCCGAGGTGGGCAGCTGTATGTCTTTGCCGATAAGGAGGCCCATTTTACTGCCAGCGAGGGTCTGAAGCTGATTGAACTGGAGCCGATCGACGATATTCTTGCGCCAGTGTTATACACAGTGCCGTTGCAGTTGCTGAGCTACTATGTGGCTATCATCAAGGGCACTGATGTTGACCAGCCGCGTAACCTGGCAAAATCGGTCACGGTAGAGTAAGCAGATCGTTGGGGGTAAAGGATTAGTCATACTTGGGATTGATGGATATTTGCCCGGGTAGAATCTTAATTTTAGCCGCTCATATCGATATTATTGGCGTTCTGAGTTAAGTTGTCTGGCTATATAACCATCTTCAGTCTGAAAGGGCATAAAAGGGCAACGGATTTGCGTAACCTATTATTACAAAACTCACTGAATGCCACTTCGTCATTTAGTAAATTGACATCCATTTCTCTGCTCCTGATCTCATTCAGTCTGCTGTTGAGCGCGTGTGTTGGCCAGGAGGAGAGCGATTCCGACGGAGGTGTCACTCAACAATCCCAGTCGCCTGGAACAGTGTTGCGAACAGCTAACTTTGACAGTTCTGATGCCTGCCCTCAAGGCGGCATTCGAATTGAAATTGGCATCGATACTAACGGCAATGATGAGCTTGACGACGGCGAAGTCCAGCAGGAGCAGGAGCTTTGCAACGGATTTAATGGGCAGGACGGCGCTGATGGTCAAGACGGAACAGACGGAGTAGATGGCGAGGACGGTGCTGACGGACAAGATGGTGCTGATGGCTCGAATGGCCTCAACTCTCTGGTTAGCTTGACCGACGAGGAGGCTGGTGGCGGCAACTGCGCTTTTGGCGGTATCAAGATTGAAACCGGGCTGGATTCAAACCTTAATGGTGAGTTGGAGCTTGGAGAGGTGAACAATTCCCAGACGACCTTTGTCTGTAACGGTGCCGATGGCCAGGATAGCGAAGATGCTGGATTAAACAGCCTGGTTGAGACTTCGGTGGAACCTCCAGGCGCTCAGTGTGCCGACGGTGGTATACGCATTAACAGCGGCACTGATGAAAATAGCAACGGTACCCTGGAAGTAAGTGAGCAAAACGCAACAGCCTATGTTTGTAACGTTGCGGGCGTCCAAGGCACTGCCAGCCTGTTGGAGTTGACAGCAGAACCGCCTGGAGCGCACTGCGCTTATGGCGGTACTCGCATAGACAGTGGTCTTGACCAGAACGAAAACGGCAACCTCGACAACGGAGAAATCGCTTATACCCGCTATGTTTGTGAACAGCAGGCCTGTAGCTGGGCTGACAATGGTGATGGAACTTCGACGGTTAGTTGTGATGGCGAGACGGATATCGTGCTATTGAACCCCGAAGCGCTCGAATACACTGGTCGAACGACCTGCGTGGTGTCTATCAGTAATCCAGATGGCGTCGGATCGCCAATTCCGATGATCTATTCGGTCGATGACATTGGCGAAGACCTGAAGTTTGTCACACTCACCATTCTGGACGGCGAGCGCCAAAACTCAAACTCACGATTACTGACCTCTACTAACCCTGAGTATGAGTATAGTGTTATCAATTTGTATTTTGATAACCTGGGAACTGCAACGGGAGGGCGGTATGTCGCGTTGCTGAGTAAACCAGCGAACGTAGTTGAATTTAGCTATATCGATTCTGATCTCGAAATGCCGCCGGAAAACAGGTACACCCAGGCGTTTCAGGCTTTTGACGATGAATCTGACGAGTCTGAGGGCCTGTGTAACCGGGTTCAGGTGGAATAGCGCCGGGGGATTATATTATCGACTAGCGCTGATAGCGCTAGCTGAGAATCTGCTCAATCAGGCCTTTGGGAATGGAAGGCCGCCCGCGTTCATTTAGTGCCGTGGCAATTATCCGAGCCTGTAAACAGAGTGCGTCGTCCTGCTGACGCACTACGCTCTGTTCAAATACAAACCTGACTCTATCCATCATGCTCACGTTCAAGCCAATAAAGAATTTATCCTGACTGGTCAGTGATCTTCTGTAATCCAGCTCCGCTCTAACCACTACCAGATTGATGTCGTCCCGAGCCAGGGCAGCAAAATCGACTCCCTTTGCCAGCAGGAATTCATGTCGGCAATGTTCCAGGTAATTCTGATAAACCGCATTGTTGACAATGCCCTGTAAGTCGCACTCGTAGTCCCTGACTTTGAAGTCCTGAGTGTATTGGTAGCTCATAAACCCGATTCAAACCCTTCCAGCACATTCACGGCGTTGACACCAATGGCATCAACATCATAACCACCTTCCAAGGTAAACAGAGTTGGCAGGTTCAACTGGGCGATACGCTGGCCCATAGTTAGATAGTCTTCCGAGGTCAGTTTGAAGAAGGAGATCGGGTCACCTTCGAAGGTGTCCACACCCAAAGCGACCACTACTGCATCTGGAGCATACTGTTCTATTTCCCGGCAGGCCCGCTCCAGCCCTTCCTGCCAAACACAGAAGGGGGTCCCTGGGGCGTAGGGTATGTTCAGATTGAAGCCTTCCCCCGGGCCTTCCCCGGTTTCATCTTCAAAGCCCAGGAAGTGTGGAAAGGCCAAGTCGGGATCGCCGTGCAGGCTAATGGTATACACATCGGCCCGGTCGTAAAAAATGCTCTGCGTACCATTGCCGTGGTGAAAGTCGACGTCGAGAATGGTGATTCGTTTTGCGCCCTGGTCAAGAAACGCCTGGGCGGTGATGGCGGCGTGGTTGAAGAAACAATAACCGCCGAAAAGGTCAGCCGCAGCATGGTGACCGGGCGGACGGCACAGGGCAAAAGCTGCACGTTCGCCACAGGCAACCAGCTTTTGTGCAGTCATGGCAACGTTGGCAGAGGCACGGATGGCATCCCATGTGCCTTCGGTAATGGAGGTCTCGGCGGCAAAGGTGAAGTAGCCCATCCGGCCATCGATGTCTTTTGGTTCGCGGTGGCGCATGCCGCGCCCTGGCCAGATTGCTGGAATAGCCTCTCCTGGCTTGCCGGCGGCTTTCCAATCAGCCCAGCAATTTTTCAGAAAGTCGACGTATTCGGGCTTGTGAACCCGTAGGACTGGATCCAGTCCAAACTCTCCAGGCTCAATGACATCCCCCAGTTTCTGGTGAATGACACGAGCCAGTATGGTTTCTGCCCGAGAGGGTTTTTCGTAGGGGTCGACCAGAATGCCACCATCCAGTTCAGACAAAGCTGTTCGACGATGGTGCAACGGTGAAAATACTGTCTTCATGATGTTTGTTGCTTGCTGTCCAGAGTAAACCGTTAATGTCTCATAGGGACAACTTCTAAGCCAACAGAATGTTGGAGCCAAATTTTGAAGTAAAGGATATTTTGGGCAATATGGAAAGGATTTTTTGGGGGTAGTGCCTAGTAATCCAAAAAACAAGGCTGCCTGGGTATGAATAGTTCAACCAGGGCAGCCTTGCTGTGTGTCAAGAAAAGTATAGACGCTAGCGACTTACGCTCTTAACTGGCTTTTACGACGCGATACGATCAGACCGATTACACCAAGACCTAGCAGGCTCAGAGTGCCCGGCTCAGGGACAGCCGCAGTCATGACTGTCAGGATGGAATCGCCGATGTAGAAATCACCGGTTCCATACAGTGAAACATCCAGATAGCCGTCGGCGTTGATTGCAGCCAATGCTTCAACTTCGAGATCATTTGAAAAGGTTGTTCCAAATGTGAAGCTGCCAGTGTCGAAATCAAATTCTTCAATCACGAACAACACGCTTTCGAGGTCTCCAAACAACCACTCTCCCAAACCTTCATCATATTGCACATCATCGGCAATAAATATGTTAATGGTGCCGCTTTGAGCACTTCCAAGAACGAATCCATCGTCGTTGATGTTGTGGGTATAGTGGAATCCTGATAAGCCTGGCTGAATGACTTGGTCATGACTCATGACGTCTTCAATCATGCCAGCAGTGGCGAAAGAAATGCCAAACAGCACCCCTGCTACGGTAAGTCCAATTTTCTTTAACATATGTCGTCTTCCTTATGGTCTGACTTTACTTCGAGACATATCTTAAGCATTTTTAGGGCCAACTTAAAAAATACATATAAAACAAAAGGTTACGTTACTATTGTTGCCAGGCTCAGTGTTGACTGTAAAGTTTCCTGACAACTGTTTGAGGCTTTGGCGAAGGGCGGATTAAGGAGGGTCAATAGATCGCAATTGACACATTCGGAGGGTAATCAAACTTTTTATTTTGATTCAGCCGCCGCCAGCTCCTCTCATGGAAGTAGAAAGCAACGGTATTAATCGCCGGTTCCACCATGGCCACCAGGCTGCCGATCAGGATGTCGCCGGTCAGTGCCCAGGTCACCAGGAAGGCGACGGTGAAGTGCATGACGGCGAAGGTAACGGTTTTGACCAGATCGCGATTCCGGGTCAG
>ERZ1699650.73-NODE-73-length-64045-cov-11.385810_pt1 | contig 64045 bp, 60 predicted proteins | sample MGYA00581512_ERZ1699650 | MGnify/ENA primary metagenome ERZ1699650 (study PRJEB42348, sample SAMEA6618698) | metagenome | isolation source: Polyester-degrading enrichment culture growing on monomer terephthalic acid, Te | collected 2019-05-17 ... | reverse complement strand
AGAAGGACATCTGACCCCAGGGCAGAACGTAGCCCATGAAGGCGGTGCCCATCATGCACAGGTAGATCAACATGCCGATGATCCATGTGATCTCACGCGGGGCCTTGTACGAGCCGTAGTAGAGACCGCGGAAGATATGCGCATAGACCGCGACAAAGAACAGCGAGGCGCCGTTCATGTGGATATAGCGGATGAAGTGGCCGCCGTTCACGTTGCGCATGATGTGTTCGATCGAGGCAAAAGCCAGGTCGACATGCGGCGTGTAGTGCATCACCAGGATGATGCCGGTGACGATCTGCAGCACAAGGCAGAAGGTCAGGATGATGCCCCAGATCCACATCCAGTTGAGGTTCTTGGGGGTCGGGATCATCAGCGTGTCATAAGCCAGGCCGACGATGGGAAGGCGCTTGTGCACCCATTTCTCGATACCGGATTTCGGTTCGTAATGGTCGTGAGGAATACCAGCCATGTGTTACGCTCCTTAACCCAGCAGAATCGTGGTTTCGTCTTCGAAGACGGCGGGCGGCACGTGCAGGTTTTCCGGCGCCGGGCCTTTGCGGATACGGCCCGCGGTGTCGTAGTGCGAGCCGTGGCAGGGGCAGAACCAACCGCCGAAATCACCGGAACCATTGCCCAACGGCACACAGCCGAGGTGGGTGCAGACACCCATCTGAACCAGCCATTCGCCGGCTTCGTCCAGGGTGCGGTTTTCGTCGGTTGCCTCGACTTCGCCCTTGTTGGGGTTGCGCGCCGAGGTATCGATGAGTGCGCTCATCTCGACATCGCGGCCGGCGGCAATCTCGTCTTCGGTGCGGCGGCGGATGAACACCGGCTTGCCGAGCCATTTCACGGTCAGCTGGGTTCCGACCTCGACGCCGGACACGTCAACCCGGATCGAGCTGAGCGCGCGCACGTCGGCGGACGGGTTCATCTGGTTGACGAGCGGCCAGACAGCGGCACCTGTCGCAACGGCCCCGGCCCCGGCGGTGGCGTAGTAGAGAAAATCTCTGCGGGTGCCTTCGTGATCGTCTGCGTGGGACACGAGTGATCTCCATTTCAGCGCCAGTTGCCTGGCAATAAATCTAGGGCTGCACGGGCCTTGGCACATGCAGCTCTCCGGGCCGGTATTTAGCGCCGCGCCAAGGAGGCGTCCAGCGTTCAAAAGCGCGCAGGCCCCATCGCGCCTTATTGTCGCGCCAAAATCACCTTGAAAAGTGGATGGCGCAACCCAAAAGGCCGGGGCGGCGCCAGAAATGCTGATTTGCGCAAGTATCTTGGCCTGTCGTTCGGGCCTGGGACGACTCGGGCGATTCCGCCCGGTGGGGCCGGAAACCGACCTATTCGCGGGCCTTGGTGGCGATCATCGATGGTCTTTCGCAAAAGCCCGCGTGCCAATCCGCCAAGGCCGGGTTCCCGGTGCGCCAGCTGCGGTCGCCGTGACGGTAGTCAAGATAGGACAAGGCGCAGGCCACCGAGATCTGGCCAATGTCCAGCGGGCCGTGCAGGTGCGACACCCAGCGGGTGTTCAGCGCCGACACCGCGCGGTCGATCTTGGCCCATTGTGCCTCGACCCATTCAGCATGGCGCTTTTCCTCGGGCCGCAACCGGATTTCGTAAACCATGAGCACCGCCGCTTCCATGATGCCGTCGCCGGTGGCCTCCAGTGTCAGCACGTCCCATTGGCGTTTCTCGGGGTAAAGATCGGCCTCCGCCCGCGCATTCAGGAACCGGCAGATCACCCGGCTGTCATAAATTGTCGGCGCGTCGGGGCGGATCAGGGCGGGGATCTTGCCCACCGGGTTGGCGGCGATCAGCTCGGGCGAGGGGCCGGTGGGCGATGCCACCACCACTTCGTAGTCCACGGCATCGGTCTGGCCGGTTTCATGCAATGTCACCAAGACCTTGCGCACAAAGGGCGAAGGCCCCGCCATCAAGAGTTTCATTCAGATCAATCCTTGAGCATCGGGCAATGGGAACCGCAGGTTAGCACCTCAGCCGTCGCTGTCCACGCCCCGCATCAGCGCCGCAAGAAACGCCAGCTCCTGGCCCTGTCCAAAGGCGGCCACGCCGCCGGCGGCACGGTTGCGGACGTCTTCGGGCTTGTTCTGGTTGAGCTTCCACGTGCCGTCGACCGCTTCGATGACCAGCCGGAAGGGCGACACCATCCGCAGCATCCGGTCCATTGCGCCTGCCGACATCTTGGCCGAGGTCCAGGGCGTCTTTGGCAGCAGCCGCTCTTCAAACAGCGCCGCCTGGCGGTCGAGCAGGTCCCACAGCACATCGCGGGGCAGGGGCTCAAGCCGTCCGGTCAGGTGAACGGCGACGTAGTTCCATGTCGGTACCTGGTCTTCGGCACCGTACCAGTCGGGCGAGACATAGGAATCGGGCCCGTTCACCGCCAGCCGCGCGGGCAGCGCAGAGGTGCAGGCACGGGCGATGGGGTTTGAGCGCACAAGGTGCAGCTCGGCCTGCGTCCCGTCCTCGGCCAGAAGGAACGGCACGTGGCTGAGCATCGGCACGCCCTCGCCGCCAACGGCCAGCACGCCGAATCCCCGCTCACGCGCGAAGGCGAGGTTGGCCTCGCGCGGCTCCTGGCGGAATGACGCATTCGGATGCATCTATCAGCGCGCCCGCGTCAGGGACTTGAGGCGGCGGCAGAGGTCCGGTGTTCGTCGCACATGCGGTCCTTTCGAGCGCGGCGGAGGTCGGTGAAACCTAGCGCGGGATGGCGTCGGCAGCAAACACCCCGGGCCGGGCTGCGCGACCTGGGATGCAATCTGTGATGATACGGCCCTTTGTCCGTGCTGGATGGACAATTGACGTGGGGTCTTGGCGGGCGGGATCAGGCCACCAGCTGGTGGCCGTCAACGCCGCGGATCCGGGCCGGCACGATCTGGCCTTCGGGTTGTTCCGCGTCAAACCGCACCTCGGCGAATTGTTCGGTCCGCCCCATCCGGGGGTTTTCCATCAACACAAGGTGCTGCTGCCCTTGTTGCGCCGCCAGGTGGCGCGTGACCTGCGCCTCGCCCGAGGCGCGCAGGCGCGCGGCGCGGTCCTTGATTGCGCGCCCGTTGACCTGGGGCATCCGCGCGGCAGGGGTGCCGGGGCGGGGCGAATAGGGAAAGACATGCAACCAGGTCAGGCCGCAGTCCTCGACCAGTTTCAGTGAATTGTCGAACATCGCCTCGGTCTCGGTCGGGAAGCCGGCGATGATGTCGGCGCCATAGGTCATGTCGGGCCGCAACTTGCGCGCCTCTTCGCAAAAGGCGATGGCGTCGTCGCGCAGGTGACGGCGCTTCATCCGCTTGAGAATCATGTCATCGCCCGCCTGCAATGACAGGTGCAGATGCGGCATCAGGCGCGGCTCGGTGGCAATCGCCTCCATCAGCGCCGGATCTGCCTCGATCGAATCGATGGAGGAAATGCGCAGCCGTGGCAGATCGGGCACCAGCTTCAGGATGCGCCGCACCAGGTCGCCCAACCGCGGCAGGCCAGGCAGGTCAGCGCCCCAGGAGGTCAGGTCCACCCCGGTCAGCACCACCTCGTTATAGCCGCGATCCACCAGCCGCTTGATCTGGTCCACCACCACGCCCGCGGCGACCGAGCGGGAATTGCCCCGGCCAAAGGGAATGATGCAGAAGGTGCAGCGATGGTCACAGCCGTTCTGGACCTGCACATAGGCGCGGGATCGCGTGCCGAAACCGTCGATCAGGTGGCCGGCGGTCTCGGTCACCGACATGATGTCATCGACGCGGACCTTCTCGGTCTCGCCCAGGAAATCGGCGGCCATGCCTTTCCAGGTGTCCGGCATCATCTTTTCGGTGTTGCCGATGACCGCATCGACCTCGTCCATCGCGGCAAAGGTCTCGGGCTCGGTCTGCGCGGCGCAGCCGGTGACGATCAGCCGGGCGTCGGGGTGTTCGCGCCGCAGCTTGCGAATCTCCTGTCGGGCCTTGCGCACGGCCTCTGCCGTGACGGCGCAGGTGTTGATCACCACGGCGCCATCCAGCCCGGCCTCGGCCGCCAGGTCCTTCATCGCCTCGGTCTCATAGGCGTTCAGGCGGCACCCCATCGTGGAAAAGACCGGCGCGCTCATGACAGGCTCTCCAGGAATTGCCCGGTCAGCGTGCCGGTGAAAACATGCATCGTCGGCCCGGTCATCCAGACGCCATCCTGTGCCACGCGGATATGTATCACCCCGCCATCAAGGCGAATCTCCACGTCCGGCCCGGTCAGGCCCCGCCGATGTGCCGCCACGGCGGTGGCGCAGGAGGACGAGCCAGAGGCCAGGGTGATCCCGGTTCCCCGCTCCCACACCCGCATGCGCAGGGTGTCGGGGGCGATGAGGCTGGCGAACTGCACGTTGGTGCGTTCGGGAAACAGCGGGTGATGCTCGATCTCGGGGCCGCGGGCGGCCAGGTCGATGGCTTCGGCATCATCGACGAAAAAGGTGCAATGCGGGTTGCCCATGCCGGTGGCGGTGGGGCCGCCGTCGATGGGCAGCTTCAGGGTGTCCATCTCATGCGCCAGTGGCACCCCGTCCCAGCGGGTTTCCGGCGGCCCCATGTTGACGCTGGTCAGCCCGTTACCGACATCGCGCGCCGTCAGCATCCGCGCCCCGGTGCGCAGGCGCAGCTCGGCCTTGTCGGCCTCATTCATCATGTGGCGGGCGATGCAGCGGGTGGCATTGCCGCAGGCCGCGGAAATCGAACCGTCAGCGTTGTAGAAGATCAGCTCGGCATCGGCGTCCGCATCGGGCGCGATCACCGCCAGCTGGTCAAAGCCCACGCCACGGTGCCGGTCGGCCAGCGCCTGCGCCAGAACTGCGCTCATCTCGACGGCGCGCGCACGCCCGTCGAGGACAACGAAATCGTTGCCCAGCCCGTGCATCTTCATGAAGGGCAAATCGGTATGCTGCGTGTTGCTCATGGCCGCGCATATACGCCCGAGACGCATCCTTTTCCAGAGCCACGTGATTTTTCGCAATTTCGGGGTTGACCCTACCCCGTACTCTTTCTAGAAGCGCCGCCAGTGGGCCGTTAGCTCAGTTGGTAGAGCAACTGACTTTTAATCAGTGGGTCGCAGGTTCGAATCCTGCACGGCTCACCACTGACACCGAAATGTCTTCTGAAAGTCCCGGGTGATCCGGGCGGTGGACGTCGGTGTTCGTGGTGACCTGACCGCGGCACTCCTGAAATGACAATGCGGATGCAATCTGCGACGCGACGGTTGATCGGGGCGCTTGATCCGCCTGCGGCGCCCAGTGCCAATGCGATGCTGCCCGACACCCCGCATCACCGGTCACAAAGGCATCTCCCACGGCCATATTTGCCTGTTTCACGGCTGCACAGACAGTGGTGCGCTTGACCCGCGGAAATTTCTGTAAATAATAGCTTATCACGCGTAAAAGATCTCTGGCGCAGCCGAGAAAGAAAAGATCCGCGCGACGAAAGACTGTTCTTTCGCCCGACAGGAAGGTGCAAATGGCCGCTAAACACGTCAAGAACATGGAAGAATTCGCTGAGCTCAGCGGCATATCGCGACCGACCGTGTCGAAATACTTCAACAACCCCGACAGCGTGCGAAAATCCACCCGCGCGCGGATCGAGCGGGCGTTGGAGGAATACGATTACCGTCCGAATATCTTTGCGATGAACCAGAACAGGCGGCTGACCAAGAACATCGGCATCGTCGTGCCCTATCTGGCCGACCCGTTCTTTGCCGAGATCGCGCGCAACATCGAACGCCGCTGCATCGACGCGGGGTATTTCCCGCTGCTGTTCAGCTCGCATGGCGAACAGGCGCATGAGAACGCGATCCTCGATTCGCTGCGCTCTCTCAAACCGGCGGGGGTGCTGCTGGCGGCGCTGGGTCGGTCCTCGGATCGGGACTTCATCCTGCGGTTCTGCGACGATGTGCCGACGGTGCTGTTTGACAGCTATCTGACTGATGCAGGGGCCGCTTTTATCGGGTCCGACCATTCCCAGGTGGTGCGGCTGATCGTCGATTACCTGTGCCGCAGTGGCGAGCCGCCGGTGTTTTTCGAGATGAAGAACCCGGTCAACCCGAACGCCAACCGCCGTCGCAACGGCTATCTCGCGGCGATGGAGGCGCTGGGCCACAAGCCCGAGATCGTGAAGGTCGGCGGCGACGGCTGGAGCTTTGAAGAAATCGGTTTCCAGGGCGGGGCGAAGGCGCTTGAGGCTGGCGGTTTCGCCACCGATACCGTGCTGTGCAGCAACGACCGCCTGGCCATCGGCCTGATTGCCGCCGCTTATTCCAGGGGGGTGCGCGTGGGGCGCGGGCCAGAGTGCAGCCTGCGGGTGGCGGGCATGGACGATCACCCCTTTGCCCAGTTCACCTGCCCGCCGATGACCACGATCGCCCAGGACTATGCGGCCATCTCGGACGCCAGTGTCGAAGCTCTTTTTGCGTTTATCGAAAGTGCTGATAGGGTCGGTGACAGGGTCGAGTCGTTGTTGGAGGGGAAATTGGTGATGCGCGATTCCGCGTGATTCTTGCTGCATCGCAGAAAGTTGTTGCTGCGCCGCGGAAAAACAAAACCTTACGCGCGTAAAATTTTACATTGACCCGAATCGAGAATCCGCTGTAGATTTGTTTCAGGACATCCAGAACCAAGGGAGGAAATTGGATGAAACTGAAGAGCGCACTTTTCGCGGCTTCTGCACTTGTTTCGGTTGCTGCAACCGCGGCCACCGCTGAGACCATCACCATCGCCACCGTGAACAACGGCGACATGGTCCGCATGCAGGGTTACACCGAAGATTTCACCGCCAAGACCGGCCACGAAGTCGAGTGGGTGACACTGGAAGAAAACGTGCTGCGCCAGCGCGTCACCACCGACATCTCCGCCAAGGGCGGCCAGTTCGACATCATGACCATCGGCATGTACGAAACGCCGATCTGGGCTGCGAACGACTGGCTTGTTGCGCTGGACGACCTGGGCGAAGACTACGACGCCGATGACATCCTGCCCGCAATGGCAGGCGGCCTGAGCCACGAAGGTACGCTGTACGCGGCACCGTTCTACGGCGAAAGCTCGATGATCATGTACCGCACCGACCTGATGGAAAAAGCAGGTCTGGAAATGCCGGAAGCGCCGACCTGGGACTTCATCAAGGAAGCCGCAATGGCGATGACCGATGAAGAAGCCGAAGTCTATGGCATCTGCCTGCGCGGCAAGGCCGGCTGGGGCGAGAACATGGCCTTCCTCACCGCGATGTCGAACGCTTTTGGCGCGCGCTTCGTGGATGAGAACTGGGATCCGCAGTACGACACCGAAGAATGGTCGAACACGCTGAACTTCTACATCGACCTGATGACCGCCGCGGGCCCTCCGGGCGCTTCGTCGAACGGCTTCAACGAAAACCTGTCGCTGTTCCAGCAAGGCAAGTGCGGCATGTGGATCGACGCGACCGTCGCGGCATCCTTCGTGACCAACCCCGACGATTCGACCGTGGCTGACAAGGTTGGCTTCGCCCTCGCGCCGAACACCGGCCTGGGCAAGAACTCCAACTGGCTCTGGGCCTGGGCGCTGGCAATCCCCGCCGGTACGCAGAAAGAAGCTGCCGCGAAAGAGTTCATCCAGTGGGCAACGTCGAAATCCTACATCGAAATGGTCGCTGAAAATGAAGGCTGGGCCAACGTTCCCCCGGGTGCGCGGACCTCGCTCTACGAGAACCCGAACTACCAGGAAGTGTCCTTCGCGGACATGACGCTGAAGTCGATCCTCTCGGCTGATCCGAACAACGCGACCGTCGACCCGGTTCCCTATGTCGGTGTCCAGTTCGCGGCCATCCCGGAATGGGCTGGTATCGCGGGCCAGATCGGCCAGGAGTTCTCGGCAGCACTTGCCGGTCAGCAGACCGCCGATGAGGCGCTCGCCAAAGCACAGGCAATTGCCGAAGAAGAGCTGGAAGCCGCCGGCTACCGCTAAGGCATCCGCCCAATTTCCGGGGGGCGGGTCAACTCGCTCCCCGGTTCTGTTTCAAACACCCGTGTCAGTTTCGTTTGTTTTCAACATGCAGCGTGCGTGAACCAAGAGGATATGTGTCATGGCGACCCAGCATTCCCGATCCGCAGCGCGTCTGATGATGGCCCCAGCCGTGACCCTTCTTTTGGGCTGGATGCTTGTCCCCCTTATCATGACGCTCTATTTTTCTTTCAAACAATACCTGCCTCTGCGCGGTGGTGACCTTGGATGGGTGGGCTTCGACAATTACGTCAGGTTCGTGACCTCCTCGGCGTTCTGGCCTTCGATCCAGGCCACGCTGATCATCGTTGGCGGCACCCTTTTGATTACCGTGGCGTTCGGCGTGTTGCTGGGCATCCTTCTGAACCAGCCGATGTGGGGCCAGGGCGTTGTCCGCATCCTCGTCATCGCGCCGTTCTTTGTCATGCCGACGGTTTCCGCGCTGGTGTGGAAGAACATGTTCATGGACCCGGTGAACGGCCTGTTTGCCCATCTATGGAAGTTCTTCGGCGCCGATCCGGTGGTCTGGCTTTCTGACGCCTCGCTGTTCTCGATCATCATGATTGTCAGTTGGCAATGGCTGCCCTTTGCCACGCTGATCCTGCTGACCGCGATCCAGTCGCTTGACGGTGAACAGCTCGAAGCCTCGGAAATGGACGGCGCCCCGGTGCTCAAGCGTTTCTGGTACATCGTGCTGCCGCACCTGAGCCGCGCCATCACCATCGTCATCCTGATCGAGACCATCTTCCTGCTGTCGATCTTCGCGGAAATCTTCGTCACCACCGGCGGCGCCTTCGGCTCCCGCACCCTGACCTACCTGATCTTCCAGCGTGTTCTGGAAAGCCAGAACGTCGGTCTCGGATCGGCAGGTGGTGTCTATGCAATCATTCTCGCCAATATCGTTGCCATCTTCCTGATGCGCATCGTCGGCAAGAACCTGGACGCGTGAGGAGATAACAATCATGGCACGTGCCGTTACAACACAACGCAAGGCGATCAATACCATCGCCGCATGGGCAGTCGGTCTTCTGATCTTCTTCCCGATCCTCTGGACCATCCTCACCAGCTTCAAGACCGAGGCGGTGGCGATTGCAGACCCGCCGGTCTTCCTGGCCTTCGACTGGACGCTTGAGAACTATACCACCGTCCTGGAACGCTCCAACTATGCGCGTTTCCTGTGGAACTCGATCATCATCGCCGGTGGCTCGACCATCCTCGGCATCATCATCGCGGTTCCGGCGGCCTGGTCGATGGCCTTCGTGCCCTCGAAGCGGACCAAGGACATCCTGCTCTGGATGCTCTCGACCAAGATGCTCCCGGCGGTCGGCGTTCTGTACCCGATCTACCTGATCTTCATCAAGATGGGGCTGTTGGACAGCCGCACCGGCCTGGTCGTGGTGCTCATGCTGATCAACCTGCCGATCATTGTCTGGATGCTCTACACCTACTTCAAGGAAATCCCGGTCGATATCCTCGAAGCCGGTCGGATGGACGGGGCCTCTCTCAAGGACGAGATCATTCACATCCTCACCCCGATGGCCATTCCGGGCATCGCCTCGACCCTGCTCCTGAACTTCATCCTTGCCTGGAACGAAGCCTTCTGGACGCTCAACCTGACCGCGGCAAAGGCAGCTCCGCTGACCGCGTTCATCGCAAGCTACTCCAGCCCCGAGGGTCTGTTCTACGCCAAGCTCAGCGCGGCATCGACAATGGCCATCGCGCCGATCCTCATCCTCGGCTGGTTCAGCCAGAAACAACTCGTTAGCGGCCTGACCTTCGGCGCTGTGAAATAAGGACCTGGAATAATGGGACAAATTCAACTCACACAAGTGACCAAGAGCTTCGGCGACGTCAATGTCATCCCGCCGCTTGACCTGACGATCCACGATGGTGAATTCACGGTCTTCGTTGGCCCCTCGGGCTGCGGCAAATCCACCCTTCTGCGTCTGATCGCGGGGCTGGAGGACATCTCCAGCGGCCAGATCCAGATCGACGGCCAGGACGCGACCAACCTGCCCCCCGCGAAACGCGGCCTGGCGATGGTGTTCCAGTCCTACGCCCTCTATCCGCATATGTCGGTGCGCAAGAACATTGCCTTCCCGATGAAAATGGCGGGCATGGACGAAGCCGAGCAGGAAAAGCGCATCACGGCGGCCGCCAAGGCGCTGAACCTGACCGACTACCTTGATCGTCGCCCCGGCCAGCTTTCGGGTGGTCAGCGTCAGCGGGTTGCCATCGGCCGTGCCATCGTGCGGGAGCCTTCGGCCTTCCTCTTCGACGAACCGCTGTCGAACCTGGACGCGGCGCTGCGGGTGGGGATGCGTCTGGAAATCTCCGAGATGCACAAGCGCCTGGCGACCACGATGATCTACGTGACGCACGACCAGGTCGAAGCCATGACCATGGCCGACAAGATCGTCGTTCTTCAGGCCGGTGTGATCGAACAGGTGGGCAGCCCGCTCGAACTGTACCGTGCCCCGCGCAACAAGTTCGTTGCCGGTTTCATCGGCTCGCCCAAGATGAACCTCATCGAAGGCGAACTGGCGGCCAAGTACGGGGTCCACACCATCGGCATCCGGCCCGAGCACACCGACGTATCGACCACCGATGGCGCCTGGAAAGGCACCGTGGGCGTGGCCGAGCACCTGGGCAGCGACACCTTCATCCACATCCACGGCATCCCGGGCTGTGACCCGCTGACCGTGCGCGCCGGTGGCGAGGTCGACGTCAAGCATGGCGATACCGTCTACATCACGCCGCAGGAGCAGCACATCCACAAGTTCGACGTCAACGGGCTTCGGATTGACTGATGCGGCTGGCTGGTAAATCCGCCCTGGTCACGGGCGCCGCCCGGGGCATCGGCAAAGGGTTTGTCCAGGCCTACGTGAACGAGGGTGCAAAGGTGGCGATCGGGGACATCAACCTCGACGCCGCCCGCGCCGCCGCGGAAGAGATCGGGCAGGGCGCCTATGCGGTCCACCTTGACGTGTCGCGGCAGGACAGCATCGACAAGGCCATCGGCAGCGTGGTCGACGAGGCAGGCAAGCTCGATATCCTGGTCAACAACGCGGCATTGTTCGATGCAGCAGAGACCGTGGACATCACCCGCGACAGTCATGACCGGCTCTTTTCGGTCAATGTCGCGGGCACGCTATTCACCATGCAGGCCGCGGCACGTCAGATGATTGCCCAGGGTCACGGCGGCAAGATCATCAACATGGCGTCCCAGGCGGGGCGGCGGGGCGAACCGCTGGTGCTGGTCTATTGCGCCACCAAGGCTGCGGTCATCTCGATGACCCAGTCGGCGGGGCTGAACCTGATCAAGCACGGCATCAACGTCAACGCCATCGCGCCCGGCGTGGTGGACGGCGAACACTGGGTCCACGTCGACGCGATGTTTGCCAAGCTCGAAGGCAAGGAACCCGGCCAGAAGAAAGCCGAGGTCGAGGCCGGAGTGCCCGCGGGCCGCTTTGCGGTGCCTGGGGACCTGACTGGAATGGCGGTGTTCCTGGCGTCGGACGAGGCCAATTACATCGTTTCACAAACTTATAACGTCGACGGCGGCCAATGGATGAGCTGACCGTAAAAGGGACGAGAACATGAAACTGTCCAACGCCACCTTGAACGACCTGCCCGAAGCGATTGACCGCCCGCGCTATGACCGATCCGGCCTGACGCCGGGGATCGTGCATATCGGGCTGGGCAACTTTCACCGCGCGCACCAGGCGTGGTATCTGCACCGGCTGATGCAGCAGGGCGGGGCGCAGGATTGGGCCATCGTCGGCGCCGGTGTGCGCGCCTATGACGAAGCCATGCGCCAGAAGATGGCGGCGCAGGACTATCTCACCACGCTGATCGAGCTTGATCCGTCCGGGTCCTCGGCCGAGGTCGTGGGCTCGATGATCGACTATGTGCCGATCGTCGAAGGCAACGGGCCGTTGATCGAAAAGATGGCCGATCCGGCGATCCGTATCGTCGCGCTGACCGTGACCGAAGGCGGCTATTACCTTGATCCGGCAACGAAATCCTTTGACCCGTCGCATCCCGACATTCAGCATGACGTGGCCAATCCCGGCACGCCGAAAACCGCCTTTGGCGCGATGATCGAGGCGCTGCGCCTGCGCCGTGCGGCGGGCGAGAAGCCCTTTACCTGCCAGAGCTGCGACAACCTGCCTGGCAATGGCGACAAGCTGCGCGAAACCGTTCTGGGGCTGGCGAACCTGATGGATGCCGACCTTGGTGCCTGGATCGAGGCGAATTCCAGCTTCCCCAATTCGATGGTTGACTGCATCGTGCCCGCCACCGGCCCGAAAGAGCTTGAGCTTGCGCGCAAGCTGGGCGTCGAGGACGACGTGCCGGTGACGCATGAGAACTTTCGCCAGTGGGTGATCGAGGACCTTTTCTGCAATGGCCGCCCGGCCTGGGAAGAGGCCGGTGCCACCTTTACCGACAAGGTGCACGACTACGAGGCGATGAAGCTGCGGATGCTCAATGGCGGGCATCAGGTGATTGCCGCCCCGGCGGACATCCTCGGGATCGAGACCATTGCCGGCACGATGGAGCATCCTGGCATCAAGGCGCTCTTGCGCAAGGTGGCGCTGGAGGAAATCGCGCCGCATGTGCATGACGTCCCGGGCATGACGCCGGCGCAATATGTCGACCTGATCGACCGGCGCTTTTCGAACCCGTTGATCCATGACACCGTGCGTCGCGTGGCCTTTGACGGCTCGTCCCGCCACACCGGCGCGGTGCTGCCGGGGATCCGCGACTCGCTGAAGGCCGGCACGCCGATCAACGGCCTGGCGCTGTCCCAGGCGCTCTGGTGCCGGATGTGCGCCGGCACCCGCGAAGATGGCAGCACCATCGAGCCCAACGATCCGGTCTGGGACGCGCTGAACACCGCCGCACTGGCCGCCAAAGACGATCCGCAGGCCTGGCTTGAGCAGCGCCAGTTCTATGGCGCGCTGGCCGACGATGCGCGTTTCGCCGCGGCGTTTGCCACGTGGGTCCGGATGATCTGGGACGAGGGCGTAGAGGCGGCATTGGCGGCTTACCAGGCGTCGTAAGACCCGAACCCTGCTGGAGAAACAAGAAACCCGCCACCCCGGATTACAGGGTGGCGGGTTTTTCATGCGCCGCGTTTGGCCCCGGCGTCTCGTGTCAGGGACGCCATCCGATAAAACCCGTGGGCCATCTTGGAATAAGGCGTCAGCAGGAAGAAGGTCAGCACAGCCCCCAGGTGCAGCGGCAACAGCCAGCCGACCGCGCCAGTGCCCGTCGCGGCATAAAGCGCCAGGCCTGTGAAGCCGACGGCAAAGAGCAAAAGGACAAAGGCCATCTCGCCGCCCCAGGCCGCAGGCGCGCCCAGGTTGCGGTCGGCCTGGGTCTTGAGCCAGGCCAGCCCGCCGGTGCCAAGGCACAGAAGGATCCCCCCCGGCACGCCCAGCAGTTTCGGCAGGCTGAAGACGCCGTAAGGCGCCTCGAGGCCGAAAAGGTAATGCATCAGCGTGGCGGTCGAGGTCGAGGCGAAGCACAGCAGGAACCCATAAAGCGTCGCCTGGTGGAAGTGCCGCCGCGCGTGGCTGAACCGGTCTTCGTCTTCGAAGTTGCAGCCGTCGCCGTGACCGCCTTCCAGGTTCTTCATCCGCCCGGCAGAGCGGGTCGCTTCCCATAGATCGCCCAGACGGAAATCGCGGCCCCCCACGGTTTTCCAGAACCCGCGCAGGGACACCGCGAGGGACAGGAGCGGCAGCAGGAAGGCGGGCGCAAAGATCGCCACCATCAGCCCGTGGGACATGTGTGCATAGAAGCCTTCACCGCTTTCGGGGCGCAGTGCCAGTGCAATCAGGAAGATCAGCGCAAATCCCAGCATCAGCCCTGTGGCCATCAGCACGCCGGACCGATCAAAGAGATCGGCAAAGCCGCGCGGCCAGGCATGGGCCTTCCAGCTGTCTTGGCGCACTTCGGCCAGTGCCTTGGGCAGGTTCAGGTCGAACTCATGCGGGGCGGTGTACTGGCAGGCGTAGTAGCAGCCCCGGCAGTTGTGGCAGAGGTTGGCAAGCTGTGTCAGGTCGCCATCGCTGAAGGCGCGTTCGCGGTGCAGCGCGGGGAAGACCGAGCAATAGCCCTCGCAATAGCGGCAGGCATTGCAGATTTCGGCCTGGCGGCGGGCCTCGTTGAGGAAATCAATTTGCATGAGCGGCGGCCTCCTTGCCTGCGATGCGGCCAAAAACAGTGCCGATGGTCATTCCGAACCCCGCCAGGTAGCCCTGTCCGAGGATCGAGCCGGCCATTGTTTCCCCGGCGGCCCAGAGGTTGGCGATGCGGTGATCCCCAAGCGAACATTGCGCATTCTCGTCCACCTTCAGCCCGAGATAGGTAAAGGTGACGCCGGTGCGCAGGGAATAGCCATAGAATGGCGCTTCGGTGATGGGGCGGGCCCAGTTGGTCTTGGGCGGGGTGATCCCGGTGGTGGCCACGCCGTCAAGCTCGGTCGGATGAAACCCCGAAGTATCGCCGCAGGCGGCGTTGAACCCGTCCACCGTGGCGCGCAGCTTGTCGGCGGGCAGGCCCATCTTCCCGGCCAGCTCCTCCAGCGTGTCGGCCTTGATCGGCGGAAAGACGGAAGGCATGAACAATTCCAGCGACTTGGCGTCGATGATGACATAGCCCACCTGGTCGGGCTGCGCCGCCACCAGGCGGCCCCAGATGGCATAGCGCTTGGGCCAGACATCCTCGCCTTCGTCGTGGAAGCGCTCGGCGTTCTTGTTCACGACAATGGAAAACGGCACGCAATCCAGCCGTGTGACGATACCGCCGTCGAATTTCGGGGCCCGCCCGTCGATGGCGACCGCATGACATTGGGTCGGGTCGCCCACCTGTTCCACGCCCTGCTCCAGCAGATCGGCCAGCACCACGCCGCGGTTGTAGGGCGTGCCGCGGATCAGGAAATTCTTGGCCGCCGGCCCCCAGGCGCGGGCCAGCCAGTCGGTATCGGCCTGGAACCCGCCCGAGGCGACGACAACGGATTTCGGCGTGATCGACTGCGCGCGGCCCTCGTGGGTGAAATCCACCCGGGTCACGCGGTCGCCCTCGACCTCCAGGTGGGTGACAGCGGCCTCATACAGCACGCTCACCCCCAGGTTTTCGGCGGTGCGGTAATAGGCGTTCACCAGGCCCTTGCCGCCGCCCAGGAAAAACGCATTGGTCCGCGCTAGCGACAGCGTGCCCGAGAGCGAGGGCTGAAACCGCACGCCGTGTTCCTCCATCCAGGGCAGGCATTCCTCGGAGGTGCGGATTGCAAGACGGGCCAGGTGTTCGTCGGTCTTGCCGCCGGTCACTTTCATCAGGTCGCTGAAATATTCGTCTTCGCTGTAGCTTTCGACCAGCGGACCCAGCGGGCCCGAGTGCATGCAGCGAAAGTTGCGGGTGTGGCGGGAATTGCCGCCGCGATAGGGCTTTGGCGCGGTTTCCAGAATCAACACCCGCGCGCCTGCTTCGGCGGCGGTGATCGCGGCACAAAGCGCGGCATTGCCGCCCCCGATCACCGCAATGTCCCAGGTTTCCTGGCGTTTGGTCATGGCTGGGAAGTCCTTTCAGGTGTCGCCTTGCGCGTGCGCGCAGGGTCAGGTCTCGTCTTGCGCACCTGCGCGCAGGGTCCGGATGCGCAGGCGTTGAGAGGCTTCGATATGGGTTCGCATCGCCTTTTCCGCGGCGTCGCCATCGCGGGCCTGCAGGGCGTCCAGAATGTCGCGATGCTCGGCGGCGGCGGCTTCGGCCCGGTTGCCATCGGACAGGGTGGTGGGGCCGAGAATCATCATTGCCCGATGCAGCGATGCCATCGACCGCGCGAGAAAGCGGTTCTTGGCGGCATCCAGCAGGGTGGCGTGAAAGATGCGGTTGAGCCGCGCGGCTTCCGGCCCGGTGCCGCTTTCGATCAGCTGTTCGTTCAGCGCGACCAGCTCGTCCAACTCCACGTCTGACGCCGCGCGTGCGGCCAGCCGTGCCGCCGTACCTTCCAGCACCGCGCGCATCTCGTAAAGCTCCATCACCTCGGCGTAATCCAGCCGCCGCAATGTGGCGCCGATACGCGGGACATGGGTGACAAGCCCGTCGGCCTCCAGCTGGCGGATCGCCTCACGCACGGGGGTGCGGCTGACGCCCAGACGCTCGGCCAGGTCGGTTTCGCGCAGCCGGTCACCGGGCATTATCGCGCCGTCCCGGATCAGGTCGAGCAGGCGGTGATAGGCGGAACTGCCTTGCGGGCCTTCCGTTGGCGGGTCGTCCGGGTCGTTCATGTCAGGGTCCTTGCGTTCTTGTATCCAGGTGCATACAAAAGGACACAGCATCAGTCAACCAGCGGGAGTCCAGCGTCGTGACCCTTGTGCCAACCCAGCTTTCCCTGTGGCAGCAACGCCTTTTGACATTGGCCCTGGCCGGCATCGGCACCGGGGTATTCTGGTGGCTGGACCTGCCCTTGCCGTTCCTCTTTGGCCCGATGTCTGCCTGCCTGATCGCGGCGCTGGCCCATGCGCCGATCGCCGGGTTCGGCCAGGTGGCGCTGGGCGCGCGGACCATCTTGGGCGTGGCGGTGGGGGCCTCGATCACCCCGGCGCTCTTTGCCGAACTGCCAAAGATGGCGGGGTCGGTGGCGCTGGTGCCGGTGTTCATCGGGCTGATCGGGCTGGTGGGCGTGCCGTTTTTTCGCCGGGTCTGGGGCTTTGACGCGCCGACGGCCTATTACTGCGCGATGCCGGGCGGGTTGCAGGACATGGTTATTTTCGGCACCGAGGCCGGGGCCAATCCACGCGCCTTGTCGTTGATCCATGCAACGCGGGTGCTGATCATCGTGACGCTGGCGCCGTTCTTCCTGACCTTTTTCTATGGCGCGGCGCTGACCAATCCCATCGGCGCTCCGGCGGCAGAGATTCCGGCGGGCGAGATGTTATTGATGGCCGCCGCGGCCTGGATCGGCTGGAAGGGCGGGGTGCGGATCAACCTGTTCGGCGCGTCGATCCTCGGGCCGCTGATCCTGACCGCCGTGCTGTCACTTTCGGGCCTGGTCCATGCCCGCCCCCCGCGTGAGGCGATCCTGGCGGCGCAGTTCTTCATCGGCTGCGGCATCGGAGTGCATTTCATCGGCGTCACCTGGGGCGAGCTGACACGTGTTGTCGCGGCGGGCATCGCCTATGTTTTGCTGCTGGCGGTGCTGGCGGCGGGGTTCACGATGGTGGTGACAGGACTGGGGCTGGGCCACCCGGTCGAGGCGTTCCTTGCCTTTGCCCCTGGCGGGCAGGCCGAGATGACGGTTCTGGCCATCGTGACCGGCGCGGACCTGGGGTTTGTCATCACCCATCACCTGACACGGATCGTGCTGGTGATTGTCGGCGCGCCCATCGTGGCGGGGATCCTGAAACGCCGGGCGGCCCGGCGCGGGTGATCCGCGATTTCGTCGACGCAGGGAGGGTGGGCAAGTCACCCTCCCCGCGTCATGCAAGAAAAGGCGCTCAGCCCAGGGCGTTCAAAGCCTGCAACGCCTTGCTGACCCGCTGGTGCAGGTCGGTCAGGGTGCGCTGATCGCCATCGCGGTTGGCGATCTTGGTGGCCAGCGTGGCGCGCAGCTCTTCCAGGTTGCGGATGGAGGCGCGGAGTTGATCGTATTCGGGCATCTTGTCTTACCTCAGTGTGAAAGCAGAACCGGGATTTTGATTTCGCCGAGGACCCGCGCGGTCAGCCCGCCCAGGAAATCCTCGCGGAACTTCGAATGCTCATAGGCCCCCATGACCAACAGCGACGGATCGTTCCGCTGGCAATAGCCGAGGATGGTTTCGGCCACGGGGTTGGTTTCGGGGAATTCGTGGTCCACCGCCTCGACGTCGTGACGGGCGAGGTGGGTCATCAGGTCTTCCATCGGCCAGTCGGGGCGCTTGCCCACGGTCAGCACGCTGACCTTGCCCTGGGCTTCCAGCAGGCGCAGGCTGTCCGACAGGGCGCGCGCCGCGGCGCGGCTGCCGTCCCAGGCCAGGGCGGCGTGGCTGTGACGGGCGCCGGCGTCATAGCCTTCGGGCACGACGATCACCGGCCGCCCCGACAAAAGCGCGATGCGGTCGGGGTGGGCCGAGACATGTTCGTCATCCTCGTCCATGTGGCGGCCAACGATGATCGCATCGTAATAGCGCGCCGCCTCGGCCAGGGTGGTATCGACCCGGCCGCTGCGCACCCGAAAGCTCAGCGCATCGCCAAGGTTCAATTCGTCGCGCAGGGCGTCGAAGGTGTCTTCGATGGCCTTGACGATGCCGGTGTTGGCTTCGGCCAGCAGGGCATGCGCCTCTTTCGGGATCCAGCGCGAGGAGCGGTCGATCACGTCATGCGAGCTATGCGCCAGGATGGCGGTCACATGGGCATTGCGGTCACGGGCCAGCGACGCGGCATAGCGCAGCGCGGCGTTGGAGGCTTCTGACCCGTTGTAGGCCACCAGCAGGTTCATCACGGGCATGTCAGTGACCTTTCCAGATGCGCGACGGGACGTAGATGCGGCCATCGGCCAGCTTGCGCGCGGTGCGCAGCAACCCGGCGGATTTCAGGTTGAAGCCATTGTCGGCCTTGTCGAAATCCACCAGCACCTCGATCGTGCCCGAGGGATGCTCAAGCACCACGTTGGCCGGGCTTTCGGTCGGCCGGTCCAGTAGCCCGTCGGCCACGGTGCCGGGGGTCAGCGCGCAGGAGGCCATGCACTGGCTGCCGGTGACGGCCATGCTGGGATGGGTGTTCCACGGCATGAAGTACCGCGCGGCGATGGTGCCGCCGTCACGGGCAGGGGAGAAGAGGCCGAATTTCGGCGTCACCGACTTGCGCACGTCGCCCAGGCCCATCTTTTCGCCGGCCTGGATGCGGATCGCTTCCATGCGGGCGAAGAAGTCCTTGTTGTCGTCCAGTTCGGTTGCGGTTTCATGGCCCGTCAACCCGAAGTCCGAGGCGCGGGCGATGGTCATCGGCATGGCAACGTCCATGCAGGTGACCTCGATCCCGTCGATGACGTCGCGCAGGTTGCCGGTGGGCAGGAAGGCGCCGGTGCTCGAGCCGACAACGCCCATGAAGTTCAGCGCGATGGGCGCCGCCGTGCCGGGCACCCCGGCGATGGCGGCCGCGCCTTCATAGGTCAACGCGCCACCCGGGGTCTGGACCCGGGCCATGACCTGGGCGCCGGTGTTGACGGCGCGAATGCGGATCTCGGTTTCGTCGCCGGTCGGTGTGACAAGCCCCATCTCGATGGCGGCGGGGCCGACCCCCGACAGCATGTTGCCGCAGGTCGGCTTGAAATCGACCAGCCGATCCTCGACCGAGACCTGGGCAAAGAAGTAATCCACCTCGGCCCAATCGTCGTCCGAGCGTGACAGCATCGCCACCTTGGTGGTCACCGCCGCGCCCGCGCCGATGCCATCGATGTTGAGCGCATGGCCCGAGCCCACCGCGGCGACAAGCACCTCGGCCAAGGTTTCCAGGTCCTCGGGCAGGTCTGCGCGGTTGAAGTAGGGGCCTTTCGACGTGCCGCCCCGCATGTGCACATAGGGAATGCCGGTCTGAGACATCTGAAAGCTCCTTAATTCAGCGGCCAGGGCAGGTCGACGGCGTCCTGAAGCAGGCCCGGCGGGAAGTCGCGGTTCAGCGCGCCGGCCATGACACACATCAGGGTAAGGCCCGCGGCGGTCAGGATGGCGGTCTTCTGCCAGGACGCGCCGGCGCGCACCCGGAGGAAAGAGATCATGAAGGCCACCAGCGCCAGGATGAAGCCGACGAAGAAGGTCAGCACGATCAGCGACGAGAACCAGCCCAGCGTCGACCACAGCCCATAAGGCGCATCGGCGTCTTCGCCCGAGATTTCCTTGTCGGCAAAGATCACATCCGTTTCGGGCCGCATCATCATCTGCACCAGCATGATCAGGCAGCAGGCCAGCGCGATGCCCCCCACAACCAACGGAACGATCTTGTCGGTCAGGTTGTAGTCCGGGATCAGCTGCGCATTGATCAGCGCCGTCACCAGGTAGGCCGAGATCACCAGCAGGAACACCAGCGGCGCGCGCTTGGACCCCGACTGGACGTCGCCTTCGGCCATGATCGACTTGGCCTGGCGGATGCCGAGGACAACCGAGACCACGGTAATGATGATCAGCACGATCACGATGGGCGAGAAGACGTAATCCATGCCCTCTTCGAACGACTTGCGGAAGCGGAACGACGCGATCTGGAATGCCTGGTTCGAGAATTTCTCAACCGGGTTGGACAGCACGAAACCGATCAGGAAGGCCGGGCGCGACCAGTCAAAGCGGCGCAGGAAGATGCCGATCAACCCGATCGCGAACAGCGCCAGCAGGTCCTCGAAGTTCTGCCCCGACTGGAACGCCGCGAAGGAGATCAGCATGAACAGGAACGGCGCAAGATAGGTGAAGCGGATCGTTGTCAGCTTGGCAATCCCGCCCGAAGCCGCGATGCAGAGCAGCGTGCCCACGACATTGGCCAGCGCCAGAAGCCAGACGATGGAATAGGTGATGTCGAGGTTGTCGCGCAGCATCGCCGGGCCGACCTCGATGTCACCAGAGCCGAGCAGGGCAATCGCGCCGATGAAGATCGCCATCGACCCCGAACCGGGGATGCCGAACAGCAGGGTGGGGACCAGCCCGCCGCCTTCCTTGGCGTTGTTCGAGCTTTCCGGCCCGATCACGCCGCGGATCTCACCCTTGCCGAATTGCGACTTGTCCTTGGTGGTCTGCACCGCGTGGCCATAGGCGATCCAGTCGACGACGGAACCGCCGAGGCCCGGAATGATGCCGACAAGCACGCCGATGATGGAACAGCGCACCGACAGCCACTTGTTGGCCACCCAGTCACGCACGCCATCGCCCCAGCCCGCGCCCAGCTTGGCGTCCTTGGCGATGGAGCGGTCCTGGCGCAGAAGCGAGACGATTTCCGGAACAGCGAAGATGCCGAGGCCCACGATCACCAGTGCGAGGCCGTCCGTGAGATAGGGAATATCATAGGTGGCCATGCGCAGGCTGCCGCCCGCATCTGCCTCGCCAATCGTGCCGATCATGAGGCCGAGACCTGCCGCCGCGAGACCTTTCAACGCGACGCGGCCCGCCAGAACGGCCACCATCGACAGGCCGAGAATGGTGATCATCAGCATTTCGGGCAGGCCGAAGGCCAAAACGATGGGCCGCGCGATCAGGATGAAGACGGTCAGGAACAACGCCCCCACCAGCCCGCCAAACAGCGAAGAGGTAAAGGCGGCCGAAAGCGCCCGCGCCGCCTGGCCCTTCTTGGCCAGGGGAAAGCCGTCAAGCACCGTGGCTTGTGACGCCGAAGACCCGGGTATCCCCATGAGAACGCTGGCGAATGTGTCCGACGTGGGCACCACCGCGACCATGCCGATCATCAGCGCAAGGCCAAGGACAGGCTCCATTCCGAACATGAAGGGCAAAAGCAGGGACAGCCCGGCGATACCGCCAAGCCCGGGGAAAACACCGACGGCGAGGCCCATGACCACGCCGAGAACAAGATACCCCAGAACAATCGGTTGCAGAATAAGGGCCCATGCATCGCCAAGGGCGGGCAGGGCTGTCGCGAGAATATCCATCGCACTGGCCTTTGGTTAATTCGGAAAAGCGAAAAAGGCCCGGAGAGATTCCCCCCGGGCCTGGCTGACTGCTCGATGATTATTTCAGCGAAACGCCGTAGGCTTCCTGGAGCCAGTTGGCCACATAGGCCTTGGCTTCGTCCGAAACCGTGGTGCCGGCCACGGTGGCCTTTTGGGCACCTTCGCCTACGAAGACCGGATACTTGCCGACGCGCGCCGATGCGATTTCGGCAAAGTTGTCGGCGCTGCGCACCGCGTCAAAGGCGGCGGTATAGGCGTCGCGCACGTCATCCGGGGTGCCGGCGGGCAGGAAGGCGATCTTCTGCACCGGGAAACCGGCAATGAAGAAGGCTTTCCATGCGTCCCATGCCTCGCCCGAGGTCTCGCAGCCGTCGGTGGCTTCGCAGACTTCCTTGAAGGTGGGGATGTCGGGGAAGGTCGGGTCACGGACGATGTTGCCGTCGTCGTCCAGTGCGCCCCAGGACATCATCGGTACGGCGGTGCCTGCGGCCACGAGATCAGCCGATGCGCCAAGATAGGCCGAAGAGGTCTGGTAATCGATGGTCGCTTCGCCACGCTCGAACATCAGGCGGCCATCGCCACGGCCCTTGATGCCGAACACCGGCTCTACGTTCATGCCCAGCATCTGCCACGCCAGCAGCGGCACGAGGTCAAGACGGGTTGCGCCCTGCGAACCGTAGATGAAATCGATGTCTTGCAGCGCATTGGCCGAGCCGTCGAACTTCGCGCCGTCTTCGGCGTTCAGGTAGGCCACACCGCCGGTGCCCGAAGCCATGACCGGGGTCCAGTCGCTGTATTCATAACGCACGCGCGGGTCGCCCAGCAGGTAGGGGAACTGGGTCGAACCAGAGGTGCCGAACAGCAGCAGGCCGTCTTCGTGCTCTTGCTCCTGGAACCAGTTGGCGCCCTTGGTCGAACCCGCGCCCGGCATGAATTTCACCACGACGGTGGGGTTGCCCGGCAGTTGCTCGGACAGCAGCGGGGCAAAGAAGTTGGCCCATTTGGCCGAACCACCGGTTTCCGAGAACGGGATGACCCATTCGATCGTTTCGCCGGAAAAGTCGACCTCTGCCGAAGCGGCAGTGGCGGCAAACAGGGCGGCGGCGGCAACGGTGGTGGAAAGTGTCTTGAGTGTCATTGGTTCCTCCCTTGAACCTATTTTGTCCACTCGGCACGTAGCCGAATGGCTGGTAAGTACCATGTCGGGGACGAATCCCCTCCTCCGATAGGGGTAACATGGCCGACCAAGCTTGCACGAAACTTGCAAGCCGTGACAAAGTTTTGACCATGCGTATCGCGATAGTAGAAGATAACGTCGAATTGGCCCGCGGCATCGCCTATCGCCTGCGGGATCGGGGGCATTCGGTTGACATCCTGCACGACGGGCAGGAGGCAGACCGATTCCTGGCCCGCGAAGGGGCGGACCTGGTGGTGCTGGATATCAACCTGCCGGGCATGACCGGGCTGGAAATCCTGCGCGCCCTGCGGCTGCGTGACGACGGCACGCCGGTGATCCTTCTGACCGCCCGCAGCGAGACCGTGGAACGGGTGGCCGGGCTGGACGCGGGGGCTGACGATTACTTGACCAAGCCTTTCGAGATGGACGAGCTGGAGGCGCGGCTCAGGGCACTGTCACGGCGCAAGAACCTGGAATATGCGGCGCGCGATGCGCTGGGGGTGCTGGTCTTTGACCGGACGTCACGCCAGTTGATGGACGGCGAGACCGCGCTGGAGGTGCCGCGCAAGGAGATCGCCACGCTGGAATGCCTGTTGGAGCGGCGCGGGCGGATCGTGCCCAAGGCGCAGCTGATGACCCATGTCTATGGCACCGGTGCCGATGTCGATGACAGCGCGATCGAGCCGCATGTGTCGCGCCTGCGCCGCCGGCTGGAAGGGTATGGCGTGCGGATCAAGACCGCGCGGGGCCTCGGCTACATGCTGGATGTCGACGGTTCATGACCGCCACCGCCATGTCGCTGCGCCTGCGGCTTTTCCTGATGATCCTGGCGCCGCTGATCTTCGTGTCGGTGCTTCTGGGGTCCTGGCGTTACGAGGTGGCGCAATCCACCGCCGAGCAATTGTTCGACCGGGGGCTGCTGGCCGCCGCGCTGGCAATTTCGCGCGACGTGGCAATCTCGGAGGGCGACGCCCTGTCGCCGCGGACCCGGGCGCTGATCTCGGACGCGGGCGGGGGCGAGGTGTTCTATCACGTGACCGGGCCGGGGGGGATTTACATCACCGGCTATGCCTATCCGCCCCGCTTGATCGCCGAGGGCGAGGGGCCGCATTACGCCGTGGCGGATTACCGGGGCGAGCAGGTGCGCGTGCTGCGCATGTCGGAAAAGACCACCATCGGCAACCTGACCGGCGACACCATCGTCACCGTCTGGCAGCGGCTGACCGACCGGGGGGCTTTTGCGGCGGTGCTGGCCCGGCGGGCGGCGGCCCTGATTGCCGGGCTGATGGCGACGCTGGCGGTGGTGGTCTGGTTCGGGGTGCAGTTCGGCCTGCGCCCGCTGCGCGGATTGCAGGCCGCCATCGAACAGCGCTCGCCCGATGACCTGGGGCGGATCCGGCGGCCTGTCCCGGAAGAAGTGGCGGGCATCGTCGCCACGCTCAACCGGCTCTTCGGCCAGGTCGACCATTCGATCCAGACGCACCAGGTCTTCATCTCGGACGCCGCGCACCAGCTGCGCAACCCGGCCTCGGCGATCCTGTCGCTGGCCGAGACCCTGCCGAACGTGACCGACCCGGCCGAGCGGGCCCGGCGGGAACAGGAGCTGATCGAAGCCGCCCGCAAATCCGCCCGCCTTGCGATCCAGCTGTTGTCGTTGGAGCGGCTGCGATACGGAAGCCAGGTCCGGGATGAGGCGTTTGACCTGAACCGCCTGGCGGAAACGGTTTGCGCGGACCTGGGCGGCGATGTCCTGTCACAGGACCTGAACTTCGAGTTCGACCCCGGCGCAGGCCCTCTTCCGATGCGGGGCGACCCGGTGCTGGTGGGCGAGGCGATCGGCAACCTGATCGACAATGCCCTGCGCCACGGCGGCCCCGGAATGACAACGATCCGCGTCCTGACCCGGCGCGAGGGCCAGACCGCCCTTGTCTCGGTCTGTGACGATGGCATCGGGCTGCCGCCCGAAGCTGCCGAGACCGCCTTTGGCCGTTTCAGCCAGCTCAAACCCGGGCAGGGCAGCGGGCTGGGCCTGTCCATCGTGCAGGAGGTTGCGCACCTGCATGAAGGGGCCGCCACCGTCGATGCTGCCGACATCGGCGCCCGCCTGTCACTGCGCTTGCCGGTCGCGACCTGAGAATGCACTTGCATTTGGTATACCAAATGTCGAAGTTATGCGCAGGCCAACGGACCACGTTTTGCGATGGACCGCAGCGAGAGGACAAAGATGACTGATACACGCGCCAACAAGCGTTTCCGTTCGCAGGAATGGTTCGACAACCCGAACAACCCCGGCATGACCGCGCTTTACCTGGAGCGTTACCAGAACCAGGAATACACCCGCGAAGAGCTTCAGGGTGGGCACCCGGTGATCGGCATCGCCAATACCGGCAGCGATCTGGCGCCCTGCAACAAGATCCACGTCTTCTTGATGGACCGGATCAAGGCCGGCATCCGCGCCGCGGGCGGCATCCCGATGGAATTCCCGGTGCATCCGATCCAGGAGACAGGCAAGCGCCCGACAGCGGCGCTGGACCGGAACCTGGCCTATCTGAGCCTGGTCGAGGTGCTGCATGGCTATCCCATCGACGGCGTCGTGCTGACCACCGGCTGTGACAAGACCACGCCGGCCATGCTGATGGGTGCGGCGACGGTGGACCTTCCTGCGATTGCGCTGAATGGCGGGCCGATGCTGGACGGCTGGTGGAAGGGCAAGCGGGCCGGGTCGGGCACGATTGTCTGGGAATCCCGGCGCCTGTTGGCCGAGGGCAAGATCGACTACGAAGAATTCATGTCGCGGGTCTGCTCCTCGGCGCCCTCGCTGGGCCATTGCAACACGATGGGCACCGCCAGCACGATGAACGCGATGGCCGAGGCGCTTGGCATGTCGCTGACCGGCAATTCCGCCATTCCGGCGCCCTTCCGAGAACGCATGGCAATGGCTTTCGAGACCGGCAAGCGGATCGTGCAGATGGTCTATGACGATCTGAAACCGTCCGACATCCTGACCCGCGAGGCCTTTGAAAACGCGATCATCGTCAATGGCGCCATCGGCGGGTCGACCAATGCGCCGCCGCATTTGCAGGCGGTGGCCCGGCACGCGGGCGTCGAGCTGAACGTCAAGGATTGGGAGACGGTGGGCTTTGACGTGCCGCTCCTGCTCAACATGCAGCCGGCGGGCGAATACTTGGGCGAAAGCTTCTTCCGCGCCGGCGGTGTGCCGGCGGTGATGGGCGAGCTGATGAAGGCCGGGCGCATCCACGAAGGCGCAATGACCGCAACCGGCAAGACGATGGGCGAGAACCTGAGTGGGATCGAAAGCGAAGATACCGACGTGATCAAGCCCTATGACGCGCCGATGCGGACCAACGCAGGGTTCAAGGTGCTGTCCGGCAACCTGTTTGACAGCGCGCTGATGAAGACATCGGTGATCTCCGAGGACTTCCGCCAGCGGTTCCTGAGCGAGCCGGGCAACGAGGGCGTCTTCGAGGCGCGCGCCGTGGTCTTTGAAGGACCCGAGGATTACCACGACCGGATCAACGATGCCGCGCTGGGCATCGACGAGCGCACCATCCTGTTCATCCGCAATGTCGGGTGTGTCGGCTATCCCGGATCGGCCGAGGTGGTGAACATGCAGCCGCCCGATGCGCTGATCAAGCAGGGGATCAACCATCTGCCCACCGTGGGCGACGGCCGGCAATCGGGCACGTCGGAGAGCCCTTCGATCCTCAATGCCTCGCCTGAATCGGTGGTTGGCGGTGGATTGGCGCTGTTGCAGACCGGCGATATGGTGCGGTTGGATCTCAATGCCTCGACCATGAATGCGCTGGTGTCGGACGAGGATTGGCAAGCCCGTCGCGAGGCCTGGGAAGCGCCGGAGATCCATCACCAGACGCCCTGGCAGGAGATCTATCGGACCCACGTGGGACAATTGGCCGATGGCGGCTGTCTCGAACTGGCGACGGCTTATCAACGGGTGGCAAAGGATCTGCCGCGCGACAATCACTGACGACATTCGCCAATGAGCCAAATTTCTTCGAAGAAATTTGCAAAAATCTTTGAAGATTTTTGGTTGCGCTTGGGGGCAACGGAGGGACAGTCATGAAGACGATCATCATCACCGGCGGCGGCGGCGGCATTGGCAAAAGCTGTGCCGAGGCCTTTCTTGACGCGGGTTGGCGCGTGGGCCTTGTCGGGCGCAAGCCCGATCCGCTGAACGCGCTGGCCGAGGCGCATGACGCCGCGCTCGCGCTGCCTTGCGACGTCACCGACGAGGGCCAGGTGGATGCGGCCTTTGACAAGGCGCTGGGCGCCTGGGGCCGGATCGACGCGGTGTTCAACAACGCCGGCGTCTCGGTCATGGGGGCCACCATCGACGAGGTCACGGTCGAGGATTTTCGCCGCTGCATCGAGATCAACCTGGTGGGGTCCTTCATCGTTGCCCGCGCGGCCTTTGCCCGGATGAAGGCGCAGGATCCGCAGGGCGGGCGGATCATCAACAACGGCTCGGTTTCGGCCTATGTGCCGCGCTGGGGGTCGACGCCTTATACCGCGTCGAAACACGCGATCACCGGGTTGACCAAGTCGATCTCGCTGGATGGTCGGCCTTATGGCATTGCCTGTGGTCAGATCGATATCGGCAACGCGCTGACACCGATGGCGGCGAAGATGACCAAGGGCGTGCCCCAGGCGGATGGGGCGATCGCGGTGGAGCCGGTGATGGACGTGTCCCACGTGGCCAGCTCGGTGTTGCACATGGCCTCGCTTCCGATCGAGGCGAATGTGCCCTTCATGACGGTGATGGCGACCAACATGCCCTATCTCGGGCGGGGGTAGACGTCGCGCCCGGAGCGGTTTCCGTTCCGGGCGGTGGTGGCCGGTCTTGGGGGCTCTGCCCCCTTGCCCCCCGGAGTTTATCCGGCAAGATGAAGGATCAGGAGGCGCCCAAGGGGCGCGGTCAGTCGATGCGGCGCAGCATCAGCTGATTGCCCGGGCCTTTGCGGGTTTCGAAGACCTTGAGCTTTGCGACCAGGTCGCTCAGCTTGCGCTGGCCGTAGCTGCGGGTGTCGAAATCCGGGTTGGCCGCCATGATGAACTGGCCGATCTGGCCCAGAGTGTACCATTCATCGTCCTGTTCGATCCCCTCCATCGCCTTGAAGATCAGGTTGCGGGCCTCGTCCATCGAGGATTTGCCCGGGACGTTGGGTGATGGGTCTTCGCCGATGTTTTCCAGGAAGATGAAGCGTTTGCAGGCTTTGCGGAAGGCTTCCGGCGTCTTGCGCTGGCCGATGCCGTAGACATCCAGCCCCTGTTCGCGGACGCGGCTGGCCAGGCGGGTGAAATCGCTGTCGGAGGAGACGAGGACGAAGCCGTCGAAGCGCCCGGTGTGCAGGATGTCCATCGCGTCGATCACCAGGGCGATGTCGGAGGCGTTCTTGCCCACGGTATTGGCGGGCTGGTGATGCGGCACGAGGCCGAACTCGGCCTGTACCCGTGACCAGCCGGCCATTTGTTGAGAGGAGAAGTCACCGTAGCAGCGGCGCACCGAGGCTTCACCCAGGGTGGCGATCTCGTCGAAGATCGCCTTGGTGTATTTCGGTGAGGTGTTGTCGGCGTCGATCAAGACGGCGAGGAGGGGGGGCTTGTCTGTCATGTGTGCATCCTTATCCCAGCGTTGGCCGGGGTCAAACCAGAGATTTGAACATCACCAGCGCGTCGACATATCCTTCGGTCGGGTGGTGGAAGGCGCCGGGCAGGCGGCCCACAACCTGGAAGCCTGTCCGTTCCCAGGTGTCGATGGCGCGGGTGTTGGTGGCGACGACGAAATTATACTGCATCGCGCGAAAGCCCTGGCGTTTTGCCTCGTCCAGCGAGAAGGCCAGCATGGCGCGGGCGACGCCCTTGCCGCGGGCCGCCGGGGTGGTGCAATAGCCCGCGTTGCAGACATGGGCGCCGTTGCCGGTCTGGTTGGGGCGAATGTAGAAACAGCCCAGCGCGGTGCCGTCGTCCTCGGCGATCCAGGCACGGGCGGTTTGCGGCCAGAAATAGGCCAGCCCGCCGGGTTTTCCGCCCTTGGGATCGGCGCAGAAGGTCTCGCCCGTTTCCACCGCGGGCTGAATGATCTGCCAGATGATGTCATCGTCGACGCCGCGTGTCGCTTCGCGAAATGTCAGCCCCATGCCTTTGCCTTTCGATGTGGTTCCTGGATCATGTGCGCGTGAAAAAGGGGGCCGAAGCCCCCTTCGCGGGTGGACGTGTTGCCCACCAATCAAGGTCAGGTCAATAGACCACGACCGAGCGGATCGATTCCCCCGCATGCATCAGGTCAAAGCCCTTGTTGATGTCTTCCAGCGCCAGCTTGTGGGTGATCATCGGGTCGATCTCGATCTTGCCGTCCATGTACCAATCGACGATCTTCGGCACATCGGTCCGCCCCCGCGCGCCGCCAAAGGCGGTGCCGCGCCAGGTGCGGCCGGTGACAAGCTGGAAGGGGCGGGTGGCGATTTCGGCCCCGGCCGGTGCCACGCCGATGATGATCGATTCGCCCCAGCCCTTGTGCGCCGATTCCAGCGCCGCGCGCATCACGTTCACGTTGCCGGTGGCGTCAAAGGTGTAATCCGCGCCGCCGCCGGTCAATTCGACCAGGTGCGCGACCAGGTCGCCGTCGATTTCCGACGGGTTGACGAAATGGGTCATGCCGAATCGCTCGGCCATCGCCTTCTTGTCGTTGTTCAGGTCGACGCCGACGATCTGGTCGGCACCCGCCAGTCGCAACCCCTGGATCACGTTGAGCCCGATGCCGCCGAGGCCGAAGACGATGCCGCGGCAGCCGATTTCCGCCTTGGCGGTATAGATCACCGCACCGATGCCGGTGGTGACGCCGCAGCCGATGTAGCAGACCTTGTCGAACGGCGCATCGGGGCGGATTTTCGCCAGTGAAATCTCGGGTAGGACGGTGTGGTTCGAGAAGGTCGAGCAGCCCATGTAGTGCAGGATCGGCGTGCCATCGAGCATGGAAAAACGCGAGGTGCCGTCGGGCATCAGGCCCTGTCCTTGCGTGCTGCGCACCTTCTGGCAGAGGTTGGTCTTGGGGTGCAGGCAGTATTCGCATTCGCGGCATTCGGCGGTGTAGAGCGGGATCACGTGATCGCCGGGCTTGAGGCTTTTGACGCCCGGGCCGACCTCAACCACCACGCCCGCGCCCTCATGGCCGAGGATGGCGGGAAACAGCCCTTCGGGATCGGCGCCCGACAGGGTGAATTCATCGGTGTGGCAGATGCCGGTGGCCTTGATCTCGACCAGGACCTCGCCCTCCTTGGGGCCGTCGAGGTTTACTTCCATGATTTCCAGCGGTTTTCCGGCCTCGAGGGCCACGGCGGCTTTGGTGCGCATTACTTGTTCTCCCAGCGTGGTGTGGCGCAGACCCTGAGACAAACTTCCCGCAGGATCAAGCCTGTACAGGGTGATTTCCTCGTGTTTGCCGTGTGTTTGGCGGGTGCGGTGGGGACGGGGGGATGGCTTTTCCCCTTTGGCCGTGGCGGGCGGGTTTCTAGGGTCCGCAGATGGTAACGAGGGGGTCCGTGATGCGGATTGTGAGTGGGTTCGTGATGTTGGCCGGGTTCGGGCTGGCGGGATGTTTTCCGACCGAGGGGATCGTGGTGCGCCCCGGGGCGGAGGCCGACCCGGCGCCGTTCTGCGTGGCGGCGGTGCATGGCTACCTGATGGGGGCGCCGATGGCTTCGGCGGCCGAGGTGCCGGATCCGAAGCGGATCATCGGGCCGGGGGACGTGGTGACGAGGGATTACAACCCGTCGCGGACCAATATCGAGGTGGATGCGGAGGGGGTGATCTCTCGGGTGTTTTGTGGGTGAGTGGGCGCTTCTGGCCTGGAACTTTCCTTGACCGTAGGGTGGGTTTGCAACCCACCTTACGCGATATGACGACGGTCTGCTTCGGGCCAACAACAACCCGACTCGACTCGCGGTGGCCTGAATGATAGGCTGGAACAAATAGAGAACAAGCTGCCCTGTTCCCATGTCTTGCCGTCTGCTGTCCCTCTGGTTTCCACGGCTCGGTGCCGAACGCCTGTTGCGTCGCGCGCGGGGGGAAGCGGCGTTGCAGGAGGTGCCGTTTGCGGTGGTCGAGGATGTCGGCAATGCCCAGATCCTGTCGTCGGTCTCGGCGGTTGCGGCGGCGGCGGGGCTTTACAAGGGCCAGCCCCTGCGGGATGCGCATGCGCTGTCGGGCGAGCTGCGCACCGCGCGGCGCAATCCCCAGGCGGAGGCCGGGTTCCTGCTGGGGCTCAGGCGTTGGGCGGGGCAGTTCACGCCCTGGATTGCCGAAGATGGCGAGGACGGGTTGATGCTGGACATCACCGGCTGCGCCCACCTGTTTGGCGGCGAGGCCGGGCTTTCGGCGCGGATCATCGAGGGGGCGGCGGACATGGGGCTGACGACGGCGGTCGGGGTGGCCGACAGCCGCGGCGGGGCCTGGGCGCTGGCGCGATTTGCCGGGCGGGACGGGGTCTCGGCCCGGTCGGGCGATGATATCGACCAGGAGGCGCGCGCCACCCGCTCACGTGCTGCGAAACGGCGGCACTGGGAACGGGGCGGTGCGGCCCCGATGGGACGGCGGACCGAGGTGCCGACCGGCCATATCGCGCCGCCGGGGCAGACGCGGACCACGCTGGCCCCGCTGCCCGTCGCCGCCCTGCGGCTGGAGAGCGAGGTGGTGGCGCAACTGGCGCGGCTGGGCCTGCGCTGCATCGCCGACCTGGCGGGCCAGCCGCGGGCGGCGCTGGCGCGGCGTTTCGGCAAGGACCTCGTGCTGCGGCTGGACCAGGCCTTTGGCGCGGTGCCCGAACCGGTGTCGCCCGCCCCCCCGCCGCCGAAATACGCGGTGCGCATGACATTGCCCGAGCCGATCGGCCTGGCCGAGGATGTGCTGGCCGGGCTTGACCGCTTGCTGCCGCGGCTGTCGCAGATGTTGCAGGACAGGGGCCAGGGCGCGCGGACCCTGCGGCTGCAGGCCTGGCGCACCGATCACACCATGCAGCCCATCGAGGTGCGGTTGGCGCGGCCCTCGCATGAGCCGGACCGGCTGCGCCCGCTCCTGGCCATGAAGGTTGACGAGATCGATGCCGGTTTCGGCATCGACATGCTGCGGCTGGAGGCGGTGCAGGTCGAACCCCTGGCCCAGCGCACGGCGGTGGGTCACATGGCGGCGGGGGCGGCGGTGAATGCGCGGCTGGCGGCGAATACGGCGATTGACGACCTGGTCGGGCGGCTGGGCGCGCGGGTGGGGATGGAGGCGATCACCCGCCGCCACCCTGGCGACAGCCATATCCCGGAAAAGACCGAAACCGTGCTGGCCGCCGCCTGGTCCGATCCTGCCGCCGCCTGGCCGCGCCCGGCACTGCCCCGGCCGCTGCTGCTGTGGCGACCCGAGCCGGTGATGGCGCCGGATGTGCCGGTGCCGCCCGGATGCTTCCGCTGGCGCGGGCGCGACCTGGTGCTGGCGGCGGCGACGGGGCCGGAGCGGATTGCGCCGGAATGGTGGCTGGACGAGCCCGAATGGCGCTCGGGCCAGCGGGACTACTGGCGCGTGACCTGTGCCGAGGGCGACCGGCTGTGGCTGTTCTATGCCCACGGAGGGACGATGTCGTCCGGCTGGTTTTGCCAGGGGAGTTTCGCGTGAAGGGCTGAGCGCAAGCCGCGCATTGCCGGCGCGCGCGTTGGCGATCCGACCGTTGGGCCAAGGCACTTTATGCCAGCCAACCCGAAAAAGCTCTGAACGAGGCGCTGACACCAGCCAAATCGCCGACGCGTAGGGGCGCGCCGGCGATGCGCGGCGGCTTCACCGCTGGTAACGCGCTTGGTGCTGAGCTCCGGGGGCTTTACGCGATGTCCTTCATCGCGGCGAGGAAGGCGGCAACCTCCGCCAGGCTGTTGTAGTGGCACATCGACACCCGGATGCAGGAGGGCTGACCCAACGGATCGAGGATATTGCCCGAATAGTGATCGGCCTTGCGGGTGTGGGTACGGATGCCCTGGGCGTTGAGCCTTGCGACCACTTCTTCCGAGGGCACACCGTCGAGCCAGAAGCTGACCAGCCCTTCGCGCGCGGGGTTCTCGACGCCGCCCACAACATGCACCCCGGGCAGTTCCGCCAGCCCGGCCAGGTTGCCGGTACCGGTCAGCATCGCTTCGGTCAGTGCCTGTTCATGGGCATGGATCGCGTCGCCCGCGGCAAGGATGCGGGCGCGGCGGTCGGTCTCGTCCGAGACCTGCCCGCCCAGCCAGTCGAAATAGCCCACCACGTCGGAAAACGTCGCATAGGCCCCGGTGTCGCGGGTGCCGAATTCCCAGTTTTCCTCCGGCCCGCCGATCAACCCTTCGAGCCGCAGTTTTGACACCCGGTCCGACACCCAGGCGATGCCGTAACCATGCCGGGAAAACACCTTGTAGGGCGAGATCACGTAGCCGTCGATGTCGTAGCTGTCGATGTCGATCCGCCCGTGGCTGGCATGTTGGATGCCATCGACAAAGATCAGGCACTCGGGTGCCTTGGCGCGGATCGCCGCGACGATCCCGGGCAGGTCCATGCCCATGCCGGTGACGGGCGAGGTGTGCAGAATCGTGGCCACGGCGGTGTCGGGGGTGACCTGCGCGGCATAGGCTTCAGGTGCAACGAGGCCCCGGACATCGTCATGCGGCACCGAGATATAGGCGCGGCCCGAGACATGCGCCCATTTCCGCGCCGCCGACCGCGAAGCGGGATGTTCGACAGAGGAGCCCAGCACCGGCCCGGACGGCGCGCCGAGGATCATGGCGCGCAGCAGGCGGAAGGTCAGTTCCGTTCCGGACTCGCCCACGAAGAACTGTCCCGACGAGGCGCCGAAGAAGGTGCCCATGTCGGCCTTGGCCTTGGCAATGACCTCCATCAGCGCATGAGCGGCGGGGTTGTCGCGGCCCTGGTTGTCGGGGATCGCAGCGAACTTTGTCGAAGTCTCGACCACGCTGTTCAGGGTCAGCGCGCCGCCGGCGTTTTCAAAGAACACGCGTGGTCCCTGGAAGGGGCAGTTGTCGACGTGGGCAAACCGCGCGCGGACCGTGTCGAGAAGGGGGGCGGGGAAGGGGGCTGTCTGGGTGTTCATCCTGTGGCCTCGAACTCTTGCACCTTGGCGGCCACCGCGGCAATCGCGGCATCCACGTCCGCGCCGGTGGTGCGGTGATTGGTGATCGCGGCGCGCAGGCAGGTGCGGCCATCGGCTTCGGTGGTGGAAAAGACCGCGGTGCCCTCCAGTTGCAACGCCTCGGAGATGCGGGTGTTCAGGGCGGATTGCGCATCAGCGGACAGGCGGGCATCGGCGGTAAAGACGCAGAGATTGGAAATCACCGGCTCCACCAGCGCCAGCGGCGCGGTTGCCGTGATCCTGGCCCCCATGTGCGCGGCGGCGCGGCAATTGTCGGTGATCGCGGCGCCCAGACCGGCCGCGCCATAGGTTTCGATCGCGGTCCAGACCTTGAGCGCACGCGCCCCGCGCGACAGGTCGGTGCCATAGTCGCAGAACCACGGGTCACCCCCGGCAAGGCCTTCGCCGTGACCGGCAAGATAGGCGGGGCGGGCGGCAAAGGTGGCGTAATGCTCGTGGCCATCGCGGATCAGGCAGAGACCGCAATCATAAGGCACGTACATCCACTTGTGGAAATCACAGGCCAGGCTGTCGGCGCGCTCGATGCCGTCGCTCAGCGCCCGCCAAGGGGCATCGGCCAGCCGGGTCCAGGCACCGAACGCGCCATCGATATGCAGCCACAGGCCTTCCTCCCGGGCGGTATCGGCCAGGCCCGACAGGTCGTCGAACCGGCCGAAATCGACCGAACCGGCGGTGCCGATGACGGCAATGGGCAGGGCGCCTTCGGCCCGGTCGCGGGCCACGGCAGCGCGCAGTGCGTCCAGGTCCATGCCGTCGCCGGTCTCGGGGACGGGGCGCAGGTTGTCCGAACCGATGCCCAACAGTTCCACCGCCTTCAGCGCGGCATTATGCGCGCCCGCACCTGCATAGACGGTCAGCCGCGCGGTGTTGCCCGTCTTGCGAACCTCCGGGCCAAGCGCCCGGTGCCGTGCCGTGGCCAGCGCCGTGACAGTGGCCTGGGAGGTGCCGGTCACCAGCACGCCCGAGGCGGTCTCGGGGAAGCCCATGACCCGCCGCGTCCAGTCGATCACTGCGCGTTCGACGTGGATCATGCCGTGGTTGCGCCCGCCGCAATTGGCATTGACCGTCGCGGCCACCATTTCCGACAGCAGGCCAGAGGCCAGCCCGGTGCCATGCACCCAGCCCCAGAACCGGGGGTGGGTGTTGCCGGTGCCATACGGCAGGATGTCAGCGACAAGGCGGTCGGCGGTGGCGGCGTCTCCCCGGGCCTCACCCGACAGGGCATAGCGCGCGCTCACCTCTTCCGGCACCGGTTGCCAGGGATGCTCGGACGCCGTTTCCAGCCGGTCGATGCAGGCATCGAGCAAAGCATGCGCGGTGGTGCGAAAGGCATCCCAGTCCTTTGGGTCGAGAGCACTTGTCATGATGGCAGCCCCGTTGGTTTCGGCGAACATATCGCCACGGCCAACTTGTGCAAGTGGTCAGGGTGCACCGGCCTGCCACCGGGGCATTTGCTGCCGCAGGGCGGGTGCCGCACGAATGGGCAGCGCGGCGGCGCGGGTCAGTTTAAAATGAGAATGGTTCTCATTTTCATTGACAGTGCCGGTTTGACGCTCATATTGGCCCCAGGTCAAAGACACGGAGAGTTCCATGATCAGACAGATATTGACCGGCGCGGTCCTGGCGTTTGCCGGGCCGGTGGCGGCACAGGACTTCAAGGTAGTGACAACCTTCACGGTGATTGCCGACATGGCCGAAAATGTTGCGGGCGATGCGGCCGAGGTCGTCTCGGTCACCAAGCCGGGGGCCGAGATCCACGGCTATGAGCCCACGCCGCGCGATCTTGTCGGAGCGGTGGACGCCGACCTGGTGCTGTGGAACGGCATGAACCTGGAATTGTGGTTCGAGCAGTTCCTGGACAACCTGGGTGACAAGCCTTCTGCCGTGGTCAGCACCGGGGTTGCCGAAATTCCGATCGCCGAAGGTTCTTATGAGGGCAAGCCCAACCCGCATGCCTGGATGTCTCTGGACAATGCCTTGATCTATGTCGACAACATCCGTGACGCCCTGTCCGAGCATGATCCGGAGAACGCCGCCATCTACGCCGCCAATGCCGAAGCCTACAAGGCCGAGATCACCACTGCCATCAAGCCGCTTCGCGACTTGATCGACACGGTGCCGGAAAGCCAGCGCTGGCTGGCGACCTGCGAAGGTGCTTTCTCGTATCTCGCGCGGGACTTCGGGCTGAGCGAGGTCTATCTCTGGCCGATGAACGCCGATCAGACCGGCACCCCGCAACAGGTGCGCCGGATGATCGACACCATCCGCGACCGGGAAATCCCGGTGGTGTTTTGTGAAAGCACGGTGAACACCGATCCCGCGAAACAGGTGGCCCGGGAAACCGGCGCGCGCTACGGCGGCGAGCTTTACGTTGACAGCCTGTCCGAGGCGGGCGGGCCGGTGCCCACCTACCTGGATCTGCTCAGGGTGACGACCGAAACTGTGGTGAACGGGTTGACGGGTGAGTAGGATCGACAAAAGCGACTTTGGCAGTGCGGGCCTCTGGGTCCGCGATCTCGCGGTGACTTATCGCAATGGGGTCACCGCGCTGAAAGGCGCCAGTTTTGCGGTGCCGCATGGCTCCATCGCGGCACTGGTGGGGGTGAACGGGGCCGGGAAATCCACGCTGTTCAAGGCGATCATGGGCTTCCTGCCCGCCGCCGCTGGCGATATCGGCGTGCTGGGGCAAAGCGTTGCGGCCTCGCTCAAGCAGGGGTTGGTGGCCTATGTGCCCCAGGCGGAAGAGGTCGATTGGTCCTTTCCGGTTCTGGTTGAGGACGTGGTGATGATGGGCCGCTACGGCCGCATGGGCATGCTGCGCATCCCGTCAAGGACCGACAAGGCCGCGGTGCAGGCGGCGCTGGAGCGGGTCGGCATGTCCGCCTATCGCAAGCGCCAGATCGGCGAATTGTCGGGCGGCCAGCGCAAGCGCGTCTTCCTGGCCCGGGCGCTGGCGCAGGAGGGGCAGGTGATCCTGCTGGACGAACCCTTTACTGGCGTCGATGTCCAGACCGAGGAAGCGATCATCGCCCTGCTCAAGGAGCTGCGTGCCGAGGGCAAGGTGATGCTGGTTTCGACCCACAACCTGGGGTCCGTGCCGGAATTCTGTGATCAGGTGGTGCTGGTGAAAGGCACCGTGCTGAATTACGGCCCGACCGAAGAGGTCTTTACCCGCGAAAACCTGGAAGCGGCCTTTGGCGGGGTTCTGCGGCACTTTGTTCTGGGCGGTGCCGACCTGCACGACGACGAAGATGCGCGGGCGGTCACCATCCTGTCGGACGACGAGCGGCCCTTTGTCATGTATGACGACCAGGCGCGGACCCGGGCCCAGCGATACGAGGAAGAGGAATGAGCACCCTGCTTGAACCCTTTGCCTATGGCTACATGACCAACGCCATGTGGGTCAGTGCGCTGGTCGGGGCGGTCTGTGCCTTTCTGTCGGCCTACCTGATGCTCAAGGGCTGGTCCCTGATCGGTGACGCGCTGAGCCATTCCATCGTGCCGGGCGTGGCCGGGGCCTATATGCTGGGGCTGCCCTTTGCGCTGGGGGCCTTCCTGTCGGGGGGGCTTGCTGCCGGGGCGATGTTGTTCCTGAACCAGCGGACAGGGCTGAAGGAAGACGCGATCATCGGCATCATCTTTACCAGCTTCTTCGGGTTGGGGCTGTTCATGGTCTCGGTCTCGCCGGTCTCGGTCGACGTGCAGACCATCATCCTGGGCAATATCCTGGCGATCACGCCCGAGGACACGCTGCAACTCGCCGTCATCGGCTTTGTGTCACTGGCGGTGCTGCTGGTGAAGTGGAAGGACCTGATGGTCGCCTTCTTCGATGAAAGCCACGCGCGCAGCATCGGATTGCGCCCCGAGCGGCTGCGCTTCATCTTCTTTGTGCTGCTGTCGGCCTCCTGCGTGGCGGCCTTGCAGACGGTGGGGGCCTTCCTTGTCATCGCATTGGTCGTGACGCCGGGGGCCACGGCCTACCTGCTTGCAGATCGTTTCCCTGTCCTGTTGATCATCAGCGTGGCCATCGGTGCGCTGACCTCTTTCCTCGGTGCCTATATCTCGTATTTCCTCGACGGGGCGACGGGCGGGATCATCATCACCTTGCAGACGCTGGTGTTCCTTCTGGCCTTCTTTCTTGCGCCCAAACATGGCCTGCTGGCCGCGCGGGCCCGGGCGGCAAAAGCGTTGAGAGAGACGTGATGGATCAGCTTCTCCTCCCCTTCCTCTTTCCTTTCATGCAGAACGCCTTCTGGGTGGCACTTCTGCTGGCGACGCCGACGGCGATCCTGAGCTGTTTCCTGGTGCTCAAGGGCTGGTCGCTGATGGGCGACGCGGTCAGCCACGCAGTGCTGCCCGGCGTGGTGCTGGCCTATATGCTGGGTATTCCGCTGATCATCGGAGCTTTCGCGGCGGGCATGACCTGTGCGTTGGCGACCGGCTACCTGAACGCCAATTCCCGGATCAAGCAGGACACGGTCATGGGGGTCGTCTTTTCGGGCATGTTCGGGCTGGGCATGGTGCTCTACGTCAAGGTGCAGACCAACGTGCATCTCGATCACATCCTGTTCGGCAACATGCTGGGCGTGGGGGCGCAGGACCTCTGGACGGCGGGGATCGTGGGCGCGGTGGTAACGGCGGTTCTGGTGCTGAAATGGAAAGATCTGCTGCTGCATGCCTTCGATCCGGCTCAGGCCCAGGCCATCGGGCTGCCCGTGGGCTGGTTGCACTATGGATTGCTGGCGATCCTGTCGCTGACCATCGTCGCGGTGCTGAGCGCGGTCGGCCTGATCCTGGCCATTGGCCTGCTGATTGCGCCGGGGGCGATTGCCTTTCTTCTCACGCGGGAGTTTCGGCACATGCTGGGGGTGGCGGTGCTGGTCAATCTCTCGGCGATGCTGGGCGGGGTCTACGCGAGCTTCTGGCTGGACTCGGCACCGGCGCCGACGATCATCCTGATGCTGACCATCTGGTTCATCGGCGCGTTCGTCTGGCGGCAATGGCGGAACAAGCGACGTGAGGCGCTGGGGTGATCATTCGGCTCGCGGCGGCGCTTTTGGCAGCGGACGGGAGCCTCCGGCGGGAGTTTTCCTGGCAAGATGAAGCAGGGGGCGGTTCATTCCGCCCAGCGTGGCGCGTGACTGCGGACCGGGTTTGAGGGGATGGCCCAGTTCGGGGCGCAGCCCGCCACCGCGAGCGGCGGTTTCATGCGGCGCGCCGGTCCCCAGCCGGTTTGCTCGGTCTCTGGCGCGAAATCGCGGTCGTCCTGCGTGATCGGGGCCTCGGGGGTCAAGGTGCCGGGCGCACGCATGAGGCAATGTGCGGTTCGGGCCAGCGAAAGCTCGGCCTGGGTGGTTTGGCCGTTGGCGCGCCGATCAAGACCGCGCAGGACTGTGGCGGCCAACAGGTAGCCGGTGCCGTGATCCAGCGCCTGCACCGGCAGTGGCAGGGGCGTGTCGCGCCCGGCGATCCGGGCCCCTTCGGCGGCAATGCCGCAGGACATCTGGACCAGCGAGTCAAAGCCGCGACGCCCGCCCCAGGGGCCGTTGCGGCCATAGGCCGAGAGGCTGACATCCACGACGCCGGGGTTCATCTTCCGCCGTACCTCGGGGCCATAGCCCAACCCCTCCAACGCGCCGGGGCGGTAGCCGTGCAGGACGACATCAGCGGTCTTCAACAGATCCTCGAACGTCGCCCGGTCCTGTGCATCCCGCAGGTCCAGACCGGCGCAATGTTTGCCCAGGTTGACCTCGGCCTCCGCCGCCGGTTCGCTCCAATGCGGCGGATCGATGCGCAGGACATCCGCGCCGAACCCGGCCAGGAAGCGTGACGCCACCGGCCCGGCGAGTACCCGCGTCAGGTCCAGCACTTTCAGCCCGGCCAGGGGGCGGTCATCTGCCCAGGAAACGGGCATGGGGCGGCACGCGTCTTCATCATGCCAACGTACCAGCGGCTCTTTTGCGATCGCCTGTCCCTGCGGGTGCGCGCGCCAGTCCGCCGCGCTGCGCAGGGCGGCGGCGCAGCCCCCGGTCGTTACCACCGCGTCTTCCAGTGCCTCTGCCGTCCAGTCCTGCACCGCGTCGCTCACCGCATCGCGGGTTGCGTCACACCGCAGAACGCTGAGGGCAGCGGCGCGGTGGTGCGGCGCATTGGTGTGCAGCCGGATGAACCCGTCGCGCGCGGCGTAGTTGCCGGCGATCGGGTCCCAGACCGAGGGCATCTTCCACCCCTGTGGCTTCAGCGACCACTCGAACCAGAGCGAGGCCCGGCGGCGGTCGACCACGACCCGCTCGGCTCCGGCCCCCGACAATCGGGCCAGCGCCGTGCCGGCTGCGGCAACGGTGGCAGAGGCGAAATCGCTGACCGCGTAGACCGAGGGCAGATCGCCGTGGCCTTCTTCGGCAAAGGGTGTTTCGTCCAGCGCAAGCGCGGTGGTGATCTCGGTCCAGAAGGGGTGTGTCATGCGCGGGTCTCCTTGGTGAAGCCTGGCGGAACCTAGGCTTGTGATTGACGGGGGCGCAATCTTGATCAAGATAATCAACATGAGTTTTTCCGAGCAGGACATGATGAGCGCCAAGGAGGCGCGCCAGCACCTGGGGGTCAGCGCCCAGACGCTGTATTCCTATGTCAGCCGTGGCCATATCCGCGCCTTTCAAAGCCCGAAGGATGCGCGCAAGTCCCTGTATCTGCGCGAAGATGTCGAGCGTTGGGCGGAACGCTCGGCGCGCGGTCGGTCACGCCGGTCGGTGGCGGCCTCGGCGCTGGAATGGGGCGAGCCGGCGCTGGCCTCAGCGGTGACGGAGATCCGCGATGGGCGGATTTATTACCGCGGCCAGGATGCGGTGTCGGTGTCGCAGGACTGGCTGTTGGAGGAAACCGCGGCGCTGCTGCTGGATCGCGACCTTGAGGCCCCCTCGCCGGACCGGATGCCGCTTTTGTCCTCGCCCGACCCGTTGCAACGGATGTTGATGGCCCTGACGCGCAAGGTGGCCGATCCCGAGGTGCGGCCGCTCGACCTGGTCGAGGCGATGGTTCATGCGGTGACCCGGCGGCGGGCCGAAGGTCCGGTGCATGGGCAATTGGCCGAGGCCTGGCAATTGTCGGAAGAAGAGGCAGACGTGATCCGCCGGGTTCTGGTGCTCTGCGCCGATCATGAGTTGAACGCCTCGGCCTTTGCCTGCCGGGTCACGGCTTCGACCGGTGCCTGCCTGCCGGCCTGTCTTCTGACCGGGCTCAGCACGCTGTCCGGCCCGCGCCACGGCGGCATGGTGCGCCGGTCGCTGGATTTCATGCAGGCGGCGGTGGCGGCGGGCGGCGTGGCAGAGGTGGACGACGTGCCGCCGCCGGGCTTTGGCCATCCGCTCTACCCGGGCGGTGACCCGCGCGCGGGTGAAATCCTCCGGGTGTTGCCGCTGGACCGGACCTGGGCGCCGGTGGTCGCGGAGTTGCGCGATCGGCAGATCCACCCGGGCCTGGACTTTGCCCTGGCGCATGTGGTGACAGTGCTCGACCTGCCGCGCGAGGCCGGGCTGGTGCTCTTTGCCGTGGGGCGCGCGGCGGGCTGGATGGCCCATGCCGAGGAGCAGGCGAAATCCGGCCAGTTGATCAGGCCGCGGGCGATGGCGCAGGGCGGCTGATCCATTGATGGATCAGGTCCGATCTGTCGACAGATCGGCCGCCGCGTGAAAGCGGATGCCCGACCCTTCGGCCGCAGGCTGCAACATCTGCTTGGCAGACACCGATTGCCCGGCGTCCCGCGGGACCTGTCGCCCTTGCGGTCATCCTTGTCGTACCTCGAAAGCCCCGGCGACAAAGGGGAAGAAACATCGGGAGGCCGCCCCGCACCGAAATGCGTTTGCCGTCTGGGCGCATGCTGGAGGGGAGTTGAACCCCATCGACCTTGGTCCCTGTCGTGGCGCATGTAGTTCCTTCGGCATTCGCCGGGGTGTTCTTTCGTGGCGGAGCAGGGGGGACAACGAGCGGCGAGACCATCCGTCCGAAGACGGGCGGGATTTGAACCCGCACACCGGCGGACCGGCGATTGCCATGTAGTCCCGCGGGCATTCCCCCCGGCTGTTGGGTTGGCCCCGGCGACAAGGGGCGATGAAACGAACCTGCTCTTCCGCTGAGCTACATGCCGTCAGTTGGTCGGCATGACGGGACTCGAACCCGCGACCTGGGGTTGAGAAAGACCTGTAGTTCCACCTGCATTCGCCGGGGTATCTTCTTGTGGGGTGGTCGGGCACATGGCGTGCCCGACCGGGCTTCAGACATCGATTGCCGCGATCTCGCCAACCCAATGCACCGGGCCGGCACGATCATTGGCGAAAGCGGCGATCTGGCGAAACACCGCGTCCGAGAAGCCGCCGAGGTTCATCACGTCATCCCGCTCGGCCGCCTGTGTCGTGCCGTAGGGCGCGATATCGACACAGACCAGTTTTGCGCGCGGGTTGGCGCTCTTCAGGACCTCCCATTGGCGCATCATCGCGGTGCCCGGGCCAGGACCGGCATCGACCCAGGACTGGTTGTCCGAGACAAAAACCACCAGGTCGGGGGCGCGGTGTCGTGTGTTCAGCCACTCCAGCGGCGCCGATATGTTGGTTCCGCCATAGCCAAGTTGCGTCAGCTTCTCGGCATTGGTCAGCACCGTGTCGCGCGCATCCAGACGGGTCGTGACGACCGCGTGGTGGAACGGAAGCACCGTCGCCCTTCGGTTCACCCGCAGGAACGCCGCCGCCACCAGCGCCGCCACATCGACGTGACGCACCCTGGACGTCGCCCCGCGACGGTAGCCCGTGACCGAAGACATCATCGAGCCCGAGATGTCCGGCGCGACAACCACCTCGCCCACGACCTTGGGCACGTTGCGCACCGCCAGTTCCATCGCGTCATGCAGTGCATTGCGGATTTCCAACGGCATTTCGCCGCCCACGTTCAGCGCCGCAACCATCAGCTGGTACGGAAAGGCCTTGGCCCCTGCGACCGCCTTCGGATCACGCAGTTTCCTGGCCACCGTGGCCACCATCGCCGCATCGTCGAACACGCCGTGACGCAGGAAAGCGTTCAGCGACTGGCGCACCATCTGCCAAGACCCGGTACGCGCCAGTTGCGCCCAGTGCTCCCTGGTCAGCGGCAGTTGCGTCAGCATCTGGAACGGCACATCCGGAAACGGGCCTTCTCCCGTTGCCTTGAACGCTATCCAGTCCCGCACCTCCTGTGGCAACAGGGTCAGGTCCGCAGGTCTCCCCAGCACCCAGGCAAACAGCGCCTCGCGCGATTTGTCCGCAGGTTTCGGGTGGACCATGCGCAGCATATCCGCCAGCGACGGATCACGCCCCACGTTGGCATTCAGAAGCGCGCGCACCGACGCGGTGTTCAGCCAGGCCTGCACCATCGCCTTGGGCGCAGAGCCCAGCGACTTGCGGCCCGTCTGACCCGAACGCACGACCTGCACGAAGGTGCGCAGCATCTTGCCGTGGGTCACGACGCGGTTGAAAACAGTACGAAACAGCACCGGATCCCGGCGTGCCAGCACCGCGAGCAGAACCGCAGGCATGTCCTTCATATAGCCGTTTTCGCGCGCATAAACCGCTGCCTGGGCCAGGAAACGCGTATCCACCTGGTCGGCCAGCGCAACAACCGTTTCCAGCTCGGCCTGCGCGCCCTGGTAGAACGTCTGGCCGAAAGTGCCGGTCACGGCCATCTGGGCCAGCTTGTGCTCGGGCCCATAGGGATGGGCCTGCGCGGCCTCGGCGTTCCTTGCGTCCGCCTTGGGAAGCAGCCGGCCTTTCAGCGGTGCAAACACGGATTTGTTTGCCATTGTCTTGCCCTCTCGTTTGAAGCACCGCCAATGTGGCATTGGGTGCAGTGGCAGCAGAGGAAAAAGTGAAAACCGCGCAAGGTGTTGAAAGTGCTGCGTAATATGGGGAGTGGCAAGAGGATGCGACGTCAGATATGATCCAATTGTATCGTTAATTATCCCAATGGATCGTACTGTGCGCAACGTGGTCATCGGTTTCCTCGGCTCGCAGCTCGATATGGGGCGGAAGCGGAAATGGAAGCCGACGGTTTCGCTGGCCCGGCATGGGGATTTCCCGCTGGCCCGGCTTGAGATCCTGCATGACACAGAGTTCAACCGGCTGGCGCATAGCGTGAAGGCCGAGGTCGAGGCCGTCTCGCCCGCAACCGAGGTCCTGTTGCATCGGCTCGACCTGAACGACGCCTGGGATTTTCAGGAAGTCTATGGCAAGCTTTTCGACTTTGCCCGCGACTATGGCTTTGACGAGGACCGCGAGCGTTACCATGTCCACCTGACCACCGGCACCCACGTGGCCCAGATCTGCTGGTTCCTGCTGACCGAAAGCCGCCACGTCCCGGCGCGCCTGCTTCAGACGGGGCCGCCGCGGGGCAAGGGCACAGCGCCGACGCTGGACATCATCGATCTTGATCTCAGCCGCTACAACGCGCTGCAACAGCGGTTCGACCTTCTGTCGCGGGAATATTCCGATCAGTTGAAAGGCGGGATCGAGACGCGGTGCGGGGACTACAACGCGGTGATCGACCGGATCGAACTGGTGGCGTCAACCTCGGACGCGCCGATCCTGCTGCTGGGCGAGACCGGGACCGGCAAGACCGAACTGGCACAGCGGATCCACGCGCTGAAACTGCAACGACGGCGGGTCAAGGGCCGGTTGGTGCAGGTGAATTGTGCCGCGCTCGTGGGGCCGGACGCGCTGCCGATGCTTTTTGGTCAACGTCGCAGCCATACGGGGCTGGCGGGCTCTGAACGCTCGGGGCTGCTGCGCGAGGCCGATGGCGGGGTGCTGTTTCTGGACGAGGTGGACGCGTTGGGCCAGCGTGAGCAATCGCTGTTGCTGCACGCGATCGAGACCGGGCGCTATTATCCGCTGGGCGCGGATCACGAGGTGACAAGCCGGTTTCAGGTGATCGCGGGGGCAAACCGGGATCTTGCGGCGCTGGTGGCGGAAGGGCGGTTTCGGCCCGACCTGCTGGCGCGGCTGAACCTCTGGCGTTTTACCCTGCCGCCGTTGCGTGATCGGCGCGAGGACATCGAGGCCAACCTGTACCACGAATTGGCGCGGGCCGAGCGGAGCCTTGGCGTTCAGGTCGGGTTCAACGCGGATGCGGCCGAGGCGTTTCTGCGTTTCGCGCGCGATCCGGCAACGCGTTGGCCGGGCAATTTTCGTGATTTCAGTGGCGCGGTCCAACGGCTGTGTACCCTGGCGCCCCGGGGGCGGATCACCCGGGCGATGGTTGAGGCCGAGGCGGAAAGCCTGCGCCAAACCTGGGGGCAGCAGGCGGCGGATGACGACGCACGATTGTTGCGCGAGGTGCTGGGCGAGATTGAGGTCGACCCTTTCGATGCGGTGCAATTGGCCGAGGTGATCCGTGTTTGCCGCGCCTCCACCTCGCTGAGCGCCGCAGGGCGGGCGCTGTTCGCCGTGTCGCGTGGCAAGAAGGCCAGCGTGAACGATTCCGATCGGCTGCGGAAATACCTCGCACGGTTCGGGTTGGATTGGGCGGGTGTGCAGTAGAACCCGCGCGCCCCGGACGTGCTCCGGGGCCTCCCCGCAGGCGGGCCATGAGGTCCCGGATCAAGTCCGGGACTGCGTGGCGCTACCCGCGCGATGCCTTTTCGGCGATGCCGGAGGTGCCTTGCCGACGCGCCAGTTCACCCAGCACGTCGTCCAGCGCAACATCACGGGCGGCAAGCATGACCAGCAGGTGATAAAGCACGTCTGCGGCCTCATAGGTCAGGTTCTCGCGGTCGTTCTTTGCCGCGGCAATAATCGCCTCGATGGCCTCTTCGCCGAACTTCTCGGCGCATTTCTCCGGGCCTTTGGACAGCAGCTTGGCGGTCCAGGAACTGTCCGGTTCAGCGCCCTTGCGCGCGGCAATCACCGCTTCGAGATCGTGCAGCACGCTCATGACAGCCTCATCGGGATGCCGGCGGTTTCCATGTGGGCCTTGGCCTCGGCGATGGTGTATTCGCCGAAGTGAAAGATGGACGCGGCCAGTACCGCCGAAGCGCCGCCCTCGGTCACGCCTTCGACGAGGTGGTCCAGTGTGCCGACGCCGCCCGAGGCGATCACCGGCACCGGGACCGCATCGGAAATCGCCCGCGTCAGCGGCAGGTTGAAACCTGCCCGCGTGCCGTCACGGTCCATCGAGGTGAGCAGGATCTCTCCGGCGCCTTTCGACGTCACCAGCCTGGCAAACTCCACCGCGTCGATACCCGTGGGCTTGCGACCGCCGTGGGTGAAGATCTCCCACTTGCCGGGGCTGACGGTCTTGGCGTCGATGGCGCAGACGATGCATTGGCTGCCGAACTGGTCGGCGGCCTCGGCGATCACGTCGGGGTTGGCCACGGCGGCGGAGTTGAAACTGACCTTGTCGGCGCCCGCGAGCAAGAGTTTGCGCACATCCTGCGCCGTGCGAACGCCCCCGCCGACGGTCAGCGGGATGAAACATTGTTCGGCGGTGCGCTGGACCACGTCCATCATCACGCCGCGATTTTCGTGCGTGGCATGGATGTCGAGGAAGCAGAGTTCATCCGCCCCCGCCGCGTCATAGGCACGGGCTGATTCCACCGGGTCGCCGGCATCACGCAGGTCGACGAAGTTCACGCCTTTGACAACGCGGCCATCGGCGACGTCAAGGCAGGGGATGATGCGGGTCTTGAGCATGGGGCTGTCATAAGCCCGGGCGGGCAGAGGGGCAATTGCAATTTCCGCAGGCCTGGTAAATGGTATACCAAACTGAACAGGGAGCCTCTCATGCCGCATCAATTCGCCAGCTATCCCAGCCTGAAGGGCCGGACTGTCCTTGTCACCGGCGGCGCCTCGGGGATCGGGGCCGCGATTGTCGAGGCCTTTGCCGAACAGGGCGCGAAAGTGGGTTTTGTCGATCTGGATGCCGAGGCCGGGGCGGCATTGGCGGCCCGTCATGGGAATGTGGCCTTCCAGGCCTGTGACCTGCGCGACATCGACGCGTTGCGAGCGGGGTTTGCCGCGCTGACGCAGGAGCTGGGCGCTGCGACGGTGCTGGTCAACAATGCCGCGCGCGACGATCGCCACGGCTGGGAGGATGTCACGCCCGAATACTGGGATGAGCGCCAGGCCACCAATCTGCGCCATCAGTTCTTTGCCATTCAGGCGGCCGCGCCGGGCATGATCGAGGCCGGGGGCGGATCGATCATCAACATGGGGTCGTGCAGCTGGTGGCAGGGCATGGGCAACATGCCCGCCTATACGACCGCCAAGTCCGGGGTGCATGGGCTGACCCGCAGCTTCGCGACCGACCTGGGGCCCAAGGGCATCCGGGTGAATTGCGTTGTTCCCGGCTGGGTGATGACGGAGCGGCAGAAGGCGCTTTGGGCCACGCCGGAGTCGCTGCAGGCGAACCTGGACAACCAATGCCTGAAAGACTTCATTCAGCCCGAGGACCTGGCCCGGATGGTGCTGTTCCTCGCGTCCGACGATTCGCGGATGTGTACCGGCCAGGACTTTTTCGTCGAAGCAGGTTTGTTGTAGTGGATCGCGCCCCGGACTTGATCCGGGGCCTCTGCGTCAGCCGACCACGAGGTCCCGGATCGGGTCCGGGACCGGGGCGCGCAAGTGGCCGGGCTTTGTCACCTTAGGGCGGACTTGGCCTGGCGCAGCGCGCGTTCCAACGCGTCGAGGAAACGGGACCGGTCGGCCTTGGTAAAGCCCTTGCCGCCGCCCTGGCGGAAGGGGTCGGCGGCGCGCAGGTCGGCCATCAGGTCGCGCATCGCCAGTTGCTGGCCGATATTGGCCTCGGTGAAGGTCTCGCCGTTGTGGCGCAGCACCTGCGCCCCGGTGGCAACGCATTTCGCGGCCAGCGGGATGTCGCCGGTGACCACCACGTCGCCCGGCCCCGACCGCTCGGCGATCCACATGTCGGCCAGGTCCGGCCCGTCCGGCACGATCACCACCTCGACCAGCGGGTTCTGCGACAGGCGCAGACCGCCGTTCGACACGAGGTACATCTGTACCCCGTGCCGGGTGGCGACCTTTTCCGCCTCGGCTTTCACCGGGCAGGCGTCGGCGTCGATGTAGAGCGCCATCGGATCAGCCCCAGAGCGCCTCGGCGTGGAATTCCACGTGATCCTCCATGAAGGAGGCCACGAAGAAATAGCTGTGGTCATAGCCTTTCTGCATTCGCAGGGTATGCGCCACGCGCTTTTCCGCCATCGCCTTGGCCAGGGCCTCGGTCTTCAGCAGGTCGCCGAACTGGTCATCCGTGCCGGTATCGATCAGCACCGGCACGTCGATCCCGTCCACCCGCATCAGGCAGGCGGCATCGTGATCTTCCCACTCGGCATTCTCGCCCAGGTAGGCGGTGAACTGCTTCCGGCCCCAGTCACTGTCCGATGGGTTGCAGATCGGCGAAAAGGCCGAAACGCTGCGGAACCGCCCCGGGGTCTTCATCGCCAGGGTCAATGCGCCGTGGCCGCCCATCGAATGGCCGGTGATCGACTGGCGATCCTCCTCCAGCGGGAAATTGTTGAACAGCACCTGCGGCAATTCGTCGAGGATATAGCTCTGCATGCGGAAGTTCGGCGCCCAGGGCTCTTCGGTGGCGTCGATGTAGAAGCCCGCGCCCTTGCCCAGGTCATAGGCCTCATCATCCGCCACGTCCTCGCCACGCGGCGAGGTGTCGGGAAAGACCATCGCGATCCCGTATTCGGCGCACCAGGCTTGGGCGCCGGCCTTGGTCATTGCGTTTTCATGGGTGCAGGTCAGCCCCGAAAGGTACCAGATCAGCGGCACCGGGCCGTCTTCGGCCTGGGGGGGCAGGAAAAGACCGAAGGTCATGTCGCAGTCGCAGACCTTTGACGGGTGGCTGGCCACGATCTGGCGGCCGCCGAAGGCGCGGTTTTCGGAAGTGATGTCCATGATGTCCCCGTAGCGTTTGCGTGTTGGAGTGGAGAAGAAGCCCTGGCGCCCGCAAGGTCAAGCGCCGGTGATCCAGGCGATCACATAGGGCAGGGTCAGGATCGAGGCGGCGGTGGAAAACAGGATCGCCGCCGAAACGCGGTGCGGTGCCACGCCGTAATGCTGGGCCAGGATATAGACATTGCCCGCCACCGGCAGCGCCGCCGCCGAGACGATGATCGTCGCGGTGAAGGCATCGACCGGAAAGACCAGCAACGCCGCACAGGCAACGGCCGCCGGGTGCAGCACCAGCTTGCAGACGGTCAGGTATCCGGCGACCGAGACCCGCTCGGCCGATTTCGAAGCCAGCGAAGCGCCGATGGCAAACAGCGCGCCGGGGGTGGCCGCGCCGCCCAGGATCACCACGAATTCATTGATCGGAACGGGCAGGGGGATGGCCGTGGCCGCCCATCCGAGGCCCAGCACCATCGACACGATCATCGGGTTCTTCAGCAGGCCAAGGCCCACGGTGCGCAGGATGCCAAGGCTCATCCGCCCGTCACGTGCGCCGGTGATCAGGATCACGATGATCGAGGAAAAGACGATCAGGTCGACCGCAAGCACCAGCATGACCGGCCCGATGGCCGCTTCGCCGAACAGCAGGACAAACATCGGCACGCCGAGAAAGCCGGTGTTGCCGATCACCGCGCATTGCGCCTCGACGGCGGTTTGTTCGATCCCGATCCGGCGGATCAGCCCGATGGCCGTGGCCAGCACATAGACGACTGCCGTGCCCGAAAGATAGGCCAGCACCAGCTGGTTGTCCCAGATCTCGGCCAGCGACAGGTTCGCGGAAAACCGAAACAGCATGGCCGAAAGCGCAAAATAGAAGACGAACTTGGTCAGATAGGCGGTGGCGGCCTCGGAAAAGAACCCGCGTCGCCCGGCGCCATAGCCAAGGGCGATGATCATGAAAAAGGGCAGGGTCTTGAGAAATATCGCCAGCATGGCTCACCGATACCACGTCGGTCCGCCGGGTCAATTCGATCCCGCCTTTCAGGGCAGAACAGCCACGCCGATCACATGCGGATGCGCTTCGAGAAGTGCCGTATAAAGCAGCGCGCCGGCCATGAGGCGCAGGACAAGCTGGCGGCGCGGCATGGCCAGCACATCGCGCGGGGCGGGCCGGTTGCGCATGCGGGCGCGCAACGTGTGCCATTCGGCGCCCATGTCGCGCTGCCTGCGCCGGTCGAGAAGGTGCTGCCCGAGCAGGGCAAACCCGGCAAAGCCGCCGAACAGCAACACATGCGCGAGATCGCCGTTGGCCAGCGTATGCGCTCCGGCCCAAAGCGCGAGGGCCACCAGCAGTGGATGGCGCAGATGGGCGACAAGGCCGGGGTGGTCGGGGTCGAAGCCGGTCGCCGGGCCGCCAAAGGAAAACGGGTTGGGCCGGCCCAGGCTCAGCGCCAGCAGCAGGCAGACCGGCAGCATCACTGTCATGGCGACATGCGATTGCCACGGCGCCCAGTCCCAAAGCGGCACAAAAGGCGCCTGCCCTGCCGCGACGATCAGCCAGGCCAGCACCGCCAGCGACAACGCCGAATAAGCCAACGTGAAGCCGCGCGCGCCCAGCCGATCGACAAGCCAGGGCTTGACCGGTGGCCTGACCGGGATGGCATGGGTCAGCAGGAAGGCCAGATAGGCGGTTATGAAGGGGAACCAGTCCATGTTTCAGCCGGACCCTATCAGCACCCCCGCAGCAAACACCAGCGCCCCGCCCAGCACCACCTGAAAGGTCGCGCGCAGCATCGGGGTGTCCATGAACTTGTTCTGGATCCAGGCGATGGCCCAAAGCTCGACGAAGACCACGAGAATGGCGATGGTTGTCGCGGTCCAGAAGTCGGGGATCAGGTAGGGCAGCGCATGGCCGAGCCCGCCCAGCGTCGTCATCACCCCCGAGGCGATCCCACGTTTGACCGGCGAGCCGCGGCCCGAAAGTTGCCCATCGTCCGAGGCCGCCTCGGTAAAGCCCATCGAAATACCCGCCCCGACCGACGCCGCCAGCCCGACAAGAAAGGTGGTCCAGGTATTCTGGGTCGCAAAGGCCACGGCAAAGATCGGCGCCAGGGTCGAGACAGAGCCATCCATCAGCCCCGCAAGCCCCGGCTGCACCCATGTCAGGATGAACTGCCGCCGCGCGCTGTTGTCTTCGGTTTCGCGGCTTTCGGCGTCCAGGTGGCGGTCTTCCAGCGCGTCGGCGGTGTTCTGATGACCCGCTTCCGCCGCCGCCAGGTCGCCCAGCAGTTTGCGGGTGGCCGCGTCCGAGGTGCGCTTGGCGGCGGCAAGGTAGAAACTTTCGGCGTCGCGCTCCATTGCGGCGGCTTCTTCGCGCATCCGGTCAAGGCCCAGGTTCTCGATCAGCCAGACAGGGCGACGGGCGTAGTAGCCCGCCACGTGTTCGCGGCGGATCAGGGGTATGACCTCGCCAAAGCGGTCGCGGTGCAGGGCGATCAGGCGCTGGCGATGGCTGTCCTCTTCCTCGGCCATGCCGTCGAACACCCGGGCGCTGTCGGGAAATTCCGGGCGCAGACGCTCGGCATACATGCGATAGATGCGGGCGTCGTCTTCTTCCGAAGAGATCGCCAGGGCCAGGATTTCCTGCTCGCTGAGGTCCGAGAACCGCCGTCTTTGGGTGATGAAACGCATGGCACTGCCCTTGCTTAGAATTATTCTAATTATAGGTAATGCTGCGAGCCGGGCAAGGGGGATCACGTGCGGTTGTTGATCCGGAATGGCGCTTGCGTGTTGAAACTGAACTGTTCGGTCTATACGTTGATTGCAAGGGGAGGCGCATGAATGAGCGCTAAGGCAAAGCTATCGGAAACAGCCCAGGCCGGTCAAATCCGTCGCGGGCGCAAGTTCGACCAGGTTCTGGCCGGGGCGCGGGATGTATTCCTGGCCCAGGGTTTTGAGGGTGCGTCGGTGGATGACATCGCCCGCGCCGCCGGTGTGTCCAAGGCCACGCTTTACAGTTATTTCCCGGACAAGCGGCTGTTGTTTACCGAGGTTGCCGCCTGTGAATGCGGGCGCCAGGCCGAACATGCCTTTACCGTGATCGACATGACAGACCCGCCGCGCCAGGTGTTGGAGCATTGCGCGCGGCATTTCCTCGGGTTCATCCTGTCGGACTTTGGCCAGTCGATCTTTCGCATCTGCGTGGCAGAGGCCGACCGGTTTCCCGACCTGGGCCGGCAATTCTACAACTCCGGCCCCGCGACGATGAGGCAGGTGCTGGTCGACTACATCACCTCGGCGGTGGAACGCGGCGACCTTGTTGTCACCGACCTGGAGCTTGCGGCGGACCAGTTTGCCGAATTGTGCAAGGCCGATCTCTGGCCACGGCTGATTTTCAACACCGCGACGCATTTTGAACCCGAAGAGATCGACCGCGTGATCCACGGTGCCATCGACACCTTCCTGGCCCGTTACGGCGTCCCGGAGTGACCCCGGGGCTTACCGCGTTGCAGGCACCGGTTGCCGCACTTTTCCGCGCACGCTGCGCTCGCGTTGCCAGATATAAAGCCCCGAGGCGATGATGATCAGCCCGCCACCCAGCGTCCAGACCGTCGGCCAGGTGTCGAACAGCAGGATACCGGCCAGCGCGGCCAGGAAGATCTGGATATAGATCACCGGCGCCAGGATCGAGGCATCGGCCCAGCGATGCGCGATGGTGGCACAGATATGCCCCGCCGCACCAAACAGGCCGATCAGTCCGAACACACCCCAGGTGACCGCATCCGTCGGCCAGTGCCAATCGCTCAGCGCAAAGGGCAGGATCGCCACCGCCGCCATCCCGCTGGACCAGAGCTGCTGGGTCGAATTGCTTTCGACCCCCGCCAGCATCCGGGTCATGATGAAATAAAGCGAGGCCGCAACCAGCGCACACAGCGACAACAGCATCGCGGGATGGAACTCCGCCCCCCAGGGCTGCATCACGACGATCACCCCCGAAAAGCCGATGCAGACGGCGATGATCCGCCGCAGCCCGACCTTTTCGCCCAGAACCGGGATGGCCAGCAGCGTCACCACCACCGGCCCGGCAAACATGATCGTCGTGGTCACGGTGATCGGCAGGTACTGCAAGGCGGTGAAGTTCAGCGAAGTGCTGGCCAAAAGAAAGGACGAGCGCAGGAATTGCCGCCCCGGGCTGTTGGACCGCAGGGCGCCGAGGCCCTCCTGCGGGAGGTAGAGCACCAGAGCGACGAGCAAATGCCCGAGATAGCGGGCAAAGACCACCTGCAACGCCGGCATTCCGGCGAGGATCAGCCACTTGGCCGAGGAATCGATGCAGGTAAAGAACATCACCGCCAGGGCCATGAGCATGACACCCTGTGAGGTGCGGTCTTCGCGGGGGATCGGTGTGCTCAAAGGGGCCTCATGTCGTGGTTCCGCCGTCAATGGCGACGCATTGACCGGTCATGTACGCGGATTCGTCGGACCCGAGGTAGACCGTGAGATCGGCAATCTCCTGCGCCGTGCCAAGCCGGCCCATCGGCTGACGGGCGACGAATTCGCGCATCGCCTTGTCGTAATCGCCGGTGGCCTCCAGGCGCTGATGCAGCGAGGGGCTGTCCACCGTGCCGGGGGCGATGCAGTTGCTGCGGATGCCGCGGGTGACGTAATCGGCGGCGACCGCCTTGGTCAGGCCGATCACCGCTGCCTTCGATGTGCCATAGATGAACCGGTTGGGAAACCCCTTCACCGACGAGGCCGCCGAGGCGATGTTGACGATCGACCCGCCGCCCCGCTCCAGCATGCCGGGCACCGCCGCCTGGACCGCGTGGAACTGGGACCGGACGTTGAGGTTCATGGCCAGGTCGAAATCGGCATCTGTCGCCTGTTCCACCGTGCCCGCGTGAACGACCCCGGCGCAATTGACCAGGATGTCGGGTGCCGCATCAGTGATGGCCTGTTGCAGCGCGGCCTTGTCCAGCACGTCAAGCGCAAAGGTGGCGCAGTCCAGCCCGTCCATCAGCCCGGCATGCAGGTCGGTTGCCGTGACCTCGGCGCCTTCCTGCAAGAAGCGCTCGACGATGGCACGACCGATGCCTTGTCCCGCGGCGGTGACAAAGGCGCGTTTTCCCTTCAGTCTCATGTATCAGCCTTTCAGATGTTTGCTCAGATAATCGACCATTTCCGGCACCATGTGGTCGCCGAAGCCCGCGTCGCGGGCCTCGCACAGGGTGGTATCCGCCGCCCCTGACATGCGCGATCTTGCGCCAAGGTCCTCGGTCATCTGGCGGTAATAGCCGATGTCCTTGGCGCCGTTGGCAACAGAAAAGGCCAGGTCGACCTGGCCGGAATGGGCGTAGTTGCGGATGAAGTCCATCATGCCCGAATGGTTCGGCCCGGCGGACAACACACCATAAAGCGCCTCGCGCTCGATCCCTGCGGCATCGGCAATGGCAAAGGCCTCGGACATGGCGCAGGCGGTGGTCATCGCGAAGAAGTTGTTGATCAGCTTGATGGTATGCCCATTGCCCAGCGCACCCAGGTGAAAGACGTTTTCGCCCAGCACGTCGAGCACCGGTTTCACCTGTTCATAGGCAGCCACATCGCCCGAGCACATGATGTTCAGCTTGCCCTCCCAGGCATGGGCGGGGGTGCGGCCCAGCGGTGCGTCAAGAAATGTGGCCCCCTTTTCGGCCAGCGCGGCGCCGATCTCCTGGGTTGCGGCGGGCAGCGAGGTGCCGAAGTCGATCACCACCTGCCCGGCGCGGGTGCCGGCCAGCACGCCATCATCGCCATAGATGCGCGATTTCACCTGGTCCGAGGTCCCGACACAGAGCATGACGATCTCGGCCGCCTCGGCCAGGGCGCGGGCATTGGGGGCTTCGGTTGCGCCGCGGTCCAGGGCGGCCTCGACGCCGGTGCGGTCGCGGTGGCCAAGCACCACCAGGTCGTAGCCCGCATCCTGCAGGCAGGACACCATCGCGCGTCCCATGAGGCCGAGGCCGATGAAGCCGATTTTGGGGGTGGTCATGTCTTTCTCCTCATGTTGTGGCATCATGCCCGCGGGTGGCCCGTTGCGCCCGAACGCACCGCCGCCGCGGGCTTCACATCACCGCGCCGATCTGCCACGGCACGAATTCGTAATCGCCCAGGCCCTGGGCTTCGGACTTGGTCTGTTCGCCCGAGGCCATGCGCAGCCACATCTGGTAGATCTCGCGCCCGACCTCTTCGACCGAGGCGCCATCGGTCAGGATCGTGCCGGCGTTGACGTCCATGTCGTCGGACAGGCGGTTGTACATCTCGGTATTGGTGGCGACCTTCATCGAAGGCGAGGGCTTTGAGCCAAAGGCAGACCCGCGCCCGGTGGTGAAACAGACAAGATTGCACCCGCTGGCGATCTGGCCGGTCACGCTGGCAGGGTCATAGCCGGGGCTGTCCATGAAGGTGAAACCCCTGGCGGTGACTGGTTCGGCGTAGTTGAAGACGCCGGTCAGCGGCGTGGTGCCCCCCTTGGCCGCGGCGCCGAGCGACTTTTCAAGGATCGTGGTCAGCCCGCCCTTCTTGTTGCCGGGCGAGGGGTTGTTGTCCATGCTGCCGCGGTTGCGTTCGGTGTAATCTTCCCACCACTTGATCAGGTCGATCAGCTTGTCGCCCACCGCGCGGGTCTGGGCGCGGGCGGTCAGCAGGTGCTCGGCGCCGTAAATCTCGGGTGTTTCGGCCAGAACCCCGGTGCCGCCCTGCGCCACCAGCAGATCGCAGGCATGGCCCACCGCCGGGTTCGCGGTGATGCCCGACCAGGCGTCGGAGCCGCCGCATTGCAGGGCGACCATCAGTTCGGAGGCGGGGCATTCCTCGCGCCTGGCTTCATTGACCAGGGGCAGCATCTTTTCGATCTTCGCGATGCCAAGCTCGACCGTCTTGCGAAGCCCGCCGACGTCCTGGATGTTCATGGTCTGGAACAGCGGTCCGGGGGTGAGGCCGTAGGCCTCGATCAGCCAGTCGATCTGCATCATCTCGCAGCCGAGACCGGCCATCAGCACACCGCCCACGTTGGGATTGCGGGCATAGCCCCAAAGCACGCGTTGCAGGGCCTCGAACCCTGTGCCGTCGCCGCCCATTGCGCAGCCGGTGCCGTGCACGAAGGCCACCACGCCATCGACCTCGGGATAGGCGGCCAGTCGTTCGTCGGTGAAGTGCTGCGCGATCATACGCGCGGCGGTGGCGGAACAGTTCACCGAGGTCAGCACCGCGATGTAGTTGCGGGTGCCGACACGGCCCGTGGCGCGGCGGTAACCCATGAAGGTATCGCGGGTCTCGGCCTTCGGGGCGGGGCGCAGGTTGGTCGAGAACTCGTAGTCGGGCTCATGCGCTTCGGGCAGGCCCGCAGTGTGGCAGCTTTCGACATCCGCGGCGAATTCAAAGGCCTCGCCCACCTTGCGGAATTCGACGTTATGGGTGTGGACATGAGCCCCCTTGGCGATGTCCGCGCCCGCGTAGCCGATGACCTGGGCGTATTTGCGGATCGGGGTGCCGCGGGGGATGTCTTCGCTGGCCATCTTGTGGCCGCGCGGGATCATCTGGGTGGCGCCGTCCTGGCCGATTTCCAGAGGCGCGATTGCGGTGACGACGTTGTCGGCGTCGGAAAGGCGGACGGTTTTCATGGCTTGGCTCTTTGTTTCTGGCTGGTGCATGTGGCCGCCTCGAGAGCGGCTTCGATAGGGAGGCAGGGGCGTGTCTGGAACTGGGCGATCTGGGGGTTTGTGGGCATAGGGGCCTCCGGGAGAGATACCGGAACCGGGGCCGGCAGAGTGTCAGGTCAACGCGCCTGACAGTCAACGGGTCCCGGGGCGGGGTGGCCGGGGCGGCAGTTGCGCGCCCCGGCCGGGTGTCAAAGGCCGGTCCTAAAGGAAGATCGACACGATGGGCGGCCAGATCAGCAGCACCGACAGTGCCAGCAATTGCAGGCAGATGAACGGCAGGAAGCCGCTGAAGATCTGGGTGAGCGTGATATGCGGCGGCGCCACCGATTTCAGGTAGAAGGCCGCCGGTCCGAAGGGGGGCGACAGGAAGCTGACCTGCATGTTCATGCAGAACACGACGCCGAACCAGATCGCCACATGGCGGGGGTTCAACTCGCCCAGAATACCGATCTCCTCGACCGGCAGTTTCAGCACGATCGGCAGGAAGACCGGCATGATCAGCAGAACGATGCCGACCCAGTCCATGAACATCCCCATGATCAGGAAGATGAACATCATCACCAGGATCACGCCCATTGTCGGCATGTCCGCGCCCACGATCATGTTGGCCACATAGGTCGGTCCACCCGCAAGCGTATAGGCCGCGGCCAAAGCGGCGGCGCCGATGGTGACCCAGATGATCGTGCCGGTGGACTTCAGCGTGCGCATCAGGCTGTCCCAGACGATGTCAAAGGTCATCTCGCGCCGCAAAAGCCCGATCACGAAGACCGCGACAACGCCCATGCCGGCGGCCTCGGTGATGCCGGTGATGCCCATGTAGATCGAGCCGAGCACCACGCCGATCACCACCGTGGGTGCAACCAGGCCCTTGCCCATGTCCCAGCCCTGGGCCGTGCGTTCGCGTCCGACGACGACAAAGACCAGCACCGCGGCAATGGCAAAGGCGCCGACGATCCAGGGAATGTCGCTGACCATGCCAAGCGCGATGGGGTCGACGTTTTCGATCACCTCGTTGGCGCCGGTCACGGTAAAGAACAGCGCGCGGGCCAGCAGGACGGCGGTGAACCACATGATGAACTTGGCCAGGAAGCCGAGGAACATCAGCCCCTTTTCGCGCCCCTTGGGATCGTCGGGGTCATCGGGGGGCAGGGGGGCCTGGTCGGGGTCAAGCTGGGTGCGGATCAGGATGTAGATGATGAAGAAGGTGGCCAGCATGAAACCGGGCAGGAAGGACGCGGTGAACAGCGCCTTGATCGAGGTTTCCGTCACCAGCCCGTAAAAGATCAGCACGATCGAAGGCGGGATCATGGTGCCCAGCGACCCGGAGGCACAGATGGTGCCGATGGCGAGGTTCTGGTTGTAGCCCAGCCGCAGCATCTGGGGCAGGGCGATCAGGCCCAGAAGCACCACCTCGCCGCCGATGATCCCGGACATGGCCGCCATGATGACCGCCATGATCGAGGTGACAAAGGCGATGCCGCCACGCACCCGCGACAGCCAGGTGTTGAGCGAGGAATACATGTCACGCGCGATGCCCGATCGTTCCAGCAGCGCGGCCATGAAGATGAACAGCGGCACCGAGATGAGAACATAGTTCGTCATCTGTCGATAGACCGCCTGTCCCAGCACGTTGAACGGCCCCTGTCCGAAGGTGCGGAACAGGATGTCGAAGTCGAACTTGAGAACCAGCGTCACCACGGCCAGGAAGGCCGAGGCAAAGCCAAGCGGCATGCCGATTGCCAGCAGGGCGAACATGCCGAGCAGGACAAGAAGGCTGAGAGTACCGATATCGACCATTATGTCTTGTCCGTCTCTTCAAGGGTGGCGCGGATGTGGTCGATCTCGGTCTGGTCGATGTCATCCAGCGGGGAATGGTGCTCGGGCGACTTGTTCCAGTCGGCGATCAGGTTGGACACTGCCTGCACCGTGACCAGCACGATGATGAACAGGATGGCGGTCTTGACCGTGCCCGGGATGGGCGGATCCCATGCGGTGCCGAAGGTCTCCATCCGCAGGGCCCGGCGCTTGGCGTCGTTGTAGCCGCCCCAGACCAGCGCAAAGGTGAAGCCCACGATCAGCCCGACCGAAATCACGTCGGCGGTCTTCTGCATCCAGCGGGGCATGATGTCGTAGATCACGTAAATGCGGATATGGCTGCGCTGTTGCATGGCGTATTGCCCGGCAAACAGGAAGACAAAGGCCGCGATCCAGAGCGACAGCTCGTTCGCCCAGAGGGTGGGCCGCGAAAAGACATAGCGCGACACCACCTCGTAGAACATCACCAGCACGATCAACCCGACCGAGATCATCGCCAGCCGCGAAGTGACCAGCGACAGGATGTCGAAGAAGCCATGCGGCTTGCCCTCGATGGCGCCGTTGTGGTCGGACAGGTAGATCGAGGTGAACAACAGCGTGCCACTGACCGCGATCAGCATGATCAACACAAGAGGCCGACCTTGCGGGCGGATCATCTCGTGCATGCCGATGGCGCCCTCGGGGTCGATGATCTTCATCGTGACAAGATAGATGTATAGCAGCGCGGTAACCGCGCCGAACGCGATGGCGACAAGTTTCACCGGGCGTTGCATTGATCCGAGCCATACGGACTGCGGACCAGTTTGGGTGTTCATGTTCGGCCTCCCCTCCAAACATCGGGCCTTCAAAGATAGGGCCTTGAAAAAAGGCGAGCCCCGGTGCGGGGCCCGCCTGTTATCGACTATGCGTCAGACGCCGCGGGCGGGCATCAGCCGCCGATCAGGCCGAGCTTGGTCAGGTAGGCCTTGTGGCTTTCCACCAGCGCACGGGTTTCGTCGTTCTTGTCGGCCCAACGTTCCCATGCGGTCTGGGCGGCCGCGCGGAAGGTCGCGCGATCTTCGGCAGACCAGTCGTAGAGGGTCACACCCTGCTCTTTCAGCGCGGCGGCGGCCTCGTCATTGGCCTTTTCGTTCTGCAGCGCGATCTGGAAGGACAGCTTCTGCCAGGCGGTGTCGATGATCCGCTGGTGCTTTTCGCTCAGCCCGTCCCAGATGTCCTTGTTGCAGGCCAGGTGGTCCGACGGCATCGAGTGGAAGCCGGGATAGGTGGCATGCTTGACGATGTCATAGAGGCCAAGGCCCACGTTGTTGGCGAGCCCGGAGGCATCCGCGCCGTCGATGATGCCGGTTTCCAGCGCGGTGAAGATCTCGGTAAAGTCCATCACGATGGGCGAGGCGCCCAGTTCTTCGAAGATCTCGGTCTCCAGGCCCGGGGGCGAGCGGAACTTCCAGCCTTCGAGATCGGCAAAGCCGGCGATGGGCTTGGAAGAAGACAGCGATTCCTGGCCGTAGATGGACCAGCCGATCAGCTGCATGTTCTGTTCGTTGTAAAGCTCCTGCGCGGCGGCATAGCCGTCACCGTAATAGAGCCAGGAATACTGCTGCCACGGGGTGTCGTAGCCACCCATGATGTCACCGACGAACTGGAACGCGGGGTTCTTGCCCGTCTGGTAGGCGCCGCCGGTGGCGTCACAGTCGAGGATGCCGTTGATCGCGGCGTCGAATGTCTCGGTCGTGGCGACCACGGACGAGGAATAGAACATCTCGACGGCGATCTCGCCGCCCGACATGGTCTGAACGTCGTCGATCCAGTTCGCGAGCGCCTTGCCGGTCGGGTGTTCTGTGGCGTAATGCGTCTGGATTCGCAGGGTGACTTCTTGCGCAGACAGGCCCGCGCCAGTCACGGTCAGCGCGCCGATGGCGGCCGTTTTCAGAAGCGTTTTCATCTTCATGTGGTCTTCTCCTCCCATAGGCCCGCTTGGGCCAATTATTGCCGCGCTTCTCCTTTGCGCGGGTCGAATGGTATACCATCCGGAGATCACGCTAGCGAAAGGCTTCTCGACAATCAACAACTTTTGGTATACCAGATTTGGAAGCCTGCTGGCGGCATTTGACCCAGGGCAAAGACGCTGAAAAAGGCCCTGGAAAACGACGGCAAAGCCGCCAAGGCAACCAGACCGCAACCCGCAAGAAAGGGCAGGAGGAGATGGCAGAGGAGAATCGCGCAGCGCACATCGCACAGCAGTTGCGACGCGATATTCTTCTGGGTGTCCTGGCCCCCGGCGCTCCGATAAAAGAGCGTGACAACGCGCTTGAAATGGGTGTCAGCCGGACCCCCATGCGCGAAGCGATCCGCATTCTTGCCAAGGAAGGCCTGGTGACGCTGCGCCCGTCGCGCAGCCCGATCGTGGCGCAGCTCACGCTCAAGGAAGTGTCGAATTCGATCGAGGTGCTGAGCGCGCTGGAGCTGTTGTCGATTCGGCTGGCCTGTGAGCGGGCCAGCGACGAGGAACTGGCCGAGATCCGCAGGATCGAACGCCGGATGGCTGACAATTACGACACGCTGGAAGATGTCGACCGGTTCGAGATCGACATGCAGTTCCACAAGGCCATTGTCCGCGCCTCGCACAACGAGATGCTGATCGAGACACATTCCTCCTACCTCGCCCGGCTGTGGCGCGCACGTTACCTGTCGGCGATCAATCGCCGCGCGCGTGAGCGGGTGGTGCGCCAGCACGCGGCGATCATGGACGGCCTGGAGCGGCGCGACCTGAAGGCCGCCCGGGCGGAGCTGAACGCGCATCTTGAACACCTGCTTGTCAATGTGACCGAACTGTTCGAAGCCGAGCAGCCGGATGCAGAGCAGGCAAACTCCGGCTGACGGCCGACCCCTGAAGCCCCCCCTGAAACAAATCACCGATACGAGGGAACACAGATGAAACTGCTGCGATACGGGCCTGCGGGCGCTGAGAAAACAGGCATGCTGGATGATGACGGCAAAGTCCGCGATCTGTCGGCCCATGTGCCGGACTTGTCGGGCGAGGCGGTCAGCCCGGCGGCACTGGACGCGCTGCGCGCGCTTGATCCGTCCACGCTGCCCGTGGTCGAGGAGCCGGGCCGTATCGGGTCCTGCCTCGGCTCGGTGCCCAATTTCATCTGCATCGGGTTGAACTATGCTTTGCACGCCAAGGAAAGCGGCATGGATGCCCCGACCGAACCCGTGGTGTTTTCCAAGGTGACCTCGGCGTTGTCCGGCCCCTTCGATCCGGTGATCATCCCGCGCAATTCGCAAAAGGCCGACTGGGAAGTCGAGCTGGGCGTGGTGATCGGGCGCGAGGCGCTTTATGTCTCGGAAGAGGACGCGCTGGATTACGTGGCGGGCTATTGCACCGTCAACGACGTCAGCGAGCGGGAGTTCCAGATCGAGAAATTGGGCCAGTGGATCAAGGGCAAGTCCGCCCCGACCTTTGCCCCCATCGGCCCCTGGCTGGTGACTGCGGACGAAGTGGGCGATCCTCAGGCGCTGGACGTGTCATTGAAGCTGAACGGCGAGACGGTGCAGGATTCGAACACCTCCGACATGATCTTTTCGGTGCGCGAGATCGTGTCCTACCTGAGCCAGTTCATGAAGCTGGTGCCGGGCGACATCATCGCCACGGGCACGCCTTCGGGCGTCGGCATGGGGATGAACCCGCAGCGGTTCCTGAAACCCGGCGATGTGATGGAAGTGACGGTCGAGAAGCTGGGCACCCAGAAACAGGAGACGCAGGCCGCGTCATAAGCCCGGGATTTGCAAGACAGTGGGTCCGGAACGGAAGGGAGCCAAGGGCGCTTCATCCGTCCCGGGCCTGCCCCGGGACCTCATGCCACGCTGGAGGTGAGGCCCCGGATCAAGTCCGGGGCGGCGCACGGCCGCTTTCAGCCCTCCGCCAACTGGCACACCCGCCGCACCCCCGCGGCATAGCCCTCGATCCCCAGTCCCGCGATCACCCCGTCCGCGCGCAGCGAGACATAGGAATGGTGGCGGAAGCTTTCGCGCTGGTGGACGTTGGAGATATGCACCTCCATCACCGGCCCGTCGAAAGCCTTGAGCGCGTCGAGAATCGCCACCGAGGTATGGGTATAGGCGCCGGGGTTGATGACGATGCCACAGGCGCTTTCGCGCGCTTCGTGGATCCAGTCGATCAGCTGGCCCTCGTGGTTCGACTGCTCCAGCCGGATGTCAAACCCGTCTGCCGCGACCGAGCGGCACAGCGTCTCGACGTCGGCCAGGGTGGTGTGCCCGTAGATCTCGGGCTGGCGTTTGCCAAGCAGGTTCAGGTTGGGGCCGTTCAGCACGAGGATCGTCTTCATTGTCATGTCCCGGTTCAGAAGTTCGGTCCTGTCTAGCGCGCCTTTCCCGGAACGTCCAAGCCGCATGGGCGGTGCTTGACGACGGTAGGGCAGGGTGGGAACACTTCGCCTTGTCGGGGCACCGGGCCTCACTGGAGATGACACATGAACGCCAAGGTCTTTGACACACGCCAATGCAGCCTCGGAGAGGGGCCGCTGTGGCATCCGGAACGACAGCAGCTCTTTTGGTTCGACATCAACGGCAAGCGTCTGCTGAGCCGGCAGGGCGAGGCGAAGCTGGAATGGCAGTTCGACGAACATGTCTCTGCCGCCGGCTGGATCGACCGTGACACCCTGTTGATCGCCAGCCAGACGGCACTGTCGCGGTTCGACATTGCCTCTGGCACGCACGAGGTCCTCCATCCGCTGGAGGCCGACAATCCCGTCACGCGATCAAACGATGGCCGCGCGGACCCTTTTGGCGGTTTCTGGATCGGCACAATGGGGCTGAACGCCGAGCCCGGGGCCGGCGCGATCTATCGGTATCACAAGGGCGCACTGGAATGTCTTTATCCCGGGATTACCATTTCCAACGCCATCTGTTTCGCGCCGGATGGGCGGACCGCCTATTATACCGACACGGCGGTCAAGACGATCATGGCCCAACCGCTTGATGCCGAGGGCTGGCCCGAGGGGGCGCCGACTGCTCTGATCGACCTCAAGCCCGAGGGCTGCAATCCCGACGGTTCGGTTGTGGATGCGGACGGGGGCATTTGGAACGCGCAATACGGGGCTGGCCGCGTGGCGCGGTATTTGCCGGACGGAACCTTTGATCGCGCCATCGCGGTGGATGCGGTGCAGGCCACCTGTCCGGCCTTTGGCGGCGCCGGGTTGTCGGAACTCTACATCACCACGGCCCGCCAGGGGATGGATGCGCCCGATGAGTCGCAGGGACAGACCTTCGTGGCCTTGCCCGGGGTCACCGGACAGGCGGAACACCGGGTCTTGCTGCCCTGACAGCAGGAAATCGGGCCAAATCAGCCTCTGGTGACTCGCTTTTCCGACCCTGCGCGACCTCTTCCGCTGACTTTTCCGGGTCGAAGTGGGCGTGCTCGATGCTGTTGCGCAAAAAATGGCATCTTTTAAATTCAGTAAAAACAGTGGCTTGACGCAAATTTGGCAGAAATCTGTGTATTTGTTGAAAAAACAGCTTGCGGGTTTGAGGGGGTAACCGTA
>ERZ1699650.72-NODE-72-length-64568-cov-9.983259_pt1 | contig 64568 bp, 63 predicted proteins | sample MGYA00581512_ERZ1699650 | MGnify/ENA primary metagenome ERZ1699650 (study PRJEB42348, sample SAMEA6618698) | metagenome | isolation source: Polyester-degrading enrichment culture growing on monomer terephthalic acid, Te | collected 2019-05-17 ... | reverse complement strand
CTAGCGGGTGGGCCTTGATCACCAGATGATGATGGCGCGGCGCGCCTTCGGCAAAACCGTTCAGCACCAGTTCCAGAAATTCGGTCATGGTGGAAAAGGGCGAATGCATCTGGAAAGAGCTGTCATGTTCCAGTTGCAGCAGGCACAAATGATAGGGAAACCCGCCATAGCGGATGCGCAGCGTGGCGGCGCGCCGTTCAATCGCGTGCAGCGGCATGGTCAGCAACCGCGTCAGGTGCAGTTTGAATTCACGCGCCACCGACATATCGCGATGCGGGCGAAAATTGCGGTAATCGCCGTTTCTGAACATCACGAACCAATGATAGAGCGCGCCGTAAAACACATGGTGGCGCATGTCGCCCCATTTGGCGGGGGGCAGGGGGCTGTCCATATCCGACTGGGCCAGTGCCTTGCGCATATCGGGCACGTTCATGCCCATCAGGCGGGAATGGCCGTTTGATCCGCCGCGTTCATAGGTCACCCAATAGGGGCGCAGATACCCTTCCTCGAAAACATGCACGGTCAGGCCCATGGCGCGGGCATGGGCCACGGCCTGCGCATGGATCGGGCGGGTGTCGCCATATAGCACGATATCGGTGATCTGTTTGTCGGCCACCAGTTGGGCAAATGTATCGGGCCAGTCGGTTTGCGCGCCGGTAAAGGGGATATAGGACGCAGGGTGGAACCAGAACGCACGATCCCCCGCATTGAACCCCACGCGCCAGACATCCACACCCGCCAGCCGCAACATTTTGGCCAGCTTGTGAAAAAACGGCCCGTGCGGCCCCTGTAGAAACAGGAAAACACGGTGATCGGTGTCGGTGCGGGTCACGGGTTCTGTCATGCCTTGCTATAAGGGATCGTGTTGAAAGAACTGTTAATGCAAATATCCGGCAAAAATAAGGCCCCTCATAAATATGGCCTAGCAAATAAGTGCCTTTTGCGGTGTTCGTGATCCCCGCCGTGAATATCAGGCAGGGGGGTGCGCAGCGCGGGCGCCCCCCCCCCCGTGAGCGCAGTCAGGACATGCCGTCAGATGTCAGCGCCATAGTTGAGCGAAGGATCGCGTTCTTTGGCGGTATAGCCCGCACCGTCCAGTTTCATCGGCGCGCGTGCGATGAAATTCCCCTGTCCTTTGGCGGCTTTCAATGTGCCTTTGTGGGTGACAAATGCGCCGCGGTTCAGGACGGTTTCGGGGATGCCGGTCAATTCCATGCCCTCGAACGGGGTGTAATCCATGTTGTCATGCTGATCGGCCAGCGTGATTTTGCGGCTGGTTTCGGGATCCCAGATTGCGATGTCGGCGTCCATTCCGGGCGCGATGCTGCCTTTGTTGGTCATGCCGAACGTGCGTGCGGCATTGGTTGATGACAGGGCGACAAACTGTTGCAGGGTGATCCGCCCTTTTACCACGCCTTCGGAAAACAGATAGGGCAGGCGCATGGCGATACCGGGCATCCCGTTGCTGATTTTGGGATAGGGGGCATTGGCGCCGTTCAGGAATTTCCCTGTGTCATCATAGCGATAGGGCGCATGATCCGAACTGACCGACGCAAAAGTGCCCGCACGCACATGCTGCCACAGCGCATCCTGAGTGGCGGCGTCGCGCAGGGGCGGCGAGCAGATGAATTTCGCGCCCTCCATGCCGGGCCGGTCCAGATCATCACGGGTCAGGGCCAGATATTGCGGGCAGGTTTCGGCAAACAGGCGGGTGCCTGCCAGAATTTCACGCTGCACGATTGCGGCACCACCGGCGGTGGACACATGCACGATAAACAGCGGCGCATCGACCAGTTTGGCCAGTGATATGGCGCGGTTTATCGCCTCTTCCTCGGCCAGTTCGGGGCGGGAAATGGCGTGGTATTTCGGCGCGGTCAGCCCTGCACCGGCCAGCCGTTTGTTCATCCATTTGACCATATCGTTGTTTTCGGCGTGGACCATGGTGATGGCCCCGTGTTCGCGCGCGACGGTCAGGATATCCAGCATACCGCCGTCACCGATATTCATCAGGTCATAGGTCATAAAGACCTTGAACGAGGTGATGCCACGGGCAAATGCGCGGGGCAGTTGTTCATACAGCACCTCGGGGGTCGGATCGGATATGATCAGGTGATAGCTGTAATCAATCACGGATCGCGCCCCGCGGGCGTCATAGGTTGCGATCACATCGTCAATGGATTGGCCGCGATGCTGCGCCGCAAAGGGGATAAAGGACGAATTGCCACCAAACGCAGCCGAGATGGACCCGCTGAGGTAATCATCCGCCGTCATCACACCAGAGGAGCTTTCCTGCGCGATATGGGCGTGGGCCTCGATCCCGCCGGGCATGACCAGCCGCCCGCCTGCGTCAATGCGTTCGGCCCCGCCGTTCAGGCGTTCGGCGATGGCAGTGATACGGCCATCGGTAATGCCAATGTCCGCCCTGAACGTGTCGGTCGCGGTGGCCAGAGTGCCATCATGGATAACCGTGTCAAAATCCATCGTTGTTTCCTTTTGTATCGGCAGATGCGCGGTTGCGGTTACCGCTGTCGTAAATCGCGCGCGTCCTGATATGCATACCATTTTGTCATCAGGCCGGCCACGTGACCGGCAAAGGGTTTGAACGGAACCCGCGCAAAGGGCAGATCGTCGAATGCGGTGTCTGCATCGGGCTGTTGCAGGATCTTGCGGGCCAGTTTCATTCCGAAATACAGGCTGCGCGTGACGCCGGACCCGCAATATCCACCAGCCAGCCAGACGCCGTCCTGATATCCGATATGCGGGCTGTGATCGGTGGTATAGGCCACATCGCCCGACCAGACATGGCTGAAACCGACATTTTGCAGCTGCGGAAAAACCCGCGTGGCCGATGCGGCAAAGGCCTTGCGCTGGGTGTCGGTATTGCCACCGGGTTGGCCGATCCGGCCGCCGAAAATGAAACGCCTGCCATCCGGTGTGGGCCGGAACCACATGAAAATACGCCCCGATTCACCAAAGGTGCGGCCCCTTGGGGTCAGTTCGCTGATCAGTTGCGCGGGCAGTTCCTGCGTTGCAACAGCGGCGGTGCGAATTTGCACAACGCGGCGGTGCATGGCGGGGGTGGTCCGGTCGCAATAGGCATTTGTGGCAACCACCACCGCGCCCGCCGTGACCATGCCCATGGGGGTTTTTACCTGTGTCTGCGCACCGTCACGGCGCAGGGCGGTAACGGGGCAATGCGTCATGATCCGCACACCGGCGGCCACGGCCAGCCGCGCCAGCGACAGCACCAGTTTGCGCGGATGAATGCCGCCATCGCGGTGATAGACCACGCCGCCCTTGTAAAAATCGCTGCCGATTTCGCGGTGTTGTTCGCCCTGTGGCACCATATCGAACGGCAGGCCCAGATGTTTGCCCAGCCATTCGCACTCGCGGGCCGTGCCTTCGTAATCGGTGCGGGTGCGCGCCCCCCTGAAACGGCCCGACATTTGCAGATCGCAATCCAGGTTTTCCTGTTTTGCAAAGGCTTCGAAATAATCCAGCGCCAGCAGCCCTTCGCGCAGGATGGCCAGTGTTTTATCCTCGCCATAGCGCGACAGCAGACCGGCAGAGCCGAGTTTGTGAAAACTGGGGCCGATCATGCCGCCATTGCGCGACGATGCCCCCGCACCAATTCCGCCCGCATCAAAAACCGTGACATCGCGCCCCGCACGCGCAAGGTGCAGCGCCACCGACAGGCCGGTAAAGCCCGCGCCGATCACCGCGATGTCGGTTTTATCGGGCAGGGCGGTTTTTTCGGGATCAAAGGTGGGGATGGTTTCCCAGAATATTTGCTCGGCGGTCATGGGTTAATCTCTTAGGGTCCAGTTGTCGCGATTGCGCGCGGTGGGAAACCTGTCTTGCAGGTCCAGTTCCGCGATCCGCTGGATGCTGGCTTCGAACAGGCTGCGCAGCACGGGGATGCCATCGGGGGCCAGCGCCACCTCGCGCAGGTTTTCGGCGCGGTTTGCATAGGCATCGACAAGCTGGCGCAGGTCATCCACGGCGGCGTCATGCGAGATGTCAATGCGCAGGTCCATGGCATCAATTCCGTGTTCGCCGGTGACGCGCACCGCAGCAGAGCGCAGCGGGCCTTTGATCTCGCCTCCGGCGTCGCGCCCGGCCTCGAGGGCGCGCATCAGGCGTTCGCCCAGCGGCAGGTCGGGGTCAGCGACAAAGGCGTCGGCCATATGGCGCGTGACCTGATCATTGCCCAGAATATTCCCCAGCGCGAGGCAATCCGTGTCGCTGCTATGGGTGAAAATCGAATACATGCGCCTGCCGTGGTAAACCGATGCCTGCCCGGTGGCATCCAATGCGCCGATCTGGCGCCATTCGATGTCATTCGTGGAATTGCAGACCTCGGATACGGTTTCATCGGCGCGTTTGCCCGCAGCCAGCAGGGATATGCCCAGATCGCCCAACCGGCTGTCGGTGCGGTGTTGTGACAGCATTGCGCCCTTGCCATGTGCCAACCTGACACAGCGCGCGCCCACCGCCAGATCGGATGTTGTGATGGCGGCCCCAAAGGCCCCCGTGCGCGGGCATCGGCCGATAATGGAAAATGTCACTCGGTTGCCTCCTGTTTGTCAGCAGATGTCGGTTGAAGGAAGGGGAACGCCGCGATCCTCGCGGGCAAAGCGTTGCCACATGGCATCGGTTGCGGTTTGGGCTTCCTGAACGGCGGCGCGTTCGTCGATGGTGACCAACTGGCGGTTGCGCATCAGGAAACGCCCGTCGACCATGGTGTCGGTGACCGTGCCGGGGTGGCCGTAATGCACGATATTGGACAGGGCAGAAACACGCGGCGACAGGGCAGGGGTCATCAGGTCAAAGATCGCAAGGTCTGCTTTCATCCCCACCGCGATGCTGCCGATGCCGGAATGATCCAGCGCACGGGCAGCATTGACGGTGGCATAGTTGAACACCTGTTGCGGCGATGGCGTGACCGATCGCTGATAGGCACCGCGATGCAGCGTCAGCCCCATTTTCATGGCGTGGAACATGTCCTCGGTCATGTTGTCGGTGCCCAGCACGATCTTGACCTTGTGATCCAGTATCGCGCGCATCGGCAGCGGATGCGGCCCCTTGGCCGACATTGACGACGGGCAATGCGCCAGCCATGTGCCGGTTTCGGCCAGCCGCGCCACATCGCTGTCGTTGCAAAATGTCCAATGCACCGCCAGCAGGTCATCACCCAGAAAATTGTTGCGGTCCAGATATTCGGTCGAGGTGCAGCCGTGCAACCGTTCAACCTGTTCTTTTTCGCTGATGATCTGGCTAAGGTGAACCGTGCGGCGCAGCCCGTGCTGACGGGCCAGACCGGTCAGTTGGCCCAGCATCCAGGGGCTGCAATTGTCGGGCGCATGGGCGGCGATCATCACGCGCACACGGTCGTCCTCGGCCCCGTGAAACCGTTCGATCAGGTCGCGGGTGCGGGTCAGGAATGTTTCGCCAAACGCGCGGTCGAACCGGTATTTGCCGCTGCCCACTTCGGTTGTGACCGCATCGGCGCAGCTTTCGGCCAGCCACAGGCGCAGGCCGGTTTCGATCATCGCGGGGGCGTAATCGGCCACATGGCGCAGGGGGTCGACCATGGTGGTGGTGCCTGACCGGATTGCCTCGGCACAGGCCAGCCGGGCGATTGCGGCCCTTTCGCGGGGTTCCAGCAGATAAGAGGCGGGCACCATGTATTGATAGACAAGGTTGCCCTCGATGTCCTCGACCGTGCCGCGCAGCACCATCAACACCGCATGGGTATGCGCATTTATCAAACCGGGCGAGACCAGCCTGTCGGACATTTCCAGCGGTTCGAACCCGTCGAAATCGGTGCCTGTCAGGGTGTCGGCGATGGCCACGATCTTGCTGCCCTCGATGGCGATATGGCCTTGGCGCACCTCGGGCAGGCCGCTGTCATGGGAAATATAGCGGGCGTTTTTCAGTAAACTGCGGGTCATTTTCTGCGCATCACTCCGATGGCTGTGGCGACAAGGGTGATCATGACCAGCACGGTGGCCACGGCGGCGATGGTGGGGTCGATGTTGTCCTGTATCCCTTCCCAGATCATTTTGGGCAGGGTGCTGACGCGGCGCACGGTGATGAACAAAACCCCGACGATTTCATCAAAGCTGACAATAAAGGCAAAGATGAAACCCGTGGCGATGCCCGGTTTGGCAGCGGGCACAACCACCGCCCAAACGGTTTGCATGACCGATGCCCCCAGACTGCGTGCGGCGCGGGGAATGTTGCGATCCAGATTGCTCAGCGCCGCAAAAACCGAAATCGAAACATAGGGCAGGGCCAGCAATGTATGCGCAAGGATCACACCGACATGGGTGTCAATCAGCCCCAACACGACCCAGAAACGGTAAAACCCCAGCGATTGCACCACAGGCGGCACAAGGATGGGCGTGATCAGCACCCAGCGCGCAATAGACGATGCGCGATCGGACAGGAACCAGCACCCGATGGCAAATGCCGTGCCCAGCACCGTGGCGCAACTGGCCACGACCAGACCGATCCAGACGCTGGTCCATGTCGCGCCCAGCCATTCGGCATCGGTGAAATAGTTCACATAATGCTGGGTCGACAGGCCGTTTTTGGGCAGGCCGATATAGCTGGTATCGGTCAGCGAGATCGGCAGAACCACCAGCAGGGGCAGCACAAGAAAGGCAATGACCGCCCATGCACCGGTTTGAAAGAAGATCTGAAAGGCGGAACGGGGCATTATTTACGCTCCAACAGGGCGGAGCGCAGGTTCACGAACCGCGCCGCAATCAAAAGGACAAGGGCCGTTGCCACAAGCAGGGCAACCGACAGGGCCGAACCCAGCCCCCAGTTCAGGAATTCCTGAATCTGATAGGTGATATATTCGGAAATCATCAGCACACGCCCCCCGCCCAACAAGGCGGGCGTGACGAAAAAGCCAAGCGAGAGCACAAAGACCAGCAGCGCGCCGGACATCACCCCCGGCATGGTCTGGGGCAGGTAAACCTGCCGGAACGCTGTCCATTCGCCCGCGCCAAGGCTGCGGGCGGCCTGCACATAGGCACCGGAGATGCCACGCATATTGGTCAGCATCGGCAGGATGGCAAAGGGCAGCATGACGTGGATCATCGCGATCAGAACGCCCAGTTCATTATGCATCAGGCGCAGGGGCGCATCGGTCAGCCCGGCCCCCTGTAGCGCATCATTCACGATGCCGGACCGCCCCAGCAACACGATCCAGCTGAACGACCGGATCAGGACAGACACCCAGAACGGCAGGATCACCAGCGCCACCATCAGCGGGGTCAACCGCGAGGCATAGTTGCTGATCGTATAGGCCACGATATAGCCAAGGACCAAACAGCCGATTGTGGTGATCGCCGCCACGCGAAAGGTGATGATGAAACTGGTTTGCACCGCAGTGGAATCTGCCATCGCAACAAAATTCGCGATGCCGGTTTCCGGTTCGCTAAAGGCGATTTTCCAGATGCCCAGAACCGGAATGATATAGAAAATCACCATCACGGCCAAGGCGGGTGCGACCAGCATCCAGTAGCTGGTTTTTTCGTTAATCCGTGGCATTTCTGCTCCTGACAGGTTCGGGCGGGCCGGTGGGTTTCACCGGCCCGTCAAGGGGCGCCTAGTTGATCAGCGCATCGACATAGAGTTCCTCGGCCGAGACCTGATTTTTCGCATACCATTCATCCTTGTAAATGATCTGGGTCGCCAGGTTTTCAGGGCTGGACGGGTTCCACGGGGCCAGTTCGGCAGGGACCAGCGCGGCCGCTGCGGGGTTGATCGGACCCGATCCGATCAGTTCCAGCCATTTGACCTGAAGTTCGGGTTTTTGCCCGTGCGCGATCAGTTTCATGGTCTCTTCGGTGCCTGCGGGGTTGCCCTTGGGCACGACCCAGATGCCGGGCGCAATCACGCCCCCGTTAAAGCTGACGTTGAACGCGCCGGGTTCCATCTGGTCCTTGAGCAGATGCGCACGGGTGGACCAGATATTGCCGATGGAGACCTCTTCTTGCAAAAACAGGTTCTGGCTGTCGCTGCCCGACCCCCAGACGATGATATTTTCGCGCAGCTCGCGGAATTTGGCGATCGAGGCCTTGATGCCATCCTCGGTGCTTAGCGCGTCATATACCTCGTTCAGGGGCACGCCGCGGGCCTGTGTGGCGCTTTCCAACTGGCCGCGCACCGATTTGCGAAATGTCCGCATACCGGGGAAATCCTTGACGTTCCAGACGTCTTCCCATGATTGCGGGATATTGCCGCCCAGCAGTTTCGGATTGGTCGCCAGAACATAGGAATAGACATAGTTGCCCACGCCATTGTTATAGGCGGTGCCTTCCAGCACCTTGGATTTGTCGACGATGGAATAGTCAATCGGCTGGGTGATGCCCTGCTGTTCCAGAATGATCGCAGACCCTGCGCCACTGTCGCACAGATCCCATACAACCGCGCCGCTTTCGACCATGGCGCGGATTTTACCAGCCGAAGGGCCGGACCCGTCGACAATCACCGGAATTCCGGTTTCGGCGGTATAGGTGTCGCAAATCACCTCTTGCAGCACGTCCTTGGCGGTGCCGCCCCAGTTGACGACGATGATTTCCTTGGCCTGGGCCGTGGCTCTGGACCCCAGCGCGGGCAATACGCCCAAGGCCCCCATGGCGGCGATGAAACCGCGCCGTGTCAGACGGCCCTGTTTATAGCGTTCAACCGCCACTTCGGCGATGTCGCGTTTTGCTTCGAAATCGGTGGTATCGTCCATAATATTTCTCCTTGTTGGTGGTGGGTCGGGGTCTTTGCCCCTTTGTTAATCCGCGGATAAAACGACGGGCGCGTCCGGGTCCCAGCCGATGCTGACGGCCAGACCGGCAACCGGCGTAATGCCGGTTTTCCATGTCGGACAGGACAGCAGCATTTCGCCAAGTGTGTCCTGCGTCACGATGACCTGACAGCGTTCACCCAGATAGCTGACCTGCTTGACCACGGCGGGCAGGAAATGCGCGCCGGGGGCGCCCAGATTTAACCGTTCGGGGCGCAGGGCCAGTTTGGCCTGTGCCCCTGTTGCAAGGGCGGTGTCGGTCACAACGTCAAAGCCGACATCCTGTGCGGCGCAATGCATTGTGGTCCCGCTCTGCCCCTTGACAGTCACGTCGATAAAATTGGATTTGCCCAGAAAATCGGCAACGAATTTGTTGCGCGGGCGATTATACAGCGTGTTGGGATCGCCCTGCTGCTGGATGCTGCCGTCCTTCAGGATGATGATCCGGTCGGACATTGACAATGCCTCGTCCTGATCATGGGTCACATAGATGAAAGTCACGCCCAACTGGTTGTGCAGCGCCTTCAGTTCCCATTGCAAATCCGCGCGCAATTTCTTGTCCAGGGCTGATAGCGGTTCGTCCAGCAGCAGAACCTGCGGGCTGAACGACATGGCCCGCGCCAGCGCGATACGTTGTTGCTGACCACCCGAAAGCTGCGATGGCATGCGATCGGCAAAGGCCCCCATCTGCACCATGTCCAGCGCGTCATCGACCCGCTTCTTTATCTCCTCCGCCGGTTTTTTGCGCACCTTCAGGGGAAAGCCGACGTTTTCGCGCACGGTCATGGTGGGAAACAGGGCATAGCCCTGAAAAACCATGCCGAAATCGCGATGTTCGGGGGGGCGGTTGGTGATGTCTTGGGACCGCAATGTCAGGCTGCCGCTGTCCATTTTGATGAAACCGGCAATCGCGCTGAGCAGGGTGGTTTTGCCCGAACCCGAGGGGCCAAGCAGGGTCAGGAACTCACCCTCGGCAACATCAAGGTCCACCTGATTCAATGCGCGTGTGTCGCCATAAAGTTTAACTGCATTTTTGATCGAGAGAATGGGTGAAGTCATCTGGTAAACATATCCGTTCTGCGCCGTATTCAGACCCGATCGGGTCACGTTTCCCATAAAAGGGAACATGGCAGAGAGCGATTATGAAATAAAAAAGATACCCCTGTGTATATCTTGAAGTTATACTATCCGGGCTGGTCAGGGTCTGGCGCGCCTTCGTTCTTTAGGAAATCCGACAGGAAATCCTGAAACTGCATGGCCAGATTGGAGGTCGGAAAAAGTTTGGAGGTGACGCCGTGCATTTTTATGGGCAGCTGGGGTTTTGTGGGGCGTATCGCGATGGATGTGCCCTGACGCCCGATCAGGGCAAAGCTGTCGACCAGCGCAACGCCCAGCCCGCTGCGCACCATTTCCAGTGCCGTCGCGGTGTGGCGCACTTCGCAAAAGAACCGCCGCTCCAGACCTTGATCCGAAAACACATTGTCGATGGTTTGACCCAGCGGCGTATGCGCAGCGTAGGATATGTGATTGACGTGGTTCAGGTCGGTCACTGAAATGCGCTCCATCAGGGCCAGTTCGTGGTCAGGCGGGCAAACACACATCAATTGCCCATCCCCGATTTCGCGCACATAAACCGCAGAAAGCCGTGGCTGGGTGATGGAAAGCCCCAGATCGGCGCGGCCGCTGCCCAGCCGTTTTGTGATCTCGTCAACGCCGCCCAGTTCAATCGACAGTTTGAGTTTGGGGCGGGTTTTCATGAACAGCCCCAGCACGCGGGGCAGGATGCCATGCCCGATCGACGGGGTGGCAACGATGCTGAGTCGCCCGACGGTGCCGCCTTTCAGCTCGCCAATGATATTGTCGATCCGTTTTTGCTGCATGAACAAATGCTGCGCTTCCTGGGCGATGTGGATGGCTTCTTTGGTTGGGGTTAGACGCCCGTGTTCGCGTTTGAACAGGGCGAAACCAATCGCGTCTTCGGTGTGGCGGATCATGTTGCTGATCGCGGGCTGGCTGACATTTAGCAACTGCGCGGCCCGCGCTGTTGTGCCGACTTCGATCACGGTTGAGAGGACTTCTAGCTGCCGCGCATTGATCATTTGTATAACTTCTTATTATTTATGGAGGTCAAAAATTTATTTCATACTAATGCCCTGACTGTCTAGCAAAGAAGCAACATGTCTTTTGAGGAGAGTTTCGTGAGCAGGAAAGAGATTTTTGCGGTTGCACAATTGGGGCCGATACACCTTGCCGATACAAGGGCGCAGGTCGTGGCGCGGCTGATTGACATGCTGCGCGAGGCCCACGGGCGCGGCGCGGCCTGGGTGACCTTTCCCGAACTGGCGCTGACCACATTTTTTCCGCGCTATATCTATGAAACGCCCGAAGAATACGATGTTTTTTTCGAAGAGGGTCTGCCATCGCCCGCCATGGTTCCGCTGTTCGACACCGCCAAGGAACTGGGGGTGGGGTTCTATCTGGGCTATGCGGAAAAGGTGACGGAAAACGGCGTTGTCCGGCGGTTCAACACATCGGTTCTGGTTGGTCCCGATGGCGCAATATTGGGCAAATATCGCAAGATTCACCTGCCAGGAACCAAAGATCCGATTGGCGATCTGGAATTTGAACACCTTGAAAAACGCTATTTCGAAGTGGGCGATCTGGGCTTTCCGACCTTTGCCACGCCGTCGGGGCGGTTTGGCATGTGCATCTGCAATGACCGGCGCTGGCCGGAAACATTCCGCGTGATGGCCCTGCGCGGAGCCGAGGTGTTCATGCTGGGTTACAACACCCCGACCCGCAACATCCACCACCCCGAAGCTGCCCATTTGCGTGAATTCCACAACCGGCTGAGCCTGGAATCCGCCGCCTATCAAAACGGCGCATGGGTTATGGCGGCGGCAAAATGTGGCCCCGAGGACGGGTTTGCGATGATCGGCGGGTCGGCGATTGTTGCCCCCACGGGCGAAGTTGTCGCCCGCGCCATTTCCGAGGATGACGAGGTGATTTCCCATAATTGCGACCTTGAACTGGGTGCCTATATCCGCCGTTCGGTGTTTGATTTCGCCCGTCACCGCCGGATCGAACATTATGGGCCGATCACGCAACAAACGGGTGTGGAGATACCGGAATGACATTTTCTTTGGCTGGCAGGGATCCTGCAACGGGGGACATCGGGTTTGCGGTGACAACATCGTCGGTTTGCGTGGGCGCACGGGTCGGGGCGGTGACGGATGGCTGCGTGGTGTTTTCGCAGGCGCGCACCGATCCGCGTTTGCATAAATTCGGCCTGCGCAAATGGGAAGAAACCGGCGATGCCGAACAAACCCTTGCGGCGATGAAAGCCGCGGCAACCGCGCTGCATTGGCGGCAGTTGGGCGTATTGCCCGCCAGTGGAGAGCCGCTGTTTCACACCGGATCGTCCTGTCTGGATGTGGCCGGTGGTTTGGCGGGCAGGGATTGTCTGGCGCTGGGGAATTTTCTGGGAACGGACAGGGTTTTACCGGCCATGGTGCAGGGGTTCGCATCGACCAGCGGCGATCTGGCGTCGCGGTTGGTGGCTGGAATGCTGGCAGGCGAAACCGCAGGCAGCGAAAGGGATCCGTTGCAATCCGCCACGGTTGTTGTGCTTGGCGCTGATGGGTTGAAAGATGTCGATTTGCGGGTGGATTCCTCTGTCAGGCCGCTACAGGATCTGAGGGAAATGCTGGTTGCCTGGCTTCCCAAAGCGGCCGCATATCGTGTGCGTGCGATTGACCCGGACGCGGCTGAATCATCGAGCAAGATCGAACATTAAAACACGCCGCGCAATGGCTCAAGCGGGCCGTTCGCGCAGGTTGGAATGCCCCGTTTTCGAGCGGGGCATTTTTCATTTTTGCAGCGGAGTGACGCCGGGTTTTCAGCGTAAAACGCCCGGCTGGTTTTTGTTGGCGATTAAAAAATATGCGTCGTGGCGGGAATTGGACGGGGCAGCATCATTAATAGGCTTATCAGTATATTAATGATCCCCAGTCGCGCCATTTGTAATATAAAATATTCATTAAAAACAATGGATTAAATGGCAATCCTGATGTTTGGCATTAGGTGTTGTCGCGTTGACGGGCAGGCCTGAAAAATAGTCGGATGTATACAAATAAACCGACCAACAGGAGATGAGACATGCACCACAAGATCACAATCAGCGCATTTGCAGCGGCCCTATTCATGTGCGGTCCGGCATTCGCACAGGACAAATATACCGTGGCATTGGATGGCACATTTGCGCCGCACGCGATGCCGTCGCTGTCTGGCGGTGTCGAAGGTTTCAACGTCGACCTTGCGAACATCATCGGCGAGCGTTTGGGCGCTGAAATGGACATCGTCGCCACCCAGTTTTCCGGCATTTTGCCGGGGCTTGCGGCGGGCACCTATGATTTTGTTGTGGCCCCCACGACCATCACGGCGGAACGGGCCGACAGCATTCTGTTTTCCGAAGGTTACCTGAACACGGATTTCCAGTTTGTTGTCAAAGCAGGGACCGCAGAAGTGCCCGATCTGGAATCCCTGAAGGGTAAAATCATTGCCGTGAACAAAGGGTCGGTTTACGATTCATGGGCGCGGGAAAAAGCCGATGAAATCGGTTGGACCGTCGAAAGCTATGGCACCAACAGTGACGCGGTGCAGGCGGTCGTATCGGGGCGTGCTTTTGCGAATGTGGCGGGCAATACGGTGTCGGCTTGGGCCGTCAAACAGAACCCCGCGATCGAGCTGAGCTATCTTTTCACCACGGGGCTGGTTTGGGGGATGCCGTTCAAAAAGGGCGACGAAGAACTGCGCGCCAAGGTCGAAACCGTTATCGAATGCCTGAAGGTAGACGGCACGATGGTGGAGCTGAGCGAAAAGTGGTTCGGCGTCGCGCCCCTGCCCGGATCGGCGGCGATCACCCCGCGTCCGGGGTTTGGTGAACCTGAATTTGCAGGCTATGTGATGGATGATCACACCCCGGGCTGTGAATAATATGCCAGCGCAACCAAGCTACGGCGGGCCGCCGTCCACGGCGACCCTTTCGGTGCGGGCCTTGTTCAAATCCTTTGGCACCACAGAGGTGTTGAAAGGGATTGATCTGCACGTGCAGCGCAGCGAAATGGTGTTTGTCCTTGGCCCTTCGGGGTCGGGGAAATCCACCATGCTGCGCTGTTGCAACCTGCTGGAAGAGCCGGATTCGGGTGCCATTCTGATCGAGGGGGACAAGCTGACCGGGCCGGGGGTGAACCTGAACCGGATGCGCCAGCGGGTCGGAATGGTGTTCCAGTCCTTTAATCTGTATCCGCATCTGACGGCCTTGGGCAATGTTATGCTGGCGCTGCGGCGCGTGTTGAAAATGCCCCGCGCACAGGCCGAAGCCGTTGCCGTTGCCGCATTGGACAAGGTGGGCCTGTCCAACCGTGCGGGGCATTACCCGTCGCAACTGTCAGGTGGTCAACAGCAACGGGTGGCGATTGCCCGCGCGCTTGCGCTGAAACCAACGGTGATGCTGTTTGATGAACCGACCTCGGCGTTGGACCCCGAATTGGTGGGGGATGTGCTGGATGTGATGCGCGACGTGAAAGAGCAGGGCATGACCATGCTGGTCGTCAGCCACGAGATGAAATTCGCCCGCGATGCCGCCGACCGTGTGGTGTTTATGGATGGTGGTGTGATCGTCGAGCAAGGCCCGCCCGAACAGATATTCACCGCCCCGACGCAGGAACGCACCCGCACATTCCTGTCGCGGTTTCACGGATAACGCCGATGGAAGTGTTTCTTGATCAATTCCTGAATCCGGCGGTGTTGGCGAAATATGCGCCGCTTGTTCTAAAGGGGGCGGGGGTGACTGTTGTCCTGTCGGCATTGATCGTGCTGGCGGGTATCGTGCTGGGGGCCGGGCTGGCCTGTGTGCGGGCCTACCGGATCAGGGCGCTGTCGTTCCTGATCGTGATTTTCGCGGATGTGTTGCGCGCATTGCCGCCGCTGGTGCTTATTTTGCTGGTCTATTTCGGTTTGCCCAATCTGGGCATTGTGCTGTCTTCTTTTGCGGTTTTGTTTCTGGTGCTGACGCTGGTTCTGGCCGCCTTTGCCGAGGAAATCGTCTGGGCGGGCATCACCGCCACGCCCAAGGGCCAGTGGGAGGCGGCGCGCAGCACCGGGTTGGGGTTTACGCAGGCGCTGGTTTTCGTTGTGTTGCCACAGGCCGTGCGGATGGTGATTCCGCCCCTGACCAATCGCGCGATTGCGATCACCAAAATGACCGCTTTGGGCATGGTGATCGGGGTGCCCGACATTCTGGGGCAGGCGACAACAGCGCAATCCTTTAGCGCCAATGCCACGCCTTTGACGCTGGCCGCGCTGGCCTATGTCGCGATCTTTCTTCCTTTGGTCATTGCCTCGCGCTGGCTGGAACAGCGGTTTGCGCAGAAAGGGCATTAGAACATGGAAGCGATCCTGCAACAGTTTTTCAACCTTGAGATCATGGCCAAGGCGCTGCCGCTGGTGCTGAAGGGGCTGGGCGTGACCCTGATGATTTGTGCGGTGGTGATCCCGCTGGGGGCGATGGGCGGGTTGTTTGCTGCCTTGGCTTCGGTGTCGCGCAACCCTGCGATCCGATGGGCCGCAATCGGGTTTGTGGACCTGTTTCGCGCCATTCCGCCATTGGTTCTGCTGATTTTCATCTATGCGGGCCTGCCCTTTGCCGGTGTTCAGGTGTCGCCTTTTGCGGCGGTCACCATCGGGTTTTTCCTGAACAATTCCGCCTATTTCGCCGAGGTGTTCCGCGCCGGCATCCTATCGGTGCCACGGGGCCAGACAGAGGCCGCACGTTCGACCGGGCTAAGCCAGGGCCAGACATTGTTCTGGGTCACGCTGCCGCAGGCGGTGCGCAATGTATTGCCCGATCTTTTGTCCAATGTGGTCGAGGTGGTCAAACTGACCTCGCTCGCCTCGGTGGTGTCACTGGGTGAAATGCTGCACGCGGCGGGGCTGGTGCGCTCGCTCACTTATAATGCCTCGCCGCTGGTGCTTGCGGCCGGGCTGTATCTTGTTCTGCTCTGGCCGTTGATCCGCATGATCAGCCGCTTCGAGCGCAAAATCGACAGTTGAAAAAGGAGAAATACAGATGCGGGAAATAGTCATCGGTGGGGCGCAAATGGGTGCCATCCAGAAATCCGACAGCCGCGCGGCCGTGGTGGCGCGCATGGTGGCCCTGTTGGATCAGGCGGCCGAAGCGGGCTGCGATCTGGTGGTCTATCCCGAACTGGCGTTGACCACCTTTTTCCCCCGCTGGTGGATGGAGGACCCCGCCGAGGTGGAAACATGGTTCGAGCAGGAAATGCCCAATGCCGCCACGCAACCATTGTTTGATGCCGCGAAACGGCACGGCATTGCGATCACATTCGGCTATGGGGAATCCACCCCTGACGGGCATCATTACAACACCTCGATCCTGACCGACAAGGCGGGCAAAATCATCGGAAAATACCGCAAGGTGCATCTGCCGGGCCATTCCGAATTTGACACCGAACGGGCGTTTCAGCATTTGGAAAAACGGTATTTCGAACCGGGGGATCTGGGGTTTCCGGTCTGGAAAAATCTGGATGCATGGATGGGCATGGCGATTTGCAACGATCGCCGCTGGCCCGAGGTATACCGTGAAATGGGGTTGCAGGGGGTAGAGCTGATCACCCTTGGCTATAACACGCCGTCGGTTAACAGTCAGGACAGCGCCGAGGGCCTGAAACACCGGCTGTATCATTCCGAACTGTCGATGACGGCGGGCGCCTATCAGAATGCGGCATGGGTTGTGGGCGTGGCCAAGGCGGGCGACGAGGATGGTCATCCGCTGATGGGCGGGTCGGTCATTGTGGACCCGAACGGGTTTGTCGTGGCCCGTGCGCAAACCGAAGATGACGAATTGATCGTGCATGCCTGCGATATGGACATGTGTGAATTCGGCAAGAAAACCATCTTTGATTTCGCACGTCACCGCAGGGTTGAACATTACGGGCGGATCACCGGCCAAACCGGCGTGGTTTACCCCGAATGATGACTGTGGCCAGCGGCGGCATCGCCTGTGGGGCTGTTCATGGGGCCATCCCCTGTTGGTCTGTCCCATGTTGGCCTGTGCGCGACCGGGTCGCACAAGCGCCGGAAACCAAAGGAATAAAACATTGAGCAATCTGATCCACCGCAACAGCGACGGTGTTTTCATTATCGCCGCGACGCCGTTTGATGACAGCGGCGATATTGATTACGACAGCACGGACCGCATGGTCGATTTCTATCTGGAAACCGGCGTCAGCGGCATGACCATTCTGGGCATCATGGGCGAAGCGCCAAAAATGGCCGGTGACGAGGCCGCGCGTTTTGCCCGCCATGTGCTGGCACGGGTCGGCGGGCGGGTGCCTGTGGTTGTTGGCGTGTCGGCGGCAGGGCTGGACAATATGGCGCGGCTGGCCGCAACGGCGATGGATGCGGGCGCGGGGGGCGTGATGGTTGCCCCGCAACCCGGCATGATCACCGAGGCAAAGCTGAAATCCTATATGGCGCAGGTCTGCGGCGCGCTGGGTGATACGCCGATCTGTTTTCAGGACTATCCCCAAACCACGGGCGTTCAGGTGTCGGTGGAAACCATTCTGGGCCTGACGGTGGATCACCCGCAAATTGTCATGCTGAAACACGAAGATTGGCCGGGGCTGACCAAACTCAGCCGGGTGCGGGCCGAAACCGGCACGGACAAGGTGCCGCGCCTGTCGATCCTGACGGGGAATTCCGCGCTGTTTCTGGCGCAGGAAATGCAGCGCGGCGCAGATGGCGCGATGACGGGGTTCGCCTATCCCGAAATGCTGGTGCAGGTGGTGGCGCGGCACAAGGCGGGCGATACCGACGGCGCCGAGGACCTGTTTGATGCCTATCTGCCCTTGGTGCGCTATGAGCAGCAACTGGGGCTTGGCCTTGCGATCCGCAAAGAGGTGCTGCGGCGGCGCGGCGTGATCACGACCAGCAAACTGCGCGCACCGGGTCCGGCCCTGACGGCCCGCGACCAAGAGGAACTGACGCGGCTGATGGCCCGTCTGGACAAACGATTGAAAGAGCTGAACTGATGGATTTTGGATTAACCGGAAAACGGGCATTGGTGATGTCCTCGTCGCGCGGGCTTGGCCTTGGCTGTGCCGAAATGTTGGCCGCCGAAGGGGTGCATGTGCTGCTGACGGGGCGATCAGGCGACAGACTGGCGCAGGCCGCCGATGCGATCACGGCCAAGGGGCAGGGCAGGGCGGATTACGTGGTCTGCGACCTGACAGACAAGGCCGCGGTGGACACTTTGGTCGCTGCCGCCCAAGAGGTTCTGGGCGGTGTCGATATTCTGGTCAACAACACAGGCGGCCCGCCCCCCGGCCGGATGGTCGATGCCGATCTGCCGGTTCTGGCGTCGCAGTTTGACACGATGGTGATGAATGTGATCGCCCTGACCGCCCGTTTGCTGCCCGCAATGCAGGCACAAAAATGGGGGCGGATCATCACGCTGGGGTCATCGGGTGTGGTGCAACCCATCCCCAACCTTGGCTTGTCCAACGCCCTGCGCTCTGCTTTGGTCGGGTGGTCCAAATCCCTGTCCAATGACGTGGCGGCGGACGGGGTGACGGTCAACATGTTGCTACCGGGGCGTATTCACACCGAACGGGTGGATGAACTGGACGCAGGGGCGGCCAACCGCACGGGCAAATCACTGGACGATACCCGCGCCGCATCCATGGCAACAATCCCCGCAGGGCGGTATGGCACGGTGGCGGAATTCGCCGCGGTCTGCGCCTTTCTGGCGTCAACGCAGGCCAGCTATGTCACCGGCGGGCTGATCCGTTGTGACGGCGGCGCGATCAAATCGGTATAATTTCATGCACAACCGGATCATACTGCCCCCGCAGGGGCACCCTGAAACAGCATCAAAAAGAGGCACAACATGAGCGGCCCCATCGTCGTCATCAATCCGAATTCCAATCAGGCCGTGACCGATGGTCTGGACCGTGCGCTGGCACCGTTTCGCCTGTCCGGCGGGCCGCAGATCGAATGCGTCACACTGACCGAGGGGCCATTTGGCGTTGAAACGCAGGTGCATGCCGATCAGGTTGTCCTGCCGTTGGTGAACCTGTTGCAACGGCGCAGCGATGCCGCGGCATTTGTCATTGCCTGCTATTCGGACCCCGGCATTGATGCCTGCCGGTCGGTTTCGCCTGTGCCGGTGTTCGGCATTCAGGAAAGCGGCGTGTTAACGGCGCTCAGCCGTGCGGACAGGATCGGGATTGTCGCCATTTCCGGTGCGTCCGAAAAACGCCATCGCCTGTATATGCGCCGCATGGGTGTGACGGCGCGCATCGCGGGGGAACGGGCGTTGAACATGACGGTGGACGAAACCGCCCGTGGCAGCGGCACCTTTGCGCGCTTGCAACAGGTCGGGCGCGCACTGGTCGATGATGGCGCAGAGGCATTGGTGCTGGGCTGCGCCGGAATGGCGCTGCATCGTGCGCCACTGGAACAGGATCTGGGCATTCCCGTGATCGACCCGACACAGGCGGCGGTGGCGGCGGCATTGGGAACGGTGCTGGCGAAACGTCTGTAAACACGATATTGCGGCGCTATGAAAATCGCGCGCCGCAATGACCTTTCGCTTCGCTTGCTCGAAGTATTCGGCACACTGATGCAGTGCCAGACCACGGTGGCCGCCGCCGAGGAGCTGGGCATTTCCCAGCCTTCGGTGTCGCTGGCGATCAAACAGCTGGAAAAACAGCTGGGTTTCGATCTGTTTGAACGCGAAAAGAAACGCATGGTGCCCACCAGTGAGGCGCGCAGCCTGTTTCAGGAGATCGCGCCGCTGTTCGAGCAGCTTAGGTCGGTTGAATCCCGTGCGCGTGATCTGCGTGGCGGAACGGTTGGCAAATTGCGGATCATGGCGACCCCGCCGCTGGGGCATTCGGTTGTGCCCGGTGCGCTGTCGCGGTTTCTGGAAAACCGCGATGGCGTGAGTGTGCAATATGATGTGCGCCGGATGGAAAACGTGATTGATGCCGTTGCCATTGGTGCTGCGGATATCGGGCTGTGTCTGGGGCTGGATACGCACCCCGGCGTATCGGTCAGAATTGTCAGTCAGGATCGCATGGTGGCGCTGATGCGGCCCGATCATCCGCTGGCGCAGTTGGCGGTCATTCACCCCGGCGACATCGAGGAACACGGGTTTATCGGGCTGGACCGGGCTTCGAAACTGGGGCTGTTGGTGCAGAATGCCTTTGACCTTGCGCAGGCCCCTTATACGCCGCAAGTCGAGGTGCGCTATTGCCATACGGCGGCGGTGCTGGCGCAATCCGCGAACAAGGTGGCGATTGTTGATCGCTATACCGCTGATTTCATGCCGAATATGGATCTGGTTACCCGCCCCTTTGATCCGGCGATATCCGTGTCAGCCTGCGTGATTGCGCGCCCCAACCGCCCCCTGCACCGGCTGGCCGCTGCATTCGAAGCCGAGTTTATACATGCGCTAAGTGGCCAGGTGCCGCAGGGCGGTTCCTAGGGCGTTGCCCCGCGCGCATTGGCCATAACCGCCAGTCGCGCCGCCAATGCAGCCGAGGGCGGCGCTGCGGGCGCAAATACCATATCTGCCCTTTGATCCGCATGATGGCAGGCAATGCGGGTGGGGCCGCCGTCCACTGTGCCGATTTCGGGGCGGGTGTTGCGGCACAGATCGCTGGCCAGCGGGCAGCGCGTGCAAAACGAACACCCCGGCCCGGGGTTCAATGCGGATGGTGCTTCGCCCCTGGGTGGTTCGGTGGCGGCGCGAAGCCCCGGAACCGGGCGCGGCGCGGCCTGTATCAGGGCGCGGGTATAGGGGTGGCGCGGGTCGGCAAACAGGGTTTCGGCCGGGGCCTCTTCGACGATGCGGCCCAGATACATCACCGCCACGCGGTCCGCGATATGGCGCACCACCGACAGGTCATGCGAGATGAAAACATAGGCCATTCCGAAATCGCGCTGCAAATCCTGCATCAGGTTCACGATCTGCGCCTGCACCGAAACATCCAGCGCCGATACGGGTTCATCGCAGACAATCAGCCGCGGACGGGTGGAAATGGCGCGGGCAATGCAGATCCTTTGGCGTTGCCCGCCGGAAAATTCATGTGGATACCTGTCGGCGTGATGTGGGGCCAACCCGACCCTGACCAACAGTTTGTTCACCGTTTCAGTGGCGCGTGTGCCGCTGGCAATTCCGTGCAGCAGCAGCGGTTCCAGCAGTGTTTCGCGCACGGTCATTCGCGGGTTCAGTGATCCGAACGGATCCTGAAACACCATCTGCATATTGCGCCTGAGCGCCTGAAGCCGGTAGGGCGGGATGGTTGAAATGTCTTCTCCGTCCAGTTTGATGGTGCCGGATGTGGGTTCCAGCAGGCGCAGCAAGGCGCGGCCCGTGGTCGATTTGCCGCAACCGGATTCCCCGACGATGGCCAGCGTTTCACCGCCGGAAACCGAAAACGACACATCCGATACGGCCTGCACCGCGCCCTTGGACCGTTGCAGGAACCCGCCGCCCAGCGGGAAATGTTTGGTCAGGCCCGACACCTCTAGCACCGCCGGGGCGGATGTTTTGGGGGGATGTGCTGCGCTCATGTTGAAATCTCCTCGATCGGGGCGCGCCAGCAGGCGACCAGCCAGTCCTTGCCGATTTCGCGCAGGGGTGGTTGGCTGGCGCGGCATTCATCGGTGGCCAGCGGGCAACGCGATGCGAAACGACAGCCCGCAGGCATGGCCCAAGGCGGTGGAACCGAGCCGGGAATGGTTTCCAGACGGTCGGAGTTTGTATCCAGACGCGGCACCGCCGCCATCAGGCCCAGCGTATAGGGATGCATCGGCCCGTTGAACAAATCACGCGCCGGCGCACGTTCAACCACCCGGCCCGCATACATCACCACCACGTCATCACAGGTTTCCGCAACCACGCCCAGATCATGGGTGATCAGCATGATGGCGGCACCGGTGCGATCCGACAAATCGCGCATCAAATCAAGGATCTGCGCCTGAATGGTCACATCCAGCGCCGTCGTCGGTTCGTCGGCGATCAACAGGTCGGGATTATTGGCCAGCGCCAGTGCGATCATCACCCGCTGGCGCTGGCCGCCTGACAGTTGATGCGGAAAATCATCCACCCGTTTGGAAGGCGAGGGCAGGCGCACCAGATCCAGCAATTCGATGGCGCGTTCGCGGGCCTCGCGGCGGTTGGTCATGCCATGGGCGCGCAGGCATTCGATGATCTGTGCGCCAACCGTGTAAACCGGATTGAGCGAGGTCATCGGTTCCTGAAACACCATGCCCATACGGCCCCCCCGCAGGGCGCGGCGTTCTGATTTTGGCATGCGCAGCAGGTCGCGCCCTTCAAACAGGACTTCGCCGCCGACATATCGCCCCGGCGGGGTCGGTATCAAACCCATGATCCCCAATGAGGTCACCGATTTGCCGCAACCGGATTCGCCCACGATGCCCAATGTCCGGCCACGATTCACGGTAAAGCTGACCCCGTCCACGGCCATGAATGATCCGGTTTCGGTTTTGAATTCGATCTTAAGGTCGCGAACATCCAGAAGGGGGGTCATGCGGAACCTCGAAGGTAATTGATCGGCGCGGCCTGATCATGGGTGCGGTTGCGAAAATCAAGGGTTTGAAACGCCTCGGCGGCGCGGGCCTGTGCCGCCTCCAGCCCGTCCAGCGCATCGTCCAGATCAAAGGTGGTCAAAACACCGTCGCGCACCAGCGGTTTGCCATCGACAAAGGTATCGGTGACGGCGCGTTCCCCCGCGACATAGATCAGCGATGCCAGGGGATCGCGCAGCGGGCGCATGGCGCGGTGGCTGATATCGGCAAGGAACAGATCGGATTTCATGCCCGGTGCCAGTTTGCCGATGTCATCCATGCCCAGCACCGCCGCCCCGCCGGTTGTGGCCGCATCAAAGGCATCGGTGGTGCGCAGGTCATAGGGATTTTTGGAAATGATCCGCGAATTGATCAGGGCGTGGCGGATTTCCTCCAGCATGTTGTGGGGATAGGTGTCTGTGCCGATGCCCATGGGGATGCCGTTGCGCAGATAGCGGCCAAAGGTGTTCATGGTCACGCCACGGCGCTGGAACACGGTCGGGCAATGCGCCACGGCAGCGCCGGAGTTTTTCAGGGTGTCGAAATCCCCGGCGCCGGGCCATGCGGTCCAGGGGTGGTCGTTCAGGAAAATGCCGTGGCCGATGATCACACCATCGCCCAGCACGCCCAGATCATCCAGCCATTCAACCGGAGTGCGCCCGTGGCGGGTGGTGATTTCGTTGAATTCGACCATGCTTTGCGCCGCGTGGATTTGCATTTTGATGCCCCGCGATTGCGCCGCGGCATAGCTGTTTTTGATCAGATCGGCCGAACAGGTGTCGATCTGGGCCGGTGCGACCATGCCCGACAAGCGCCCGCAGGGGTGGGCGATGGCCTGGTCCACCACGTTCAACGCCGCGTCCATCACGCCGCGCCCATCATCCTCGGCCCATTCATATTCAACGGAATGTCCGGTTTTCGTGAACCAGCGGGCCGACCGATACATGGGCGCAATCACCACGCGCAGGCCCGATTGTTCTGCCAGATCCAGCCAGTTATCATAGGGCACCGACAGGTCCACCACAGTGGTCACGCCCGACAGCGCAAGTTCGCTATAGGCGACGCGGGTGGCAAATGGCGTGCCCTGTGCGTCAGGGCGAAACAGTGGCATGAATTCATAAAGCGAGGACATCCGCAAACCCGGAGAGCCAAGCTCGTCCAGCATGCCCTTGTTCATCGCCTCGGATGAGGGGTGCGAATGGATATTCACAAGCCCCGGACTGACCAGCCGTTGCGACCCGTCAATCTCTTCTCCGACCGGGCCGTCCCATGTGCCGCCAACCTGAAGAATGCCGGTTTCATCAAAGGCAAGGTCCTGATTTTGCAGCAATGTATGGCCACCTGCATCGCAATCCCATGCAATGATATAGGCGGCGTTCCGGATGATGGTGGGGCTGGTCATGTGTTCTGTCCTGTTGGGGGCGTGGTGGGCCGTCCGGTGCATCCGGGCGGCCCGTTGACCTTATTCGGTAAAGGCAAGTTGCAGACCTTTGTAGAGGCCGGCACCATAGATGTTGTGTGCCTCGAACGGGGCCAGTTTGCTGGAATAGGCGATCTGCATCGGGCGGTGATAAATCGGCAGCCAGACGGCGCTGTCATGCACCTTGTGCAGGACTTTGGCATAGGCTGCCGCGCGGTCGGCATCATTGGTGGCCTGCGATCCGGCGACCAACAGGTCATCGGTTTCGGCATCGTCCCAGTTCATCCGGTTCGGCGTCGGAATATTGGCCGAACGGAAATACAGGTTCAACGCATCGCCAGCGGAAATATAGGGATAGCCCATCACATACATTTCAAATTCATCGGTGGCGGATTTGCCCCAGTAAACGGTCGAATCCATCGGTTCGATCTGCAATTCGATCCCGATTTTCAGCAGGTCTGCCTGCACCGCTTCGGATGTCTGTTGCCATTCGCCGGTAAAGGAAATCGCCAGCGGTTCCATCACCTTACCGTCTTTTTCGCGCTTGCCGTCGTTGTTCAGAATCCAGCCCGCTTCGTCCAGCAAGGCAGCGGCGCGTTCGGGGTCGTATTTCAGCAAACCGTCGTTCAGGGTTTCGTCGTAATCCAAAGCGCCCGATGACACATAGGAATAGGCGGGTTCGACCTCGCCAAAGAACAGATCCTCGGCCATGGCTTCCTGGTTTACGGCCAGATTGATGGCTTGGCGCACCTTGACATCACCGACCAGATCCTTGGTGATCTTGAACCCCATATAGTTGGTCCAGAATGCGTTTTCCGACCGGATCACGTTGATATTGGGCGCATCGCGCAGGGTGTCGTAGCCGATAAAGGGGACATAGGGCGAAATGTCACCCTGACCGGTCAACAGGGCGACCGTGCGGGTTGCGGCTTCGGGCACGATTTGCCAGGTCACCTTTTCGACATTTGCCGGACCGGCGTTGTCATAGTTGGCTGGCCCCCATTTATAGGCATCGTGGCGTGTCAGCACGATTTTGTCGCGCGGGGTCCAGCTTTCCCAACAGAACGGGCCGGTGCCGTTAAATCCGGTGACGCCGAAATCCTTGCCCAGTGTTTCGTAGGTGTCCTTGTCGATGACCGAACCGAAACTTTGCGCCAGTTGATACAGCAGCTCGGAATGCGGGGCGTTCAATTCGTAAACAACGGTGGTGGCATCGGGTGCGGTGATGGATTTCACATTACCCATGCGCCAGCGCACGGGGGATTTGGTTTCGGGGTCCTGCCAGCGGTTCAGCGACCATGCGACATCTTCGGCCGTCATCGGTTTGCCATCGCAGAAACTGACATCATCGCGAATGGTAAAGGTATATGTCAGCGCATCCTCGGAGACGTCCCAACTGCTGGCAAGCAGGGGCTGGATGGTTTTCATATCCTCGGCCAGACCTACAATTGTGTCCGACAGCATAAAGATGACCTCGGCGCCCGACTGGGCTGTGGTGCGGGGCGGATCATAGTGGTTGCTGTCCTGCGCACGAATGATGGTCAGCTCCTGTGCCGACAGGGGCAGGGCCAGCGCCATGGCGGCGGCCATGCCAAATCCTGTGCGCTTGATCGGGGTCGGTGTCATAATGAATGCTCCTTGTTGGGGTGGCGGGGGAAATAGTGGAATTGGGCGGTTACGCCTGAAGCCGGGGATCCAGCACATCGCGCAGCGCGTCACCGGCGACATTGGCGGACAGAACAATGATGAAAATCAGAACAGACGGGATCACGGCGATATGCGGGGCAAACAGCAGAAATTCGCGCCCCTGAGATGCCATCATGCCCAGTTCGGCGGCGGGCGGTTTCGCCCCCAGCCCCAGAAACGAAAGCGTCGCACCAATCAGGATCGTCTGGCCAAAGCGCAGCGAGATGAAAATCATGATGGATGAAATCGCGTTGCGCAGCAGATAGCGGTTGAACAGTTGCAGGTTCGACAGGCCAACGGCGCGCCCCGCTTCGATAAATTCCTGTTTCATCACGCCGATCGCGATGCCCCGCGCCACCCGTGCGCAATCGGGGATGGATGAAATCCCCAGCGCGATGACCACGGGCAGGATGCCCTGACCCATCACCGCCACCAGTGCCAGCGCCAACAGGATCGCGGGAAAGGACAGCAACACATCCATGGTGCGCATGATCCACGGGTCGATTTTTTCGTTGAATGCCGACAGCAGCCCCAGAAGCGAGCCGATAAAGCCCCCCAGGCCCACGGCCAGAAATCCGATCAGCAGGGTCAGTTGTGACCCGTATAGCAGGCGCGAATAGATATCGCGGCCCTGTCCGTCGGTGCCCAGCCAGTGTTCGGCCTTGCCCCGTGCCATCCATGCGGGCGGGGTCATCACGGATCGGGAATTTGACGCCGGATCATGGGTGGCCAGCAGCGGCGCAAATATCGCGCCCAATATCACCAGCGCCAGCGTCAGCAGCGCCAGAAATGCCGCGCGGTCCCGCAGCAGGCGGCGCATCCAATGTGCCCGTGCGGGGGCGGTCATGTCGCTGGATCCGCCGATATTGCTGTCAGGCTGTGGCGACGTGGCGGGTGGTATTTCGGTTGTGGTCGCGGTCATTTTCGCACCCTAGGGTCAAGGAGAGAATACAGAATGTCGACGATCAGGTTCACAGTGATAAAACCCAGCGCAAACAACATGATGGTGCCCTGCGCGACGGTGAAATCAGATGACAGGATCGCACCGACGGCCAGCCGTCCCAGTCCGGGCCAGCTGAATATGGTTTCGGTCACAACCGCGCCGCCCAGCAGATAGCCGACCTGCAGGCCGATCAGCGTCACAACGGGAATAAGCGCATTGCGCAGCCCATGCGCCAGAATCACCCGCGTTTCCGACAGGCCCTTGGCGCGGGCGGTGCGCACATGGTCCAGTTTCAGCACCTCTAGCACCGAAGATCGGGTCATGCGCGCCACCGGCCCGATCAGGATCAGCCCCAGCGACAGGGCAGGCAGGAACAGCGCCATGAAACCATCGGCGGTGTACCAGGGGCCGGGGCGCCCGATAAAAGGAAAGATCTGCCATTTCACCCCCAGAAACTGGATCGCCATCAGCGAGATGAAAAAGATCGGCAGCGACACCCCCGCCACCGACAGCGCCATAATGGCCCGATCAATCAGCGACCCGCGCACAACGGCGGCCAGCGTGCCCATGGCCACGCCCACAGGCACCGACCAGATCATTGATCCGATCATCAGTTCCAGCGTTGGCCACAGGGCCGCGCCCAATTCAACCGTGACCGATTTGTTTGAAATCATCGACCGTCCCAGATCGCCCACGGCCATGCGTTGCAGGTAGCTCCAGAACTGGACCAGCACCGGGCGGTCCAGCCCCATTTCCTCGCGGATGGCGGCCACGACATCGGCGGTGGCGGTCGGGCCGGCCACGATCATCGCAGGGTCGCCCGGCACCACCTGCACCAGCAGAAAGCCGAACAACAGCACCCCCAACAGGACTGGAACCGACAGAACCAGACGATGAAGAACAGCGCCGATCATGTCAGCGCCGCAGCACGTTCAAACACGGTTTCACCGCCGCGAATTGTCAGAACGCATTGACCATCAAGAATTTTTTCAGGATCGACCGCAAAGAAATCGGTATCAAACACAGACACATCGGCCAGTTGTCCGGCGATCAGGCGGCCTTTGCGCTCTTCGTCGTGAACCCCGTATGCTGCCTCGTATGTATATAGGTGCAGCGCCTCGGCCACCGACAGTTGTTCGCCATCGCCCAAAACCGTTCCGCCATCGGATTTACGTGTCACCATGGCATAGATATTGGCAAAGGGGTTGGGGTCTGTGACCGGGCAATCGGTCGATGCCGAGGGGTGTAACCCGTTGTCCAACCACGTTTTATAGGGATAGCATTCATGCGGGCGGTCAGGGCCAAGGCACATGAAATACCCCTCGCCGAAGTAATACAGAAACGATGGCTGACCGGCGGGGATGACACCCATTGCCTTCATCCGCTCTAACTGGTCGGGGCGGTGCCAGCCGCAATGTTCGATCCGGTGGCGCCGGTCGGGGGCGGGGGTGTCGGCATATGCTTTTTCATAGGCGTTCAGGACCATTTCAATGGCCGCATCGCCGATCGCATGCGGGGCCAGTTGATAGCCCATACGATGCGCTTTCAGGACCAGTTCATCGGTCTGTTCCTGCGACAGGCAGGGCACGCCAAAATTGGTTTCATCGTTGTAATAGGGCACCGACATCCATGCGGTGCCCGCACCGGCCGACCCGTCGGTGAAAATCTTGACCGGCCCGATGCGGAACATATCGTCGCCCGCGCCTGTCACCAGACCTTCGCCATAGGCGATATCCAGCAGGTTCCTTTCCAGATCTCCCATCAGTGTTCCGGCCACCCGCACGGGCAAACGGCCATCGCGATGCGCGATCTGATAGGCGCGCAATTCGGGTTCGCCGGTGTCCAGACCGATGCCTGCCTCCATCACCGATGTGATGCCCAGCGACAGCAGTTCGTTTCCGGCGCGTTCAATGGCATCCACGTAATCCGCGGTCGTGGGATCGGGTTGGGCGGCATGTGCCGGTGCGCGGGCGTTTTCAAACAGCAGCCCGTTCAGTTCGCCCTCGCTGCGGCCGATTTTGCCACCCTGAGGGTCCGGCGTGTTATGGCCGATTTCCGCCAGTTGCAGCGCCTTGGAGTTCAGCACCGCAGTATGGCCGCAGGCCCGTGTCAGCATCACGGGGTTGTCTGGCGCCACCGCATCCAGTTCGCGGCGATGCGGGTGGCGCAATTCGGCCAGTTTGTCGTGGTCATAGCCGCGTCCGGTGATCCATGCGCCGGGTTCTGCCCTGGCTGCGGCATCGGCCACCTGATCCAGGATCGCCTGAACCGTGGTCATGCCCGCCGCTGCGCGCAAATCCAGATTCATCTTGCTGATGCCATACATATGCAGATGCAGGTGGGCGTCGTTCAGGCCGGGGGTGGCCAGGCGGCCCTTTAGGTCGATAATTTCGGTGTCTGGCCCGGCCAGCTCTGCGATGTCACCGGCCGGGCCAACAGCCAGCACCCTGTCACCGGCAATCGCCAGCGCCTCGGCAAAGCCTTCGTTCAATCCGCACCAGATTTTACCGTTTGTGAGGATACGTGTCGGGGAGGTCATGGGCGTGCCTTTCAGGGGGTTCATGTGTCAATATCCAGCGTCGCGGTTGACCGCGCCGGGCGGGGTTAGCCCTTGTAAAAGAGCGGCGTAATTATTGGCCAACTGGCGCAGTATTTCGGCCCGTGTGGTGTCGGATGCCTTGTGCGGGGTGACCAGAACCTGTTCATGCGTCCAGAACGGGCTGTCCTGTGGCAGGGGTTCATGGCGGAACACATCCAGCGATGCCGCTGAAAGCTGTCCGGCATCCAGCGCGGCCAGCAGATCGGATTCGATCAGGTGTTCACCACGCCCCAATTGCACAAGAACCGCACCTTTGGGCATGGTCGCAAACAGATCGGCATTCAGGATGTCGCGGGTGTGTTCCGTCAGGGGCAACAGGTTGATCAGAATATCGGATCGTGCGGCAGTTTCCGCGATGGCGCTGGCACCTGACAGGATTTCAACACCCGGTTCGGGGTCGCCGCCCGATCTGCTGGCGCCGATCACATTGTAACCCATAGTGGTCAGAACCCGCGCAGTCTGGCGGCCCATCAACCCGAAACCCAGTATCCCCACCGTCACATCCGATGCCATTTCCGCACGAAACGATCGGTCCCATGTCCGGCTGGCCTGATTGGTGATATATGTCCCCATCCGGCGATGATGATGAACCACATGCCAGACAGCGAAACCGGCCATCATGCGCGCCTGTTCCTCGTCGCGGATGCGGGTCACGACGATATCATCGCGCAACGACGGGCAGGCAATGATCGAATCCACGCCAGCCGCAATCGACGATACCATCCTGATATTGGGGTAGGGGGCAAAGGCATCATCAGCGGGCCGCCATGACAGCGCGCAGGTGACCAGCGCGGGGTCTTCGACCTCGCTCGGGCGTAGCAGGCGCACACGGGGGTCTGATGCCTCGGCCATATTGGCGGCCAGGTCAAATGTTTCGGATAGGGCTACAACGATGATCGGTGATGGCAATGTCGTATCTTTCATTGGTCAAAATCCGGGTGCCGTGCCTTGCAATGGCGCAGATAGGCCTGCCATTCGGTGTCGGGCTTGCCTGCGGATTGGTGATTTTCGGCCCAGCCTTCTTCTTGCTGTGCGGTGTGTTCGGCCAGCCTGTCGGACAGAATGTTCATCTGCCCGCCGGTGCCCATGATCGCCACCTGCGCCCGGCAGGCGCGCTCCAGATCCATCATGGTGCGAAATGCCTCGCCGATGGTGCGGCCACAGGTCAGTAAACCGTGGTTGCGCAGGATCATCGCGCGCTTGTCGCCCAGATCGGCGACGATGCGGGCGCGTTCATCGTGGTTTAACGCGATACCTTCGTAATCATGATACGCCAGCCGGTTGAAAAACGGGGCGGACCACTGGTTCAGCGGCAACAACCCGTCCTTTAACGATGCCACGGCAACACCGGCCACGGTGTGTGTATGCATCACGCAGGCAATATCGGGGCGCGCCGCATGCACTGCGGAATGGATGGTGAAACCCGCCTTGTTGATGCCCAGTTTCTGCGGGTCGAACAGGATGTTCCCATCCAGATCAAGGGTCACCAGATTGCCTGCCGTTACCTCGTCAAAACGCATCCCGTAGGGGTTGATCAAAAAGGCGTGTTCGCCTTCGGATGCGGGCGCTTTGGCGGAAATATGGGTAAAGATGCTGTCATCCATGCCAAATTCTGCAAGCAGCCGGTAGGTGGCTGCCAGTTCTACCCGTTCGGGCGCTTGGCTGGTCTGGATGGGCTTTTGCAGGCTCATGAATGTCTCCGTTGATCTTGGCGGTCCCACGCCCCGAATCGCGGCGGGTTGACCAATAGGTCGCAGGAAACTTTCAATCTGTCGACAATCCGCAAGTCGACTTTAAGAAAAAAAATAATATAGACGCCTGATGCTGAAAAATGTAGCTTTTGATCAGGCCGGGCAAAGAACAGCCATGTAAAAACAGAGAGTGGGCGGCAGTGACAAGCACGAGCACAAGCACAGACAAAGCCGCGGATGCCGGTGATGCGCTCTTCTCTGAATTGCCCTCGGCGGATCTGGCCAGCCGCATCGCGGATCAGGTTTTGCGGGCGATCAGCGACAACCGGCTGACCCCCGGCCAAAAAGTAGCAGAGGCACGGCTGGCGCGTGAAATGGGAACCTCTCGTGCGCCGGTGCGCGAGGCGCTGCGCCTGCTGGAAAGTCAGGGATTGATCGTTTCGCACCCCAGACGGGGGTTTTTTGTGCATTCTTATGATGCCGATGAACTGGACGACATCTATGACCTGCGGGAATGCCTTGAACTTCACGCAGCCGAATCCGCCGTGGAGCGCGTCACCACGGCAGATATCGACAGGCTTGCCGCGCAGGTCAATCTGCTGAAACAACTGGCGCAAGATGGCCAGATGCAAGAGCAGATCGCGCAGGATTACGAATTTCACAGGATGCTGTGCGCTTTGGGGGGCAATATGCGTGTGCTGCGCCTGTTCGATCAGATATCGACCCAGTTGCGCGCCGGGATTGCCCTGCTCGGGCGGGTCTATGACGACCCCCGCGAACTTGCGCGCTCGCATGATGTGCTGATCGACGCCCTGCGCAACAAGGACGCGGCAGGGCTGCGGCGGGAACTAAAAGAGCATCTGGAAGAGGCGCGGTTTCAGGTGGTTGCATTGTTTCGTAAGGACAACGAATAGTTTTCAGCACTTAGTTTTGCCACTCAGGAAGCGCGGTTTGATCGTTCCCTGACGGCACCCGCCATGCGCCTGACTTGCACATAACCTGCACAACACTTGCGACGACATGGCAGCGGGGGTAGGTCTCATGCCATGACAAACGGAGGCACCCATGTTCACAGGCATCATCACCGACATTGGCCGGATCACCGCATTGGAACAACGTGGCGACCTGCGCGCAAGGATCGCTTGTGGCTATGACATGGGCGGCGTCGATCTGGGCGCATCCATCGCCTGTGACGGGGTGTGCCTGACAGTGGTGGCCAAGGGCAACGACCCGCAGGGCTGGTTCGATGTGGATATTTCCGCCGAAAGCGTTTCAAAAACCAACCTCTCGGTCTGGGCCGTGGGGCGACGGGTCAATCTGGAACGCGCGCTCAAGGTGGGCGATGAACTGGGCGGGCATATCGTGTCGGGCCATGTCGATGGCGTGGCCACAGTGGTCGCTATGCAGGACGAGGGCGACAGCACCCGCGTCACCCTGCGCGCACCCGATACATTGGCACGCTTCATCGCGCCAAAGGGATCGGTCGCGCTGAACGGCACATCACTGACGGTGAACGGGGTGGATGGCTGCGATTTCGGGATCAACTTTATCCCCCATACCAAGGAAATGACCACTTGGGGCGATGTGGCCGTGGGGGACCGGATCAATCTGGAAATCGACACGCTGGCGCGCTATGTGGCGCGGCTGGCCGAATTTTCCTGACCTGCTGCTTTTTCTTGGCATAACTACTCCCGCCGGAGGCTCCGCCCCGAACAGCCAGGATAACACATTCACGAATTGTATTTCGTTTGCAAAAGACGCTATGATCCAACCGACCCAAGGGAGGATCACCGATGACATTACTGCGCCCCAGCCGCCGCGAGATTTTGAAACTGGCCGCCATGGCACCCGCCTTTGCGCTGCCTGTCATGGCGCGGGCGCAATTGGGCGCCCCCATGGGGCAAAACCCCGCGCATTTCCGGTTCACACTGGGTGATGCGAAACTGACCATCCTGTCGGACGGGTATTTTTCGGTTCCGACCACAGGGCTGGGGGTGAATGCCGATCGCGCCGAAGTCGCGGATTTCTTGCAGGCCCATTACCTGTCGCCGGATGCGGGGTATTCGCACACCAACCATTTGCTGGTGGAACTGGGCGCGGCCAGGGTGCTGGTCGATGTCGGTTCGGGCAACCGATGGTTTGACACCACAGGGCGGTTGCTGGCCAATATGGATGCGGCGGGGGTGGATCCGTCCGGTATTACGCATGTGGTCATCACCCATGCCCACCCCGATCACATCTGGGGCATCCGCGATGATTTCGACGAACCGCTGTTTCCCGATGCGCAATATGTGATGGGCGCGGCGGAACACGCCTATTGGATGCAGGACGATCTGGTGAACGCTGTCGAAGCCGCCGATCAGCAATTCGTGCTGGGCGCGGTGAATTCGATTTCGGTCGAAGGGGTGGAATGGGTGCTGGCCCATGACGGGTTCGAGGTCGCCCCCGGCATCCGCCTGATCGACACCCCCGGCCATACGCCCGGCCATATGAGCCTGATCATGGAATCTCAGGGCAAGCAGTTGATCGCGCTGGGCGATGCTATGTCGCATATCCACACCAATTTCGAACATCCCGAATGGTATAATGACCGCGACCATGATGGCGACCTGACCGTGACCACCCGCAAACGCCTGTTGGATATGGCCGTGGCCGACCGGATTTCGGTGCTGGGTTACCACTTTCCTTTCCCCGGTGTGGGCCATGTCGTGCGCGATGGCGGGGGCTATCGCTTTTTGCCAGCGCTTTGGCAGTTTCCCAAGGGCTAGGCAGGTGTTCGCGTAATAGTTGATTAAAACTTGATACGGATCAAAGTCTGTTTCCCCTAGGTCACCTATCATACAGGCGGGCCAATTGATGGCCCGCTTATCGGAGGGTGGAAAGATGACCAAACAAACGCAAGCACAGGTAAAAGCAGCCTTGGACGCGGCCAAATCCGAAATCTCGCGGCTGGAAAAGGCCGTGGATCAGGCAGTGACCACCAAGGATGCAACAGATTGCACCTGTAACAACCCGGGTTGTAGCGGTTCTGAACCCGTTAGCTATGCCGCAGCGGTGGCAGGGGCGTTCGCGGGCGGCGTTTCAGGCTGAACCCCCCGCGCACTGCGCCCGATGTCGGAGGAGAGATCGGGCGCAGTTTTTCGTTAAAGTTTTAGTCAATTCATTCGGGAGTGACCTGCCATGACTCGCCAGATGACCCATCGCACAGAATTTGACCCCGCAGTGCCGGTGCGCCCCTGTTTCACAGGCAAATTGTTCACAGCCGCCGGGCACGAATATTTCTGGAACAGCGCCGCAGGCGAGGCGAGCCAGATTTCGCCCGCCACCCGTGACGCCATATCGGTCTGTGGCAATGCCCATGGCGGTGTCGATCTGGCCCGCGCAAACAGTGATGCGCCCGATCTGCGCCCCCATATCGCCAACCCCTATTCGGATGCCATGATCGCCCCGGCGTTGCACAGCCAGTTGCGGATGCTGGTGTTGGAAATGACGCAAAACTGCAATCTGGCGTGCAGTTACTGCATTGATGGCGATGCCTACGGGCAGAAAAACTGTTTGGGCCATCGCAATCTGGGGGCGTCAGATGCCTTTGCCGCGGTGGATATGCTGGCCAGGGACGCGCAGGGCCATGACAAACCGCTGATCCTGTCGTTCTACGGCGGTGAACCCCTGTTGCGGTTTGGCCTGTTGCGCCAGATCGTGACCTATGCGCGTGCGGTTGCAGGGGCGCGAGGCGTCGTGTTTTCGATCACCACCAATGGCACCCTGTTGTCGGATCATGTGGTGGATTATCTGGTATCCGAGGGTTTCAACCTGATCGTATCGCTGGACGGCCCGCGCGCCGTTCATGACCGGTTTCGCCTGACCAAAAAGGGCGCGCCGACCCATGATCGTATCATCGCCGCGCTGGACCGGATCAAACAGCGCCACCCCGAATTTGCCGCCAATAATATGCGCCTGTCGATTGTGGTGATGCCAAATGCCGATCTGGCGGGATTACAGGCGTTTTTCGATGAAATGGCCATGCCCGTGCTGGCGAATTTCGTCGAAAGCTATGGGTTGGACGGGATCGAGGCACGCGGCAAGGGCCAGCCGGGTCTGGCCGATCTGGCGGCGGGGCTGCGCAGCCGTATCCGCGCCTATCGCGACACCACTGGCGACAGCTATCTGGACAGTAAGGCTAGCGCCTGTGATTTTGCCGCCAACCTGTTGCGCAGCACCCTGGAAAAAATGTCGCGCAAGGGCGGCAGTTGTGGCAATCAGTCACTGGGGCAATGCCTGTTGGGCACGTCGCGTTTGTATGTGGCGTCGGACGGGGCAATGTATCCTTGTGAAAAACTGGCAGGGCATAGCGTGGCGCGGATCGGCGATGCCGACACAGGGTTGGACACCGGCAAAATCGCCCGCACCATTGATGCGTTTTACGACATGGCGGCGCAAAAATGCGATGGCTGCTGGATGGCGACGCGCTGTTCCATGTGTCTGGCGCTGGTGGCCAGCGGCGATACAATCAGCGAGGAAAAATTCGACCATTACTGCGCCGGAATGAAGGCGGCAGGCGCGTTTTCACTGAGGTTCAACGCAGAACTGGGCGCGGTCGAATAGGGGCGTGTAAACCGCGACGTGCGGTCCCTCTGGCATATGGGCGGGGGTTGGGGTATTCCACCGGCAACTGCTGACAGGGGGGCATATGTCCGATACCGTTCCATTCGAAACACCCGGTCCCGTCGAAGACAACTGGCGTGATGCGATTTCTTCGATCGAGGATATCATCGAGGATGCCCGCAACGGGCGCATGTTCATTCTGGTCGATCACGAGGATCGCGAGAACGAGGGCGATCTGGTGATCCCCGCGCAGATGGCCACACCCGAGGCGGTGAATTTCATGGCCACCCACGGGCGCGGGCTGATCTGTTTGACCCTGACGGGGGACCGCGTTGATGCGCTGGGCCTGCCGCTGATGGCCTCGCAAAACTCCTCTCGCCATGAAACCAATTTCACCGTCTCGATCGAGGCCCGCGAGGGCGTCAGCACCGGCATTTCCGCCCATGACCGCGCCCGCACCATTGCGGTGGCGATTGACGCGGGCAAAGGGGCGCAGGATCTGGCCACACCCGGCCATGTTTTCCCACTGCGCGCCCGCGAAGGCGGCGTATTGGTGCGCGCTGGCCATACCGAGGCTGCGGTCGATGTGTCCCGTCTGGCGGGGTTGAACGCATCCGGCGTGATCTGCGAAATCATGAAAGAGGACGGGTCGATGGCCCGGCTGCCCGATCTGGTGGCCTTTGCACAATTGCACGGGCTGAAAATCGGCACGATTTCCGATCTGATCGCCTATCGCCGCCGCCATGACAATCTGGTCAAGGTGCAGGGCGAAGAGGTGATACAATCCGAATTCGGTGGCGAATGGACCATGCGCGTTTACTCGGATGAAACCCAAGGCGCCGAACATATCGCCCTGATCAAGGGTGACATTTCCGGCGATTCGCCCGTGTTGGTGCGGATGCATGCGCTGGACCCGCTCAAGGATATGGTCGGCGCGGGCGAAGCGGGCCGCGCGTTTGAATTTTCCGGTTCGATGAAACAGATCGCAGCCGAGGGGCGCGGCGTGGTGGTATTGCTGCGCGACACCCATATGAAACTGGCCACCGGCGGAGAGGTCAGCCCGCAAACCCTGCGCCAATACGGGCTGGGGGCGCAGATCCTGTCCTCGCTCGGGCTGCACAGGTTGGAACTGCTGACCAATTCGCCCACGCCCAAGGTGGTGGGGCTGGATGCCTATGGGTTGGAAATCACCGGCACGCGCCGCATCGAAGGGGGGCATTAAGCCATGGCCACGGCTGAACAGCATTACATCCTGCCACGCGGCGATTTCGACAAACCCGTGAAAATCCTGATCGTGGTCGCGCCCTATTACAAAGATATCGCCGACAATATGATCGCCGGTGCCAAGGCCGAAATCGAGGCATGGGGCGCCACATGGGACCTGATCGAAGTGCCCGGCGCATTAGAAGTGCCGACCGCCATCGGCATCGCCGAACGGATGAGCAATTTTGACGGCTATGTCGGGCTGGGCTGTGTCATTCGCGGCGAAACCACCCATTACGATACGGTTTGCAATGATTCCAGCCGCGGCATCACCCTGTTGGGGTTGCAGGGGCTGTGCATTGGCAATGGCATCCTGACCGTGGAAAACCGTGCGCAGGCCGAAGTGCGCGCCGACCCCAAGGATCAAAACAAGGGCGGCGGCGCGGCGGCTGCGGCCTTGCATCTGGTCGCATTGGGCCGTAAGTGGGGCGCGGCCCGCAAGGGGGTGGGGTTCAAACCCGCCACCGACGAATATCAGATCGCGGGCGCAGCCAAGGGTAACCCCACCGCATGACCGAAGACACCGACAACCGCGAAGGCGCGGCACCTAAACCGCTTTCGGGCAATATGAAACGCAAGATGCGTTCGGCTTCGCGGTTGTATGCCGTGCAGGCGCTGTTCCAGATGGAACATTCCGCGCAATCGGTGCCAAAGGTGCGGGCCGAGTTTCTGAAGCATCGTTTCGGGGCCATCTATGATGGCGACGAGATGCAAGAGGGCGAACCGGAGCTGTTCTCTGCTGTGCTGGAAAATGCGGTGAACTGGCAGGCCAAGATTGACCAGATGACCGACCGGGCGCTGGTTGCGAAATGGCGGATCGACCGGATCGACCCGACCCTGCGCGGATTGTTCCGCGCGGCGGGGGCCGAACTGGTGATGCGCGACACCCCGCCCAAGGTGGTGATCGTGGAATATGTAAACATCGCGCAGGCGTTTTTCCCCGAAGGCAAAGAACCCAAATTCGTGAACGCGGTGCTGGATCACATGGCCCGCGAGGCACAGCCCGAAGCGTTCTGATTTTCCCTTACGGATGAAACAGATAGGCCGCGCAGGTGATGCGCGGCCTTTGGTTTTTAACCTGGCTGTGCAGGGTCAGTGCAAGGTCAGTGCAGGGTCAGTCGTTGAAGCCGACAAACCGCGCCACCTCGTCCACGGGGCGGCGGGTTGACACCACGTCGTTGGCCGCGAAACTGTCATCGGGATACCCCAGTGCGACGCAGGTCATGATGACCTGATCATCGGGGATTGCGGCTTCGGCACGGACCACGGGGGATTGCATGATGCCCTGTCCGTTGATCACCGCGCCCAGCCCCTTGTCCCATGCGGCCAGAACCAGCCCGTAGGTGACTGCGCCCAAATCAAAATGGGCGATGGTGCCATCGTCCAGCGCCTTGTCGAAACAAACGACGACCGATACAGGCGCGTCGAACTGGCGAAAGCCGCGCATCACCCAATCCTGCCGCATTGCCTTGTCATCGCGCGCGATGCCCATGGCCGCGAACAGTTGTTTGGCGATGCCGACCTGACGGTCACGATGCACGCCGACATATGCGCCGTGATCCTTTATTTCGCGCTGCGGCGGGGTGCCTGACAGCATCAGTTTGGAATTGCCCTGACGCACGTTTTCCAACGGTTGACCCGTCAGCACATGCAAATGCCAGGGCTGGGTGTTCATGGATGACGGGGCACGGTTGGCCAGCGCGATCACTTCCTCTAGCACGGCGCGGGGGACCGGATCGGGTTTGAACCCGCGAATGCTGCGCCTGTCCTGCATGGCCTGTGTGACTTCCATCCCCGTTTCCTCCGCTTGGGTGTTTTGCATGGCGGATTTTGCATTCGCCATGCGGTGAGGGGCAGGGTCGGGGAAGGGGGCGGACGGGTCAAGCCCGATCCGCAGGCCGTGACGCTGCGTGAGGGTGCGCGCGGCGCAATGCGCCCGTGCGCTGCTCTCACGCCTCCCTCTGTCAGGTCAGATTTCGGTGACCGGACCGGCGGCCATCACGCTGCCGCTGGGGATGCCACCGGGAGCGCCGCCGGGCGGTTCGTCGGTGATGGCCAGCACCAGCCCGCTGATGGATGCGCGGAATTCCGGTGGCAGGGTGATCACGCTGCCCGCCGCATCGGGTAAAACGCCCAGCGACACCGGCGCGTTGTCACCATCAATCGCCCAAAGTTCCAGCACGCGATTTGCAGGGGCGCTGCCATCGGTGCGGGTCAGGCGCAATTCTGCATTGCTGCTGTCATAAACGGCCAGCAGGCGCAGTTCCTGATTTTCGCCTGACAGTTCAGATACATAAAGCGGGCCGGACTGCGGATCCACGCCCTGCATCCCCTGCCAAAGCATAAAACCCGCAACGGCAAGCGAGGCAAAGGACACCCCCTGCCACAGGCCCAGCCGCTGCCAGAACGCCACGCGGGGCGCATCGCCAAACAGCCGCGATTGCAGGGTGGCTTTCACCGCAGCGCGGGGGGCGACGGGGGTGAATTCGGCGTTCATCCCCTCTAAACGGGTGGTCCATTGCGCCACTTCGGCCGTCAGAGCAGGATCATTCGCCAGACGCGCGGCAAAGGCGCGTTCCTGATCATGGGGCAACAGGCGCAGCACATATTCGGCCGCCAGCGTGCTGTCATCGGGGGGCAGATCGCCCTGTTCGGGGGTGTCGCTCATTGGGCCATACACTCCCTCAGGCTTTGCAGGCTGCGGCGCAGCCATGTGCGCATGGTGTTCAGCGGCACGTTGAATTGCGCCGCCAGATCAGCATAGCTTAGCCCGTCCAGATAGGCACCGCGCACCGCGTTCGAGCGGTCAGGTTCCAGTTCATTGAGGCAGGCGGCGATGCGCCCTGCTTCGGATTTTGCAATCGCGGTCTGTTCGGGGTTCAAATCCGAGGCGGGCAGGTTTTCATCGACCGCACCGCCGGTTTCACCCGCCGCGCGGATGCGGCGCAAACGGTCGATGGCGCTGTTGCGCGCGATTGTGATCAGCCATGTCATCGGGCTTATCCCATTGCTTGCGTAGCGGTCGGCGTGACGCCAAACCTTCATATAGGCCTCTTGCAGAACGTCCTCTGCCACGGCCTTGTCCTTTAAGACACGCAGGCAGGTGCCGAAAAGTTTCGCGCTGGTCGCATCATACAGGTCGGAAAATGCACGCCGGTCGCCCAGTGCGATGCGGGCGATCATATCCTCGATATCGGCAAGGGTGGTTGCCATGGCGTTGTTTTTCCTTGCCGTTCGGTTGATAGCAAGCCTAGCGCAGGCGGGCGGCGAAACAAGAGCGCGGGCAGTAAATAGCCTTTTGCGGGCGGATTGACGCGGAATGCGGGATTTCCACGGGCTACCCCTTGTCATCCGGCGATAAAGGGATAGATTTATCTGGCAGGCTGTCCGGGAGGAAGCATAATGCCCAAACTGATCCGTATGTATATCATCAACGTCGCCATTGGTTTTGCCATTGCTGCGGTGTTTGTCGGTATGTTGCTGTGGTTTAATATCGCAAACCTGTGGCATCTGGTAACGCATAGCGAGTCCGGCCTGTTGGCGGTGTTCATCCTTTGGCTGGCAAACGGTATTGTGTTTGCGGGCGTTCAATTTGCCATCGCGGTGATGCGGATGAAGGACGATGATGACGACGGCCCGCGTGGTGGCCGCAAGATGCCGATCCGCATTGACACCAGCAAACCGATCCGCGTGCGTGCCGCTGCACCCGCGCAAAAGGGTCTGCACAAGCGCCGTTGATCACGGTCACCGATCCAGAAATTCATGCGAGAACTGGACGCCTCCCTCGGGCGTCCTTTTCTTTTCTGCGCTGTCGTTTGCGCGTGATACCAAGGCGTTAGCGCAAGTGGGAAAAGGTGGCGGGCCCGCAGCAACCGTGTGGTTCTCTCATTCCCGAGGACCTGTATGTACAGGTGGGCGCCAGGTAATCAGGCCAGGGCCAGAACAGAGCCAGCTCCCTCGGAATTGCTTAAGGCCACCGGAATGCAACCGTATCACGGGAAGAGCAGCACCCGCCACCACCAGACTTAGTGCGCGCAGGGGTGTTCGACAAGTGGTCGCCGCAACTGAATTTTTCAGTTGGGGTTGATTTCGTTCATGTTTTGTTCAAATCATACGAATATGAACGGGATGGAACATAGGCCGGCCATGCAGCCGGGGCGGTTGTTGCAACGCGGGGTGGCGCGGCATTTGGCCAGCCACGGGTTCGCCTGTGTCGAAGAATTCGTTCCTACCCGTGGTTTGCGGGTGGATGTGATGGCGCTTGGCCCAAAGGGAGAGTTCTGGCTGGTAGAGTGCAAATCCTGCCGTGCCGATTTTCAGACAGATTCGAAATGGCAGAAATATCTGGAATGGTGTGATCATTATTTCTGGGCGGTGGATGCGGATTTCCCGATTGACCTGCTGCCCGATGACACGGGGCTGATGCTGGCCGACCCCTATGATGCGCAGATCATGCGGATGGGGCCGCAAATGCGGCTGGCGGGCGCGCGGCGCAAGGCGTTGACCCAAAAATTCGCGGTGCATGCGGCGCTGCGGTTGCACGCCCTGCGCGACCCGGATGCACGGTTGGGGCAGGGCGGGTTGCAGTAGAGCGACAGGATTGAACGGCGGTCACGAAGGGGCGGGCGTGAAACGAAAGGGCGGTGCGAAAGGGCGAAAAGCCGCGTGATTATTTGACGGCGCGGGCAGCGGCGGCTGCGGCGCGAATTTCCTCGGCGATTTCTTCGGCCTCTTCCGGGTCGAAATCCATCGGAATTTCAACACCTGCCGCTTCGATAAAGATGCGGACCATGCCGTGATCGGTCGGGCCGATTTGCATGTTTGCCTCGATGTCGCGTTCTGTGTCGATGCCCATGTTGGCCTCCGGTTCCATATCAGGGCGGAGTGCTATCGGGTTCGCTGCGGAATGGCAAGCGGGCAGGGGGTGGCGCGAACCGTGCCCATCGGCGGCAAAGTTTGAACAAAGTCGGGATTTGGGTGTTTTACAGGCTTGCAATCACGCGCGGGGGGGGGTAAATCCGCCGCCAGTGCCGCCTTAGCTCAGTTGGTTAGAGCGCTGGATTGTGGATCCAGAGGTCCCCCGTTCAAGCCGGGGAGGCGGTACCATCTACCCCCCCAGACCGATACGATGAACAGCTTTTGAATTTGCATGTTGCGCGTTCTGACTGCTGCGTGATTGCCCAAATGCCGCCCGCCGGCGAATTGATTTGCATGACAGCTATTAGTTCGGTGTGGGTCTGTTATGTTGTGTCAAACGCCCGTGGCCCCTGATGGAGATTTCCATGAAATTCCGCTTTCCTATTGTTATCATTGACGAAGATTTCCGATCTGAGAATTCGTCGGGGTCGGGCATTCGCGCCATGGCCAAGGCGATCGAGGATGAGGGATTCGAGGTTCTGGGCGTCACCAGCTATGGCGACCTGTCGCAATTCGCCCAACAGCAAAGCCGCGCCAGCGCCTTTGTTCTGTCGATCGACGACGAGGAATTCACCCCCGGTCCCGATCTGGACCCTGCGGTGCTGAACCTGCGCAATTTCATCGAAGAAGTGCGCTGGAAAAACGAAGAGGTGCCGATTTACGTTTACGGTGAAACCAAAACCAGCCGCCACCTGCCCAATGACATCCTGCGCGAATTGCACGGGTTCATCCATATGTTCGAGGACACGCCCGAATTCGTCGCCCGCCACATCATCCGCGAAGCGAAATCATACCTCGAATCGATCCAGCCGCCGTTTTTCAAGGCGCTGCTGGATTACGCCGAGGACGGATCCTATTCGTGGCACTGCCCCGGCCATTCCGGCGGCGTGGCGTTTTTGAAATCCCCCATCGGGCAGATGTATCACCAGTTTTACGGTGAAAACATGCTGCGTGCCGATGTTTGCAACGCGGTCGAGGAACTGGGCCAGCTGTTGGATCACAACGGCGCAATCGGCGCATCCGAGCGCAACGCGGCGCGAATTTTCAACGCCGATCATTGTTTTTTCGTGACCAATGGCACCAGCACCAGCAATAAAATGGTGTGGCATCATACGGTTGCGCCCGGTGATGTGGTTGTGGTGGATCGCAACTGTCACAAATCCATCCTGCATTCTATCATCATGACGGGCGCTGTGCCGGTGTTTTTGAAACCGACGCGCAACCATTGGGGCATTATCGGCCCGATCCAGCAATCAGAGTTCGAAATCGAGTCGATCCGCGCGAAAATCCGCGCCAACCCGCTGTTGCAGCATGTTGATGCGGATACGGTGAAACCGCGCATCATGACACTGACGCAATCCACCTATGACGGGGTGTTGTATAACACCGAAACCATCAAGGGGCTGCTGGACGGCTATGTTGAAAACCTGCATTTCGACGAGGCATGGCTGCCCCATGCCGCATTCCACCCGTTTTACAGCACCTATCATGCGATGGGGCGCAGCCGTGATCGCACCCGTTCGTCCGTGACCTATGCCACGCAATCCATTCACAAATTGCTGGCGGGGATTTCGCAGGCCAGCCATGTTTTGGTGCAGGACAGTCAGGAAACCAAACTGGACAGGCATCTGTTTAACGAATCCTATCTGATGCATACCTCGACCAGCCCGCAATATTCGATCATCGCCAGTTGCGATGTGGCAGCCGCAATGATGGAACCGCCGGGCGGCACTGCCTTGGTCGAGGAAAGCATCACCGAAGCCCTGGATTTCCGTCGCGCCATGCGCAAGGTCGACGAGGAATTCGGCGAAAATGACTGGTGGTTTCAGGTCTGGGGCCCCGAAGATTTTGACCACACCGAAGACGGCATGGGCGAAACCCGCGATTGGGTGTTGCGGCGCACCGATGCGGACGGCGTGCAGCAATCCGACGGCGCGGAATCATGGCACGGGTTTGGCGATATGGCCCCCGGTTTCAACATGCTGGACCCGATCAAGGCCACGCTGATCACACCGGGCCTGAACCTTGACGGGCGGTTCGAAGAGACAGGCATTCCGGCCTCGATCGTGACGAAATACCTGGCCGAACACGGGGTTGTTGTTGAAAAAACAGGGCTTTACAGCTTTTTCATCCTGTTCACTATCGGCATCACCAAGGGGCGTTGGAACACGCTGTTAACGGCGCTGCAACAGTTCAAGGATGACCATGCCAAGAACCAGCCGATGTGGCGCACCATGCCGGAATTCTGCGCCAAACACCCCAGATACGAGGGCATGGGCCTGCGGGATCTGTGTCAGCATGTGCATCAGATGTATGCGAAATATGACGTGGCGATCCTGTCGACCGACATCTATCTGAGCGACCACACACCGGCGATGAAACCGGCGGATGCCTTTGCCCATATCGCGCAGCGCACCACGCAGCGGGTGCCGATTGACCAGCTAGAGGGGCGCATTACCACCAGTCTGGTCACCCCCTATCCGCCGGGGATTCCGCTGTTGATACCGGGCGAGGTGTTCAACAAGAAAATCGTTGAATTCCTGCAGTTTAACCGCGAATTTTCACGCGAATGTCCGGGGTTTGAAACCGATATTCACGGGCTGGTGCAGGAACGGGATTCCGATGGGCGGATGCAGTATTTCGCGGATTGCGTTGCCGAATGATCCGGCCCGCCCTGCCTGCTTGAATCACAGGGCAGGCGGGGCGTCATTTTTTCTTTGACTTGCCCTTGGCGGCTTTTTTCGGTTTGGCCTTGGCCTTATCTTTTGGCTTTTTGCCCTTTGATTTACCCTTGCCTGCCTTTTTTGCAGCGGCTTTTTCTGACTTTTGGTCCTTTTTATCTGCGGATTTCTTATCCTTGGCAGATTTGGAGGATTTCACCTTTTTGCCCGATGGCTTTTTGGTTTTCTTGTCCGCCTTGGACTTTGTTTTCGACCTGTCCTTTGTTTTCGACTTGGCTTTGGGCTGGGCTTTGGGCGCGGCCTTGGCTGCGGTCGTTTGCACCGGGGCAGATGCGGCTGGGGCGGGGGTTGTGGCCCCTTCGGCGGCGGCGACGACGGCCTTGGCCGCGGCCAGCAATTGCGCAACACGGCGTTCGCCGATTCCGGGCACACTCAGCAGCTCTGCTGCCGGGGCCTGCGCCATTTCCGTGGCCGATGTGATGCCTTTTTCGGCCAGCCGCGCAGCAAGGCTGGGCCCGACGCCCGTGACGTTCTGGATGGGGGGCATTGTGCGATCCTTTGCTTGGAAAAAATGAAAGGGGGGCGGCCCAGCCGGACAGCCCCCCAATACAGACCGATCAGATCAGGCTGCTTTTTTCAGCGCTTTTTTGGCTGCTTTCAGCTTGCTCTGCTGACGGGCAACTTTGGATTCGCGCAGTTTGACTTCTTTTTTCAGGTCTTTGATTTTGGCTTTCTTCGCCATGGTGTTTCTCCTTTTAGATCAATTTACGACCGCTCAAGTCTTGTCCTCGTGCTCGGCCAGAAAGTCGCGGATAAAGCGGCGGATTTCACGTGCTGCGCTGGTGTCCAGCGTGTCGCACAGTGAAACAAACCTGTCCCTGTCAGCGCCTGCGATTCTGATGATCAGCTGGCTGTCTTTCAGGTCCTTCTTCTTCGACTTTTTCTTCTCCGACATGGGATCAGTCCTTGATTGGTATAGGCGTTGTAACTGCATTGTGTATCAAATGTATATACTAAAAGTTAGAAAATTTCACCAACAGCCAGGTTTCGCCCAATGGCGGCGCGTGACAAGCGGTATCGCGATGGGTAGAACGCGGCTCATTCTACATTGGCCCATATCGCGGCCCGAGGGTTGAAAATGAACACAACGCGCCTGTCCGTTCGCATCCATGCCGACCCGCCCGGCCGGCTGGACAAGGCACTGGCGCGTGATGTGCCCGATGATGCGGCCCTGTCGCGCACCCGTTTGGGGCGGTTGATTGCGGACGGGCAGGTCAGGTTGAATGGCGTGCCGGTCACCGACCCAAAGTCACGCGTGGCCGAAGGCGATGTGTTGGAAATCACCGTGCCCGAAGCCCAGGACAGCCACATAGGGCCAGAAGATATCGCGCTTGACGTGGTGTTCGAGGATGACGACCTGATCGTGATCAACAAACCCGTCGGCATGGTGGTGCATCCCGCGCCAGGCAGCCCGGGGGGGACGCTGGTCAATGCGTTGTTGCATCACTGCGGCGATACATTGTCGGGTGTCGGCGGGTCGAAACGCCCCGGCATCGTGCATAGAATTGACAAGGAAACCAGCGGGTTGCTGGTGGTGGCCAAAACCGACCGCGCCCATCACGGGCTGGCGGAACAATTCGAAAAACACACGGTCGAACGCTATTACAAAGCGGTCGTTTACGGCGCGCCCGATGCAAATGACCCGCGTGTGCGTGGCATCAAGGGCGTGAATTTCGAACCCGGAAATATTATGAAAATCACCACCCAACTGGCGCGGCACAAAACCGACCGCCAGCGGCAGGCGGTGCTGTTTCAGGGCGGACGCCACGCGGTGACCCGTGTGCGCATTGTTGAAACATTCGGCACCCCGCCCGCCGCGTCTTTGGTGGAATGCTGGCTGGAAACCGGCCGCACGCATCAGATCCGTGTGCATATGGCCCACGCCGGGCATTCACTGGTCGGCGATCCGACCTATGGCGGGCGGCGCAAACTGGCGGCCAAGGTGATTTCGCCGCAGGGGCAGGCGGCTGCGGCCACGTTTCCACGGCAGGCGCTGCACGCGCAGGTGTTGGGGTTTGTGCATCCTGTCAGCGGCAAAGATATCCGGTTCGAAGCCCCCGTGCCCGACGATATGCAGGCGCTGATTGATGCGCTGCGCCTGCCGCCCGCGCCCTGAAACACGCAACACGACCGCGTGAATTGGGCATTTTCCCCTGACCTTTTGCGACGGAACGGCGTTTAACCTGCGTTAAGTATTCAGATCCGAAAGGGTTGAATATACGCTATACGCTGCCCATATGGATGTTAAGCCCGTAAACATTGGGCCCCTACGAGGAGGGACAAGACATTGAGTAATTACGCTAATCTTCCGGCACCAACGCCCGAAGGCGGGTTGAACCGCTATATGCAGGAAATCCGTAAATTCCCGCTGTTGGAACCGGAACAGGAATATATGCTGGCCAAACGCTGGGTCGAAGAACAAGACACCGAAGCGGCGCACCAGATGGTGACATCGCACCTGCGTCTGGCGGCGAAAATCGCCATGGGCTATCGCGGCTATGGCCTGCCCCAGGCCGAGGTGATCTCCGAGGCGAACGTGGGCCTGATGCAGGCGGTCAAACGGTTTGATCCCGAAAAGGGCTTCCGGCTGGCGACCTATGCCATGTGGTGGATCCGCGCCTCGATTCAGGAGTATGTGCTGCGCTCATGGAGCCTTGTGAAACTTGGCACCACCTCGGCGCAGAAAAAACTGTTCTTTAACCTTCGCAAGGCCAAGGCCCGCATCGGCGCATTGGAAGAGGGCGACCTGCGCCCCGAACACCTGACCCGCATCGCCACCGATCTGGGCGTGACCGAGGACGAGGTTATTTCGATGAACCGCCGCATGTCCGGTGGCGATGCCTCGTTGAATGCGATGGTCGGGTCCGAAGACAGCACGATGCAATGGCAGGACTGGCTAGAGGACGAAGACGCAGATCAAGCGGGCGATTACGAAGCCCGCGACGAGTTGCAAACCCGCCGCGAAATGCTGGCGGCAGCGATGGATGTGTTGAATGACCGCGAAAAGGATATTCTGACCAAACGCCGCCTGTCGGACGAGGTGATCACACTAGAGGACCTGAGCGGCGAATATGATGTCAGCCGCGAACGCATTCGTCAGATCGAGGTGCGCGCCTTTGAAAAACTGCAAAAGCGGATGCGCGATCTGGCTGCCGAAAAGGGTCTGATGGCCGGGGTTTGATCCCGCGCCCCTTTCCCTCGGGGGCGTGACGGCATAGCCTCTCTTGCGCGGGCGCGTGCAAGAGAGGTTTTATTTTGTCTGACAAGCAGCGGGGAATTTGCATCCATGTGCCGGGGGACTGGCTGCATGATGCAGGGGCGGTGTTGCCATTTTACCGGCGTCTGTGCGACGGATTTGACAGGATGGACGCCTCGTGGGAATTTGTCGAAATCAATCGTGAACTGGCGCGGCGTCAGGTCGAATCCGATAATTTATTTCACATTATCAATCATGGGCGTATCTCGCATCCGCGTGTGCTGAACGCGGGTATCGCCTATGTCTATCCCTACTGGCACCTTGATCCGGCGGGCATCCGGGCCTTTTCCTCCATTGCCGATGCGCCGTTTCAGCCCCGTTTGATTGATGGCCCGACCGCGCGACGCTTCATGCGAAAACTCAGGGCGCGCTTGGTGGGTAAACGCAGCTCGCGCTATGAACAACCCCAAGAAACCGAACCCCTGCCACAGGCCGCCGCCGCGATTTTTCTGCAATCGGAATCTCACCGCAATGTGGGTGAAACCCTGTATCTGGACCGCTGGACAATGGTCGAAACCACCTGCGCCAGCACGCCGCGCCCCGTGATCGTCAAACCGCATCCTCGTGAAATGGAAACGGCGCTGTTCGATCAATTGCTAAAGCTGCAAACCCGCCACCCCAACCTGCATATCGCGCTTGGCAATATCCACGATATCATCGCCGCGTCTGACCGCGTGGTGACGATCAATTCCGCCGTCGGGGTTGAAGCACTGCTGCACGAAAAACCGGTGATCCTGTGCGGGCGCACTGATTTCAACCATATCGCCACCACGGCGAAAACCCCGGACGACCTAAGGCGCGCACTTGAAAATCCTGCGCCAACAGTGCGTTACGCCAAATACCTGTATTGGTATTTTGGCCAGCAATGTCTGGATGCCACCGCGCCTGATCTGGCCGAACAGGTACTGACGCGGATAAAGGCGCAGGGCTATCACCTGTAACCGCACCTGACTTTTTCTTGGCAAAAATACTCCCGCCGGAGGCTCCGGTGCCTAAGTCAAAACCCGAACCCGTCAATCCAGACGCGCCCGCAAAACGCGGATCAAATTGCCACCCATCACCTTGGCTATCACCTCTTGGCTTAGGCCGGCGGCCAGCAATTCATGGGTTAGCGCCGGCAATTCCGAGGTATCAAACGCGGTTTCCACCGATCCGTCGAAATCCGAACCCAATGATACATGATCCGCGCCCACGGCGGCGACGGCGGCGGTGATCATCTTGGCGATGCCTGCGGGGGTGATCTCGTTACAGGCGACTTCTGCCCAATATCCCATGCCGATCACCCCGCCCGTTGCGGCGATGCCCTGCATCAATTCATCGCTCAGGTTGCGTTTGACGGGGCAGTGCGAATGGATGCCGGAATGCGACAGCACAATTGGCACATCGGTCATGTCCAACACATCGCGCACCACCTGCGGGCTGGAATGGGCCACGTCAATGATCATGCCACGGCGGGCCACCTCGGCCACCACCTCGCGGCCAAAATCGGTCAGCCCGTGATTGCCGGTGCCATGCAGCGACCCGCCCAGGGCGTTGTCAAAAAAGTGCTGTAACCCGATCAGGCGATAGCCCGCGGCCTCCAGCTTATCCAGGTTTTCCAGCTTGCCTTCTAGGGGGTGCGCGCCCTCGATTCCCAGCAGGCCACCGATCATGCCGGACCCCTCTGTGCGGGCATCCAGCACCAGATCCAGATCGGCCTCGGACCGGATGATTTTCAGGGAATCGGGGGCCTTTTCCTCGAATCCATGCAGTTTTTCGGCCTGATACAGGGCGCGTTCCAGAATGCTGTTCCATGTGCGCATCGGCCACAGCTGCCCCACGGCCAGCAGGGTGATGTTGTCGCGGGCGTCAGAACTGTTGGACTCGTAATTCTGCCCGGCGGGGGATTTGGTGACGGCGGTAAACACCTGCACGGCCACGCCGCCCTCTTGCAGGCGGGGCAGATCGACCTGCCCGTAATCGCCGCGTTTCGTCAGGTCGCGGTTCCAAAGCAGGCTGTCGGCATGCCAGTCGGCCACCAGAAGGCTGTCATGCAGGCTGCGCGCCGGATCGGACACGGGATAGGGCGCATGGGCAATCACATTGTTGCGCCCCTTTTCCACCATCGCGGGCGCAAATATGAAAAAAGCCCCCGCCGCGATCACCAGCAAGAGAAAAAGCGCCGTCAAAACGCGAAGCAGCCGAACCATGTTTTACCCCTTTGGTTTTGGGGGCAGGCTAGGGCGCAGCGGTGCGGTCTGGCAAGCGAAACCCGCAGGTGACGCGGGGGCAGACCGCCCCGTCAGATCACTGGCGTTTGCAAATGGTCGCGCCCTTGCCGCTGCCGAATGTCATGGTGGTGGCGGTCAGTTCGGTGATTTCCAACTGCCCCTGCATGGCCGACATTTCCGCGCTAAGCTGTTGTTCTACCATGTCTTTTAGTTTCTTGTCTTTCATCAGGTCCACGCCATCCACCTTGGCTGTGGTTGGTTTCACCTTGGTCGGGGTGGTGGTCAGGGTGGTGCCGTCCAGCACATACCGCCCCTTGATTTCGCCGGTGAACACCACGTTAGACCCCTGGGTTTTGCCCGCAATGTTCAGCGCGGAAAAATATTTGCCGTTCTTGTTCAGGGTCAGCGCATTGCTGACAGATTTTTCGCCGCGCATGGCGGTGCATTCCCAGCCGCCGACCACATCCTGTGCAAGGGCGGGCAGGGGCAGGGCGATTAGGGCGGTGATCAATAGGGTGCGCATCAGTCTTCCATAGCCTCCAGTTCGTCAATGAAACCTTCGATCATCGACAGGCCCTTGTCCCAGAATGCGGGGTCGGACGCGTCCAGCCCGAAGGGGGCAAGCAGGTCTTTGTGGTGTTTCGATCCGCCTGCTTTCAGCATGTCGAAGTATTTTTCCTGAAAACCGTCGGGGTTTTCTTCGAATACGGCATATAGCGCGTTCACCAACCCGTCGCCAAAGGCATAGGCATAGACGTAGAACGGCGAATGCACGAAATGCGGGATATAGGCCCAGAAGGTTTCGTATCCTTCCTCGAAATCGAACACGGGGCCAAGGGATTCACCCTGCACCGACATCCAGATTTCGTTGATATCCTCGGGGGTTAGTTCGCCCCCGCGCCGTGCGGCGTGCAGTTTGCACTCAAAGTCATAAAACGCGATCTGGCGCACAACGGTGTTGATCATATCCTCGACCTTGCCGGCCAGCAGGGTCTTGCGCTCGGCCTGTGTTTTGGCCTTTTCCAGCATCTTGCGAAAGGTCAGCATTTCACCGAACACACTGGCAGTTTCGGCCAGTGTCAGCGGGGTCGAGGACAGCATTTCCCCCTGTTCCGCCGCCAGCACCTGATGCACGCCGTGCCCCAGTTCATGCGCCAGCGTCATCACGTCACGGGGTTTACCCAGATAATTCAGCATCACATAGGGATGCACATTGGTCACGGTGGGGTGGGCGAATGCGCCCGGTGCCTTGCCCGGTTTCACGCCCGCGTCGATCCAGCCCTTGTCGAAAAACGGCTGCGCGATCTCGGCCATGCGGGGGTCGAAACTGCCGTAGGCCTCTTGCACGATGTCGCGGGCGGCGTCCCAATCCACGGTTTTGGGTTCGTCGATGGGCAGGGGGGCGTTGCGGTCCCAGACCTGCATCCGGTCCAGCCCCAGCCATTTCGCCTTGAGCGCATAATAGCGGTGCGACAGGCGCGGGTAGGCGGCGACCACGGCATTGCGCAATGCCTCTACCACCTCGGGTTCGACGTCGTTGGACAGGTGGCGACCGGTCTGTGCCGTGGGCATGTTGCGCCAGCGGTCCATGACCTCTTTTTCCTTGGCCTGTGTGTTGTGAACACGGGCAAAGGTTTTGATATTGGCGGAAAAAACCCGCCCCAATTCGCGTGACGCGGATTCGCGTTTGGCGCGGTCGGGGTCGGTCATCAGGTTCAGCGTGCCCTCGATGTTCAGGGGTTCGCCGTCCACCTCGAATCCCAGTCCGGCGATGGTTTCGTCAAACAGCCGTTCCCATGCATCGCCCACAACGCCCATGTCATGCAGGAACTTTTCCATTTCGTCCGACAGTTGGTGCGGTTTCATGGCGCGGATGCGGTCGAACACGGGTTTATACCGTGCCAGATCGGCATTTTCGGCCAGCAGCGCGTCAAGCTGTGCATCGGGGATGCGGTTCAGTTCCAGCGTGAAAAACACCAGCGGCGTGGTGGCGTTGGTGACCTTTTCCTGACAATCGGACATGAATTTCGCCCGTTCGCCATCAATCGTCATCTGGTAATATCGCAGGCCCGCATAGGACATGATGCGCCCGGCGATATTGCTGATCGCCTCGTTGCGGTGGACACATTCCAGCAGTTGCGCGGCGGTCAGCTGATCCAGCTTGCCCTCGTAATCCTTGGCGAATGCGGCGCATTCATCCATCAACCACCCCATGTCGCGGGTCAGTTCGGGCGCGTCTTCGGCGGTATACAGGTCCGACAGGTCCCATTCCGGCAATTGGCCTAGGTCCTTGTTGCCGCTGCTGGCATTGGCATCAAAAACGGGGAAGGGCAGGTGGAACATGGACGGTCCTTTCATTGTGTTGGCCAAGACATAGGTCGCGTGGGCGCAAGGCTCAAGGGTCATGGGCGGTTTGGCGCGCGTGATCCTGTGGGCCAATGGTCAATAAATCGTGCAAGGGGCGAAAACGGCAACGCCCCGCCGGTTCAGGGGCGGGGCGTTTTGATGTCGCTTGCGGCGCAGGTCAGGCAGATTGCGCCTGATCCTTTGATCCATGGTCGCCATTGGCATTCTGGCGAAACAGCTCTGCTGCCATATCAAACAGGCGGGTGCGGATTTCGGAGCGTTCCATCATCACCTCGTGTTCGCCACCATCCAGAATTTCCAACCGTCCCTTGGGCCAGCGGGACATGCGGTCGCGCACCCGCGCCCAGTCGACGATACGTTCGTTCGACCCCATAAAGCAGATGGTGGGCACATCGGGCGACAGTTTGCGCGACAATTCCAGCGTGTCGTTCAGCCCCTCGTGCAGCCATGTCAGCGACGGGCCACCCAGCAGCAATTCGGGGTGGGCGCGGCCCTGTTCGCGCATGAATTCATACATCGCGCGGTCGGTCGTCAGTTTGTTTTTCTCATAGGGTTCGATCATCACGTAATTGTCGCGCTTGGTCGATGGCGACAGCACATGACCCAGCCCGATCTTGCCCGATGACCATGCCAGCGAATAGGCGAACATGCGCAGCGGCATGTTCATATCAATACCAAACATCGGTCCGGTAAAGACGGCGGCATTCACATCCAATCCGTCCATCAGCGCACGCAACCCGATCGCCCCGCCCATCGAATGGGCCAGCAGATACCAGGGTTTGGGCAGGTTCAGGGCCGTGGCCGCCTTAACCATTTCGGCCATGTCCAGCTGGAAATCGGTGAATTTGTCGACATGCCCGATAGAGCGGTCATCAATCAAACGATCCGCCAGACCCTGACCGCGCCAGTCAATCGCAAAGGTGGCAAAGCCGCGTGCGGCCAGATCGGCAGCCGCTGGTCCGTATTTTTCCACATATTCGGTGCGGCCGGGGAACAGCAAAACCGTGCCCCCGGTCGCGTCTTTGTTCCAGGCGGCGACGCGCACACGCACCCCGTCACTTGCGTTTAACCAAAATGCCTCTGCCCCGTCGGGGCCATTGGCGATGTCATTGTAAAAAGGTGCCTGTTCCATGGTCCTACCTGATCTGTTGTCGCTGAAAACCGGTTGGTTCGGGATCAACCCAGAACCGAACCCAGTTTCATGGCCAGACCCATGTCACCGTCCAGCGTCAGCTTGCCCGACATAAAGGCCGCGGTGGGGTTCAGATTGCCGGACATCATATCCTGAAAGGTTTCTGTGTCGGCGGTCAGGGTCACATCGGCATCGTCATCGGATGCGCGCGCGCCGGAATCGTCAACCACGACCGATCCTTCGCCCTGGATATGGAATTTCACGGTGCCGCCCAGTTCTTCGCCGGACAGTTTTTCGTTCAGGGCGGTTACGGCCTCTGAAATCACATCGCTCATCTAAGCTTCCCTTCTTATTGATGAGGTCGGGGATGGAATTTTCATCCCCAAGCGTTACACTCATTCCCGATATGAGCGCACATTTACAGAATCTCAAAGCTATCCTCGCGGCAATCATGGCAATAGTCATGTATTCCATACCCGTTTTCGCGCAGGATTCAGCCGCGGTGCAGCCGCAGCGCGATCTGCCTGCCCTATATGATGAACTGGCGGTTGCAGGGCCGGATGATGCGGTGCTTTTGGTGCGCGAGATTTCGCTGGAATGGTCCAAATCCGGGTCTGTCACGGTAAACCTGTTGTTGCGGCGCGGCACCGATGCGCTGGAACGTGGCGATGCCGATGCCGCGATCGAACATTTCACCGCCGTCACAGATCATGCGCCGGATTTCGCCGCCGGATGGAACGGGCGCGCCAAGGCGTGGTTTGAACGGGGCAACTGGGGGCTGGCCGTGGCCGATCTGGAACATGTGCTTGCGCTTGATCCCAACCATTTCGAGGCGGTGTTCGGTTTGGCCGCGATACTGGAACAGGCGGGCCAGCCGCAAAAAGCATTGGCGGCCTATCAGCTTGCCCTTGGCATTCACCCGCATTACGACGAAGCCAAACAGGCAGTAACGCGATTGAAACCCATAGTGGGCGGGCGCGATCTGTAATCCTGCATGTTGCAGGGCAAAGGATCGGGGCTGGGGGAAATGCCATGGCGCTGAAATCGCGGATCACGGCCGTTTTGGGGCCGACCAACACCGGCAAAACCACCTATGCGATTGAACGGATGCTGGCCTATCGGTCGGGCATCATCGGCTTGCCGCTGCGATTGCTGGCCCGCGAGGTATACGACCGCATCGTCGCGGCGCGTGGCCCGTCGGTGGTGGCATTGGTCACAGGCGAGGAGCGCATCGTGCCGCCGCGCACGCAATATTGGGTCTGCACAGTCGAGGCGATGCCCGATGGCATGGGCACCGATTTTCTGGCGGTGGATGAAATCCAGCTATGTGCCGATCCCGAACGCGGTCATGTGTTTACCGACCGATTGTTGCGGGCGCGCGGCACCCATGAAACCCTGTTTCTGGGGGCCGATACCATGCGCAGCGCCATTGCCCAACTGGTGCCGGGGGCGCAATTCATGCGCCGCGAGCGGATGTCGGAACTTACCTATACAGGTCCGAAAAAGATAAGCAGAATGCGCCCCCGCAGCGCCACTGTGGGGTTTTCGGTTGATAATGTATATGCCATCGCCGAGCTGATCCGCCGCCAAAAGGGCGGCGCGGCGGTGGTGATGGGGGCATTGTCGCCGCGCACCCGCAACGCGCAGGTCGAAATGTATCAAAATGGCGATGTGGATTTTCTGGTCGCCACCGATGCCATTGGCATGGGGCTGAATCTGGACATTGACCATGTGGCTTTTTCCGCCTTGTCCAAATTTGACGGGCGGCGGATGCGGATGCTGGCCCCGAACGAGCTGGCCCAGATCGCCGGACGGGCAGGGCGCGGCATGAAAGACGGCACGTTCGGCGTCACCGGCGAAGCCAGCCCGCTGGAGGACGAAGTCGCAGCGGCCATCACCGACCACCAGTTCACCCCGGTCAAACGCCTGCAATGGCGCAACGCGGCGCTGCAATTCGGCACTGTGAATTCGCTGATCCGCTCGCTTGAGGCCCTGCCGAAACATGACATCCTGATGCGGGCGCGGGATGCCGATGACCTGCTGGCGCTGAAAACCCTGTCGCAACAGGGCGAAATACAGGCCCGCGCCAGTGACGGCCCGTCGGTGAAACGGCTGTGGGATGTGTGCCGCATCCCCGATTTTCGCGGCATTTCCCATGGCGAACACGCCAGCCTGCTAGAGGCGGTATATAACCACCTGCATGAACGCGGCAGCCTGCCCCATGCATGGATGGCACAGCATGTATCGCGAATTGATCGGGTGGATGGCGACATTGATGCGCTGTCGAAACGGCTGGCCTTTATCCGCACGTGGACATATGTCGCGCAACGCAAGGGTTGGGTCGATGACGAAAGCCATTGGCGAGAGGCGACTCGCGCTGTAGAAGATCGGTTGTCGGATGCGCTGCACGAGCGTCTGACCCAAAGATTTGTGGACCGGCGCACATCCGTGCTTTTGCGCCGGCTCAAACAGAAGGAGGCCCTTTTGGCCGAGGTGAATGACAAGGGTGAAGTGACGGTTGAGGGCGAGTTCATCGGCCGTCTTGAAGGGTTCCGGTTCCGCCAGGATCAGGACGCAACCGGCCAGGAGGCCAAGACGCTGCAACAGGCAGGTGTGGCGGCGTTGGCCCCGCATTTCCATTTGCGCGCGGACCGTTTTTATAACGCGCCCGATACGGAAATCGACTTTACCGAACAGGGTGGGTTGATGTGGGGCACCGATGCCGTGGGCAAACTGGTGGCGGGCGATGATCCGTTGAAACCGCGCATCAAGGCGTTCGTTGACGATGCCGCTGGCCCGGATGTGGCGCAAAAGGTGGAACGCCGTTTGCAGCACTTCATGGACCGCAAGGTTGCGGCGCTGTTTGAACCGCTGCTGGCGATGAAAAACGACGAGACCATGACCGGCTTGGCGCGTGGGTTTGCCTTTCGGATGGTGGAACATCTGGGCGTGATCCCGCGCGGCGAGGTCGCGGACGAGGTCAAGGCACTGGAACAGGATGCACGCGGCGCATTGCGCAAACATGGCGTGCGCTTTGGCCAGTTCACCGTGTTCATGCCGCTGTTGCTGAAACCCGCGCCGACCCGTTTGCGTCTGGTGCTGTGGTCGCTGGCGCGTGAGCTGGGCGAATTCCCCGAAGCCCCCCCTCCCGGTCTGGTGACTGTGCCAGCGCCACGCGATGCGGTGCCGGGGTATTTCTCGATGGCGGGCTATCGTGCTGCGGGTGAACGGGCGATCCGCATTGATATGCTGGAACGTCTGGCCGATATGCTGCGCGGTGTTGACAGCCGCACAGGGTTCGAGGCCACAGCAGATATGCTGTCAATCACAGGCATGACGCTGGAACAGTTCGCGGACCTGATGCAGGGGCTGGGTTATAACGGTGTTAAAGGCGAGCGGGCTAAGGTGAAGCCCGCACCGCAAGCCGCTGTTTCCGAAGCAAAAACGGATGAAACCGCTGCGGCCCCCGAAGCCGCCGCCGAGGACGGGCCGGTTGATGCTGTTGCAGAGACACCTGCCGAAGCTGTAACGGAAACTGCGCAGGTGGCCGCAGAAACAGTTGCGGATGCTGGCGCAGAAACAGCCACAGAAACAGCCGCAGACCCTGCGCCTGAAATGGAGGTGTTTTACACCTTTACCTGGGGTCGCAAGGCCCAGGGCGGGCGCAATCGCAACCGTGGTGGCGAACAGGGCGAGGGCGGCGAGCGCAAGCAGGGCAAACGCGAAGGCGGGCGCCGTGATGGCAACCGCGATGGTGGCAAACCGCGTGGCAAGGGCGGGCGCCGTGATGGTGGCCGTGACGGCGGCAAACCCCAAGGCGCAAAATCCTTCGAGGCGCGCCCCCCCAAGAAGCAGGACAAGATCGACCCCGACAATCCCTTTGCTGCGGCGCTGATGGGGTTTAAGGGCAAAAGCTGACCCATGACCGCGCCACTTGCCCGGATCAGGATCGACAAATGGCTGTGGCAGGCGCGGTTTTTGAAAACCCGCAGCCTTGCCGCGAAACATGTGTCGGCAGGGCAAGTGCGGGTCAATGGTGACAAAATCGCCAAACCCGCCCATGGTGTCTGTGCGGGCGATGTTCTGACCTTTCCCCAGGGGCATAGCGTGCGCGTGGTGCGCATTCTGGCCCTTGGCGAACGGCGCGGCCCCGCCCCCGAGGCGCAGACCCTTTACGAAGATTTAAGCCCGCCCGTGGATAAGGTGCAGGACGATGTTCCGGCTGCGCCCCGCCCGGTGGGCCAAGGGCGCCCGACCAAGCGTGACAGGCGGAAACTCGATCTTGATCGCCAGCGGGCGCTTGAATGATCCGGCCCGCTGTCTTAGTCAGGGGGCAAGCCCGTGAAGATGAGAGAAAACCATGACCTACGTCGTCATCGACAACTGCATCGCCTGCAAATACACCGATTGTGTTGAAGTCTGCCCCGTGGATTGTTTCTATGAGGGCGAGAACATGCTGGTGATTCACCCTGATGAATGCATCGACTGTGGCGTTTGCGAACCCGAATGCCCCGCCGATGCGATCCGTCCCGACACCGAGCCGGATATGGAAAAATGGGTCGAATTTAACCGGAAATATTCGGAAATGTGGCCGGTGATCGTGTCGAAGAAGGATCCGCTTCCGGGATATGAGGAAAAAGACGGCGAAACCGATAAGGTGACCAAGTATTTTTCCGAAGCGGCAGGCGAGGGCGGATAATCCGCCCCCGATTCTGCGCCGATCCAGTGATTCGCGGCGCTGCGGCATTGCCACACTGCGCCCTATGGTGTGCGGTCGGGTAAAACCTGCTATATCTGGTTTGAATCAACTATTTATCTGGCGTTACCGGTGGCCCGCTTCCTGAGGGGCGATTTTTGTGCTATTGTAACGGCCATATGACCAAGACTGCCTGACACCCACTCACATGCGCCTGTGCCCGCCTACGGGTCATTTTGCGCGTTTTTACCCTCCGCCGAGATCGTCGTGACGGTCCCGAGGAGGATTTTTTGCCCTTATGCGCTGCTTGCGATGGGCAAAGTGAGCGATGGAGTTGTCGGACCGGTCCTTGCGAGGAAGGATTGCATGAGCAAAATGAAGAAGTCCGAATTCCGCCCCAACGATTTTGTGGTCTATCCGGCCCATGGCGTGGGACAAATTGTATCCATCGAGGAACAGGAAATCGCCGGTATCCAGCTGGAGCTTTTTGTTATCTCGTTCGAGAAGGACAAGATGACCCTGCGGGTGCCCACCAACAAGGCAACCGAGATCGGCATGCGCAGCCTGTCCAGCCCTGATGTTGTGTCCAAAGCCATGGTCACCCTGAAGGGTAAGGCCAAGGTGAAACGCGCCATGTGGTCGCGCCGCGCGCAGGAATATGAACAAAAGATCAACTCGGGCGATTTGATTGCCATTGCCGAGGTCGTACGCGATTTGCACCGCACCGATGATCAACGCGAGCAGAGTTATTCCGAGCGTCAGCTGTATGAAGCGGCATTGGAGCGCCTGACCCGCGAAGTGGCGGCTGTGTCCGGTTCCGACGAGGTGGCCGCGGCGAAAAAAGTAGACGAGGTTCTGGTCAGCCGCGCGGCTTGATCCGACTTATCTGTTTGAAACTATGCGATAATGCCCTGCGGAAACGTGGGGCATTTTGCGTTTGGCGTATTCTGGCGGGGCGCGCTGATGCGCGCAGATGTTTGATTTGCGCCCGCGCAGGTTGGGGCCTTGCCCCAAACCCCAGAGTATTTCACCAAGAAAAAGCTAGATCAGGGCTGTGAGCAGGGCGATTTCGGTTACCTGTTGCGTTGCGCCAAGGATGTCACCGGTTTGGCCGTTGATTTTGCGTTTGGCGATCAGGGCTACTGTGGCGGTGGTTGTGGCGGCGATGATCAACAGCAGCGGAGTTTGGGGGGTGGTCAGCAGGCAGATCAGAATGGCGATAGCCAGACCGATTACGACGGTGAGTCCATTGGGGCGACCCGTAGCATGGGACAGGCCGTTGCTGCGGGCGTGGGGCAGGGTTGCCATGATGACGGGCATCACTGCGCGTGACAGGGCGGCTGCGGCCATCAGCGCCAGCGGCGCGGTGGTGAGGAGCGTGGTTATGGCGATCCAGCGGGCAGCCATGGCGAATATCAGTGCGATTACGCCGTAGCTGCCGATCTGGCTGTCCTTCATGATTTCGAGTCGGCGTTCGGGGCTCCAACCGCCCCACAGCCCGTCTGCGCTGTCGGCCAGGCCGTCCTCGTGTATGGCGCCGGTGGTGATTGTGGTGATGGCCATTGCGGCCAGTGCGGCGATTGGGGCGGGCAGGCCGATCGCCAGAGCGATACAGCCGGTGCCAGCCGCAAGCCCGCCCGTCAATGCGCCAACTATGGGGAATGCCCATGTCGATCTGGCACCGCGTTTGAATGCGGCATCGGGCGCGCGCAGGGGCAGGCGGGTCAACAAGGCGCATGCGGCTGCCAGATCAAGCCATATGTCGGAAATTCGCAATGCACTGTCCCTTTCGCGGTCTTGCCCCCCGATAACATTAGGCTAAACACGGCGGCAAGAATTCAAATTGGAGGCTGGGCGATGCTGGATGAGGTGAAAACGTTGGAGGCATTGCGCGCGCGACTGTCGGAGTTGCCGCAGCCTGACAGATTGGCCCGTGAAGGGGCGGTGGAGCGCAACAGCCAGTTGACCAAACCGCCCGGCGCATTGGGCCGGTTAGAGGAATTGGCAAAATGGTATGCGGGCTGGCGCGGCGATGCGCGACCAAGGGTCAAGGCACCGCAGGTGGTAATTTTTGCAGGAAATCATGGGGTTACCGCGCAGGGCGTTTCGGCATTTCCGGCCGAGGTGACCGAACAGATGGTGGTCAACTTTGTCAATGGCGGTGCGGCGATCAACCAGTTGTCGCGGGCGGCGGGGGCGCGGATGGATGTGTTTTCGCTGTCGCTGGACCAGCCTACTGTTGATTTTACGACCGGGCCTGCGATGTCGGAGCCGGAGTTTTTGGCAGCCTTTGCGACCGGATGGGATTCGGTTGATTCTGGCAGTGATTTGTTGGTTGCAGGGGAAATGGGCATTGGCAACACCACATCGGCGGCGGCGCTTGCCTTGTCTCTTTTTGGTGGTGTGGCGGCGGATTGGGTTGGGCGCGGCACCGGAGTTGACGAGGCTGGGCTGGCATTGAAGGCCGAGGTGGTGACGCGTGGTGTCGCCCTGCACGGATCACCTAAGGGATTGGAAGCATTGCGTGTTTTGGGCGGGCGCGAGTTGGTGGCCATGGTCGGCGCCATCGCGCGGGCACGGATTTTGCGTATCCCCGTGGTGTTGGACGGGTTCATTTGCTGTGCGGCGGCCGCCTGTTTGGCTGATGAATTCTACGGCGCATTGGATCACTGCGTGGCGGGGCATGTCAGCGCCGAGGCAGCGCATGGCGCGGTATTGGCGCGTTTGGGCAAACAGCCCCTGCTGTCGCTGGGAATGCGGTTGGGCGAAGGGTCAGGCGGGGCGCTGGCGATTGGCATCGTCAAGGCCGCGGTAGAGTGTCACTCCGGCATGGCGACATTCGCCGAGGCGGGCGTTTCAGATGGGTGATCCCTGCGTTTAAGCCATTGAAGAGGCGGGGTTATTCCCCCGCCTCGCGTCTTTCAAGGTGCAGCGCAAGGGCGGCTTCCAGCTCTTTTTCCAGCTCTTTGGCGCGGTTGATATAGGCCTCGTTCTGGGCGGCGGGAATCGTTGGATCCCACAGCTGTGCCAGTTCGCGAATGGCCTGCCGGTCGTGATGGTAAAACACGTCTTCGGCCTGGGCGGCTTCGTATTCGGACAGCCCAATGTTTTCAAGCACATAGCGCCCTGCGCGCAGCGAGCTGTCAAACATTTCGCGCACGATGTCATCGGCGCCTGCCTTATACAGCTGAAACACATGCGTGCGATCACGGGCGCGGGCGATGATATGCAGATCGGGGCGTTCGCGGCGTGCATAGGTCACCAGACGGTTCGTGGCCTCGGGGCTGTCAAGCGCGACAACCAGCACGCGGGCCTCGGCCAGACCTGCGGCGTGGAGCAGTTCGGGCCGCGTTGGATCGCCAAAAAAACCTTTGAATCCAAAGCGTCGCATCAGTTGGATGGTTTCCATATCATGGTCCAGCACAACCGTGTTGAAGCCCGAGGACTGCACCAGACGGTTGACGATTTGCCCGAAACGACCAATGCCCGCGATGATAACGGGGCCTTGCTCGTCGATCTCGTCCTCGGCGTGCTGGGGGCCAGAATCACCCATGCGGCGCGACAGTTGATCATAGATGATGAACAGCAGCGGCGTGATCAGCATCGACAGGGTGACAATCAGCAGCAGACGGTCGCCCAGACCCTGCGGAATAATCCGTTGTTGCACCGTAAACGACAGCAGCACAAAGCCGAATTCACCGGCCTGTGCAAGGCTGAGGGTGAACAGCCATTGGTCGCGACCTTTCAGTTTGAAAATGCGGCCAAGCCCATAAAGAACGCCACCTTTCAATAGGATAAGCAGCAAAGTTAATCCAATAAGAGAGGTTGGGGATTTCAGCAGAATGGTGAAATTGATGCCCGCGCCCACGGTGATAAAGAACAGGCCCAGCAACAATCCCTTGAACGGTTCGATGTCGGATTCCAATTCGTGGCGGAATTCCGAGTTGGCCAGAACCACCCCCGCAAGGAAGGTGCCAAGCGCAGGCGACAGGCCCACGGCGGTCATCAAAAACGCGATTCCCAGCACGATCAGCAGGGCAAAGGCGGTATACATTTCGCGCAAACGGGCATGGTGGATAAAGCGAAAAAGCGGTCTTGTCAGATAGATACCGGCCAGAATGACCAGTGCCACGGCACCCAGGGTCACAAGGGTGACGCCCCAACCGGGCAGGCCTTCGACCAGCGACATATTGTGGTGTGCGGTGTCTGCCTTGGCCATATCTGCGGGGCGCAGGATGGATCCATCGGGGGAAATCTGCGCGGGAATGCCGGTGGCCAGCAGGGGCAGCAGCGCCAGCATCGGGATCACGGCGATGTCCTGCGTCAGCAAAACCGAAAAGGCAGAGCGCCCGCCCTTGGTTTGCATCAATCCCTTTTCTGACAATGTTTGCAATACGATAGCGGTCGAACTTAATGAAAATATCGCGCCGATTGCGGTGGCTGTTGCCAGATCTTCGCCCATGGCGATGGCAACGGCCATCACCAAACCCATGGTCAAAACCAATTGTGCGCCGCCCAATCCGATCAGGCGGTGGCGCATGTTCCACAGGGCGCGGGGTTCCAGTTCCAGCCCGATCAGGAACAGCATCATCACCACGCCGAATTCAGCAAAGTGTTGTAATGATTGGGTTTCTGCCCCGACCAAGCCCAGAACCGGACCGATCAGGATACCAGCGGTAAGGTAGCCCAGCACCGAACCCAGCCCCAATCGTGCCGCCAGAGGCACCGCAATCACCGCTGCGGCGAGGTAGACGGAAGCCTGATAGAGAAAGTCCTGCATTTTATACCCACTGCCCTGAAAACAAACGGAAACTCCCCATCAATCGAGCGGTCGGGGGACTCCGGTCTTGCTGCGCCGTGCGCGCAGTCTTCTTAACCATATATATGTGTAGGGTTTCGTATATTTCCATAGAAACAGGGGGGTGAATCCATAAAAACGCGCAGAGATTTGGCGCAACAGCCACAGAACGCCCTGCGTGCCCCTGTGCTGGTCAACCTTTGGGCATTTTCAGCGTCACATTGCGCCCGTTTTTCTGATAGCGCAGCTCTCCGTCGGAGATCGCGACAACGCGGCCACCGTCAACCCGGTCACCTATGCTGACCTTTTGATAGCGGCCATTGGCCAGCCGGACCAGGGCACGGCGCGCCGAGGGTTTGCCGTAAACCCCGATCAGGTTCACCTCGCGCAGGTTCAGCGCATTTTTCACGGTGGCCTGTTTTGCGACATTGGCCTTTGACGGGATCGAGGGCTGGACCGTGCGCGGTGCCACGGTGGCGGCGGCTGCGGTGCGGATTTGCGGCTGGGTTTCCTGTGCCTTGCGGGCGCGATCAACCAGACGGTTGAAATTGCGCGGCCGGTCCTTTGGCATCAGCGAGGTGGCGACGGCCAGACGGGTTCCGCCAGCGGTAGGGTCGGGCGCGGTGGCTGGCGCAGTGGCGGCGGCGGTCACGGCCTGTTCAACGGCGGAATCCACCGCATTGGCCAGAGATGCGGCGCGGGAGGCCTGTGCAGCCTCGGCTGCGGCGGCACGCGATGCGGCCAGTGCCTGTTCCTGCGCCGATTCGGGGCGCAGGCGCGGGCGGATGGTTGCCAGTTCGGAACGGGTCAGCCCGCCAAATTGGGTGCGTTCGTTTTGTTCGACCAGATCACCGGGGCGCGGGCGCGGGCGGATGGTGGCCATGCGCAGATCGGCGGGGCCGGTATTGGCCACGGGGTCATCGGCGAATCGGGTGGGGGTGCGGGGCGGTTTGCGCGGCGGCGGGCCGGAAAACACGGTGAACCCTTCGGGTGACAGGGTGCCCTGCGGCGTGGCCATGACCAGTCCGCGCGGATCAAACGGCGTGACGGTGCCAGCGGCCATCGGGTTTGACTGGCCACGCCCGGTGCCGTCGGGGGACAGGCCCCGCGGGTCGGGCAGGGCGATGGCATCCTGTAGGGTCAGGGCCGGATCAATCGAGGTTTGATAGAGGTCGTCGATCGGAATTTCGACCGGGGCATCGGGGCGCTGCGGGGCCGCCTGCCAGATGCCGGTGGCGGCATAGCGGGCTGCGACCTCTTCGGGGGAGAGCAGGGGCTGCACCGTGGGCGCCGAGAGTCCTGTGGCCTCGCCGTAGTCGGGGCGTTGGTCGGGGTCGTTGAGCATGGCGAATTCGACATGGCCCTGCGGGGTTGCCTCTTCGCCTTCGGTGAGGGCGGTTTCATCGGTGAAAGGGTCCGACGGGGCGCTGGCGAATGTGGTGTCATCGCGCCCGAAGCCCAGGAGCCGCGACACGGTTTCCGGCGCGATGGCGGCAAAGGCGGCCATGGCGGCCATGAACAGCACCAGAAGCGCGGTCAGGATCAGCCCCAGATAGCGCGGTTTGCCACCGATGGTGGCGGCGTTGGCATCGGGTTTGCGTGCGCCGAACACGGTCATGCGCTGGCGTTCGCTGGCGGCGCGTTGGCGGGCGTTGTTTTTGGGGTCGGCTGCGGTGCTGGCACGGGCCGCTTTGGGCAGCGATATGGACAGGGGCCAGCGCGGGCGTTGTTGTGCCGGTGCTTGGGGGG
>ERZ1699650.71-NODE-71-length-64608-cov-9.826763_pt1 | contig 64608 bp, 65 predicted proteins | sample MGYA00581512_ERZ1699650 | MGnify/ENA primary metagenome ERZ1699650 (study PRJEB42348, sample SAMEA6618698) | metagenome | isolation source: Polyester-degrading enrichment culture growing on monomer terephthalic acid, Te | collected 2019-05-17 ... | reverse complement strand
GGACCCGTCCATACGGATTTGAAAGAGGCGCAGTGTTCTGCGCCTCTTTTGCATTTCAAAAGAAAACCTGAAAACGACCCCCCGAAATACCCCTGAAATTTGTGTTTATCACATAAAAACGCCCAACCCGCCGTATATCTGCCCGAATTGCCCGCCATATTCGATCAACATAGGCGCAGAACCGGCAAATCCACCTGCGGCTGCTTGAATGCAACACATGAGCAAGACGAGGCAACTATGCGTAAACTCTTCAAAAACTTCCGCGCTGACGAAGACGGCGCAGTCACCGTGGACTGGGTCATGCTGACCGCGGCCATCGTTGGGATCGGCGGCATCAGCATCCTGGCGGTGTCTGGCGGCGTGTCGACGCTCTCTGCTTCGACTGCGACCAATATCACCAACTGATCCGGCCAGTTGGCCATGATCCGGGCGGGCCGCACCGATCATCCGGTGGCCTGCCCGTTTGTTGTTTGATGTCTGTGAAACCGGCGCATCCAATACCGCCAGTTTCCCCGCATCAATTCCAAACACGAAACAATCACCCTCGCACCGCGTTTTTGCCACATTCGCCTGCGATGGTGTCCTGGAATTAAACCGCGTCAGCCACGGCCATTGGCCCATGGCGACGCCCAGATAAGGATAGTGACATGCGAGCGATCTTCGGACTCGTCCTTATTGCCGGCCTCGGCCTTGCAGGCTTTGCCGTCTATATGCTTCAGGATTATGTATCCGGCCTGACCACGCGTCTGGCCCGTGCGGAACAGGCCTCCAAACCACCGTTCAAGGTGGCGGAGATCTATGTGATCGACAAGGCGATTGATTACGGCGACGTGTTGACGCCTGAACATGTGCGCAAAATCTCGGTCAATGGCGATGCCCTCCCCGAGGGCACATTCCCCGCCGATTTCGAACTGTTCCCCGATGACAACAAAGAACCCCGTATGGTTCTGCGCCCGATGGAGAAGAACGAACCGCTCCTGGCCAGCAAGATCACAAATCCGGGCGAAGGCGCGGGGCTGACCTCCCTGCTCGATCCCGGCATGCGCGCTTTCGCGATCGAAGTCGACGTGGCCTCCGGCGTGTCCGGCTTCCTGCGCCCGGGGGATAAGGTCGATATCTACTGGACCGGCAGCGTCACCATGGCCAGCACCAAAAACACCGAAGGCATGGGCGGCAGCCGCCGCGATGTCACCAAACTGATCGAAAGCGGTGTGGAAATCATCGCGGTGGACCAGCAGGCATCGGGCGATGTGACAGGCGCAACCATTGCGCGCACCGTCACCGTGTCCATCCGCCCGCAACAGGTCGCGCGTCTGGGTCAGGCACAGTATAATGGCAAACTGTCGCTGTCGCTGGTGGGTCTGGGTGATGAAACCGTGGCCGACAATATCGAGGTCGACCAGAACGCCCTGCTCGGTCTGGTCGCCGCCCCCGCCCCCGTGATCGAGGAAAAAGAGCAGGTCTGCACCATCCGCACCCGCCGCGGCGCAGAGGTCATCGAAATCCCGATCCCCTGCACCAACTGATCGGGCACAAACTGATCGGGCACCCACTGATCGGGCCAAACAGATCGGGGCAAGCATGTCTGCCCCGATCAACCCGAACCGGATCAATCGCGGCGCGGCACCCCCGCGCCGCGTTGCATTTTCGCCGCAGGTTGTATGCGAATCACCCGGCAGTCACATAAACCCCCCCTTCGAACCCATTGATTCTTGCAAAAATTTTAAAATTCCCCCAAGGTCACCCCAATCGTGGGCACTAAGACCCGCAACCGAGGCGTGATCGGAGAGGCAGGTCACATGAAAATTGACAGATTTATCAAGGCAGCCCTGTTGGGCTTTGCCGTAGCGAGCAGCCCGATGGTTGCCGTTTCCAACGCAAACGCAGAATCCCTGCGCGTGGTCAAACGAGGGGTGGCAACCAAACTTGCCGTGCCCATGAACCGCGCCGTGGTGGTCGAAAGCGACGTTCCCTTTTCGCAACTGTCCATCGCCAACCCTTCGATTGCGGATATCTCTTCGCTATCAGATCGCACGATCTACGTGCTGGGCAAGGCGCCGGGGCTGACCACACTGACCCTGCTGGACGCATCCGGCCAGCTGATCACCAACGTCGATGTCCACGTGGCCGCCGATGTTTCCGAATTCAAGGAACGCCTGCGCCAGATCCTTCCGGGTGAAAAGATCGAGGTGCGCACCGCCAATGACGGCATCGTGCTGTCGGGCACCGTTTCCTCGGCGCAGCGTTTGCAACGCGCGCTGGATCTGGCCGAACGCTATGCGCCCGAACGCGTGTCCAACCTGATGAGCGTCGGTGGCGTGCAACAGGTCATGCTCAAGGTGCGCTTTGCCGAAATGCAGCGTTCCGTTTCGAAATCCCTGTCCACCTCGCTGGCGCTGGATGGTTCCGCCTTTGGCAACGATCTGGGCATTTCGGGTGGCACAAATTCCAACGCCAACTCGATCACACAGGGCAATTCGCTGGGCGGCTCCACGCCCGCGATCACAGACAAAAACGGCGCAATCCTGTTCGGCTTCAACGCCGGTGCGGTTCAGGTTGGCATCCTGCTGGAAGCCCTTGAAAGCAAAGGCATTGTGCGCACATTGGCCGAACCGAACCTGACCGCTTTGTCAGGGCAAGAGGCCAAATTTCTGGCAGGCGGCGAATATCCGGTGCCCGTGGCCCAGGATGGCGGCGAAATCTCGATTGAATTCAAACCCTTCGGCGTCGAACTTAACTTCATTCCGCGGGTGATTGACGGTGATCTGATCAATCTGGAAATGAACGCGGCCGTTTCGGCGATCGACTCCTCTAACGGGATCGAATTCAACAATTTCAAAATTGATGCCTTCACCCGCCGCGAAACCTCCACCACGGTGGAAATGCGCGACGGCGAAAGCTTTGCCATTGCCGGCCTGTTGCAGGATGATTTCATCGACCTGAACGGTCAGGTGCCATGGTTGGGTGATATCCCGATTTTGGGGTCGCTGTTTCGCAGCGCCGAATACCAGCGCAAGCAATCCGAACTGGTGATCATCGTGTCGGCCCATCTGGTGACCCCGACGCGGGGCGAGGCCCTGGCGCTGCCCACCGACCGCATCAAACCCCCGACGGAAAAGGATCTTTTCCTGCATGGACGGGTCGCAGGCGGTGGAAAACGCCTGAAAGGTGCCGCTGGCGAGGTTGCAAAACAGGACTTCACAGGCTCATATGGCTATGTGATGGAGTGATAGGATGAACAGGTTGGGGCATATGCGCAAATATCTTGCAATCGCGGGGCTGGTGACAGCCGGGGCCTGTTCGTCCAATGATCCGGTTTATTCCAATTTCCATGGCGAGGCGGGCGCGCTGGTGGCGGGCTATCAGGATTACGGCAACGCCACCATGAACAACACGCTCGTCATGCGTGGCGAAAAGGGCTATGTGCTTGATCTTGCACGGCGTTTCGCCACAGATGTCGTATCTACCGTGAATTTTGAATTCAACTCGGCGCGGCTGGATGCCGGTGCGATGGATGCCCTGCGCGAACAGGCCGCCTTTATCCGTCAGTTCCCCGAGGTGACATTCCGCGTGTATGGCCATACCGATGCGGTTGGCTCGAACGGGTTTAACAAACGTCTGGGGCTGGCGCGTGCGCGTGCTGTTGTCTCCTATCTTACGTCGCAGGGAATTTCGCGTTCCCGGTTGGAAGCGGTGGTATCTTATGGCGAAACCCAGCCGCTGATCGTGACCGAGGGGCGCGAACGCCGCAACCGGCGCACCGTGACCGAAGTGTCCGGTTTCGTGAAACGCCATCCCACGGTTATGGACGGAAAGTATGCACAAATCGTTTACCGTGATTACGTGGCATCGGGCGTGTCCAAAACCACGCTAACGGGTATCGCATGGGGGTCTGGCAGCTCCACCTCCACAGACTAACCCATTGATAATTATATAAATAATAGAAACGATCCTCCAGACTGGGCCCCTTTACGGGGCCCTTTTTCCGTCTGATCGGGGGCATGGGGCGCGCTGAACAATCCCGCATCAGCCAATGTGATCGTCGCAGCATTCCGCACAATGGGGCCAGTCTGGCCGTATTCTCGCCCAGATTCTCCGGCAGTTTGTCTGCAATGGGAGACCTGACGGCAATTTACGAGTCGTTAAGTCGTCCATGATCGGATCACGGGACAGAGCAGGTTCCGCCGTCATGGATCACCCCGACAGAAAAGGACGTATGGCAATGACAAGTAACGCAGCTCTGCAATCGGATCACAGCCCGCTGGTGGCCTGCACGATCAGCCGTGATGTGCAGAATTTTGACCTGCTGATCGAGGATATGGAAACCGCGCTGGGTGATGGCTGGGGTGATCTCGGCTTTGCCGAAGCCTTGGCATTCTTTGGCCAGCCCGAGGCCGAAACCCTTGAATTTGTTGCCATGGCGATTGACGAAGAGGACGAGGAAAACCTGGTTCTGATGGGAGAGCTGATCGCCCGCGCCAAGGCCCGCCATATCAAGGTGATCCTGATCGCCGAGGATGTGTCGCCCGCCGCGCTGCACCAGTTGTTGCGCACCGGCGCCGATGAATTTGTCCCCTACCCCCTCCCCGAAGGCGAGCTGCAATCGGCGATCGACCGCATCACCGCGCCCGAACCCGAACCCGAAATCGCCCCTGCCACCAAACGCGGCGGCGCTGCGGGTGACCGCGAGGGCGTGGTGATTGCCGTTCAGGGTCTGTCCGGCGGGGCCGGATCGACCACGATGGCCGTCAATATCGCCTGGGAACTGGCCAATGTCGCCAAAAAGGGTGAAACCGATCCGCGCGTCTGCATCATTGATCTGGATCTGCAATACGGCTCTGTTTCGACCTTCCTTGACCTGCCGCGCCGGGAATCGGTTTACGAAATGCTGTCCGACACCGAATCAATGGATGACGACAGTTTTCAGGCCGCCATGGTCGGATTCGAGGAAAAGCTGATGGTGCTGACCTCGCCCACCGAAATGTTGCCGCTGGATTTGATCACCTCGGACGATGTGAATCGAATTGTCGAAACGGCGCGCCGGAATTTCGACTATGTTGTGGTAGATATGCCATCAACCGTGGTGCAATGGTCCGAAGCGATCCTGAACAGCGCCCATGTGTTTCTGGCCATGTTGGAAATGGATATGCGGTCGGCGCAAAACGCGCTGCGTCTCAAACGCGCCCTTCAGGCCGAGGAATTGCCCTTTGAAAAGCTGCGCTTCGTGTTGAACCGTGCGCCCAAGGGCATGGATTTGAACGGCAAAGCCCGTGTGAAACGTCTGGCCGAAAGTCTGGGCATCGCGATTGACGTGCAATTGCCCGACGGCGGCAAAGCCGTAACGCAGGGGGCCGACCACGGTTTGCCACTGGCCCTGTCGGCGGGCAAGAACCCGCTGCGCAAGGAAATCGCCAAGCTGGCGCGCTCATTGCATGAGCTAGGCCAAAGCGAAGCGGAGGCGACAGGTTAAGCCAAAGCGAAGCGGAGGTCACGAACCAGGCCAAAGCGAAGCGGAGGTCACCAACCAGACCAAAGCGAAGCACCGGGTTAACCCCCGACACGACCAAAAGGCGGCGGGCAACCCCCGCAACAGAGCAGATGAACAACGGCGGATAAACCGCTCGTATCACAGATTTATATGGGAAATGGGGTAACAGATCATGTTCTCGCGTTACAAAAAAAACGGATCAGACGCAGGCAACGGGGCCAAGCCTTCCGCAGGTAAGGTCACGCAAATGCCGACCACGCGGCCGGTGCAATCCGGTGCCGCCCCTGCCCCCAAACCCAAACCCCAGGCCGAACCGGCACAGCCGACTTCGATGCGTAAAAACCTGCCCAAAGCGGGCAAAGAGGCCCTGCCCGACAAGGAGCGCAAGCGGCGCGAACGCATTGGCGACATCAAACTGGAACTGCACAAGGCCCTGCTGGACAACCTCAACCTGTCCGCCCTCGAAGGCGCGACCGAACAGGATCTGAAATCCGAAATCGGCTCCATCGTCTCCGAAGTGCTGGAGGAAAAAGGCATCGTCCTCAACCGCGAGGACCGCACCCAGCTCAATCAGGAACTCTATGACGAGGTGCGCGGCCTTGGCCCGCTTGAAACCCTGCTCAAGGATGACACGGTCAACGATATTCTGGTCAACGGCCCGCAGCGCATCTTTGTCGAACGCGATGGCAAACTTGAACTGACCGACATCACTTTCAAGGATGAAAAACACCTGCTGCGCATCATCGACAAAATCGTGTCGGCCGTGGGTCGCCGCGTCGATGAATCCAACCCCTACGTCGATGCGCGGCTTCAGGACGGTTCTCGCTTTAACGCAATGGTGCCGCCCGTTGCTGTGGATGGATCGCTGGTTTCCATTCGGAAATTTAAAAAAGAAAAACTGGGCATCGACGATCTGGTGAATTTCGGCGCCTTCTCCGAAGAGATGGCCGCCTATCTTCAGGCCGCCGTTGCCACCCGGCTGAACGTGATCGTGTCCGGCGGGACGGGGTCGGGTAAAACCACCACGCTGAACGCGCTGTCGTCCTTTATCGACAACTCCGAACGCATCCTGACAATCGAAGACACCGCCGAATTGCAACTGCAACAGATCCACGTCGGCCGCATGGAATCGCGCCCGCCCAACGTCGAAGGCAAGGGCGCCGTGACCCAACGCGACTGTCTGCGCAACGCTTTGCGGATGCGCCCTGACCGCATCATCGTGGGTGAAACCCGCGGCGAAGAGGTGATCGACATGTTGCAGGCCATGAACACCGGCCACGACGGGTCGATGACCACGATCCACGCGAACAGCGCCCGCGATGGCGTCAGCCGCCTGGAAAACATGATCGCCATGGCCGGTATCGAAATGCCGCTCAAGGCGGTGCGCTCGCAAATTTCATCGGCTGTGAACCTGATCGTGCAGGCCTCGCGCTTGCAGGACGGGTCGCACCGCATGACATCCATCACCGAAATCACCGGGATGGAGGGCGAAGTGATCTCCATGCAGGAAATCTTCAGGTTTCAACGTGTTGGCCTGACGCCCGAAAACAAAATCATCGGCCATTTCACGGCCACCGGGGTGCGCTCGCACTTCTCTGATCGGTTCCGCTTGTGGGGGTTCGACCTGCCCCCCGCAATCTACGAACCCGTCGCAGCGGAGTAAAATATCATGGCTCTTTCTATCGAACCGATCATCTATATCCTGATTTTCGTCGGTGTTCTGGTCATCGTCGAAGGTGTGTATCTGACGGCCTTCGGGCGCTCGATCTCGCTCAACAGCAAGGTCAACCGCCGTCTGGAAATGCTGCAAAAGAACACCAACCGCGAAGAGGTGCTGGAAAAACTCCGCAAGGAGATGAACCAGCATATGAACGCGCGGTCGATCCCGATCTACACCATGCTGGCCGACAAGGCGCAAAAGGCGGCCATCGCCTTTACCCCCGCCCAGCTCATCATGTTGATGGGGGCCGTGTCGGTTGTGGCCTTTCTGGGGCTGACCATCGGCACCGAAACATCCATGGCGGTGCGCGCCATCGTGTCCACGCTGATGGGCATCGGCGGGGTCTATTTCTGGGTCAATTCCAAGGCCAAGAAACGCCTGGGCATGATCGAGGAGCAACTGCCCGACGCGGTTGAACTGATGGTGCGCTCGCTCAAGGTGGGGCATCCCTTTACCTCGGCCATTCAAATCGTCGCCAAAGAGGTGCCAGACCCGCTGGCCACCGAATTCGGCATCATCGCCGATGAATCCGCCTATGGCCGCGATGTCGGCGAGGCGCTGAAACAGATGGCCGAACGCCTTGATATGCAGGATTTGCGCTTTCTCGCGGTGGCTGTGACCATTCAACAGCAATCCGGTGGTAACCTGGCCGAAATCCTCGAAGGTCTGGCCAAGGTGATCCGCTCGCGCTTTCGCCTGTTTCGCCGGGTCAAGGCCATCACGGCCGAGGCCCAGTGGTCGGGCAAATTCCTGTCCGCCTTCCCCGTGCTGGCCCTGATCGGGGTCAACGTGCTGGACCCGCATTATTACGACGAAGTGTTGGACCACCCATGGTTCATCCCGTCCTGCATCATCGTGGGGGTTTTGCTGACGCTGAACCTGATCGTGATGCGCCACCTGACCAACATCAAGGTCTGAGGAGACAACGAACATGACATTCCTCACTGATATGCTTGGCCCCTTTGGCCCCGTGATCCTTGTCGGTCTGCTGGGTCTGGCCCTGATCGCCGCCGTCATCCCCATGATGCTGAAAGAGCGCAACGACCCGCTCAACAAGCTCAAGGATGCCGGTGCCCGTGGCAACACCTTGAAACCGGGCGCGAAACTGCGCACGGCCAAATCCAACGACAAGCTGCAAAAATACTCCTCCTTCCTCGAACCCCAAGACGAGGAAGAATACTCCGCCGTGCGCCAGAAACTGATGCAGGCCGGGTATCGCTCCAAGGACGCGGTGCGCTTCTTCCACTTTGCGCAGTTCGCGCTGGGTCTGGGGCTGCTGGTCGCTGGCGTGGTCTATTTCATGCTGTTCGTTTCGGGCGGTCAGGATGTGACCACGCAACAAACCCTGTTCTATGTCTTGGGGCCGGGTTGCGTGGGCTATATGGCCCCGAAATACTGGATCAACAAACGTCAGGCCAAGCGGCAGGAACAGATCACCGCCGGTTTCCCCGATGCGCTGGATATGCTGCTGGTCTGCGTCGAAGCAGGGCAATCGCTGGAACAATCCATCGTGCGCGTGTCCAAGGAAATCCGCCCCGCCTTTCCCGATCTGGCAGACGAACTGGAAATCGTGTCGCTCCAGATCAAGGCCGGCATGGAAAAATCCGGCGTCTTGCGTGACATGGCCGAACGCTGCGGTGTGGCAGATGTGTCATCCTTTGTGACCGTGATGATCCAGTCCGCCGCCTTCGGGACATCCATCGCCGAAGCATTGCGGGTTTACTCCTCGGAAATGCGTGACAAACGTGTGATGCGCGCCGAAGAGGCCGCAAACAAGTTGCCTACCAAGATGACACTTGTCACAATGATGCTGACGGTGCCGCCGCTGTTGATCATCCTTGTTGGTCCCTCGGCTGTCAGCATCTCGAACTTTGGCTAAAGCCACGAGGCACAAGAATATATGCGGCGACACGCAGGCCCATTGATCAAAACCGGCCTTCTGGCCAGTATGCTAACCACAGCCGCCTGTTCATCAACGGGCGGCTTTGGTGCGACTAACCCATTGAAATCAGGGCAAGTTTACGCGCCGGGCGTGGCGAAACGCGGGGCGAGCGTCGATGGGTTGGTGGTGGGCAACCGGCTAGTGCAGGCGGGGCAATACGAACTGGCGCTGGATGCCTATTCCCGCGCCGCGATTGATCACGGCATGACCGTCGATGTGCTGTCGGGCCTTGGCACTGCCAATCTGGGCCTTGGCCGTCTGGGGCAGGCCGAACGCCTGCTGCGTCAGGCCGTCGCCACCGATCAGGCCGTGCCTGAAACATGGAATAACCTTGGCGTTTTGCTGATGGAAAAGGGCGAACTGGCCGAAGCTGAACAAATGTTCCGCCGCGCCTATGCGCTGGACAATGGCCAAAGTGACTCAATCCGCGACAATCTTCGCTTGGCACTCGCAAAATCGGAAAAAAACGATTATGCTGATGAGCAAGAACAAGAATATAAATTGGTGCGACGGGGCAGCAGCGAATTTGTCATCCGTCAGATACCTTGAGGCAGAGCAGTAAAAGGACGCAAAACATGCGCCACCCGTTTATCCTTTCCCTGTGCCTGGCCGGGTCCTTTGCCCTGTCTGGCTGTGACAACTTCATGAGCGACAAGAACAAGGTCGACCGCACCTTGCAGGACCTCAACGTCGTTGATGAATCAAACCTGAACGATGTCATGCTGACCGTCGCTGACCCGGACGAGGCAGTGACCTATTTCAAACGCGCCTCGGCCAATGCCCCCGAACGCATTGATTTGCAACGCGGAATGGGCAAATCCCTGATCCGCGCCAAACGCAACACCGAAGCACTGGCAGCATGGAAACAGATCACCCAGCACGCCGATGCCACCGATGATGACCGCGTTGATCTGGCCGATGCCCAGATCCGGGCGGGCGATTGGGACGGGGCCGAAAAAACCCTGTCGGCCATTCCCCCGACCCATGAAACCTATCAACGCTACCGACTCGAGGCGATGGTGGCCGACAGCAAGAAACAGTGGAAAAAGGCCGACAGCTTTTATGAAACGGCTGCGGGCCTGACCACCCGCCCCGGTGGCGTGATGAACAACTGGGGCTATTCCAAACTGACCCGTGGCGATTACGCCGATGCCGAACGCCTGTTCGGAGAAGCCCTGCGCCAGGACCCTAAACTGTTCACAGCAAAGAATAATCTGGTGCTGGCCCGTGCGGCACAGCGCAATTACAACATGCCCGTTGTGCCGATGTCACAGGTGGAACGCGCGCAATTGCTGCACACCATGGGCCTGTCGGCGGTGAAACAGGGCGATGTCGAAACCGGCAAGGGCCTGCTGCGCGAAGCCATCGAAACCCACCCCCAACACTTCGAAGAAGCCGTGCGCAGCCTGCGCGCCCTGGAAGGTTAAGCAAACCCCGCGATGGACATTCTGGCCGATCTTTTGGCGCCATTTGCCCGTATCGCGGGGGCGCTGACCATTCCCGATCTACAGGCGCGTTGGTTTTTGCCCTTTGTGCTGCCGCTTTGTGCGGCCGCCATCCTGACCGACCTGCGGGTGATGAAAATCACCAATCGCACCACCGATCTGCTGGGGCTGGTGTTTCTGATCGTCGGGATTTTCCTGATGCCCCTGCCCGATTACGGCTGGCGACTGGCGCATATTGCCATCGTGCTGATGATCGGCATCGTCGCCAATGCCGGTGGGTTGATGGGGGCGGGGGATGCAAAATTCCTGGCAGCCGCAGCACCTTACGTGCCACTGGCCGATGCCAAATTCGTCGGGTTTCTGTTTTGCGGCATGTTGATCGGGGCCGTCATCACCCAGCGCACACTAAAATACACCCCCCTGCGCCGCCTCGCACCCGATTGGGAAAGCTGGACCCGCGGCCTTGATTTCCCCATGGGGCTGGTGCTTGGCTCTACCCTTGGTCTCTACCTGATCCTCGGCGCGCTTTAGGGCGCGGGCATTGCGGCGACCAGACACCGCTCACCACCGCAACGTGCCTTTTTCTCCATCATTTCGCCACTTTGCCCGCGCATATTCAGGGCCAAATCAGTGACGGAAAAGGCACCCGCCCATGAATATGCAAGCGACCCCGCCGCAAGGCGTCAAACCCCCTCCTCCGCCCAAAACGCTCGAGGATATGCAGCTTCCGCTGACCATGATGCGGGATATCCTGCTCAAAACCATCTTCCGCAAAAGCCTCTCCATGGCCTCGGAACTGGCCCGCGCCATCTGCCTGCCCGTCGCCGTCACGCAAGAATTGATTGATGCCGCGCGCGGTGAACGCCTGCTCGAGGCGACAGGCACGCTCAACGCCAATAACAGTGGCAATGAAATGGGCTATCAGTTGACCGATCAGGGCAAATCCCGTGCGCTCGATGCCCTTGCCCAGTCCGAATATTACGGTGCCATGCCGGTGCCGCTCGATGTGTATCGCGAACAGGTGAAACGCCAGTCGATCCGCGATATTTCCATCACCCGCGACCAGTTGACCAACGCCATGGGCCATCTGATCCTGCCGCCCGATCTGCTGGGCAACCTTGGCCCCGCCGTCAGCTCGGGCCGCTCGATCCTGATGTATGGGCCGCCGGGCAACGGGAAATCCTCTATTTCCAATGGCATACGCGATGCGATGGGCGACAAGATTTTCGTGCCCCGTGCGCTGGAATATTCCGGTCAGGTGATCACCGTTTATGATCCCATCGTGCATTCCGCCGCCGAAGAGGAAACCGACGATCCCAATTCGCTGCGCCGTCGCCGCACATTTGATGCGCGTTATGTGCGCTGCGAACGCCCCACCGTGATCACCGGCGGCGAACTGTCCCTTAACATGTTGGATCTGGTTTATAACCCGACCGCACGCACCTATCAGGCGCCGCTGCAACTGAAATCCACCGGCGGAATTTTCATCGTGGATGACCTTGGTCGTCAGGCCGAACCACCGCAAAGCCTCGTCAACCGCTGGATTGTCCCGCTCGAGGAATCCAAGGATATCCTTGCCCTGCAATCGGGCGAAAAATTCGAGGTGCCGTTTGACACATTGGTGATCTTCTCCACCAACTTCCACCCCAATGAAATCTTTGACCAGGCCGCCCTGCGCCGGATTTTTTACAAGATCAAAATCGACGGTCCCAGCCAGCAGAACTTCCTGAAAATCTTTGCGCTGGTCGCCCGCAAAAAAGGCATGCCGCTGGACGAACCGACCCTGATCCATCTGTTGAAAAAACGCTATCCTGAAATTGAAAACAACTATGCCAATTATCAGCCGGTGTTTCTGATTGATCAGATGATTTCGATCTGCGAATTCGAAGGGATCCCCTATCAGATGAGCCCCGAACTGATTGACCGCGCTTGGGCCAATATGTTCGTCAAGGACGAGGAGATCGTGCGCTAATATTCGCAAGGTGGCGGGGTGTTTGCATCATCAAGCCCCGCCATTTTCGCAAAACCAAACCGCTACGCAGCCATGCGCGCAAACCAAAACGCAAAGCACCCCCTCGGGCTTTGCGTTTTCATGGATTCACCCCCTTGAATCTATGGATTCTATGGATTCATACGGTGTTTCATACGATCCGTATCGGCGGTTTTCGCCCTGCGGCAATCCCGGCACTACACCGTGATCAGCCCTGCTTGCTCCAGGGTCTCTCGGTATTTCCGGCTGACGGGCACCAACGCGCCATCAACCATACGCAGGAACAGTTTCGCCCCCTCGCGCTCGGTTGATTCGACCGCCGCCGCCACAACCCAATGCGAACGATGCGCGCAATATCCCAACACCGCATCCATTTCCGCAATCGCATCGTTGAACCGCATCCGCACCTGATGCGTGCCCTTTTCCGTATGGATTAAAACGAAATGATTATCGGCACTTAGCCGCAAAATTCGGCCCTTGGCTTCTGTTGGCAGGCGTTGATGCAGGCGCGGGAATGGTGCCTCTTGCACGCCTTCTTCGCTGGTCTGTTCGGCCAATGTGATGTCTGCGGCACTGCCCGATTTCAACGACAGGCGCATGATGCCAACCACCGCAGAAACGATCCCGATATATATCCCCATCTTGATCATTCCGGGGGGCGTCCAGCCAGTGCCATCCAATACAAACCGCGTCAGAAATACCAAAAGCGGCGTCAGGACAATCGGCATACCGATCAGCACAGCAAGGGAATCACGCCACACCGGACCATCTGGCCACAGCTCGTCCGCCGTGGCGCGGACCAATGCGGAACAGGTCAAAGACAGGAAAACAACCAGCCCCCAATAGGCCACTCTTTCCGGTATCGAAAACAGGATAAAGGTGCTGAACGGGCCCGCAATCGCCACTGCCATGGTTAACAAAACAGCCACCGCAATCGGCCGCGTCGAAAACAGTTCTGCCAACATCTTTCGTAAAATGGACTTAATCGACACCTGGCCACCCGATTGCATTGGGAACAAAAACCCTTCTATTTCGGTCTGTTACTTGAAAAATCGCCCAATAGGCAAGCCCCGCCACCTAGGGTTGATCGCAGCGTTACTTTGCACCTTATGCCTTGCGGTTGGCTATGGCACCATGCATCTTAACCTTTTTGGCGCAGGTATTAACGACCAAAATTCCCGATAAAAAAGGCGCAAACCGTGATGGCAGATACGCTCCATGATCGCATCAAGCACAGTTTCAAAAACCAGCCAATGATGGCGACACTTGGTGCGCAGATTGTCGAGATAGACCAGGGTCGGGTGGTGATCGAGGCCCCGATCCTGCCCGGCGCGCGCCAGCATCAGGGGCATGGCCATGCGGGGCTGACATTTTCAATCGGCGACACAGCGGCGGGTTATGCCGCGCAAACCGTCATGCCCGAAAATACCGTGGTCGTGACCGCCGAAATCAAAATCAACCTGACCGCCCCTGCCCGTGGTGATCGGCTGCGCGCCGTTGGGCGGGTGGTGAAACCCGGCCGCCGCTTGGTGGTCGTCACCGCCGAAGTCTTTGCAATAGAAGCAGAAAAAGAGGTTTTGATTGCTGTAATGCAAGGCACAATGGTGCCCGTTCAAATCTAGCGCCCCGCCAGTTCAGACAATCAACCCCGCGGCTTTGACGGCGGGCCGGAACGATCTGCTAACCGGCACTTCGGCCTGATCCGCAGTCACCAGAAAATCACGCCCGTCGCGGCGACGGTGGCCGACCACGCGATCAATCGCCACCCAATGCGAACGATGCACCCGCATGCCATGCGCCGCCTCCAGTTCCGCCTCGGCATCGGCCATACGCAGCAAAACAAGGGCTTCACCCGCTGTCGTAACCACGTTCAGGTAATGATCCTGCGCCTCTAGTCGCACCACAGCACCGCGTTTATCTATGGGCAGACGGCGCAGAAAACTCTCGGCCGGATCACTGCCGGGCGCGGTGGGGGCGCTGGCCGGATCGGGTGACAGAATGATCAGCGTGCCCTCTATTGCGGCGCCGACTGACATGACAATAAATGCCAGCCACAGCAGGTCTTGCCACCCGCCCCAATGGGCAAAGACGATGCGGTTCATGGCATGAATTATACAAGCCAAAACAATGGCATAGGGAATGCGCCCCAACAGACGCCAGTGCCGGGGACGCCCGCGCAACAGCCACCGCAACCCGTAATCCAATGCGATCGAAACCGCCACCACTGCAGCCCAATAGGCCAGCCTTGGCGCGAATTCCAACAGGTCAAAAGTGCCGAACGGACCCGCCATTGCCGCCAACCCCGACAATACGATCCAAAGCGCAATAAAAAACGCCAACGCCCCAGACGGTGATTGGCGAAGCGTGGCTGACTGGCTGGATTCGGGTTGGGTCATTCGCGAAGGATTCGGGTGCTTTGGCGCAAGGCGGGTTGAGTGATCGCAGCCCAATCTGGCACGGCTTGCCATATCAAGCAACCGCCACATTTTTCAATCCGTCAAAGGTGTTACATGTCCCTTGCCCCGCTTTTTGCCGCATCATTTCCGGTCCAGATTCATGCCTTTGCCGCGCTGCTCCTGATTCCGCTCACCCTGACGATATTTGCACTGCCACGCGGGTCGCGCCTGCACAAAGGGTTAGGCTGGGCATGGGTGGTGCTGATGGCCACCGTCGCCCTGTCCAGCTTTGCGGTAAACAGCATCCGCATGATCGGGCCGTTTTCGCCGATCCACCTGCTGTCGGTTCTGGCCCTGTTTGCATTGTTCGGGGCGATTATCGCGATCCGGAAACGCCGTGTGGCGCAGCACCGGAAAATCATGCTGGGCCTGACATATGGCGCGTTGCTGGGCGCAGGGTTGTTCACCCTGCTGCCCGGCCGCATCATGTATGATGTTGTATTGGCTGGGTTTTTCACCCCCGCAACCGGGGGATGACAGATCAGGCGGTCAAACCTTCGGGTTCGGGCAAACCGTTGGCGCGACAGCATGCAGTCAGCGTATTGGCCAGCAGGCAGGCGATTGTCATTGGCCCGACCCCGCCCGGCACCGGCGTGATTGCGCCCGCCACCCCGGCAACAGAGGCGTAATCCACATCTCCGACCAACCGCGTTTTGCCTTCGCCCTTCTCCGGCGCTTCAATCCGGTTGATGCCCACATCAATCACCGTGGCCCCCGGTTTGATCCAGGCGGCGTTCACCATCTGCGCCCGCCCCACGGCTGCCACCACGATATCGGCGCGGCGCACCACCTCCTCGATATTCTTAGTGCGCGAATGGGCAACCGTCACGGTGCAACTGTCGCGCAGCAGCAATTGCGCCATCGGCTTGCCCACAATATTGGATCGCCCGATCACCACGGCGTTCATGCCAGACAGATCACCATGGCGATCACGCAGCATCATCAAACAACCCAGTGGCGTGCAGGGCACCATCGCCTTTTGCCCTGTTGCCAGCAGGCCCACGTTCGAAATGTGAAACCCGTCGACATCTTTCGCGGGATCAATCGCATTCAAAACCCCGGCTTCATCAATATGTTTGGGCAGGGGCAACTGCACCAGAATGCCATGCACCGCCTTGTCTGCGTTCAAATCAGCGATCAGCGACAGCAATTCGGCCTCGCTTACGCTGGTATCCAGCTTGTGTTCAAACGATTGCATCCCCGCCTCGACGGTCTGGATACCTTTGTTTTTGACATAGACCTGACTGGCCGGATCCTCGCCCACCAGCACCACCGCCAAACCGGGTGTGATGCCATGCACTTCGCGCAGGCGCGCCACCTGTGTCGCCACACGGCCCCGAACATCCGCCGCAAAGGTTTTTCCGTCGATCCGATCTGCAGTCATGGGCATCACTTTCGCTAATTGGTCCAAAACATCCCCTTGGGGCAGGGTCATGCGCGGCCTTCTTATCCCCATCACTGGGGCAGTAACAGCCCTGCACGCAAAGGCGCTATAACGCTGCCTAACCGCTTGCTACAATGATAAATTGGCCATTTTCGACGCAATTACGCCAGGCAACGGCGCGGATCGGTCAACCGCGTTTCCCATTGGCGCAAAACTGAACAGATCATGTTGCAACACGGCGTTCCGGACGATTACCGCGCCGCTTCCAGGTGGGACCAGATACGTTGGTCGGGAATATGCAGGCGCAGGGCTTCGCCCAAACGCAGCGGCCCCTCGCGTTCGACCCATGCCGTTACGCCGCGCAGACCGTTCGCCGCCGCCTTGAACCGGCGGGCCTTTTCCTCGGGGTATTCCCGTGCGATTTCGGCGATTGGCAGGGTGCAGGGGCGGTTTTCCATGTCGATTACCAGCGTGGTTCCGGTTTCCGATTGCAGGCGCGATGACGGGGGCAGATGGGTTAAATCCGGCAGACCCGACAGGCAGATGGATGCCCCCACCCATTCCGGCGCCACCCTGTCTACGCCCATTTTTGTCGCGATTTCAGACAGTTCCTCGGCAGAGATAATGCTGAACTGGCGCACATTCCGGATCGTCGTGCCGCGCGGATGTTGCGCGGTGACGCGGCTACAGGACGGGCGGTTGATGCCGCCGTGCTCTTCGCCCTCGACCCCTGCCCATGTGGCCAGAACCTCTTGTAACGGATCCGAGCGCAGGCTTTCATCACGCCGCGCCACGCGGCCCAGATATGTGATTTCACCATAGAATTCAGTGGGTTTCAATGCGGGCACCGGCGCGCTCCTTTTCCTGTTCGCGTCAGTTTGGCGCAGGCCCGCCGTGCCGTCAAATCGCGATTCGTGAAACGGCCCATCACGCGCTTGCCCCACATCCGATCCCGCCTTAGGGTGCGGATAGCGCAGCAAAAGGGCAGCAAAGATGACGCATAAATTGCCGATCCGGGTCTATTACGAAGACACCGACATGGCCGGAATCGTCTATTACGCCAATTACTTACGCTATATCGAACGGGCGCGCAGCGACTGGGTGCGCGGGCTGGGCATTGATCAGCGCGCCTTGAAAGAGGACGAAGGCCTGGTCTTTGCCGTCCGCCGGGTCGAGGCCGATTACCTGCTCCCCGCCAAACTGGATGACGAACTGACCGTGATGACCGAGGTCACAGCCGTCACCGCCGCCCGCCTGATCATGGATCAAAAGGTGATGCGCGGCAAAGAAGAGCTGTTTCACGCCGTGGTCACGGTGGTGATGATCAACGACACCGGCCACCCTGCCCGGCTTCCGGCAAATATTCGCCTGCTTTTGCACTGATAACGCTGGCTCACAACGGGTTGTGTTGGCAATCACGCCCGTGATCGGATAACCTGCTGCGCAAGATGGCCGGAAAACGGCCCCAAAGAGAGCAGGCAGATGAATCAAGAAACCTTGGCCGCCGTGTCCGAGATGGATTTTTCCATGTGGGCGCTGTTTGCCCAATCCACATTTACCGTCAAACTTGTGATGATCGGGTTAATCGTCGCCTCGTTCTGGGGCTGGTCGATTATCGTGCAAAAACTGATCGCCTATCGCCGTGCGCGGGCCGAGGCCGAGGCATTCGACCGCGCATTCTGGTCCGGTGACCCTTTGGACGAGTTGTTCGACAAGATCGGCACCGAACCCTCTGGCCAGTCTGAAAAAATCTTTGCTGCGGGCATGATCGAATGGCGCCGCAGCCACCGCACCGATGGCGCGCTGATCGCCGGTGCGCAGGCCCGCATTGACCGTTCCATGAACGTGGCCATCACCCGCGAAGCCGAAGCCCTGCAAGGCGGATTGCAGGTTTTGGCCACCGTTGGCTCCACCGCGCCCTTTGTGGGGCTGTTCGGCACGGTCTGGGGCATCATGCACGCCTTTATCGGCATCGCGGAACAGCAAAACACCAATCTGGCAGTCGTGGCCCCCGGCATCGCCGAGGCCTTGCTGGCAACGGCATTGGGGCTGGTTGCGGCCATTCCGGCGGTGATCTTCTATAACAAACTTAGCGCAGACAGCGACCGCATCGTCGCGGGTTACGAAAGTTTCGCCGACGAATTCGCCACCATCCTGTCGCGCCAGTTGGACGCCTGAACCATGGGCGCGGGTGTCACGCAGAAATCCGGCGGATCACGCCGCAGGCGGTCCCGCGCAGGCGGGGCCAAACCGATGGCCGAAATCAACGTCACGCCTTTTGTTGATGTGATGCTGGTGCTGTTGATCATCTTTATGGTCGCCGCGCCGCTGATGACGGTGGGGGTGCCTGTCGAACTGCCCAAAACCGCCGCCAACGCCCTGCCGGGCGAGCAGGAGGAACCATTGGCCGTCACCATCACCGCAACGGGCACCGTGATGATCCAGACAACCGAGGTGCCGATGGATGACATGGTGAACCGTTTGCGCGCCATTGCTGCCGAACGGTCCGGTGACCGTGTGTTCCTGCGTGCGGACGGGGCGGTGCCCTATGCGCAGGTGGTGCAGGTCATGGGGGCGCTGAACCGTGGCGGGTTTTCCAACATCGGGCTGGTGACCGATGCCGGTGGTCCGCGCCTTGACGGGACCGACGCCGCGACCGGCAACAACTGAGGCCGGAGGCGCATAGGTGCATATCGGTCATTACATTTCAGGGGTCGGGCACGCGGGGTTCATCGCGGCGCTGCTGTTTGGCGGCTTTGCCCCCACACCCGAACCGTTTGACGTGACCGAGGTCACGATGATCACCGGCGCCGAATTCGACCGCGCGCTAGAGGGCGCACGCCCGCCGCAAACCGCCACCGATGTGACCACACCCGAAACTCCCGATGCGGGCCAATCCGACGCGCCCGCCCCCACCCAGCAGGACCGCCCGCCACGGGTGACACGCCCTGCCGAAACCCCGCCTCCACAGGCCGAAACCCCACCGCCGCCACCGCCCCCACCGGCCGAAGCCGAGGTGACGGACCAGCCGCCGGTGATCGCGCCGCCACCGCAGGAACAGGCCGTTCTGGCCCCGCAAACCAGCGACCGGCCCGTGCCGCGTCCAGTGCCCCGCGTCGCGCCGCAAGCCGTGGAACAGCCGGACCCCGAAACCCGACCGGACGAACAACTGCGCGAGCAGGTGGTGCCCGACACCGCCCCCACAACCACGCCGCAACAGCCACAAGAGGCAACTGCGCCAGAAGAGGCCACAACCGAAGTCGTAACAGAGGCAACCGAGCCGCCATCCCGTGCGCCCACCACATCCCTGCGCCCGAAAACGCGCCCCAACCGCCCCGCGCCGACGCCAAAACCAACGCCGACGCAACAGGCGGACAACGCCCCCGCGACCGATCAATCGGCGGTGAATGATGCGCTTGCGGCGGCCCTTGCGGGCGGCAGCGCCACCTCCTCTACGCCGTCCAGCACCAGCGGCAATGGCGGCGCCCCCAGTGGCCCGCCGATGACCAGCGGTGACATGAATGCGTTGCGTGTGTCGGTGCAACGCTGCTGGAACGTGGGCAGCCTGTCCGCCGAGGCCATGCGCACATCGGTCACCGTATTGGTGGAAATGGGCCGTGACAGCAAACCGGTGATTTCATCCATCCAACGGCTGTCGTTTCAGGGTGGCAACGAATCCTCGGCCCGTCAGGCATACGAGGCAGCACGCCGCGCCATCATCCGCTGCGGCAATGACGGGTTTGACCTTCCGCCCGAAAAATACGACCGTTGGCGTGAACTGGAACTGGTGTTCAACCCGGAAAAAATGCGCATCAACGGGGTGCAGGAATGAACCAAACGGCCCCCTTTGTGTTGATAGCCCTGATGGGATTGACCGGTTTGGCTGGCCCCGCAATGGCCAATGATCTGCGCGACATCAGCAAATGCTGGAACGTCGGCATGTTGTCCGATGCCGCCAAGCGGGTGAAAGTCACGCTTGTTTTTGATCTGGCCCGCGACGGAACCCCCGTGGCCGACAGTATAACCCTGCTGGGCGATAGCGGGACAACACCCCCCGCCCGTCAGCAGGCATTTCAGGCAGCCCGCCGCGCAATTCTGCGCTGTGGCGCGGGCGGGTTTGACCTGCCGCAACAGACGTATGAACAATGGCGCAGGGTCGAAATGACATTCGATCCCGCCGATATGAGGAGCAAGTGATGGTGCCCGTGAACAGGTTTGCCGGATTGGCCATGGCTGCGATGTTGGCCTTTATACAGACCCCAGCCATAGCGCAGGACAGCGGGCGGCTGCGGCTGGAACTGACCGACGCGGTGATCGAACCGATGCCGATTGCAGTGCCGCAATTCATTGCCGAATCCGCAGGCGCATCCGATATGGCGGCGCGCATCACACAGGTCGTGGTGGACGATCTGGCAGGCACCGGCCTGTTTCGCCAGATCCAGCCAAGCGCATTCATTTCGCAGGTCACCGCCTTTTCCAGCCCCGTGCAATATGCCGACTGGAAAGCGATCAACGCCCAGGCCCTGATCACCGGCGCGGTCACCACCGATTCCAGCGGCAATATCAATGTGAAATTCCGCCTGTATGATGTGTTTGCAGGGCAGGAAATGGGTGACGGGTTGCAATTTGCCGCAACGCAGGACGGCTGGCGGCGCATGGCGCACAAAGTGGCCGATGCCGTCTATGCCCGCATCACCGGCGAGGGCGGGTATTTCGACAGCCGCGTGGTTTACGTGGCCGAAGCAGGCCCGAAAAACCAGCGGCAGAAACGGCTGGGCATCATGGATTACGACGGTGCCAACGTGCAATATCTGACCGACAGTTCCGCCATCGTGCTGGCGCCGCGGTTTTCACCCACCGGCGACCGCATCCTATACACCAGCTATGAAACCGGTTTCCCCCGCATCTATGTGCTGGATGTGGCCAGCGTGGGCCGCCGTGCCCTGCCGATCCCCGAAGGCGACATGGCGTTTTCCCCCCGCTTTGGTCCCGATGGCAGCACGGTGGTATTTTCCCTGACCCAGGGCGGCAATACCGACCTGTGGCGCATGTCGGTGGACGGCTCCGCCCCTGTGCGCCTGACCAATGCGCCCTCGATCGAAACCGCACCGTCGTTTTCACCCGATGGCGCGCGCATCGTGTTTGAATCCGACCGCTCCGGCAGCCCGCAATTGTATGTCATGAGCGCAAGCGGCGGCGAACCCACCCGCATATCATTCGGTCAGGGGCGTTACGGCACGCCGGTCTGGTCACCCCGCGGGGATCTGGTGGCCTTTACCAAACAGAACAAGGGCCGGTTTCACATCGGCGTCATGCGGGTCGACGGATCCGAGGAGCGCCTGCTCACCGCCTCTTTTCTGGACGAGGGGCCATCATGGTCACCCAACGGGCGCGTCATCATGTTCACCCGCGAAACCCAAGGCGCGGGTGGCGAGGCGCGGCTGTATTCCGTGGACAGCACAGGGCGCAACCTGAAACCCGTCGCCACCAGCGGCGGCGCATCTGATCCGGCATGGGGACCGTTGCAGAACTAGACGGGTAAAATTGATGGGGCGATATCAATCGGTGCAAAACCAGGCGGATCACCGCCAGTTTTGCACCGTCGCGCAATCGGCAAGCCCCTGCGCAGACGCGAATGTGATGAAACCGCTGATTCCCATGTGGATTAGGCTGTGCTAGGGGTGAATCAGCAAAAACAAATGAACGTGGGACACACGACATGAAACTTCTGGCACGAGCAGCCCTGATCGCAGGCGCATTGGCGCTTTCCGCTTGCGCAAAAACCGGCGCAGACCGGTTTGGCAATGAAACCAACCTGACCGGCGGCGGCGCGGCATCCGGCATCATACCGGGCAGCGCGAATGACCCGACCTCGGCGGCATATTTCCAACAGGCCGTAGGGGATCGCGTGTTGTTTGCCGTGGACCAGTCCACCCTGTCGTCTGAAGGGCGCAGCGTGCTGGACGGTCAGGCCACCTGGTTGATGACCAACAACGACTATACCGCCGTCATCGAAGGCCACGCCGACGAACAGGGCACCCGTGAATACAACCTTGCACTTGGCGCACGCCGCGCCAATGCGGTGCAGGAATACCTGATCTCCAAGGGTGTGTCCTCGGCGCGTTTGCGCGTTGTTTCCTACGGTAAGGAACGCCCGATCGAGGTATGTTCGACCGAATCCTGCTATGCCAAGAACCGCCGCGCTGTCACCGTGCTGGCCGCAGGCATGTCCTGATCCGTCGGGCAGAATTTATTAAAGGGGTCGCCATGAAAATGCGTTTCAAACTTGCTCTTGCTCTGGTCCTGATGCCGCTGTCACTGACGGCGCAGGACCGTGCCGAAACGCTGGCCGATATCCGGCAGGAACTGACCGTTTTGCATGTCGAGGTGCAGAAGCTGCGCCGCGAACTGTCCACCACGGGCGCGGCCAACGTGGCCGTGGGCGGATCGACCCTGCAACGGCTGGACGCGATTGAAGCAGAACTGTCGCGCGTCACATCCAAGGCCGAACAACTGGAATTTCGCATCAATTCTGTGGTCACCGACGGCACCAACCGCATTGGCGATCTGGAATTCCGGCTGGTCGAACTGGAGGGCGGCGACATTGGCAAACTGGGCGAAACCAGCACCCTGGGCGGCGAGGCACAGGGCGCGAGCAATACCGCGCCTGCCGCGCCCTCGACCAATCTGGAAACCGGCATGATCGGCAATGATGTCGAACTGGCCGTCGGCGAAAAGGCCGATTTCGAAGCCGCCAAAGCCGCGCTTGACGGTGGCTCCTTTGAAGAGGCCGCCAAGAAATTCGCCGTGTTCAACGAAAGCTACCCCGGTGGCCCGATGGCTGTGCAGGCCTATTTGATGCGCGGCGCGGCCCTGTCGAAAATGGGCGACAAAACCGGCGAGGCCCGCGCATATCTGCAAGGGTTTACCGCCGATCCCGAAGGACCAGAGGCCCCGCAGGCCCTGTTCCGTTTGGGGGATGCATTGGCGCAATTGGGCCAAACCCAAGAGGCCTGCGTGACACTGGCCGAGGTCGGCGTGCGCTTTCCCGGTGCCGCTGCTGTGGAACAGGCCCAAACCGCCCGCGCAAGGATCGGCTGTCAGTGAACCACAAGGCGGCTAGCCCAAGGGCCGACCGCATAGGCCCGCTCACCGACAGCGTCGCGCAAGCGTTCGACAATCTGTTGCCAGTGCCCCTGCCCGACCGGATCGGGCTGGCCGTGTCAGGGGGCAGCGATTCCACGGCCCTGCTGCATTTGGCCGCCGCTTGGGCCGCAAAAGGCAAAACCGCCCTGCATGTGGTCACGGTCGATCACGGGTTGCGCCCCGAAGCCGCACAAGAAGCCAGCGATGTCGCCGCCCAGGCAGATGCATTGGGCCTGCCCCACACCACCCTGCACTGGTCCGGCGGGGATGGGACCGGCAACCTGTTGGACCGTGCCCGCCGCGCCCGCTACGCGCTGATGTCAAACTGGGCCTTGGCGCATGACATCAGCTATATCGCACTGGGCCATACGGCCGATGATGTCGCTGAAAACCTGCTGATGCGTCTGGCCCGCGAGGCAGGCGTTGACGGGCTGTCCGCCATGGCCCCCAGTCGTCGCCATGAAAACACAGAGTTTTTTCGCCCGCTATTGTCGTTCAAACGCAATGATTTGCGTGACTACCTGACCGCTAGAAACCAAACATGGGCTGATGATCCCAGCAATCAGGACAGCAAATATGACCGGGTGCGCGCCCGCCAGATACTCGCGGCGCTGGAACCTTTGGGCGTGTCGGTTGACGGGCTGGCCCACGTGGCCAGCACCCTTGGCGATGTGCGCAACGCCTTGAATTGGTATGCCTTTCTTGCGGCCCGCGATTGTGCCCGCGTGGAACAGGGCGATGTGCTGTTTTGTCTGCGTCAGCTGCGCGTGCAGCCGGACGAGATCACCCGCCGCCTGTTGGTGCACGCGCTGTGCTGGGTGTCGGGTGCCGAATACGCCCCGCGACGCCGCGCCGTGCAACAATTACAGGACGGCTTGTTTGATGCACGGGGCATGGCCCTGCACGGGTGTCGCGCCGTTTACCTTACTGGTGCAGATCGCGGGTTGCTGCGTATCTGTCGCGATCCGCGTGCCGCGGCTGAAACCACTGCCGCCCCCGGCCAGAACTGGGACGGGCGCTGGCGGGTTGACGGGCCATGGCCACAGGGCGCCGAAATTCGCGTTACGGGCGCTAATGGTTTGAAAGAACTGGAAAACTGGCGCGCATCCGGCCTGCCCGAACCTGCGGCACAATCCGCCCCTGCGGTCTGGCGTGGCGACCAACTGATCGCCAGCCCTTTGTTGGGGAAAGCCGCCGGATGGACCGCGACACCGCTGCGTCAGGACGAAGAATTCTTTAACTCTTGCCTGATATCGTGACCTCGCGACCCTAAACCACGGCTTTATCCCCCCTTGGGGGGCGATTGCACATTGAACCCTGCGCGGGGATACCTATTTTACCCCTCAGGCTTGTTGTGCTACCTGCTCGGGCTAGCATCTATCGGGCCAGCATCATCGGGAGGTTTTCCTTGGGAAACGCTAGAAATATCGCTTTTTGGGTCATTTTATTGCTTATGCTGATGGCCCTGTTCAGCCTGTTCAACGGGCAAGGCAGCACGCTGAACAGCTCGGCGGTGAATTATACAGAATTCGTGCAAGCTGTTGATAATGGACAAGTTTCCAGCGCAACCGTCGATGGGGAACGCGTCCGTTATCGCGGCACCGACGGCAAGGATTACAGCACCATCAAACCCGACGATGCACAACTGACCGATATGCTGGTCGCCAAGGGCGTGGCCGTCACCGCCGAACCGCAACAGGAATCGCTGTTTCAGGCGTTTCTGGTCGCGGTGCTGCCCTTCCTTCTGCTGATCGGCGTCTGGGTGTTCTTTATGAACCGGATGCAGGGCGGCGGCAAAGGTGGCGCGATGGGCTTTGGAAAATCCAAGGCAAAGCTGCTGACCGAAAAACACGGCCGCGTCACATTTGACGACGTGGCAGGCATCGACGAAGCCAAGGAAGAGCTGGAAGAGATCGTTGAATTCCTGCGCAATCCGCAGAAATTCAGCCGCCTTGGTGGTAAAATCCCCAAGGGCGCATTGCTGGTCGGCCCTCCGGGCACCGGTAAAACCCTGCTGGCCCGCGCCATCGCCGGAGAGGCAGGCGTGCCGTTTTTCACCATTTCCGGTTCCGATTTCGTGGAAATGTTCGTGGGCGTTGGTGCATCCCGTGTGCGCGACATGTTCGAACAGGCCAAGAAAAACGCACCCTGCATCGTGTTCATCGACGAAATTGATGCCGTGGGCCGCGCTCGTGGTGCCGGTTACGGCGGTGGTAATGATGAACGCGAACAGACACTTAACCAGCTGCTGGTCGAAATGGACGGCTTCGAGGCGAACGAGGGTGTGATCATCCTTGCCGCCACCAACCGCCGCGATGTTCTGGACCCTGCGCTGCTGCGCCCGGGCCGTTTTGACCGTCAGGTCACCGTGCCCAATCCCGATATCAAAGGCCGTGAAAAAATCCTGTCGGTGCATGCCCGCAAGGTGCCGCTGGCCGCTGATGCCGACATGCGGATCATCGCGCGCGGCACCCCCGGGTTTTCCGGTGCTGATCTGGCCAACCTTGTGAACGAGGCCGCGCTGATGGCCGCCCGCGTTGGCCGCCATTATGTCACCATGGAAGACTTTGAAAACGCCAAAGACAAGGTGATGATGGGGGCCGAGCGCCGTTCAATGGTGCTGACCCCTGATCAAAAGGAAAAAACCGCCTATCACGAGGCAGGCCACGCCGTTGTCGGTCTTGCCCTGCCGCAGTGTGATCCGGTCTATAAGGCGACGATCATCCCCCGTGGTGGCGCACTTGGCATGGTGGTGTCCCTGCCCGAAATCGACCGGCTGAACTGGCATAAATCCGAATGCGAGGAAAAGCTGGCGATGACCATGGCCGGCAAGGCCGCCGAGATCATCAAATACGGTGCAGAAAACGTATCCAACGGCCCTGCAGGCGACATTCAACAGGCCAGTGCACTGGCCCGTGCCATGGTGTTGCGCTGGGGCATGTCCGACAAGGTCGGCAATATCGACTATGCCGAAGCCCACGAGGGATACTCCGGCCAAACGGGCGGTTTCTCTGTCTCGGCCCACACCAAGGAGTTGATCGAGGAAGAGGTCAAAACCTTTGTGCAAAACGCCTATGACCGCGCCTTTGAAATCCTGACGGAACGCAAGGGTGAATGGGAAAATCTGGCGCAGGGTTTGCTGGAGTATGAAACCCTGACCGGCGAAGAAATCAAACGCGTCATGAAGGGCGATCCACCCAGTGCGGTGGACGAGGATGAGGATGACAATTCCGGCTCCGCCCCTTCGGTCACGGCGATCCCCAAGACCAAGCCAAAGGCCAAGCCAAGCGGCGGGGGCGGGATGGAACCGGAACCCACCGCATAAGCGAAACACCAAAACGGCCGGAGGAAACTCTGGCCGTTTTTCATTGATGATAAGGGGCGAAAAATTGGCCGATTGGTGTCCTGAAAAATATGCGCGCTTCACCGGTCAGCGCCTGCGCCCGGCGCTGGATCTGTTGCGTGCATTGCCGAATTTACCCAATGGTCCGGTGATTGATCTTGGCTGTGGTTCGGGCGCTGTTGGCCCTGCATTGGCCGCACTGGGGCGGGAAATCACAGGCATCGACAATTCCCCCGCCATGCTGGAAAAAGCGGCAACAACAGGGGCTTATGCCCATATTTCCCTTTCTGACATCAGCATATGGTCGCCCGAAACGCCACCCGCGCTGATATTTTCCAATGCGGCGCTGCATTGGCTGCCTGATCACGAGATCCTGTTGCCCCGCCTGGCCGCCATGCTGGCACCAGCAGGCACATTGGCTGTGCAACTGCCCGCGATGAATGACGCGCCATCACATGCAACATGGCTGACGCTGGCGCGGCGCATGTTCGGGTTTGCGCCTGACGCTACACCCGGCATCCTTGGCCCCGCGCAATACCATGCGTTGTTGTCACCACTGGGGCAGCTTCACCTGTGGCAAACCGAATATTTCCAGATTTTACCAGAATCAGAATCAGGCCACCCTGTGCGCAATTTCACCGAAAGCACATTTGCCAAACCCGTGTTGGATGCGCTTGCGCCGGATAAGCGCGCCGCACTGATCACCGCCTATGATGCAGCGATGGAAACCCATTACCCCCGTTTGCAAGACGGCAGCGTGGTCTTTCCTTTTCGTCGGTTGTTTTTCACCCTTAGCCGCTGATCGCCAACCGCGCCGCCAATCGCAGGGCGTGGCTGGCGTCCTGTGCCACGGCGGGCATCACCGGATCATAGGCGGCGCGGATCACCCCCGCGATATCGGGCCGCAAAACCGTGGTGCCATCGGCCACGGCCAGCGGCGACTTATCCGCAAACGCACGATCCGACCACAGCAAAATCACCTGCACCGCTTGCGTCAGCGACAACACATCGGCAGGCAAATCCGCCATTGCCGCGTCCATCCGCACGAAACAGAATGCCGCCTGAATTGCGCCGTCATCGTCAAACCGAAAGCCACGGTATTGGCTGGCGTTCTGCGATTTCAACCGCACCACCAACGGGGCCAATCCGTCCACCAACTTGTCCAGATTTGGCACGTCCAGCAATTCATCCCAATCGCGGAAAAAGAACATCATCAGGTTGGCCCCCAATTCGGGGTCGGTTTCCGCCATTTTATGACCCGCCAGTGCCACCACGGCCTCGACCGCGCCCTTGATCACGCCCAGGGTCTGATCTTCGACCCCGAATACGATCGGCACAATCGGGCGCCCCCAACGGGCAAAACGGTATTCCCCCGAGGTCGATGTGAACAGCGGTTCGATTTCATTGGCTTGGGTCATGTCACCTCCGGCAGGTATGCGCCCCGTTTTTTGCCCAACGCGGCGGCAAGGTCCAGCCCTGACTAGGTTTGAAACAGGTCACGGCCAGATTTCGGCGCATCCAGCCCCAGATGGGTCCATGCTGCCTGCGCCAGCATCCGACCGCGTGGGGTGCGTTGGATCAACCCCTTTTGCAGAAGATAGGGTTCAATCACCTCTTCCAGTGCATCGCGGGATTCCGACAGGGCGGCAGACAGGGTTTCAATGCCCACGGGGCCACCACCGTAACTCTCTGCAATCAGGCGCAAATACCGGCGGTCGGCGCCGTCCAGCCCCAGTTGATCCACCCCCATGCGGGTCAGCGCATGATCGGCGATTTCGCGGGTGACACGCCCGTTTCCCTCGACCACGGCGAAATCGACCACGCGGCGTAGCAACCGCCCCGCGATACGTGGCGTGCCACGGGACCGCCGTGCAATTTCACGGGCGCCGTCATCTTCGGCCGGGGCATTGAGCAGGCCGGCGTTGCGGGTCACGATCTCGTTCAGCTCTTCCACCGTGTAGAATTGCAACCGGGTGGGAATGCCGAAACGGTCGCGCAGCGGCGTGGTCAACAGCCCCATCCGCGTGGTCGCGCCAACCAGGGTAAAGGGCTGTAGTTCCAGCCGGACGGTGCGTGCAGCCGGCCCTTCGCCGATCACCAGATCCAGCTCGAAATCCTCCATCGCTGGGTATAGCACCTCCTCTACCGCCGGATTCAGGCGGTGGATTTCATCGATGAACAACACATCCCGGGCTTCGAGGTTGGTGAGGATCGCAGCCAGATCGCCCGCCTTGGCCAGCACGGGGCCGGATGTCATGCGAAACCCGACGCCCAGTTCCTTGGCCATGATCTGTGCCAGCGTGGTCTTGCCCAAACCGGGGGGGCCGTGAAACAGGGTGTGGTCCATTGCCTCGCCGCGTTGCTTGGCGGACTGGATGAACACCTTGAGGTTGGCGCGGGCCTCGGCCTGACCGATGAATTCGCCCAAACCCTGCGGACGCAGGGCGCGGTCGTTGTCATCGGGCTGGCGATCGGGGCGCAAATCGGGGTCTGGCGTGGTCATCCGCTATCCTTTCGGCGCAAGCAGCTTCAGCGCGGCGCGGATCAGGGCCTGGGCGTCTGCGCCCTCGGCCTCTCCCGCTGCCTGCGCCACGGCCTGCGCCGCATCGGCGGGGGCATAGCCAAGGTTCGACAGGGCCGACAGCGCATCGGATTGCGCGGCTGCATTGCTGCTGGCCTGTTTTTTGGCGGGGGGCCGGCGGGGTTTGGGCGCAGGTTCGACCGGTTCCAATACCCCCGCGTCCATGCCATCCATCGCGTCGGACATGCTGCCCCCCATGGCCATCAATGCCGGGGCTTTGTCTTTCAATTCGATCACCACGCGCTGTGCGGTTTTTGGCCCGATCCCCTTGGCCGCCTTGATCGCGGTCACATCACCCAGGGCAATGGCGCGCCCGACGCCCTCGGCGCCCAATGTGCCAAGGATCGCCAGAGATGCCTTGGCCCCGATCCCCTGCACCGACGTTAACAATCGGTGCCATTCCTTTTCCAACATGCTGGGAAAGCCGAACAATTGCAGCAGATCCTCGCGCACCAGCAGATCGGTGAACAGGGCCGCAGCTTCGCCAACCGGGGGCAGGGTTGCGAGCGTCCGGTCAGAGCAATAAACCAGATAGCCCACACCGCGCACGTCAATCAGCACGTGATCTTCGCCGCGATATTCGATCCGGCCAGTGACTTTACCAATCATGCTTGCGCTCTCTTTTATCTATCATGCCTGCGCCCGCAGCGCGGCTTCCATTGCGCCATTGGCGCGAGCGTAATGGGCGTGGCACATGGCAATGGCCAGCGCATCTGCCGCATCGGGGCCGTTGATCACCACGCCGGGCAATTGCATCCGCACCATGTGGTCCACCTGTTGTTTGGCAGCGTGCCCCACACCAACAACGCATTTTTTAACCTTGTTGGGGGCATATTCGCCCACGTCCAGCCCGGCCTGCGCAGGCACCAACAGGGCGATGGCACGGGCCTGCCCCAGTTTCAGCGTCCCTGCCCCGTCTTTGTTCACGAATGTATGTTCGACGGCGGCAGTGGTGGGGGCAAACCGTTGCAGCACCTCGGTCAGCTGTTCGTGCAGCAGCAACAACCGCTGCGCCAGTTCGCCCTTGCCCGAATGGCAAATACCGTTGGCAACATGGCTAAGCCGCGATCCATCCACGTCGATCACCCCCCAGCCCATGTTCTGCAAACCGGGATCAATACCTAAAACCCGCAATATTTCGCCCCGCCCTGTTGCCTTTTGGATGCAGTAGCACGAAACGCGAACAAACGCCAATATGAATAGAATGCAACACTTTGCCCGAATGGCAGGTCTGCAACATGGGTTTTGCGCAAAAACGACGCCTAAAATACCGAAACCGTCACAGGTCTTTCGCATTAACTTATTATTTTTGTTATTCTTTTTCTGCCCAAAAGATATGCACAAATTGCAAGGCGCTATGCAAAAAACGCCAGTTGTGCGGATGCAGCTTCGGGACTAGATGCCAGATCGAACGCAATCGGGGCCAGAAGTTGCCCCATCCCTTCTTTGATGGAGCCTTCCCATGGCCATGTATGACACCAACCGCACATCTTCGCTTTCGCTAGAGATTTCCGCCCGGATCAGCCGCGCTGTTTCGGTATTGATGACCGGCTTTTCCGACCTGCGCGCTGCACGCCGCACCCGCGCCGCCCTGTCCAACCTGACCGACAGCCAACTGGAAGACATCGGATTGTGCCGTGGCGATATTGCCGCCTATTTCTGATCCAGCACAATCCGTTTGAAACGAAAACCGCCGCGCCCGAAACGGGGCGCGGCGGTTTTTATTTGATCAGGGCCGGATTGCGGCGGCACTGGTAAATGTCGCAATCAGCGCAAAAGCGGGCCAACCTGTCCGGCCACCCAGACGCTGACCGCATCGGGCGACAACGCCGCAGCGCCCGCCTGTTCGATCGGGGTGCCGGAGGACAGTCGCGTCAACCTGTCATTATAGGTTTCTGCCCCCAGATGGCCCAGCAACAGCCCCTTAAACCCGAAGAAGCCGCAAACCAGCAGTGCGATGCCTTTCACCGGAACACCACGGCGCGAACGGCGTGGTTTCACGATGATCAGCCCGTCTTTGCCGACCACGGATGTATAACCGTTTGCCAGCTTGGCGCGTTTACGGCCAATCCGACGCAGGCGTGTTTCAAATTCTGCAAATGTGTCGGCCATGACAACAGCCTCCGAATAATGGTGTCTAACAAGCTTACCTATGGTTAACCCGAGTTTGTGTTGAAAATCGGGCGCCCATATGAAGATTGCCGAAACATTTACACATTCACAAATTTTGGCGCAGGATTAGCGTTGTCCATTCACCAATATCGGTGCGTTTCACCAGATTGATGCCGTTTTCGGCGTAAATCGCCACCACATCATCGGCCTGCTCTACTAAAATCCCTGATAGAATCGCATATCCCAGTGGTTGCAGGTGCGCCGCCATATCCGGAGCAAGGTCGATCAACGGACCCTTCAGGATATTGGCAAACACCAGATCAAAGGGGGCGGCAGCGGTCAGGTCGGGGTGGCCGAAACCCGCCCCTTCGACGCAGATCACGCGCCCCTCCAGATCGTTCGCAGCGACATTGGCGCGGGCCACGTCCACTGCGACCTCGTCAATATCGCCCGCCAGAACGGGATTCGGCCAGATGCGGGCGGCGGCCATGGCCAGCACCGCAGTGCCGCAACCGATATCGGCCACGTTTTGCCCGACGAACCCTTGATCCGCCAGATAATCCACGGCGCGCAGACAGCCCAATGTGGTGCCATGGTGGCCGGTGCCAAATGCCATCGCGGCCTCGATCAGCAGGGCCTCTTTGCCTGCGGGCACCTTGTCGGCGTCATGGCTGCCATAGACGAAAAACCGCCCCGCCTCGACCGGGGTCAATTCGCGGCGCACCTTGGCGACCCAATCGGTTTCGGGCAATTCCGACACGGTGAACGGTTTCGCGCTGTGGATCGCGGCCAGCAATTCCAGCCCTGCAATATCGGGGGATTCGATGAAATAGCCGCCGACCTCCCACAATCCGCTGCCGTCTTCGATTTCGAACACGCCAACGCCGGTGGGTTCAGGGGTCAGGCTTTCCATGGCCAGGCCCAGTGCCTCGGCCGGGGCTTTGCCTGTCAGGGTGGTGATGGCGGTAAAGGTGGGCATGATGCTGCTACTCCGGTTGTTGCCCCGTGGGTTAGGGCGGCGCGCAGGCGGGGTCAAGCATTGTGGTCGCCGCCCCTGCCCTACATCGGCGGCACGGCCGGGTTGGTGACCGGATCGGGCACGGGATGTTGCGGCGCGCGTGCGCCGCCCATGCGTTGCACAAACCGCCAGCCGACCCAGGCCGCGGCGATGCCCGCAACCGTATTGGCCACCGCCTGCCCGACCACCACACCTGATGCCCCCATCCATGCGCCAAACAGCATCGCCAGCGGGAAAATCAACAGCCCGTCACGGGTCCAGTTTGCGGCGGTTGCCCAGAACGGTTTGCCCAGATTGTTAAACGCCGCGTTGGATACGAACAGCGCGCCGGTGAACAGGAAAAACCCCGAGACGCGGGCGAATACATGAACCACCTCTGCGCCCTCTGGCCCTAATCCGAATGTGCGCGATACCGGGTCGGACATGGCCACCAGAACGGCCCAGACCACCATGGTATAGCCCGCACAAAATATCAAAGCGTCACGATAGGCCGAGGCCACACGATGCGGCAGCCCCGCGCCATAGTTCTGGCCGATGATGCCGCCAATCGCACCGGACAGGGCGAAAATACCGCCAAAGGCCAGAATGGTCATACGCATGGTCACGCCCAAACCGGCCACGGCGCTGTCACCATGTTCGGCCATGGCACGGGTCAGAACCCAGTTGCCAAAGGGGGTGGAAATTGTGGTCGCCACCGCCGGGCCTGCAATGGCGATGAATGCGGGCAGGTTCTGGCGCAGGTCCGGCAGGCTGGGACGGCCCAGCAATTTGCGCACCTTGATCGCCCAATACAGCCCCAGCGAAACCATGACCGAGCGGCTGATGATAATCGCAATCGCCGCACCGGGCACGCCCAACCCCATCCAGATGATCAGCAACGGGTCCACCACCAGCGCCACCAATCCGGCGGATGTGGTCACCAACATCGACCGCCACGCATCACCCGCCGCACGCAGCACCGCCGATGCGGTCATGCCCGCCGCGATCATCGGCAGCGATGGCAGGGATATGGTCAGGAATTGCACGGCCACGTCCAGGGCCTCGCCCTCGGCCCCCGACCAGGCCAGCAGGGGGCGGCGAAAAACGAATACCGTCGCCGCGATGACCGTTTGCACCGCAATGGCGTAAACCATGGCCGACCCTGCGATCCGGCGCGCCTCCTCTTGGTCACCGCGCCCCAGGGCGCGACTGACCAGTGCCACAGCGCCAATCATCATCCCCATGGCCACGGACACCACGAAAAACTGGATTACACCCGCAAAACCAATGGCGGTGATCAGCACCTCGTCATTCAGGCGTGAAATCCAGAACAGCGCCAGAAAATCCACCAGAAACATAAAGCTAAGGCCCAGAGAGCCGGTCAGGGTCATGACCATCACATGACGCATGGTTGATCCGGTGGTAAATTTGCCCGGTGTGTGCATTGGATGTCCTTTCGCGCGCCTGTCCGACAAGGGATAGGGCATTACTTGTGTCCTATACCTAGACCGAAGCAATGGGCGCGAACAGGGTTGGTTGACGTGACGTTCAGTTCTCCCGCAGGGCGGAAAAACGCTTATTTATTCCGCAGCACCCGGCGCAGGGGTGGTAAAGCGTGAAAAAACCGTCTCGTTTCCCTTTTCCGGATGGCGCGGGATCAGGCTGGCCAATGCCAGCGATGTGCCAGCCATGCCCGCCGCCAAAAAGAACACCGCAGCAGGCGACACCAACCACAAATACCCCAGTCCTGCGGGTAAAAACACCGCCGCAATGTGGTTGATCGTGAATGCCACCGCCGCCGTGGGGGCAATATCGCCCGGGTCGGCGATTTTCTGGAAATAGGTTTTCAACGCCAGCGCCAATGCGAAAAACATGTGGTCAATCACATATAGCGCCGATGCCACCAACACCCCCCATCCAAACCAGTAAACCCCGCCATACAGCAGGAACACGATCACCAGCCCGACATATTCAAACCTCAACGCATTGCGTTCGCCAAACCGGTGCACAGCGCGCCCCAACAGCGGCGCGAAAACCATATTGGCCACAAGGTTGATCAGATAAAGCGCGGTCACCTCGTGGACCTTGAACCCGAACAATTCAACCATCATGAACCCGGCAAAGACCACAAAAATCTGGCGGCGCGCCCCGGCCATGAATTGCAGTGCATAATACAGCCAATAGCGGCGGCGCAGAATGAATTTCTTGACCTGCGGATCGGGGCTTTCGAATTGCGGATAGGCAAAGAACGCAAACAGGGCCACCGCCGCGGTGAACCCTCCTGCCATCAAATAGACGATGTTATAGGTCAGGCCCAAACGGTCCCATGTCAGCACGATCAGCACATAGGCCACCAGCGTCGCGGCCGATCCTGCGGCCAGCAACCAGCCCAGCATTTGCGGCGCGCGCTCCTTGGGCAACCATTGCAATTGCAGCGACTGGTTGACGGTTTCATAGTAATGAAACCCGATGGAACTCAGCATCGTAATGGTTAGAATTCCGCCAAGTGAGGGAAATTGCGCGGTCAACGCCGTGGCCACCCCCAACAGGATCAACGCCACCAGCCCCAACACCTGTTCGCGAATGAAAATGATCAGGGCAATCACCCCGATCGCCAGAAACCCCGGTATTTCGCGCACCGTATGCAGCCAGCCAATGTCAGATCCGTCAAAATCCGCGACCTCGATCACGAAATTGTTCAACAACGCCGACCAGGTGGCAAATGCCACAGGCATGGCCGCAGCCATCAGGAACAACAGCGCCGCAGGACGGCGCCAGAACGGCAGGTTTGCTGCCTCGGACAGGGGAATGATCTGTTTCATGCCCCGCCAATACGCCTTTTGTCCGGCCTTGACGAGGGGGAGATTACGCCCGGTTCACCGCTGCGCCACTGCCGAAAACCGGTAATCCACCTCGGCGAAACGCGCATTGGGAAACACATAGACAAATTTCAAACCGTCCGGCCCCGCAACGGTGCCGTGTTCGGCGTTTGACGGCACAAAAACCGCAATGCCCGGCGCAATTTTATGCGCAATGCCGTCGATGGTGACGGTGCCTGACCCCTCAACGCCATAATATACCTCGGCCGGTAGATGGCGGTGCGGCAACAGCGTGCCCCCCGCGTCGAATTCGGCCAGCCCCATCACCATATCCGACGATGGCGTGCGATCGGCACAGACAAGTGTGCGCCACATCACACTGCCGAAATTCGCGCCGAATTCGGAACCACTGCCGCCCTCTTGTGGCAGGGTCGCCGTGTCCACGCTGAACGCCACAGACGACGGGGCCAGCGGTGACTGTTCACTGGTCAGGGCCGCTTCTGTGACCTCTTCTACCAGCGCGGTCATATCGTCGGGCGACACCATAGAAAGGCCCGTCATCATTTCATCGTCATATTCGGCGGTCATCGCGCGGCCCTCCTTGGTTTGGGGTTTACCCCCCGACCGTGATCGCGAATCACACCCCCGTCATGCCCATGTGCGACCCCGAACAGGTCGCATTTGCCCCGCCGCCACAGGGCAAACTGATCTGCATCAAGGCACAAGCCCCGCGCCCATCATATGCAGACACCTGAATTTCTAAATGTGAAAGGCGCGTCATGGACCTGCTCAGCATTGTCGAAAGAATTGGAGAGGCCCCGTCAGCGGCACTGTTCGGGTTGATAACCGGCGTGGTGTTCGGGGTGGCAGCGCAACGATCACGGTTCTGCCTGCGCGCCGCCACCGTGGCATTCGCCCGTGGCCAGATGAACGACAAGGTCGCGGTTTGGTTGCTGACCTTTTCCACTGCTGTGGTCTGGGTGCAGGGGGCATATCTGCTGGGCCTGATGCAACCACAGGACGCCCGCATGATGGCCGTTCCGGGCAGCTGGTCTGGCGCGATCATCGGCGGGCTGGTGTTTGGCGTCGGCATGGTGCTGGCGCGGGGCTGTTCGGGGCGTTTGCTGGTGCTGGCCGCAACAGGCAACCTGCGCTCGCTTGTATCCGGCCTGATCTTTGCCGTCGTGGCACAGATGAGCCTGCAAGGCATCCTGTCGGATTGGCGCGACCAACTGGCCGCGATCTGGATAACCGAGGGCGGGCGCAACATGGACCTGCTGGCGTTCACAGGCCTGCCCGAATGGGGCGGTTTTGCCATCGGTGTTCTGATCGCCCTTGCCGCGCTTTATGTATCGCGCAGAAACCGCATCGGCGCGGCGCGACTGGTCTTTGCCTCGGGTGTGGGCTTTGCCGTGGCTCTTGGCTGGGTGCTGACTTTTGGATTGTCGCAAATTGCATTCGATCCCGTGCAAATCGAAAGCGCCACCTTCACCGGCCCTTCCGCCCATACGCTGATGTTCTTTCTGGAACGCGACGCGGTGCTGGAATTCGATGTCGGGCTGGTGCCGGGGGTGTTCCTTGGCTCTTTTCTTGCCTCTTGGGTCACAAGGGAATTCAAATTTCAGGGCTTCACCGATGAATCCAACATGCGCCGCTCGATGCTGGGCGCAGCCATGATGGGATTTGGCGGGATGCTGGCAGGTGGCTGCGCCATCGGGGCGGGGGTCACAGGCGGATCAATCTTTGCCGGAACCGCATGGCTGGCGCTGTTTTGCATGTGGATCGGCGCCATGGCCACCGATTTTCTGGTGGATCAACGCGGCGAACAGGCCGCAGCGGCGTAATTCCGGCCCAAAGGCCGGACAAGGGGCCAGCCCCTCGCCCTTACGGGCTCACCCCGGAGTATTTGAACCAAGAAAAAGCCCAACCCTAAAAAACAAAAGCGGCCTGTTTTGCGCCCCGCTTGCACTTTTTCTTGGTCAAAATACTCGCGCCGCAGGCTCCTGTGCTGGCAAGGCAGATCATCAATAAAAACTTTGCGGGTCGATATCCACAGCGAGGCGGGCCTCGCGTGGCAGACGGAACTGCGCGATCCAGCGTTTCAGCGCCGGTTGCAGCGCCACGCCTTTGTCGGCCTTGACCAACAGGCGCACACGGTGACGCCCCCTGATGCGCGCAATTGGGGCGGGTGCGGGGCCGAACACCTGCGCATTGATCTGGCGCAGGGGACCGTCGCGCCGCGCCATGTCATTCCCCAGATCAAACACCGCCTGAGGGTCAGGGGATGACAGGATGATGCCCGCCATACGGCCAAAGGGGGGCACCCCTGCAAGGCGGCGCTCGTCGGATTCGGCGGTCCAGAACCCGACCTCGTCCCCTGCCAGAATGGCGCGGATCACGGGGTGTTCGGGTTGATAGGTTTGCAGCAATGCCACACCGCGTTTTTCGGCGCGGCCCGCCCGCCCCGCCACCTGCCGCATCAGTTGAAACGTGCGTTCTGCCGCGCGCAGGTCGGACCCTTGCAACCCCAGATCGGCGTCGATCACTCCGACCAGCGTCAGGCGCGGAAAATTATGCCCCTTGGCCACCAGTTGCGTGCCAATGATCAGGTCCACATCACCATGGGCGATGCGCGCGATTTCCTCCTTTAGGGCGCGGGCGGATGCATACATATCCGAGCTGAGCGTCACCACATTGGCATCGGGGAACAGGGCGGTGGCCTCTTCGGTCAGGCGCTCCACTCCGGGGCCGACGGGGGCCAGCTTGCCCTCGACCTCGCAGGACGGGCAGGCCTCGGGCATGGGTTTGGTTTCGCCGCATTGATGACAGACCAGCCGTTTCAAAAACCGGTGTTCCACCATCATCGCATCACAATGGTCACAGCCGATCTGATGCCCGCAGGCGCGGCAGATCGTGACCGGGGCATAGCCGCGCCGGTTGATAAACAGCAGCGACTGTTCGCCCCTTGCGATCCGCTGTTGCACCGCGGTTTGCAGCGCGCCCGATATCCACCGCCCCGAGGGCAGGTTTTCGCGCCGCATATCCAGTGCCTTCATATCCGGCAAAACCGATTCACCAAACCGCGCCGTCAGGTCCAACCGCTGGTATTTGCCCGCCTCGGCATTGGCCCAGCTTTCCAGTGATGGCGTGGCCGAGGCCAGAACCACCCGCGCATCACAAAGCGATGCCCGCAACACCGCCATATCGCGGGCGTGATACAGCACGCCATCCTCTTGTTTATAGGACGTGTCGTGTTCTTCATCGACAACGATCAATCCTAAATCCATGAACGGCAGAAACAGGGACGACCGCGCCCCCACAACCATCTGCGCCCCCCCCTGCCCGACCATTTTCCAGATGCGGCGACGTTCGGTCATGGTCACACCCGAATGCCATTCGGCGGGGCGTGCGCCAAACCGTGCCTCGACCCGGGTGATGAATTCGGCGGTCAGGGCGATTTCGGGCAGCAGCACCAGTGCCTGCCGCCCTTGCGCCAGACATTCGGCCACGGCTTCCAGATAGACCTCGGTTTTGCCCGATCCGGTGACACCGCGCAGCAGGGTGGTGCCATAGCGCCCCGAGGCAACCCCCGCCCGCAGGGCCGCCGCGCCTGCGGCCTGATCCTCGGTCAGATCCTTGCCCGCATGCAACGGGTCCAGCGGCACGAATGGCACATCGCGGGGGGTGTCCTGTTCCTGCACCGCGCCCTGCGCCACCAGCCCCTTGACCACCGATGGCGTGACCCCTGCCTGATCCGCCAGTTCCTTGAGCGTGAAGGCCAGCCCGCCATATTCGCGCAGCACACCCAATACCCGCGTGCGCGCCGCCGTCACCCGATCCGGCGTTCCGGTTCCCATGCGAAACACCTTGCGCATCGATGGCGGGTCACCCAAGCCCGGCGCACGGGTCGCCAGCCGCAACATCGCCGCCAGCGGCGTCATGGTGTAATCCGCCGACCGCATAATGAAATCGCGCAATTCGCCGCGCATCGGGGCGACATCCAGCACCCGAATGACCGACCGCACCTTGGCAATATCCCAATCGCCCTGCCCCTTGCCCCAGACCACGCCCAACACCTTGCGCGGCCCCAGTGGCACCTCGACAAAAGCACCCGAATGGCAGCCGCCTTCGGGTGCGCGGTAATCCAGCACGCGGTCCAGCGGCTGCGTGGTCAACACGCCTACCAGTTCGCCATGGTCGAAATAGTCCTGCAACACGCGGTCCTTAGGCGGAAAAGGGTTTCGGGAAACGTGCCCATGGGGTAAAGGCTTAACCAAGCAAAGTCCAACCACCCAAGGGGCAGAACCATGAAATTCTTTGTAGACACGGCCGAGATCGACGCAATCGCAGAACTGAACGATCTGGGCATGGTGGATGGCGTCACCACCAACCCCTCGCTGATCATGAAATCGGGCCGCGACATCATCGAAGTGACCAAAGAAATCGCCGCGCTGGTCGATGGCCCGGTATCGGCCGAAGTGGTCGCAACCGAATTTGACGACATGCTGGCCGAAGGGCGAAAACTGGCCGCTATCGCCGACAATATCGCCGTAAAGGTGCCGCTGACATGGGCCGGGTTGAAAACCTGCCGCGTGCTGTCGGGCGAAGGGTTCATGGTCAACGTGACCCTGTGTTTTTCCGCCAATCAGGCGCTGATCGCAGCCAAGGCGGGCGCGACATTCATCAGCCCCTTCATTGGCCGTTTGGATGATATCGCGCTGGACGGGATGCAATTGATCGAAGACATCCGCACCATCTATGACAACTATGATTTTGGCACCGAAATTCTGGCGGCGTCGATCCGGTCGGCCAACCATGTGCAGGAATGCGCGCTGTTGGGTGCCGATGTGATCACCGCGCCCCCCGCCGTGATCAAGGCGCTGGCCAACCACCCGCTGACCGACAAGGGTCTGGATGCCTTTATGGCCGATTGGGCCAAGACCGGCCAAAAAATCCTGTAACACCGATCCGACGCGATACAGCGTCACCGCGACACAACATATTGCCCCGGCCGCACAATGCGCCGGGGCTTTTGCGTTGACAGGCCGCAACACAGCACGGCATTTGGGGGAAAATCCGCAATAAATGCGCAAAAACCGCCGACCTTCTGTTAGGCTGGTGGCAACGAATAAAGAGGCAGGCATGAGCAGCAATCCCAAGATGGACGATCAATTGCGCGAAAAAATCATCGCGCAGCCCGATGTTATCCTAGAAGATCAAGACCTTATGCGCGCCCTGATCGCCGCGAACGAACGCGCCATGGGCGGCAATATCGTTGATCTGCGCGGCATCGCGATGGATCGTCTGGAGGCACGTCTGGACCGGCTGGAGGATACCCATCGCGGTGTCATCGCCGCCGCCTATGAAAATCTGGCAGGCACCAATCAGGTGCATCGCGCCATTCTGAAAATGCTGGACCCGGTGTCCTTTGAACAGTTCCTCAAGGGGTTGGGCAGCGAAGTGGCCGATATTTTGCGCGTCGATGCGGTGCGTCTGGTGCTGGAATCCGTGCAAAACGACAAAGACCCCGCTGTGATGCGGTTGGGCGATGTCTTGTCCGTGGCCGAACCCGGTTTCATTCAGGATTACCTGACCGGCGGGCGCGATCTGCCTGTGCGTCAGGTCACCCTGCGCCAGATGCAGGAAGGATCGCCCGCGATTTACGGCGACAAGGCATCATGGGTGCGTTCCGAGGCCTGCTTGCGCCTTGATTTCGGCGCGGGCCGCCTGCCCGGCATGTTGGTCATGGGGGTCGAGGACCCGCACCAGTTCGCCCCATCGCAAGGCACGGATTTGCTGGCGTTTTTCGCGGGCGTGTTCGAACGGGCCATGCGCCGCTGGCTGTCGTGATTTCCCCCGCCGCACGCGATGCGATGGCGGGCTGGCTGGATGCGCAGACCGCGCTAAAAGGCGCATCCCAAAACACCATTGATGCCTATGGGCGCGATGTGGCGAATTTTTTAGCGTTTATAACAGGTTACAAGGGCGAGGCGCAGGGCATTGGCCCGCTGTCGACCCTATCGGTGCGCGATATGCGCGCATGGATGGCGGCCGGTCGCGCCGACGGCATCAGCCCGCGTTCAATGGCGCGCAAATTGTCGGCGGTGAAATCATTCATCCGCTGGCTGTCTGACCGCGAAGGCTTCGACCCCACTGCCGTTTTATCGGCCCGCGCCCCTAAATTCCCGCGCAAACTGCCCCGCCCCCTGGCCGAAGACGCCGCGCGCGACATGATTTCGCAGGTCGAATTGCAATCCGATCAGGGCTGGATCGGCGCACGCGACAGCGCCGTGATGACCCTGCTATACGGCTGCGGCCTGCGCATATCCGAGGCACTGTCCCTAAAGGGGAGCGATGCCCCATTGGCCGAGGTCATCCGCATCACCGGCAAGGGCGGCAAGGAACGCATCGTGCCCGTCGTCCCCGTGGCGCGACGCGCGGTGCAGGATTACCTGCGCCTGTGCCCTTGGCCGGTTGAACCCGACGCGCCGCTGTTTCGCGGCAAACGCGGCGGCGCATTGGCCCCGCGCATGGTGCAAAAGGTGACGGAACAGGCGCGGATGCAACTGGGCCTGCCCGCATCGGTCACCCCCCACGCCATGCGCCACAGCTTTGCCACGCATCTGTTGAATGCGGGCGGTGACCTGCGCGCGATTCAGGAATTGCTGGGCCATGCCTCGCTGTCGACAACGCAAAACTATACCGGTGTCGATACCGTTCGCCTGCTCGAAGTATACGACAGCACCCATCCCCGCGCTGCTGGCGGCAAGGGTTGACCAAGCCCGCACAGGCCGCTACCCCGCACCCATTGTAATACAGGCGAATTGACCCCATGCCCCTTACCATCAAGGCCCATCTTGTCCACCTGTTGACCGCCACGGGCGCGGTATTTGCCATGCTGGCGATGCTGGCCGCGGTGGATGGCAAATGGGCGGTGATGTTCCTGTGGCTGGTGGTGGCGTTTTTTGTCGATGGCATCGACGGGCCGCTGGCGCGCCGCTATGATGTGAAAACCAACGCGAAAACCTTTGACGGGGTGTTGCTGGATCTGATCATCGACTACCTGACCTATGTGTTCATCCCCGCCTTTGCCCTGTTCAAATCGGGGCTGCTGCCGGGGTGGACCGGCTGGGTGGCGATCATCGTGATCACCTTTGCCTCGGCCATGTATTTTGCCGATACCCGCATGAAAACCAAGGATAATTCATTCTCCGGCTTTCCGGGATGCTGGAACATGCTGGTGCTGGTGCTGTTCGCACTGAAACCCGATTTCTATGTCAGCCTTGTGTTGGTCACGGTGCTGGCGGCGGCGATGTTCGTGCCGTTGAAATTCGTCCATCCCGTGCGCACGGATCGCTGGCGCAATCTTACCCTGCCGATGGCACTGGCATGGACCTTTTTCGCAGCCTGGGCCGCTTGGGTCGATTTCCACCCGCAAAGCTGGGCGCATTGGGGGTTGATCGTGACCTCGGTCTATCTGTTGGTCGCGGGGATCGCGCAGCAGGTGATCTATGGCAAAGACGGTTAAATCAACAGCCCTGCCGCGCGCTCATGACGCAACAATGCGACCTTGGTTTCGACCCCGCCCGCGCCGGAAAACCCGCCCAAACCGCTGGCCGATAATATGCGATGGCAGGGAATGATCAGCGGAATCGGATTGGCACCACAGGCCTGCCCGATCGCCTGTGCAGGCATTGCCAAATCGCGCGCCAGATCACCATAGGTGCGGGTTTCCCCCAGCGGGATCGCCAACATCAGCGCGCCCACCTGCCCCGTTAACCCACCGGCCATTTTCAGCGGCAAATCAAATACCTGCAAGTCATGGCTAAAGTATCGCATGATCTGCGACTGTGCCGCGACCAGCAGGGGCGAGGCCTTTGATCCCTCCTCCATGCCCCAACCCGCCGCGACGATTTGATCGTCGCTTTCGACCAGTGTGAACCGGCCCGTGGGGGTGTCGAAACTCAACTTGTTCATGGCCCGAAGCATAGCCCGATCAGCCCCACGAAAAAAGGGCGGCACAACAGCACCGCCCTTTATCCGCATCATTCGGGTCGGATCACCCCAATGCCGTATCGCAGCGTTGGCAGGTCGCCGCATGGCTGTGGGTGCCAACATCGGGCAGGATTTTCCAGCAGCGTTGACATTTTTCGCCCGTCGCTTTGGCAAACACCACCGCCACCCCTGCCGCGTCGGGCAGGGTGAACGCACCTTCGGGGGCGGGATCGGTTGTCAGCGTCACCGCCGATGTGATGCACAGATCGGCAAAGGTTTCGGGGTTGGTGATGATCGCCGCCAGTTCCGCGCTCAGGTGCACCACGGGCGCGGCCTCGAGCGACGAACCGATGGTTTTGTCGCGGCGGTGTTCCTCTAGTGCGCCGGTGACGACGCGGCGCACCATGCGCACCATGACAGAGCGCGCCGCCAGTTCGGGGTTCAACCATGCCGCAGGCGTTTCGGGAATGTCCTGCAAATGCACCGAACTGTCCGCGCCGGGGTTCCGCTCCAGCCAGACCTCTTCCATCGTGAATGTCAGGATCGGGGCCAGCCATGTGGTCAGCCGTTCGTAAAGGCGCATCATCACCGTGCGCGCCGCACGCCGCCTTGCAGAATCGCCATCGCAATACAGCGCATCCTTGCGGATATCGAAATAAAACGCCGACAGATCAATGGTGCAAAAGTGGAACAGCGCCTGAAACACGCCCTGAAAATCATAGGCGTCGTAACCTTTGCGCACCACCTGATCCAGCTCGGCCAGACGGTGCAACATCAGCTGTTCCAGTTCCGGCATATCGGCCAGTTCCACCTCGTCCTCGGGGCGATAGGCAGACAAAGCACCCAGCATAAAGCGCAGCGTATTACGCAAGCGGCGGTAGCTGTCGGCCACCCCTTTCAGGATTTCCGGCCCGATGCGTTGGTCATTGGTGTAATCGGTCTGCGTCACCCACAGGCGCAGAATATCCGCGCCATATTGTTTCACGACCGTTTCCGGCACGATGGTATTGCCCAATGATTTGGACATCTTCATGCCCTTTTCATCCAGCGTAAACCCATGGGTCAGCACCCCGCGATAGGGGGCGCGGCCAATGGTGCCACAGGCCTGCAACATGGATGAATGGAACCAGCCACGGTGCTGGTCGGTGCCTTCCAGATACAGATCGGCCAGCCCGTCGTCGCTGCCATCCTCGCGGTCGCGCAGAACAAAGGCATGGGTGGAACCGGAGTCAAACCAGACATCAAGAATATCAAACACTTGGTCATAGTCATCAGGGTTGACGATCCCGTCAAGGAACCGCTGTTTCGCGCCGTCCTTATACCATGCATCCGCGCCCTCTGCCTCGAATGCTTCGGTGATGCGGGCGTTGACAGCCGGATCGCGCAGCAGGAAATCGGCATCGGTGGGCAACGCGCCAACCTTGGTGAAACAGGTCAGTGGAACGCCCCATGCGCGTTGGCGTGACAGCACCCAATCGGGGCGCGCTTCGATCATCGAATACAGGCGGTTGCGTCCCGTGACCGGAGTCCACTTCACCAGTTGGTCGATAGATGTCAGCGCCCGCTGCCGGATGGTTTTGCCATAGGTGTCATCGCCGCCGATTTCCTTATCAATCGCGGCAAACCATTGCGGCGTATTGCGGAAAATCACCGGCGCCTTGGACCGCCATGAATGCGGATAGCTGTGCGTGACACGGCCACGGGCGATGATGCCGCCCGCCGCAACCAGTTTGTCGATCACGGCGGTGTTGGCCTTGCCTTCCTTGCCCTTGTGATCCAGCACTTTCAGACCCGCAAAGAACGGCACATGCGGCAGGAATTCGGATTCCTCGCCCACGTTATGGGTCATCCGGTCGGTCCACCCCCGCGCAACGAAACATTCATAGTCGTCGGCACCATGAGAAGGCGCAGTATGCACAAACCCCGTGCCCGCATCGTCGGTGACATGGTCGCCGTCGATCATCGGCACGTCATAATCCCAGAACCCTTCGGACCAATCCTGCCCCGCAAAAGGATGCGCCAAAACCAGCCCTGCCAGCTCATCTGCCGTCACATCGCGCTGCCGCTGCCATTGCCCGTCTTCCAGCCGCGCCTTGCCCAGAACCTCGGCCGCCAGCGTATCGGCCAGCAAATAGCGATCACCAACCGCGCACCAGCATTCATCCGGCGTGGCCGTGACCTCATACAAACCATATGAAATCCTGGGGTTATAGGCGACGGCCTTGTTCGACGGGATCGTCCACGGGGTCGTGGTCCAGATCACCGCCTTGGCTCCGGCCAGATCACCGGCTGTCTGCACAACAAACGGCACCCAGATCGTGTGGGATTTGTGATCGTGATACTCGATCTCGGCCTCGGCCAGGGCGGTTTTTTCCACCGGCGACCACATCACGGGTTTCGACCCTTGATACAGCGCACCATTCATCAGGAACTTCATGAACTCCTCGGCGATCACCCGCTCGGCATGGAAATCCATCGTCAGATACGGCTTGGGCCAGTTGCCCGTGACACCCAAACGCTTGAATTCGTCACGTTGGATGTCGATCCAGCCCTTGGCGAAATTGCGGCACTCCTGACGGAAATCCAGAACCGGAACCTCGTCCTTGTCCTTGCCTTTTTGGCGGTATTGCTCCTCGATCTTCCACTCGATCGGCAGGCCGTGACAATCCCAACCGGGGATGTAACGCGCATCGCGCCCCATCATCTGCTGCGAACGCACGATGAAATCCTTGAGGATCTTGTTCAGCCCGTGACCGATGTGCAGATGCCCGTTGGCATAGGGGGGGCCGTCATGCAGGGTAAAGGGCTTGCGCGATCCATCCGCCCCCTTGTCGCGCAACCGGTCATAGATGCCGATATCGGCCCATTTCGCCAACCATTCCGGTTCGCGTTTGGGCAAGCCCGCGCGCATCGGAAAATCGGTTTTCGGCAGGTTCAACGTGTCTTTGTAGTCGGGGTATTCAGGCGTGTCGGCGCACATGGGTTGCGTCCTGTTCTGTCATTTTGGCAATCAAGGATGAGGGTCGGCGCGGTTTCCCATACGCCTTGTCCCGGCGGCTCGATCAATCAGAGCGCCGGGCAAGTAATTCGAATGATGATGGCAAGGCGATACATCATGGCCGCGTTATAGGACGGCCCCCGCGCCCCGTCCAGTGGTCAAAACAACTGTCACACAGGCAAAACTCCCGCCCACTCGGTGATTTTCTGACGAAAACCCCTCGTGGTTGGGCGTGGCCACGCGGGCTGGCGCCGCGTGGTGCGCCGCAATACCGCCAACCGCTGCTTTTTCTTGGCAAAAATACTCGCGCCGCAGGCTCCTGTCGGCGCATCCCCCGCGACGCCCCGCCCTATGGCAAATCCCGCAGCAACATTATACCCAATGCCAACACGCACAGCGCCAAAGGCCCGCCCATGTCCATCCTGCCGCCCAAATTCGATGTCACCCGCGATGAAATCGCCCGCGTTGTGGCCGCGTTCTACGAACTGGTGCGCCAACATCCCGGCCTTGGCCCGGTGTTTTCCGCCCATATCACCGACTGGCCCAAGCACGAGGAAAAGATCACCCGCTTCTGGGCCAATGCGATCCTGTTTGAACGCAGCTATGACGGCAATCCGCTGGTCGTTCACCGCGATGCAGGCAACGTCAAACCCGGCATGTTCGACACCTGGCTGGGCCTGTTCGACCTGACCCTGCGCAGCGAATTACGCCCCGATCAGGCGGCGGCCTGGTCACAACTGGCACACCGGATCGGGCGATCCCTGCGTGCAGGCGTGGTCGAACGCGAATCCCTGCCCGGCGGCATCCCCAAACTACGCTAAGGGATCATCAGGCGGTGCATCCGCCTGCTCTGACTTGGCTTCGGGCGGGCCATCCTGCCCATCCTGCCCCTTGTCCCATTGCGCGGCCATCACACGGTTCAGCCATGCCAGCCCCGCCAGCGACAGGCCCAACCCCATGAAACTGGCGACGCGGATCAGCCCCGCCAGCCCGCTCATGTCGATCAGGAACACCTTGGCGATGGTCACACCAACCCCTGCCATCGCAAGCTTGCGCAGGGTGTCGTTGCGCCGCGCAAAAGCCAGAAACAGCATCCCCACCGAAAGCAGCAACAGCGCCACGGTATAGGAATACAGCTCTCCGTCATAGACACCCTGACGCAGGCTGATGTTGGCACCATGCCACAGGTGGCGCACCGACAGGGCCAGATAGCAACCAACCGCCAGCAGAGCCATACCGATCAGGGGTTTGAACCCGCGCCCCTTGGGGCCGGCCACCTTCCATGCGGCGACGGCAAACACCGCTGCCACCGGCAAACAGGCCACTGCCAGCGAATTGAAAAACGCGACCCCCAGCACCCTTTCGCTGCTGAAAAACAAAGGGTTGGACAAACTGGCCAGCAGCGCCACAACACCCAGCCCGACCAGCGTGAAACACAGCGCCAAACCGCCGCGCACCAGCGTCGACAACTTGCCGCCAATCCGCATCCGGTAGATCTGGTTCGCGGCCGATCCAAACCAGATCGCCGCCATCGGTCCCAGCACCCAGTGGCTGGTTTCATCCGCACGACCCACGGCGCGGATCAACAACAGGTTGGCAAACACGCCGCCAATGGTCCAGCAGGCGCTTTCCAGCATCACCCGCGCTGCGCTGCCCTTGCGGTGCCCCGCAAACCACCACGCCGCCGCCATCAACACCAATGTGCCGCCATAGATCAGCAGTATCTGCGCCAGTGACCCAGACAGGGCACGATCGACCCCCGGATCAATCACCAAACGGTATCCGATCACCACAACACCCAACTGAATGAACCCGTCCAGCAGCGGCAGGTTGAACCGCCGGTCCATCAGAACGGTCAGCAAAACCATCACCGCCAAGGCCAGCGTCAGCGCCCCCTTGGTCAGGATCAGGAACAGCGCCAGCGCGATCAACACCAGCGCCCCCAGGGCAAAGAATGCCACCCGCAACAGGCGGTCCGGTCCCTCGGTCATACGCGCGATGCGTTCGGCCAACAGCGTCAACAGAGCCGCCCCCGCCAACACATGCAGCGCCCAGATGTAATCACCCAGCAGCGCCGCGGGGTTCCACAGCATCGACAGCGCCATGATGGCCGAGGGCAGGAATACCGCCGCCGACAGCGCCCGCAGGGTCAGGGCCAATTGCCCCTCGGATCGGTGCGCCCAATGCAGCCGCCAGAACAACAGCACCGTGACAAAGGCCACCATCAACGACAGGATGGTGAATGTCATTGGTGCGGCCACTTCGGGCGCGCGATCCATTGCGGCGCGCCCCTGTTGAAACAGCGGCCCCTGCCCAGATCCGCCAACCGCCAGCGCGGCCAGAAACGCCCCCCCCGGCAACACGGGCATTTCGGCCAAAGCAGGGGCATCGCGCATCCAGATCACCGACAGGACCAGCAGCACCAACAGGAACAGCAACGCCAGCAATTCCATATCGGCGCTGTGCGCATCGGCCACCATGAACCACCCCGCAAAGCTGGACACAGCCATCACGCCTATCACCAAACGGGTCGGGAAATCGGGCAATGTCAGCGCTTTGGCCCTGTCTTTGGTGGACTTGTCTGTTGTGGCCCTGTCCGCTTTGAACGACATCAACAGCGACAAAACAGATGGTCCGTTGTGGCGGGGTGTCAGACTGCGCACCGGAATAGCCGTGGCCGCGATGCTGACCACCAACAAGAAGGCCATGAAATGCAATTCCGCCGCGCCGTCCAGAAACAGCAAGGCAGCGCCTGACACCGTGGCGATCAACACCACCGCCGACACCCATGCCCAGCGTTTCACCGTATCCACCGCCAAACCGGCCACAGCGATCAAGGCGAAGTAGTAATAGAACACCCATGGCGCATCCGAACTGCCCCCCACAAGAAAAGGCGCAACCGTGGCACCGACAATGCCAACCGCCGCCAGCACAGGCCCGTAAAACCACCCCAATAGCACCGCAAGCGCCGACACGCAGACCAGCCCGACCAGCGCCAGCTCGGCCCCGATCAACCCGTATAACCCGCGTGCCGCCACCACCCCTGCGAACAGCGCGAACAGCCCCGCGCCAGACAGGGTGGATGGCAAATGCTTGGTCGCGCCTGCATCGTCGCCCGCACGGCGGCGGATAAATTCGCCCCCCGCGATCAGGCCAGCGCCCATGGCCAGCACGCCCATGACGCGCCAGAACGGGGTTAGCAAACCGTTTTCCACGCCGTATTGCACCATAAACACACCGCCCAGAACCAGCGACAGCGCGGCCACGGCCAGCACCCAGTTTTCGGTCAGCCAGGCCGCCAGTGCCGCACGGTTGCGATCATTGAACACATAGTTTTGCGCAGGTGTTTCGGGGGTTTTCGGGGCAATCGGGGCATAGACCCGTGCCGCCGCAGGGCGATCCGCCGCCGCGGGCGCATCGCCCCCGACTTTGGCCTTGTCCGATGCGCCGGTTTTGGGCGTCGCCGCGGCCAAGGTTTCGGCAGACGTTTCGTCAGGCATTTCGTCGGGCGTTTCAGCAGGTATTTCTGCAGGCATATCATGCGGCGTCTTTTCACTCAGCCCAGCCGGTGACGGTGCAGCGCGGGGCGTGACCTGCGGTGCCACTTGTCGCAGGGCTTGCGGATCAACGGGCTGCATCTGCTCGGATGTGGCCAGCGATGCCAGCCGCGCCTCTAGCGCATCAATCCGGCGGCGCAGCCCCGCGTTTGCAAACAGTAAAAAAGGCAGCCCGATCAGGATCATCAACCCATAGACCACGCCCAAAACAATCGCCAAACCTTCCAACCGCCAACACCTTCTAATCTATGAAAGAATAGCGGGCAGACTAGCTTTGGGAGAAAAGCCCTGTCAACGCACGCTTGACCGTGGCGGTAACAGAGGGGCGGGTGCGTTTCGTAAATGGCACAGGGCGGCAGACCTCCATCGCGGCGACACCGACGCGGGCGGTCAGCGCGCCGTTGACCACGCCTTCGCCGAAACGGCGCGACAGTTTGCCCAGCACACCACCGCCCACGAATGACCCGATCATATCGTCGCCCATGGCCACCGCGCCCGTGGCGACCAGATGGGTCATCACGGCGCGGGTCAGCCGCCAACTGCCCAACATGCCCGAGCGCCCGCCGTATACCTCGGCGACGCGGCGGATCATGCGGATGTTGGATGTCAGCGCCGCCACCACATCGGCCATGGCCAGTGGCACAAGGGCCGTGACGGTGGCAACCTGCCGTGCCGCGGCCTCTACCTCTTGCAGGGCGCGGACGTCCAGCGGGGCCATCAGTTCGGCCTCGGCCAATGCGATCAGGGCGGGGGCGTCGAACACATCGTTCAGGCGTTCGTTCAATCGGTCGCGGTGCCAATCCAGATCATCGCGCGCCGCATATAGCGCGGTCAGATCCTTGACCACGGCGCGGGCGGGGGCCAGATCGGGGGCCAGTGCTGCCTCGCGGGCGGCGTGTTGCAAACGGTCGATGCGGGCAAGGCGCGAAAATGCGGCCAATTCGCGGATAATGATGATCAGCGCAACCAGCAACAGCGCCGCGCCCAGCCCCGTCACCGCCCAGCCCAGCACCGGCTGGCGCGCCACCAGCCCCATGGCGAAATCCCATGCCGCAACCGAAACCACCGCCCCGACAAAGGCCACCAGCAGGCCCCAGAACCAGCGCGACAGGCGCGAAGGTTTGCGCGTCGCCAGCACCGCCGCGGCCTGCATCGCCCGCCCCTGCGCCGGGTGCGCGGCCAGATCGGGCACGGGGGGTGCCATATCCGGCCCCTGTTCGGGCGGGGCGTCCAGATCAATCAGGATCGGGCCTTTGGGGGCGTCACTCATGCGAAATGCCTTTCATCGGCGGCGGGCTGGGATTTTTGCCAGACCATATGGATATCGGGGATGTTTTCATCATTGCCCGCGCCATCGCTGCGCTGGATTTCGGCAAACCCCTGTGCGGTGTAAAACCCGCGAGCATTGTCATTGGCCACGGCGGTCCACAGTTCCAGGCGGTTGGCCTGTTGTTTAGCACTGTCCAGAAGCCGCCGCCCCGCACCCTGCCCGCGCCCGCGTGCCAGCACGTATAGCGCATGAACGCGCACCCCGTCGCGGGCGATAAACCCCACAGGGCCACGGGCATCGCGCAGCATTTGCACCTGCCCGCGCCGCACCAGCAATGTAACCATGCGCAAATCCGTCAGGCGCGAACGGCGGCGCGGCAGCCAATCGGCCTCGCGCCCGAACGAACGCAGGATCGCCACCAATCGCGGCACATCGCGCAGGCGCGCCGGTTCGGGGGGGCGAACATGCAGAGTCACAACTTATCCCCGAACAGAAATTGCGCGGCGCGGTCCAGCCGGATATGCGGCGGCCCCTCGCCCGGTTTCAGCGACAGTTTCGCGGGGGCAAACCGCATCACGCCGTAATCCGCATCCAGCCAACCGGATGCACCCGCCTGCGCCTGTGACAGGATGCGCGCCGGATCCTGAGGCAGTTCGCCGGGGTAAAACGCCGCCTGTTTGCCCGTATCCAACAGCCGCCCGCGCACGCAGTCCAATGCACGCCCGTCGTGTTGCAGGGTTTCCTCGACTGTGGCGCGCAGGGCGGCGATGGCCATGGCATCGGTCTGCGCACCCGCAAAATCGGCGCGGTCACGGGCCTGACGGGTCAGCGCCTCCATGATCGCCGTCAGGCGGGGGTGTTGGCTGTGGTGCAGATGATCCGATTTGGTGGCGGCAAACAGGATGTGTTCCACGCGTTTGCCCATCAACAGGCGCGACAAGAACGCATTGCGACCGGGGCGGAACGTGGACAGGATTTCGCCCATGGCGCTGCGCATTTCCGCCACCGCCTGCGGGCCGTTGTGAATGGCGCCCAAGGCATCGACCAGCACAATCTGACGGTCAATACGGGTGAAATGATCACGAAAAAACGGCTGCACCACCTGTTTTTTATATGCCTCGAACCGGCGGGCCATTTCCCGCGCCAGCGACCGGCGCGGCGCATCCGATGCAGGCAGCGGCGCAAAGGTCAGAACCGGCGATCCCGCCAGATCACCGGGCAGCAAAAACCGCCCCGGTGTGCAGTCGTAAAACCCCGCATCCCGCGCCGCGTTCAGGTAATCGGTAAAGGTCCGGGCCAGCCTCTGCGCCTGCGGTTCGTCATGGGGCGCATCGGGTTGCAGCCCGCCCAGCGCATCCCGAAACGCCGCCGCCTGCGGGCGCGCAGCGATGCGGGTCAGCGCCTCGGCTGACCATTGTTCATAACTTTTGTCCAGCAGGCCCAGATCCAGCAGCCATTCACCGGGGTAATCGACAATATCCAGATGCACCGTGCGCGGCCCCTGCAACCCCGCCAGCAACCCCGCCGGACGCACCCGCAGCGACAGGCGCAATTCGGACACCGCCCGCGTGCTGTCGGGCCAATGTGGCTCTGGCGCGGTCAGCGCAGCAAGGTGCTGTTCGAAATCGAAACGCGGCACTGTGTCATCGGGTTGTGGTTGCAGGAACGCCGCCAGAATGCGTCCCTCGCCCTGCGCGGTCAGCCCCGTCATGCGGGCACGGTCCAGCATATTGGCCACCAGTGACGTTATGAACACCGTCTTGCCCGAACGCGCCAGCCCCGTGACCCCCAGCCGGATCACCGGTTCCATGAAAGCGCCCGAAATCGTATCGCCCACGGCCTCGACCTGGCGGGTGATTCCGTCTGCCAATCGTCCTATGACCAAACTGCCCGTCCCCTTAATGCGCGCCTGTAACGGCACCTTTGTATCCAAGATAGGGGCGTGCCGCACATTCTGCCAGTGCTGCGGTGCATGCATCTACTTCCCAGCGGTGAAACGATGCGCTAATGGGGGGCCATGCCCAGATATGCCCTGAAAGTCGAATATAATGGCGCACCCTTTTACGGATGGCAGCGCCAGACAGATTTCCCCTCGGTGCAGGGGGCGATCGAATCTGCCCTGGCCAAAATCGCGCCCGGCCCGCATAAAATCGCGGCGGCGGGGCGCACCGATGCGGGGGTGCATGCCACCGGACAGGTGGCCCATTGCGACCTGTCCCGCGACTGGAACGCATTCCGTCTGGCCGAGGCGATAAATTACCACCTCAAGCCCCTGCCCGTGGCCATTGTCGATGCGGCGCAGGTGCCCGATGACTGGCACGCGCGGTTCTGGGCGTTGGAACGGAAATATACCTTTCGTATGCTGGTGCGCCGCGCCCCCGCCACCCATGACGACGGGCTGGTCTGGCAAGTGAAAAAGCCGCTGGATCTGGACCTGATGCGCGCCGGTGCGGCACGCCTGATCGGGCATCACGATTTCACCACCTTTCGGTCGACCACCTGTCAGTCACCCAGCCCGATGAAAACCATGGATGAAATCCGTATCGAGCTGATCCACGGCATGTCCGGCCCCGAGGTGCGGTTTTATCTGCGCGCACGCTCCTTCCTGCACAATCAGGTGCGCTCCATTGTTGGCACGCTGGAACGGGTTGGCGCGGGCACATGGACGCCCGATGATGTATCGGCTGCGCTGGCGGCAAAATCGCGCGATGCCTGTGGCCCGGTCAGCCCGCCGCAGGGGCTGTATCTGGCGGGGGTGACCTATGCGGTTGATCCCTTCGCGGGATCGGAGTGTTCGCAGCAGGCGCAGAAATAATTCTGTCAGGCCAGCCATAGCCCCTGCACGGCAGCTAAGACAGGCCCAGCGCGATCCCTTCGGCCTGCAATGCGGCGCGCACGGCGCGGGCGATATGCACCGCCTCGGGCGTGTCACCATGCAGGCAGATGGTATCAATCCGCGTTTCGATCTGCCCGCCGTTTGCGGTGATAATCGCGCCCGCACGCGCCATATCGGCCACGCGCCGCCCTGCCGCAGCGGCGTCATGGATCACCGCGCCGGGCAAGGCACGATCGACCAGCGTGGCGTCATCATTATAGGCGCGATCGGCAAATATTTCACCCAGCCAAGTGATTCCCAGCGCCTCGGCGGCGCGTTGCTGCGCCGTGGCCGCCAGCACCATCACCGCCATATCCGGGGCAACCGACAGGGCGGCGTCAAAACAGGCGCGGGCCAGCTCTGCGTCCTCGCTGGCCATATTGGCCAATGCGCCGTGCAGTTTCAGGTGGTGCAATACGGTGCCATTGGCGCGGGCGATGCCCTGCGCCGCCCCCACCTGATACCGGATCTGGTTTTGCAGGGTTTCCAGCGGCACATCCATACGGTGACGGCCAAACCCCGCAGGATCATCAAACCCCGGATGCGCCCCGACCCTGACCCCCTGGGCCAGGGCCAGCGCCATGGTGCGGGCCATGTCGTCCGGCCCCCCTGCATGAAATCCACAGGCCACATTGGCCGAGGTCACGATGCCCAGCAGCGCCGCATCATCACCGATTCCCTCGCCCATATCGGCATTCAGATCAATCCGGCGCATCTGCTAATCCCCTTCGTGATGGGCCGAAACCGCCCCGTCGATCAATTGATATGACAGTAAATCACCCATTTGTGCCGGATCACGCAACAATGGCCGCACCGCTGCGCGCAGGCCCGCCAGATGGGCGCGGTATGATTGTTCGGCCAACAGGGCATCGGCACGGCTGACAAAACGGAACCGCAGCCGCGCCCCTGCCCCCGCCTGCGCGGCCCGGGGCATATCGCAGGGCAACACCGTGCCGATGCGCGGATAGCCCCCCGTGGTCTGGCATTCGGGCAACAGCACAAAGGGCAACCCCGCGCCCGTCATCTGCACATCGCCCGGCACGATCACCTCGGACAACACATCCAGTTGCGCAGCGGTAGCAAAGGGCGCGCCTTCATGGGTTAGCTTCATCCCCATCCGGTTGGCGCGGGCATCGCGGCGAAATTCGGTATTTGTAAACCTGTCACGCTCGGCCGCACTGAAGTCTTCGGTCTGGAGCGAGGCCAGAATGCGCAATTCGCCCCCCGCAAACCGGTCCGCCACATCCAGCCCCCTGCCAACTGCCGCCAGATTGCCCTGATCCCTGCCCAGCGCCAGACGGTCACCCGATTGCAACAGCGCCCCCAACCCGCCCGACAAATGGGCCGAACGCGCGCCCATGATCATCGGCGCATCAATCCCGCCAGCAACATGCAGAAAGCCATAGGCACCGGCGCGCGCCCCGCCAATGCGCAACTCGGCCCCCGCAGGCATCAGATGCGCCGCGTTCCAGCGCAGCGCCACCCCATCCAGCATGGCCAGCATCGGCGCGCCGGTCAGGGCAATCCGGCAGGGCGCGGTGACAGTGAACACCCCGCCCATGCCCGCCATTTCAATCGCTGCGGTGTCGGGTGTTTGCCCCAGCAGCGCCTGCCCCTCGGCCAATGCCAGCGGGTCCGCCGCGCCACCGCGTGACAACCCCTGCCCCAGATGGCCAGCGCGCCCCATGTCTTGCAGGCTCATGGCTGGTCCGGCGCGGGTGATGATCAACGCGGCGGTCATATCGCCGTCACCTCTGCGCCGCCCATGGGGTCGGCGGCGTCAGAAATCGCCTGTAATTCATCGGGGTCAGCGGCGCGAAACTGCACCTCGTCCCCTGCGTTCAACAGAAACGGCTGCGCCGCACCGGGTTGGAACGGGCGCAATGCGCTTTGCCCCACATACCGCCATCCGGTGGGCGAGAGGTTGGGAAATACGATCGCCTGACCGATCGCCACCGCCACCCCGCCCGCCGGAACCGAGACCAGATCAGACAGGCGCGCAATGTCGAAATCCGGCAGCGCGCCCATATAGGGCAAACCGGGCGCAAAGCCGATGGTCATCACCCGCAATGGCGCGCATAGCGCCGCCAGCGCCGCAGCGTGATCCAGCCCCGCCGCATCCGCCGCCGCGCCGAATTGCGGGCCATGATCCCCCCCAAACACACATGGCACAATAAAACGCCGCCGCCCGGTGGGCAGCGGCACATCATACCAGTCACGGCTGGCCAGCAAGGCGTTCAACCGCGCAGCGAGATCATCAAATTCAACCACCAAAGGGTCAAACCGCAGGAATGTGGATGTCAGCGAGGTGGCGCATTCTGCCACACCATCCCACGCCGCATCTTCGACCGTGCGACGAAAGGCCAGCGCGGCGCGGTTGGCAGGTTCCGACAGATGGTCGGCAAAGCGCACCAACACCCCGCCCAAGCCAACGGCGGCAATTCGCGGAAACTCAGACATTACGCATGGCGGCGAATCCCATCGCGATTACTTCGCGGCTGTGCCTGCGGTTTTTTCCAGCGCGTCCAAACGGGCCTTCAGCGCCTCGTTTTCTTCTCGGGCCTTTTGCGCCATGGCACGCACCGCGTCGAATTCCTCGCGGGTGACGAAATCACGATCCGCCAACCAACGGTCCATCACGCTTTTCATCGCGTTCTCGGCTTCGCCCTTGGCACCCTGGGCCACGCCCATGGCATTCGTCATCAATTGCGAAATATCATCAAAAATCTTGTTGCGGGTTTGCATATCTGCCTCCGGCGTTACGTTCCCCCCCTATATGGGGCGCATCCGGCGCAGTCACAAGGTTGACTTGCCCCGCAACTGACAGGCAGATGAGCACATGCAGGCACAAATCCCCTTTCCCACCATATCACCCGAGATATTTTCCATATCGCTGTTTGGCATGGAATTTGCCCTGCGCTGGTATGCGCTGGCCTATATTGTCGGCATCATTCTGGCATGGCGCATTTCGGTGGCGGCGGTGAAACGGGCGCATCTGTGGCGGGATGGCGCGCCCATGACCCCGACCCAGATCGAGGATCTGGTGACCTGGCTGATCATTGGCATCATCGCAGGCGGGCGGCTGGGGTTCGTGCTGTTTTATCAACCCGCCTATTATCTGTCGCATCCTGTTGAAATTCCAATGGTCTGGCAGGGGGGCATGTCATTTCACGGCGGGTTTCTGGGCGTTGTGATTGCCGCGCTGGTCTGGACGGGGCGGCACAAGGTGCCACGGCTGTCGGCGGCTGATACCATTGCGCTGGGCGTGCCTGCGGGGTTGATGCTGGGGCGCATTGCCAATTTCATCAATAACGAACTATGGGGCCGTGCCACCGATGCGCCATGGGGCGTGGTGTTTCCCGGTCCGTCGGCGCAGGATTGCGGACAGATCGCGGGAGTCTGCGCCCGCCACCCCTCGCAATTATACGAGGCAGGGCTAGAGGGGCTGCTGCTGCTGGGGGTGATGCTGGTGCTTGCCTTCCGCCGCGGTGCGCTGAAAATTCCGGGCCAGATCACCGGCGTATTTCTGGCCGGATATGGCATTGCGCGGTTTATCGTGGAATTCTTCCGCCAGGCCGATGACCAGTTTATCACTGTGGATAATCCTATGGGCTATGTGATCCGGCTGGGCGATTTCGGCCTGTCGATGGGGCAATTGCTGTCACTGCCCATGGTGTTGGCAGGCGTGGCGCTGATTGTTTACGCCCGCCGCCGCGTTAAGGGCCTGCCGGCATGACCGCCCCTGATATGACGCTGCTGCACCATATCCTGAGCCGCATTGCGCAAAACGGCCCGATGACGCTGGCCGAATATATGGGCGAATGCCTGCTGCATCCGACGCTGGGCTATTACAGCGCCCGCGACCCGTTCGGCGCGGGCGGCGATTTTACCACCGCACCGGAAATCAGCCAGATGTTTGGCGAAATGCTGGGCCTGTCGCTGGCGCAGGCATGGCTGGATCAGGGATCGCCCGCGCGCTTTACGCTGGCCGAACTGGGGCCGGGCCGTGGCACGCTGATGGCCGATATCCTGCGCGCCACCCGCAACATTGCGGGCTTTGGCGCTGCGGCGGAATTGCATCTGGTCGAGGCATCGCAAACCCTGCGCGCCCTGCAACGCGAAAAAATGCCCCGGGCCACATTCCACGACAGCACAGAAACCCTGCCCGATGCGCCGCTGTTTCTGGTGGCCAATGAATTTTTCGATGCGCTGCCGATCCGCCAGTTCATCCGACAAGGTGACGGATGGTGCGAACGCCTGATCGGGGCGGATGGCGATGCGCTGACCTTCGGGCTTGGCCCGCAAGGGGCGCAAACCGCCCTGTCGCACCGCCTGAATGACACAAACGACGGTGATCTGGTTGAAACCTGCCCCGCCGCCGCGCCCATCGCCCACCGAATCGGCGGGCTGATCCAGCAGCATGGCGGCGCGGCACTGATTGTGGATTACGGTGACTGGCATTCACTGGGTGACACGCTGCAGGCCCTGTCACAGCATAAAACCGCCGATCCGCTGGCGCGCCCCGGCATGGCCGACCTGACCGCGCATGTCGATTTCGAACCGTTGGCACAGGCCACGCCCTGCGCGCACAGCCTGCTTTGTCCCCAAGGCGTGTTTCTGGAACGGCTGGGCATAACGGCGCGCGCGCAGGCGCTTGCCAGTAAAATGCAGGGCGATATGCTGAATGCGCATATCGCTGCACATCGCCGCTTGACCCACCCGCAGGAAATGGGAACCCTGTTCAAGGTGCTGGGCCTGTTCCCGCAGGGGGCGATGCCGCCGCCGGGGTTGGAACCGGCAACAGTGCCAAACGCAACCGAACCGGACAAAGCCAGACCATGACGCTTGAAATCCTGACCGCTGACAGCCTTGGCCCGATCCGCCACGGGTTTTTCACCCGCAAGGGCGGCGCATCATCAGGCGTGTTTGACGGGCTGAATTGCGGCCCCGGATCATCGGATCAGGCGGAAATCGTTGAAATCAACCGCGCCCGCGTGGCCGATGCCATGCAGGTGCCGCTGACCAACCTGATCACCGTGCATCAGGTGCATTCCGCCGATACCGTGGCAATCAATGCCCCACTGGATCAAAAACCCAAGGCCGACGCGATGGTCACCGCCACCCCCGGTCTGGCGCTGGGCATCCTGACCGCCGATTGCCAGCCCGTGCTGTTTGCCGACCCGACCGCAGGGGTGATCGGCGCGGCCCATGCCGGTTGGCGCGGTGCCCGCGACGGCGTGCTGGAATCCACCATTGATGCGATGGAAACCCTTGGCGCGACCCGTGCCAATATCACCGCCGTCATCGGCCCGTCGATTTCGCAACCCGTCTACGAGGTCGGGCCGGAATTCATTGAGGAATTCATGGACGAAGACCCGGACAATGCGCGGTTCTTTACCAATGGCACGGGCGATCGTTACCTGTTCGACCTGCCCGCCTTTGGCCTGCACCGTTTGCGCAGCGCGGGTGTGGGCCATGCGGAATGGACCCGCCATTGCACATACAGCGACCCCGACCGTTTCTTTTCCTACCGTCGCACCACCCACGCGGCAGAGGCCGATTATGGCCGCCTGATTTCGGTGATCCGCCTGTAACAGCACCCTACAGGTGATCGCGAACCGAAATCCGGCAGCAATGCGGCGCGACCCCGCCACCTGATTGCCCCATTTCGCGAAACAATCCCGCCAAATTCGGCTGATTGCCTACAGGACCACCGCGAAACCCCAGCAAAAAAAGGGTCGCCTGCAATCAGACCCGCCTGCCACATTACCCGCTAAAATTTCGCGCAAATTTCTGAAAAATTTTATGCACCGCCAAATCATCGCCCGAATGCAGGGCGATAGTCAGGGCAACCCCGGCACAACGACCGGACAAAGCAGTAGGCAGGAGCACAAAGACATGAAACCGCAAAAACGCTGGATGACCTCGATTGTTGAAACCGCCAAGGCGGAAACCACCCAAATGCCATGGCAGCGCGGATCGCGCCGCGCCGAAATGATTGCACGCCGCAAGGGCGAACAGCCCGCACGTCGCACCGCCTGATCACACGGGACGATCATATGGGGCTAATCATATGGGGCTGATCATATGGCACCGATCACACAGAAATTTCCAGATTCGCCCGCCCGTGCGCATCGGACGGCGAAGGACTGCGTAACCAGTATCCCCCGGTAACCAGTCACGGCGGAGACCGCCTCCTTGGCAGCGGGCGGTCTCCCTCCTCCATTCCCGGTTAATTTTAGACAACTGCGAATCGGATTAAGGCAATTGCGTCAATCCCCGCGAAACAAACCCGCCGTTTCAGCGGGATTTATCGCGTTTCGGCGAACATTATCCCCCGATTTTTGACAATACCGCCCCGTTCATGGGTATTCTGCATCATCCAGAATTTAACCCGTGTCCTTTCGGTGTTGTCGGTGGGGGCCGACATTGGATGTGATCACCCTTGAAAAGGTGCCACATGAACAATTTTGTCCCGCCCAGCCGGATTCCGGCCACCCCTTTGTCAAAACGGGATCTGCCGCGCCCCGCCGCATCCAATGATATGCCGCGCCGCAGGCTGCCGCTGATGCGCCGCTATGACGTGCATTTCCTGAACGATAACAATCAGGCCGAAACGCGCCAGCACACCGCGCCCGCATCCCGTCTGTTTGAAAAGGCATTTTCCGCCTTTGCCCGTGGCACCCTGATCCAGACCACCAATGGCCCCATGGCGATCGAGGATATCTGGCCCGGTGACAAGATCGTCACACAGGAATTCGGCCCGCTGTCCGCACTGTGGATCGGGTCGATGTCGATCATCCCGGATGCCCCGGTGGACCGTCCCGAAAACGCGCAAATGACGCGGGTGATGGCCGATACCTTTGGCATGGGGCGGCCAATGTCAGACCTGCTGGTCGGTCCCGGTGCGCGGTTGTTGCACCGCCCCACGGCCCTGCGCGAATTGCCCGGCGGCGGGCTGGTATATTCGCCCGCCCGTGATTTTGCCGATGGTGACAGCGTGATCCAGATCACGCCGCAACGCCCGGTCAAGGTGTTCCACATTTGTCTAGCGCGTCACGCCACCATACAGGCCGCAGGGCTGGATGCAGAATCCTATCACCCCGGCAAAGATGTGGCCAAAACCACCGGCCCCAATATGTTGCAATTGTTCCTGTCGCTGTTCCCCCATGTCGAACAGATCGAGGATTTCGGCCCGATGGCGCATCCACGCGGATCGGTCGCGGCACTGAACAGCCTGTCAGCGGCCTGAGCTTCGGCTCTGACAGGCTTACGAATGCCCTCCAAGGCAAAGGCGCGGCGGCCCATCGGCCCCGCGCCTTTTTCATGTCTCGCGATCGGGAACAGCGATCAGGCAGACCGGCTGAGCCGTTCCTCCAATACGTTGAACGGCACGCCCGGTTCATCCTTGGCGCCGCGGATCACCAACGAGGTCTTGACGCTGGCCACGTTGTCGGCGGCAGTCAATTGTTCGGTCAGGAAACTTTGGAATGTGGACAGATCGGGCGCGACACATTTCAAAATGAAATCCACCTCGCCGTTCAGCATGTGACACTCGCGCACCAATGGCCAGTCGCGGCAGCGCGTTTCAAACCGCGACAGATCGGATTCGGCCTGACTTTGCAATCCGACCATGGCGAAAACCTGCACCTCGAACCCCAGTTCGCGGGCATCGACATCGGCGTGATAGCCCTTGATCAGCCCTGCTTCCTCTAATGTGCGCACACGGCGCAGGCAGGGCGGCGCGGATATTCCCACACGTTTGGCCAGCTCGACATTGGTCATGCGCCCGTCTGCCTGCAACTCGGCAAGAATCTTGCGGTCGATCGGGTCCAGACGGGTGGCGGCCATTCGTGTTCTCCTTTTGGCGGTTTCTATACCAATTGGCAGGTGCCGCGCAATAATGTTTCGCGCGGCGGCAATATCGTTTCGCATTTGCTCTTGCAGCATTGCGAAAACATTTCCGGCGCGTCGGGGGTTTTCGCGCCATGGCGCAGGGTCTATATGCCATGCGACACTGCCAAAGGGGGCCAACCATGTCTGCAACACGTCACACCAAGGTTCTGATCATCGGGTCCGGCCCTGCGGGTTACACGGCGGGTGTATACGCCAGCCGCGCCATGCTGGAACCGATTCTGGTGCAAGGGATCGAACCGGGCGGCCAGCTGACCACCACAACCGAGGTCGAAAACTGGCCCGGCGAATCCGAAATTCAGGGCCCCGACCTGATGGTCAAAATGGAATCCCACGCCAAGGCAATGGGATGCGAAATCATTGGCGATATCATCACCTCGCTTGATACATCCTCGCGCCCCTTCACGGCCAAGGGCGACAGCGGCACCACCTATACCGCCGATGCGGTCATTCTATGCACGGGTGCGCGGGCGAAATGGCTGGGCATGGACAGCGAGGAAGCATTCAAAGGCTTTGGCGTATCGGCCTGCGCCACCTGCGACGGTTTCTTTTATCGCGGTATGGAAATTGTTGTGGTCGGCGGCGGCAACACCGCAGTCGAAGAAGCCCTGTTCCTGACCAATTTCGCCAGCAAGGTCACGCTGATCCACCGCCGCGATGAATTGCGCGCCGAGAAAATCCTGCAAGACCGCCTGTTGAAACACCCCAAGATCGAAACCCTGTGGTTTCACCAGCTGGACGAGGTGCTGGGCGATAACATGCCCAAGGGCGTTACCGGCGTGCGCGTGAAAAACGTGCAAACCGGCGAACTGTCGGAAATCCCCTGCAAGGGCGTGTTCATCGCCATCGGGCACGCCCCTGCCAGCGAACTGGTCAAGGATTCGCTGGAATTGCACAATGGCGGCTATGTCAGCGTGAAACCGGGCACCACGGAAACCTCGATCCCCGGTATTTTTGCCGCGGGCGACCTGACCGACCATAAATACCGTCAGGCCGTGACCAGCGCCGGAATGGGCTGCATGGCCGCGCTGGATGCCGAACGGTTTCTGGCCGAGGTTGACGACGCCGGCTAACCACACCTTTGCAAGGTCAATATCAAAGCGCGGGGGAGCATTTCCCCGCGCTTTTGTTTTGCGCTATCCTGCCCGTATCCCCATGCGAAAGGACGGCCAGATGCCCGAAACAGCCCCCGATACATATCTTGTCTCTGCCGATGACATCGCCACGATGGACGGGTTGGCAAAAACCCATTTCCTGAACCCCAACGCGCAGCGCATCAACAAATCACTGGGCGATCTGACCGGGCTGACCGGCATCGGGTTTCATATAATCGAGGTCCAGCCCGGCCACGACACCACCGAACACCATATGCATCACCACGAGGACGAATGCGTATACATTCTGTCCGGTCACGGCACCGCATATATCGGTGACGCGGCGCATCCGGTCAAAACCGGCGATTTTCTGGGCTATCGCAAGGGCGGGCTGGCGCATTCGCTGAAAAACACCGGCGATGACTTGCTGCGCTGCATCGTTGTGGGCCAACGCCTGCCCCATGATGTGGGTGATTACCCGCGACAGGGCAAACGCATCTATCGCAATGATGGCCTGCCATGGAACCTGGTCGATCATGGCGACATCGTTGACGTTAACGCAGGGGCCAAGAAATAACCATGCACGCGATGGAAACACTGTTGCCGATTTCCGCCGATTTTAGGCATTTTCGACCCTGATACCTGCAAAAAAGCGTCATTTTCGACCCTTTTTCGCATTGGCGGCAATGAACGCTTGAAATACATCGCGGCCAAGGTCTAGAGCGGCGCAACGGGGTGTGGGTTCACATCCTATTCCGCGTCCGATTTGCAAGAAACGAGAGTATTCAATGTCCACGCCCAATCTCGCCCCGATCCCCGAGCTGTATGTATCTGCCGAATCCGCCCAGAAAATGAAAATGGAAGCCGCCGAGCTGACCAGCTGGGACCTGACCCCGCGCCAGATCTGCGATCTGGAATTGCTGATGAACGGCGGGTTCAACCCGCTCAAGGGGTTCCTGACGGAAGAAGATTACAACGGCGTTGTTGAAAACATGCGTCTGGCCGACGGGTCGCTGTGGCCGATGCCGATCAACCTGGACGTATCCGAAGACTTCGCCGCCGGTCTGGAAGTCGGTCAGGACATCGCCCTGCGCGACCAGGAAGGTGTGATTTTGGGCACCATGACGGTCACCGACCGCTGGACCCCGAACAAATCGCTGGAGGCCGAAAAAGTATTCGGCGCCGATGACGATGCGCACCCCGCCGTCAACTACCTGCACAACCACGCGGGCAAGGTATACCTGGGCGGTCCCGTGACCGGCATCCAGACCCCCGTGCATTACGATTTCCGCGCCCGCCGCGACACGCCCAACGAATTGCGCGCCTATTTCCGCAAACTGGGCTGGCGCAAGATTGTGGCGTTCCAAACCCGCAACCCGCTGCACCGTGCGCATCAGGAACTGACCTTTCGCGCCGCGCGCGAGGCACAGGCCAACCTGCTGATCCACCCCGTTGTGGGCATGACCAAACCCGGCGATGTCG
>ERZ1699650.70-NODE-70-length-65037-cov-25.465929_pt1 | contig 65037 bp, 60 predicted proteins | sample MGYA00581512_ERZ1699650 | MGnify/ENA primary metagenome ERZ1699650 (study PRJEB42348, sample SAMEA6618698) | metagenome | isolation source: Polyester-degrading enrichment culture growing on monomer terephthalic acid, Te | collected 2019-05-17 ... | reverse complement strand
CGAAGACGATGTAGTAAAACAATTTAAAGGACACTTTACCCTAAAACGATAAAAACGCTTAAGTGTTAATTATAAAAAGCCCCGCAATATGCGGGGCTTTTACTTATAATATCTTTTAATTTTTATCGTTGTCTCAGTTAAAGACATTTCCTTCATATACAATCGAAATAGAATCTGTAAAGAATTATTTCTTTAGGAAAATAAACCTTCAGTTAATTACATAAATAAAGGATTGATTATTGCTTTTATGTGCACTTACAAATCAAAAATTGAAAGGGCAACTATTGATTTACCTAATAAAGAATATTTCAGCAAAGTGCTATTATGCCCAAAAGCAATTTATTTCATCTTAAAAATTAAAGCCTAACGACAGGATAAAATTGCTGTAAACAGAATCTATCTTGGCAGTATTGGTTAAACCAATTGAGTATAGTTGTTGGTTTCTTTGCTGCTCAGACCGCGAATATGCAATGTCGCCAGTAAAACTTCCGAAATTGTACCCGGCACCTAAAGAAAATCCAAATAACTCCCCCATTATTTCGGTATTTTGATAAGGGCTTTCTTCATAATGAATACCACCTCGTAGACTTAACTCGTTCAATCTGTATTCCCCACCTAAGTTAATTTTTGATACGCCTTTAAGTGTATTTTTAATAGTGTTGTTTAATTCTCTAAAGTAGCTGTCGTCGCTTGGACTGTATCTTGTAGCGCCCAAATCTTTATAAGAATAGTCAAAACTAATAAGACCGTCTAACCCAAAAATATAAGCAGCACTCGCCGTAACCTTGGCAGGTGTTCGCAATGTGTAATCTTCATAAACATTAACAACGTTAGGAACAACATATTCTGTCGTTGTTCGGCCTTCAAAAACACGACGACTCTCTAAATACTGAGTGGTTTCTTCTGAAATTTGAAACCAAGTTGGTGTGTCTAAACTAAGTCCTAATCTTAAGTTATTAGCCACTTTAGTAATAGCTCCAATTTGGGCCGAAACTCCCGCACCGTTTACAGAAAGGTTATTTTCAAAACCTACTCTTGTAATTGTTGAACCCGCATTGTTGTTATTTTCTAAAAGATAGGAGTTTTGTCTAAATTGAATGGTATGCGTGTTTAAATTTACCCCAAAAAACCAATCGTTTGTAACTTGCGCAGCCATATTAAGTGTGAATTTACTATTGTAGCCTTCAGATAAATAAGCGTATTGTTGCTTAAAACTACCGTCCCCAATATTAGAAATGTAGCTTGTATTTGAAGGATTGTTAGGGTCTACAGCATCAAACAAATAACCTTGGTAGCCTAAAAATGCATTTTGAGCCGCCGTGCCTTCGTTTTCACCCAAATACCTATACAAATCTGAAATTGACTCATTATTTTGTAATTGAAGCAAACTTAACGGTAAACCTTGAGCTTGCGCAATAAAAAATTCGCCAATAGAGGTGTTTCCCGTACCAGCAATATATAATTCGTTGTCTAGATTTTTAGTAATGTCATAATTAAACCCAATAGTAAACTTTTTGTAAGCTGAATCTTCCTTGTAATTATTTATTACAAAAACACCACCCATTTGGTTTATGGCAGAGCTAACTGTACTACTGTTTTCGCTATTGCCGAAATAGTTGGCATTATTTTCAACATCGAAAAGTGATGTAGAAAAAGTAAGTCTAGAATTTAAAAATACAGCACTACCGGCAGGGTTTTTAGCAGTTGCCGAAAAATCGCCCCCCAGTGCACCCATAGCTCCGCTTAGTGCAGTAAATCGTGCGGTACCAGTGTTTTCATCTAAACCAGCGCGCAAGGCATCGGTGGTGTTTTGTGCATTACTTAGGGTGAAAAGTAAACATGTTATAATGAATAAGGGAAATTTCATAAATAGTATTTTAAAAAAAAAATGAATTAAAAATGCCCAGAGAAACATTTCAATTTAGACGAAATGATTATTGGGCATGTTCTTTTAAAATTTTAATGCAGCTAGTTTCAGTGGTAAAATTAACCTCTTCCACCTCTTCCGCTTCTTCCACCGCTAGAGCGGGTACTTCCGCTAGAGCGTACACGGCTTCCAGAACTTCTAATCGTGCTTGAACTTCTATTGGGTGAAGAATACGATTGGTTGCGGATAGAACTATTTCTAGTTCGTTGCGTTCTGTTAGAATTTCTTATTGTTGAATTAGAACGTGTGGTTCTAGTGTTTCTAATAGAGCTATTGTTGTTTGAACGCGATGTGCGTACATTGCTTCGTGTATTACGAGTAGTGTTTGCACGTACGTTATTTCGGTTAACTCTGCGGTCTAATTCAGATCGCGAATACGAACGACGCGTAGAAGTAGTATTGTTTCTACCTCGGGTACTCGTGCGGCTATAATCTGTATTGCGTCTTCCTCGATTATAAGCTACATTATTATAGTAATGAGAATTGTAGTAATTATAATAATGGTGGTGATGACCGTAATATCCATAATATGGGTATCCGTAACCGTATCCAAATGGATAATTCCATCCAAAACTTATACCCCAATACGGGTTGTAGTAACCGTAATACGGGTTACCCCAATATCCGCCATACCAGTATGGTCTGTGGTAAAAGCCGTATCCGTATCCGCCATAATTGTAAATATTTACGGTAATATCTTCAGTATTATTTCCCCAGGGGCCGTATCCTTCTTCATAATTATTGTTTTCGATAATTATATTTCCTTCGGGATCTAATCTTTCTGAAGTGGAATATGCTTCAATGTCGGTAAATATTGCACCTTCTTCTGGCAATTCAGAATACGATTCAGATTTACTTCTAAAATATTGCTGGTAATAATTGGCTTTATCGTAGTTTGATTGGTTATTCTCATAACCCTCTGCCATCGCAGCATTATTTGAATTTGAATAGATGCCATCATTATTATAACCACTGTTGTGAGTTCCACACGAAGTAAGCAACAAGGCTATAACCCCCATGATTGCTATCGGGATGAAACGTTTAAATTTTAATTTTTGGGTATACATAACAATGGTATTTTAATTGTTGGACATTATAAAAATAAGTAGTTTTGCGGACAATAACTAATCATTTAACAAAGGCGCAACATTTGTGCCAAAAACTGGGTTATGTCGAAGAATTTAACAACTAGAGATAAAGATTATTCTAAATGGTATAACGAATTGGTAGTCAAGGCAGACCTTGCCGAAAACTCCGGTGTTCGTGGGTGCATGGTAATAAAACCGTACGGTTTTGCAATATGGGAACGTATGCAAGCCGAATTAGACCGAATGTTTAAAGAAACAGGTCATGAAAATGCATATTTTCCACTATTTATACCGAAGTCTTATTTTAGTAAAGAAGCGAGTCATGTAGATGGTTTTGCCAAAGAATGTGCGGTTGTAACGCATTACCGATTAAAAAACTCTGAAGATGGCGATGGAATAATCGTAGATCCAGATGCAAAACTCGAAGAAGAATTAATTGTACGACCAACCTCTGAAACTATAATTTGGGACACTTACCGAAAGTGGGTTCAATCTTATCGCGATTTACCACTTTTAATAAATCAATGGGCAAATGTTGTTCGTTGGGAAATGCGTACGCGTCTCTTTTTACGTACAGCCGAATTTTTATGGCAAGAAGGGCACACCGCGCACGCTACAAAAGAGGAAGCTATTGCAGAAGCCGAGCAAATGATGAATGTTTATGCAGATTTCTCTGAAAATTATTTAGCCATTCCTGTTGTAAAAGGAACCAAAACCGAAAGCGAGCGGTTTGCAGGAGCACTAGAAACTTATTGTATAGAAGCTTTAATGCAGGATGGAAAAGCACTACAAGCCGGTACTTCCCACTTTTTAGGCCAGAACTTTGCCAAGGCTTTTGACGTTAAGTTCGCAGCAAAAGACGGCAAATTAGATTTTGTTTGGGCAACCTCCTGGGGAGTTTCAACACGGTTAATGGGAGCTTTAATTATGACCCACAGCGACGATAAAGGGTTAGTGTTACCACCAAATTTAGCACCTAACCAAGTAGTAATTGTTCCTATTTACCGTAAAGACGAAGAGTTTGAAGCGGTAAACAAGGTGGCTTTAGATTTAATAAAGAAATTAAGAGCGCAAGGCATACGTGTAAAGTACGACAATCGCGATACGCATAAACCAGGTTGGAAATTTAATGAATATGAATTAAAAGGAGTTCCTGTAAGAATTGCAATTGGCCCAAAAGATGTTGAAAAAGGAACTGTAGAGCTCGCGCGTCGCGATACTTTTGAAAAAGAATTTATCGATAATAAAAAAGTAGTAGACAAAGTTGTTGCGCTTATGAAAGAGATTCAAGAAGGGCTTTTTACAAGAGCTACAAATTATAGAACCGAACATACAACGGAAGTTTCTACCTATGAAGAATTTAAATCTGTCTTAAATACTAAAGGTGGATTTGTGTTAGCACATTGGGATGGCACATCAGAAACCGAAGAACGCATTAAAAATGAGACAAAAGCAACCATTAGGTGTATTCCTTTAGAGGGTGATAAAACTCCGGGAGAGTGCATTATTACTGGCAAACCATCTGCGCAAAAAGTGATTTTTGCTAAGGCATATTAATTTTTTTTAAAAAAATTGAAATAGGATTTGCTTCATTCAAAAAATGTTGTATTTTTGCATCCGCATTTGAGAACAAACACAGTGATCAAATCGAAAATAATGGTCCGTTCGTCTAGGGGTTAGGACGCCAGGTTTTCATCCTGGTAACAGGGGTTCGATTCCCCTACGGACTACAAAATTAGAATTTAACAAAACAAAGATGGCAAATCACAAGTCAGCATTAAAAAGAATTAGAAGCAACGAGGCAAAGCGCTTGCGCAACCGTTACCAGCATAAAACGGCTCGTAATGCTATGAAGAGATTTCAGGAGCTTACAGACAAAAAAGAGGCTGAAGCGATGTTTCCAAATGTTGTTTCAATGATTGACAAATTGGCTAAAAAGAATATTATTCATTCTAATAAAGCTTCCAATTTAAAATCGAATATGGCTAAGCACGTAGCCGCGCTGTAATTCTTTTTAAACACAAATTTAAAAAGCCCTTTCAGAATCCTGAAAGGGCTTTTTGTTATTGAATTATATTAAGGTTTTTTATTTTTTAACTGCTTTGGGTACCAAATCTAAATATGGGCCATTATTGCGCATTACATCGCGTACAATTGTGGAAGAAATATTTGAAACTTCGGTCGAAGCTATTAAAAATAAGGTTTCCACTTTTGCCATTTTATAATTGGTTTGGGCGATAGGCTGTTCGTAATTTAAGTCTGTGGTATTCCGTAAACCGCGAACAATAAATTGAGCATTTTCCGAAATACAATAATGCGCAGTTAGCCCGTTATAACTTTGCACTTTAATTTTTTCTTCGCCTTTGAACGTTTGTTGAATAAATGCCATACGTTCGTTTAAAGAAAACATCGTTTTTTTATCGGCATTTATTCCTATTGCAATAATAATTTCATCAAAAAGAGGTAGTGCACGTTTAATAATATCAACGTGTCCAAGGGTGATTGGATCGAATGTTCCGGGAAAAACTGCGCGTTTCATTTGCAATTGCTTTAAGTGTGATGTTAAATTGAATTAAAAAACGAGTTTACAAGTTAAGATTTATTCTACTTTCTTTTTACACAAATTTAAAAAGCAAAATTATAAGTGCGGCAAGTACAGTAGATAGTACCACGCCTCGAGCTCTATAAAATTGATTCTTTTTTAATAAAAGAAAAAACACAACTAAATTTAAAATTGCGCCTAAGGCTATTAAACTTCCAATTAAATCGTGCTCTATTGCATCTTTTAAAGTAGTTTCTAAACTGTGTTTTGAAAAGAAAAATATATATAAATAGGTGCCGGTAATATTTGCCAATAACCCTATGGCAAAGCCTATTAAAATTTGTTTTATATGCGCTTTCATAACGGTTGCTTAATTACAAATCCCAAGTGTTTAATTCATTTATAGCGTGATGGGCTGTAAGGTCAAACTGTACGGGAACAACCGAAACATAGCCATTTTGTAACGCCCATTCATCGGTATCTTCACCTTTATCAGTGTTTACAAATTCGCCCGATAGCCAGTAGTAGTCACGACCCAACGGATTGGTTCTTTTGTCAAATTTTTCTTCCCAATGTGCATTGGCTTGGCGGCAAACTTTCATGCCCTTGATTTCTGACGCCTTTAGCTTCGGAATATTCACATTTAAAACAACACCTTTTGGAAGGCCGTTTTTTAATGTTTCTTCGGCAATAGCCTTTACAAACTTTTTTGAAGGCTCAAAATCTGCGTCTAAAGAATAGTCTAAAAGCGAAAAACCTATAGAAGGTATGCCTTGCGTTCCCGCTTCTACAGCAGCACTCATAGTTCCGCTGTAAATTACATTTATAGATGAATTGCTACCGTGATTAATTCCGCTTACACATAAATCTGGTTTGCGTTTTAATATTTCGTTTACAGCAAATTTTACGCAATCTACTGGCGTTCCGCTACAACTATATTCTTTATGGATCACATCCTTTTGTAATTTTATACTATTGCAGTACAAAGTGTCGTTAATAGTTATAGCATGTCCCATTCCACTTTGCGGCGCATCGGGTGCTACCACCAAAACATCGCCAAGGGTATTCATTACTTCAATTAAGTTGCGAATGCCTGGAGCGTTTATACCATCGTCATTAGTAACCAAAATAAGTGGTCTGTCGTTATTCATGTTTTATAATTTTAAAGGTGCAAAAATACGAGTATTCCTGCTCTCAAAATAATGTAATTCAATAGAAAGTCGAATTCTAAAAGATAAAAATACTGTTTAACAAAATATTAGTACCGGTTTGCTTTCATGGCACGGTTTTTTATATAATTTAGGCATTTATAAATAATACCAATACTATGCGAATAATGAAGAAAAATTTTAAAGTTCTATTTTTAGCGGTTTTCGTTTCTGTAGCTTCTTGTAGTTTTACTACAAAAGAATTTAACGATACTAATAAAGATAAGCTTTTAATAGATTTAGTTACATATGTTCTTCAAAAAGGGCATTACGATCCCAAAGAGATAAATGATGAATTTTCTATTGGTGTTTATAATGAATTTCTAAAAGGATTAGACCCGTTAAAACGATATTTCTTGGCTTCAGATATTGAAGAGTTTAGTAAATATAAAACCGAAATTGACGATCAAATTAAAAACAAAGATTTAACCTTTTTTGATGTTGTTTACGAGCGATTTCAAAAACGAATGGAAGATGTAAAACGTATCTACCCCGAAGTTTTAGACAAACCTTTCGATTTTAATAAAAATGAAATTATTAACGTAGATTACGATGAGTTGGCATACGCTAAGTCTGAATTAGAGTTAAAAGCACGCTGGAAGCAACAGCTAAAATTTACTACTCTTTCTAGCTATTACGATTTGGTTGAAGACCAGAAAAATAAAGAAATAAATAAGGATGCAGCCAATGAAGATAATACTGCCGATGATTTTGAGCCTAAATCTAAGGAAGCTTTAGAAGCCAAAGCACGTGAGACAGCTAAAAATTCGCTCGATGAATATTTCGATTTTACCAAAGATTTAGAGCGCGCAGATTATTTTGCAATTTTCTTAAATACGGTTGTTGAACAGTTTGATCCACATACAAATTATTTTGCACCGCCAGATAAAGATAGATTCGATTTAAGAATGTCTGGGAAACTCGAAGGTATAGGAGCCCGACTTCAAAAAAAGAATGATTATATCACTGTAATAGAAATTATAAGTGGTGGGCCAGCCTGGCGCAGTGAAAAAATTGAAGTGGGTGACGCTATTCTTAAAGTGCGACAAGAAGGTGAAGAAGATGCCGTGAGTATTGTAGGAATGCGAATAGATGATGCCGTTAAACTAATAAAAGGACCCAAGGGTACTAAAGTTATTTTAACAGTAAAAAATGTTGATGGAACTATTTCAGATAAAGAAATTACTCGCGATGTAGTAGAACTTGAAGAAACCTACGCAAAGTCGTCCCTAATTGAAAAAGACGACCGTAAGTATGGGTTAATTAACCTACCTCAGTTTTACTTCGATATGGAAAACTACAAAGAGCGAAATGCAGCCACCGATGTAAAAAAGGAAATTCTAAGATTAAAAGAAGAAGGGATGAAAGGATTAATCTTAGATCTTCGCGATAATGGAGGAGGATCTTTGCGTACAGCGGTTGATATTGCTGGTCTTTTTATAAAAGAAGGCCCTGTAGTGCAGGTTGCTTCAAACGGTAAAAAGGAAGTGTTGGAAGATGAAGATAGCAGTATTGTTTGGGACGGACCGTTGGTAATATTGGTAAATGAGCTGTCGGCATCGGCCTCCGAAATTTTAGCAGCTGCAATGCAAGACTACAAACGAGCTATCGTTTTAGGTAGTAAACAAACCTACGGAAAAGGTACAGTTCAAAATGTAATTGATTTAAATAGATGGTTGCGCAAAAATGATTTAGGCGATATGGGTGCACTAAAAATTACGTCGCAAAAATTTTACCGTGTAAATGGTGGGTCTACCCAGCTAGAAGGTGTAAAAAGTGATGTTATTATGCCAGACCGTTATAGCTATATCGATATAGGCGAAAGAGATTACTCAAACCCATTGCCGTATGATAAAATTGATGCTGCTAAATACGATATTTGGGAAGGTTATATAGGTTTTGATGAAGCTATAAAAAACAGTCAAGAACGAATGGCTAAAAATGAGCATTTAAAACTGATAGACGTTAACGCAAAATGGATTCGCGATAGAAGAGAAGAGAAACGCGTTAATTTAAATTTTGACGAATACAGTGCCGAAATTGAACGACGTAAAACCGAAACTAAAAGATTTGACGCTATAGGTGAATACGATAATAAACTTACTTTTAAGTCGCTACCGTATGAAATTGCCTTGATGAAACAAGATACCACACTTTCAGAGAAACGTAAAAGATGGCATAAAAACCTTAGTAAAGACATCTATGTAGAAGAGGCCGTTCACGTATTGGAAGATTTAAAATTAAACAATATTAAGGCAGGAAAAGTTGCCGATATTAAAAACTAAATAGTAAAATGCTTACTAGTGTTTTTAAGGAAACACACTAAATTTTACTAAATTTGAAGTGTGAAAGGCAGCACTTCATTAACAAAAATTGCGCTCCAAAAATTTAAAACAAATTTTTGGGGCGTTTTAAGTTTTGCATTTTTGGTTTTATGTGTTTTGGTGGCAATTTTTGCATATGCAGTAGCGCCAGATAATTCGCGACACGCAAACCAAATGCATCTTTCAGTTCATTCTAAAAGCCCGGGTTTTACAGTTAAAATACTAACCATTCCGACGCCTGTGGAAGAACAAAATCCTTTGGCTGTTTTCTTCTTTGGAAAGAAAAATGCCGATACAGAAATTCCAATTTCATCTTTTTCAACAAAAGGCAATTCCATTGAAATAACCGAATATACCCCCGATGGAACCGAAGGTTTACAAAAAGAATATGCCCTGTCATTGTTCCCTAATGCTTCATCTGTAAGCGATGTTCCAAACAAATATATTTCAGAAAAAAAATTTATTCTCGGTACCGATAAATACGGTCGCGACTTGCTTAGCCGTATGCTCATCGGGATTAGAATCTCCTTGGCAATTGGGTTTGTTGCTGTATTAATTTCATTAGTAATTGGTATTTCCATGGGCGCAATAGCTGGGTACTTTGGCGGTAAAGTAGATGCCGCTATAATGTGGTTAATTAACGTTACTTGGTCTATCCCAACATTACTTTTGGTAATTGCAATTACTTTGGCGCTGGGTAAAGGATTTTGGCAAGTGTTTATTGCTGTTGGTTTAACTATGTGGGTAGAAGTTGCACGCGTGGTTCGCGGGCAGGTTATGGGAGTAAAACAAATGCAATACGTCACGGCTGCCAAGGCTTTGGGTTTTAATGATTTTAGGATTATTGTTAAACATATTTTGCCGAATAGTATGGCGCCGGTAATTATTATTTCGGCGGCAAATTTTGCAGGAGCAATTTTAATTGAAAGTGGTCTTTCATTTTTAGGAATAGGAGCACAACCACCTATGCCCAGTTGGGGCGGCATTATTAAAGACCACTACGCCTATATTATTTTAGAAAAACCTTATTTGGCACTCATTCCCGGCTTTGCTATTATGAGTTTAGTTACGGCTTTTATGCTTATAGGAAATGCTTTACGCGATGCAATGGATGTAAGGCAATAATTGCAGCTTTAACTGCTATTTTTTAAAAATATGAATCGAAAATTTATTTATCCGCTGGTAATAATTATTGTTACCGTAGCCTTGTATTATGCCGAAGATTTTATTGAAAATCCTTATAGCGAAGTTGATGCAACTACAATTAATACACAATCTTCTTCTGAAGAATTTGGACCTAATTTTTTACCAGCTTCAACTACTGGCGCTGTTATTTATCACGAAAATTATACGCTGTCTTATTCCGAAGAACACGAGCAAGCAGAGTGGGTGGCTTACGAATTAAAACAAAGTGACCTGGTTAAAAATAATTTTGACCGTCCTTATTTTGTTGAAGATAAAAAAGTAAAGTCAAAATCTGCAGATTGGCGTAACTATAAAAATTCGGGTTACGATCGGGGTCACCTTGTACCAGCAGGCGATAGACGCATGTCTTTTGACGCGTACAAAGAAACATTTTTAACCAGTAATATAAGTCCGCAAGACCGCAGTTTTAATGCAGGTATTTGGAATAGATTGGAGCAGAAAACGAGGTATTGGGCCCAAAAATACGATGGTGTTTATGTAGTAACTGGTGGAATTTTAAAAGAAGGTTTAAAATCAATAGGAAAAGAACGTGTTTCGGTGCCAGAAGAATTTTATAAAATTATTGTCGATGTTACTAATGGAAATTACAAGGCCATTGCTTTTGTTATTTCTAACAAACCTTCAAACAAATCACTTTACAAATTTGCCGTATCGATAGATGAAGTTGAAAATAAAACGGGAATCGATTTTTTCCCAAAATTAGACGATTCTATTGAGAATGATCTGGAGCAGAAAATTGATATTAGTGCGTGGCGATTACAGTAAAACTATGGTTATTTTATTAATAATGGCTATTAACTGCATCTAATTTTACAAAAATAAAAAGTAAAATAGTAAAGCCCCACAGCGCCGAACCCCCGTAACTTATAAAGGGGAGAGGAATCCCCACGGTGGGAAAAATTCCTAAAACCATACCTATATTTACAAAAAAATGTAAAAACAATATAGCAGCGACGCTATAGCCGTAAATTCTGGAAAATTGGTTTTTTTGTTTTTCGGCACGATAAATAATTCGGGTTATAAGGCCCACAAAAAGTAATACTACCACTAAACTTCCTATGAATCCCCATTCTTCACCAACCGTACTAAAAATGTAATCGGTGTGTTGTTCGGGTACAAAGTTTCCTTTAGTTTGCGTTCCTTGTGTCCAACCTTTGCCAAGCCATCCACCATTACTTACAGCAATTTCGCTTTGGTTTGTATTATATCCTATTCCACGAGAATCTACTTCCTTTCCAAGAACTATGTTAAACCTATCTCTATGGTGCTGTTTAAAAACATTGTTAAAGATGTAACTAACAGAGAAGATAAATAAAAGGCATACGCCTATAACCGTTATATAATTAAAAATGTTAACGCGTGCTTTTCTTTTTCTGTAAAACTGAAAAGCGGCAATTAAAGTTACTCCAGCTGCTGTCCAAATACCTCCAAAGGCTAAGGTTGCTACAAACAAAACTGCAGCACCTACACCAACAAATAAGTAAACGCCGTGCAATCCTTCGCGATAAAGCGGAAAAATAAATGCTGCGTAAATTAAAACACTTCCAGGGTCTGGTTGAAGCAAAATTAAAATTACGGGAATAGCAAGTAAAATTAAAGCCGCTAACTGGTCTTTAAAATCCTTTAAATTGGTTTGAATGTCACTTACGTATTTACTTAAAGCCAAAGCGGTTGCGGCCTTTGCAAACTCACTGGGTTGAATGCTAAACCCGCCCAAATCGTACCACGCAGTAGCGCCAGCAATTGTTTTTCCGAATATAAATAGTCCCGCCAAAGAGAGCACCGAAGCTATATATATTATACTGGCATAATTTTCATAGAACTTTGCTTCTAAGGCAAGTACAAAAATTATAAGTACAACACTAAGCCCCATCCAAATCATTTGTTTGCCATAAATTTGGCTAAAATCGAAAAAACCTTGAGCATTGTCAGAAAGGGAAGCCGAATAAATATTTAGCCATCCTACAATTACCAATGCTAGATAAATAAAAATTATCAACCAATCAAAGCGCACATATGTTTTACTGGGTGTCATCATCGATTAATTGTAAATGGTTTTCCGCTGTATTGTTTGGCGTATTCTTCTTCAAGGCTACCTTCCAGCACATATTTCTCCATATCTGTTCGGGTAATTTCGCCTTTTAAGTATTTTTCAATCATTAAGCCGGCAATTCTTCCCGCCCAACGCGACCCCCAGTATCCATTTTCAACAAATACTGAAATTGCAATTTTTGGATTGTCTTTTGGAGCAAAGGCAACAAAAATAGAATGGTCTGTAAGCTGTACACGTTTTCCATCGATACGCGTAAAGTTTTCTGCGGTTCCGGTTTTTCCACAAACTTCTATTCCAGGGACTCTAATTGAGGATGCGGTACCATTTTCATACACCTGAAACATACCTTCAACTACGGGTTCAAAATATTCTGGTTTTACTTTAGTATGTTGTTTTTCTTTAAATTTTTGAGGAATTGTATCTGGACCTATAATATTTTTTATAACGTGTGGGGTATAATAATAGCCTCTGTTGGCAATGGCAGCTGTAAAATTAGCCATTTGTATTGGGGTAAGTAAAACTTCTCCTTGCCCAATAGCATTCGAAATTGTAGCCAATGATGACCATCTGTGCTCGGGATATTTATGAATTTTATTATAATAAGCCGAAGTTGGGATATTTCCACGTCTTCCGGTGGGTAAATCGTAACCCAAATAATCGCCTAAACCAAAACTCATTAAATCGCTACGCCACGCGTCTATCCCGTCTTGCGGAGTTGGATAACTGTCCATCACTCTTTTGTAAACTGTACAAAAGTACGTATTACAGGACCGTGCAATTCCGCTTACCATGGCCACAGGACCTCGATGATGACAACGCAGTACGCGGCGTCCAAAATGGTATCCTCCTGTACAGCTAATAATGTCATCCATTTCAATAGCTCCTTCTTGCAAGCCTATTAGGGCAGTTAATGCTTTAAAAGGTGAGCCAGGCGGGTATTCTCCCATTAAAACTCTATCGTACAGCGGCTTCGATATAGTATCATACCACAATTTTGTGAAGTTTTTAGAACGGTTTCGGCCTACCAAAAGAGATGGGTCATAGCTTGGGGCTGTGATAAGCGCTAAAATTTCTCCCGAATCTGGCTCTATGGCAACAATACCGCCTCGTTTGTTTACCATTAATTCTTGCCCATACTTTTGTAGGGTTGCATCGATTGTAAGTTGAATGTCTTTTCCCCTTTCTGGGAGGGTGTCAAAAATCCCGTCTTTATACGGGCCAATTTCTCTGTTAAAGCGATCTCGTTGAATATATTTTACCCCTTTTACACCGCGTAAAACTTCTTCGTATTGTTTTTCTACACCAGCGGTGCCTATAAGTTCGCCCATTTGGTAATATGGGTTTTCTTTGATAATTGCGTTGTTAACTTCGGCAATATAACCCATTACATTTGCCGAGTGATCTACCTGATAATCTCGAAGTGAACGGCGTTGAATGTAAAATCCTTCATATTTATACATCTTTTCAGATAGGGAAGCAAAATCGGCTTTGTTTAATTGCGGAATTACAACCGATGGCAGTCGGGGCGAGTAAATACGCGCTTTCCGAAGAATTTCTTTAAACTCTTTTTTTGTGATTTTTAATAGGCTGCAAAACTCTAAAGTATCCAAAGGTTTTACTTCTCGTGGCACCACCATAACGTCATAAGACGGTTGGTTAGAAACCAGCAGTTCCATATTTCTGTCAAACATATAACCGCGCTGTGGATAGTCGTAAACTACTTTTATCGCACTATTTTGTGTTAACGATTCTGGGGAAGCGTCATAAATTTGTAAATAGAAAAGCCTGGCGATAAAGAGAACGCCAGATAATAAAACCAAAATTAAAAGTGCCAATTTTCTCATTACGATTTTCTATTGAAAATTATCATGGTACAGATAATAATAACGATTGTAAAAATACCTGAGAATAACGTAGATTTTAATATTAGCCATATATGTTTAAAGCTGAAAATTTCTAAAGCAAACATGATTAAATGATGCATAAAAACTAACGAGGCAATGTACGTAAGCCGTTCCATAGCATCGGCTTTATTAATTTTAACGCTTTTATACTCGTAACTAACGCCAAATGAATACTTTAATACAATAGGTCTAATATAGGCTATAAATGCACAAGCACCCGCGTGTACGCCACCCGAATCTCCAAAAATATCGATAGAAAGACCGAGTAAAAAGCTTAAAAAAATAAGTAATCCTTTATCTCCGTCTAACGGAAAAAGTAAAATAAATAAAATGTAGATATACGGGTTTATATACCCTGCAACATTAATGTTGTTAAGGATCATTACTTGAAGGAAAATCAAGAGTACAAAGCGAACAATATTTATTATTATATCACTATTCGACATTTTCTACTCTTTTCTCTAGTTCAATAATTTCTTCTGCTTCGGTATTTTCAATAAGATAAACATTTTCTAAACTAGTCATATCGTTAAATAAATTAATATTTACGTAATAGTAGTTTTTGTCTCTATCTAAATGAAAATCTTGAATAGTACCAATTAATATCCCTTCAGGAAAAATTGTAGACCGTCCGCCGGTAATTATCGTATCGCCGTAATTTAGTTGGGCAATACGCGGAATGTCTATTAATTGAGCGACATTTGGGTCTTCGGTATTCCAAATTAAGGATCCAAAATGGCTCGACTTTTTAAGTTTTGCGTTAATCCTGCTGTTAGTGTTTAAAATAGATTGTACTGTGGCATAATTTGCTGAAATATCGCTTACAATGCCAACAATTCCTTTTGATGAAATCACTCCTAAATCTATTTTTATACTGTCTCTTTTACCGCGATCTATGGTGAGATGATTTTTGCTTTTTGAGTAATTATTATTGATAACTCGAGCGGTGTAATATTTAAATTTGCTTGGAAGAACGGTGCTGTCTAAAACTTCATCGTCAAAACTATTTCTAAATTGAGCTAGTTTTTTCCGAAGCCTTAAATTTTCCTGAAGCAATTGTTCATTTTCTTTAGACAGGGTAAAATAGTCGGTAATATTATTTCTAAAAGTGTAAACTGCACCCGTAACAACATTTGCCGAACTTATAAATTTATTGTTGTGAAAGTTGTGTGTTTGAATAGTTAACCCAACAGAAATAATAAAAAGGAAAGCAAACAACAAGAAATTTTTATTCCGAATGAAAAAAAATATTATCTGCTGCATTGCTTACTTTATTAATTCATTTATAGTTTTTGATGGGAGCAACGCCATAAAAAGGGTAACTATTTGAGCAACTTAGACAAGTATTTAAAAATGTCTAAAATTTATTTAATCAAAACGCTTTTATACTTATTTAAGTTTTTTAAACAAATACCGGTTCCGCGAACAACGGCACGCAAGGGGTCTTCGGCAATATAAACAGGAAGGTCTGTTTTTTGCGAAAGGCGTTTGTCTAAGCCGCGTAACATAGATCCACCTCCTGCAAGGTAAATTCCGGTGTTATAAATATCGGCGGCAAGTTCGGGCGGAGTTTGTGAAAGCGTTTCCATAACCGCATCTTCAATTCTTAAAATTGATTTATCTAGCGCTTTGGCAATTTCTCTATACGAGGTTTGTACTTGTTTGGGTTTCCCGGTAAGCAAATCTCGTCCTTGTACGTCCATTTCATCTGGAGGTAATTCAAGATCTTCGGTAGCAGCTCCTATCTGAATTTTAATCTTTTCGGCAGTACGTTCACCCACATAAAGGTTATGCTGAGTGCGCATGTAATACACAATATCGTTGGTAAATACGTCTCCCGCAATTTTAACCGATTTATCGCACACAATGCCACCTAAGGCTATTACAGCAATTTCGGTAGTACCACCCCCTATATCTACAACCATATTTCCTTTAGGTTGCATAATATCTACCCCAATACCAATAGCGGCAGCCATAGGTTCGTGAATAAGATAAACTTCTTTTCCGTTCACACGTTCTGCACTTTCTTTTACAGCACGCATCTCTACCTCGGTTATTCCGCTAGGGATACAAATAACCATTCGTAACGAAGGTTTTAACCATTTCTTTTTTAATGCAGGAATATCACTGATAAACATATTTATCATTTTTTCACTAGCATCAAAATCAGCTATTACTCCGTCCTTTAACGGGCGTATGGTTTTAATATTTTCATGGGTTTTTCCCTGCATCATTGCAGCCTCACGGCCAACAGCAATTATTTTTCCGGTACCTCTGTCGCGCGCTACAATTGAGGGCGCGTCTACAACTACTTTGTCATTATGAATGATTAAGGTATTTGCAGTTCCAAGGTCAATAGCTATTTCTTCTGTCAGGAAGTCAAAAAATCCCATAGTTTAATGTGGTGGTATTGATGGTTAACGTGTAACGTGTTTAACAAATGTACTAAAATTTAATGCTTAAAATGACGCGTTCCTGTAAATACCATTGCCATTTTATTTGCATTGCAATAATCTATGCTCAATTGATCTTTTATAGAACCGCCTGGTTGAATAACCGCCTTAATTCCTGCATTATCTGCAATTTCTACACAGTCTGGAAATGGAAAAAATGCGTCGCTCGCCATAACGGCACCTTCAAGGTTAAAATTAAAAGCATTGGCTTTTTCAATGGCTTGTCTTAACGCATCTACACGGCTAGTTTGACCCGTACCGCTAGCGCAAAGTTGTTTTCCTTTTGCCAAGACAATTGTGTTAGATTTTGTGTGTTTGCAAATTTTAGAAGCAAACAACAAGTCTTCTAACTCATCCTTATTGGGTTTATTGTCTGTAGCGTGCGTTAAAATTTCGGCAGTATCGGTAATGTTGTCTTTATCTTGAACCAAAACACCATTTAAACAAGTTCTTACAGTGTTTGCTGGTAATTCAACATCTTTTTGAATTAATAAAATTCTATTTTTTTTACCTTTTAAAACTTCTTCTGCTTTTGAAGAAAAAGAAGGTGCGATAACTACTTCGCAAAAAAGTTTGTGAATTTCGGTAGCGGTAGCTTCGTCAATTTCGGTGTTGCTAATTAAAATTCCGCCAAATGCCGAAACTGGATCGCCTGCTAATGCGGCTTCGTAAGCTTCTTTTACAGTGTTGCGTTGTGCAATTCCGCAAGCATTATTGTGTTTTAAAATTGCAAAAGTGGGTGCTTCACCTTTAAATTCATTCATTAAATTTACAGCAGCATCTACGTCCAGCAAATTATTGTAACTTAATTCTTTACCGTGAAGCTTGGTAAACATTTCGTCAAAGTTGCCGTAAAAATGTCCTTTTTGATGTGGATTTTCACCGTAACGAAGTTCTTGCCCATTTGTTTCGCTTATTTTATAAGCTGGCAAATTAACTTCGGCATTAAAATAATTGAAAATTGCAGTGTCGTAATTTGAAGAAATATTAAACGATTTTGCAGCAAATCTCTTGCGATCGTTTAGCGTAGTTTCACCGTTATTTTCTGAAATTAATTCTAAAAATTCGGCATAATCGTCAACCGAAGAAACACAAATTGTATCCTTAAAGTTTTTTGCTGCAGCTCTAATTAAAGAAATTCCGCCAATGTCTATTTTTTCAATAATTTCATCGCTCGATGCACCCGAAGCAACCGTTTTTTCAAAAGGATATAAATCTACAATAACAGCGTCAATTTGAGGGATGCTATATTGCTCCATTTGCGAAACATCACTCTGGTTATCTTGCCTGTTTAAAATACCTCCAAACACCTTTGGGTGAAGTGTTTTTACGCGACCGCCCAAGATAGAAGGATAGTCGGTTACGTCTTCAACCGCAACTACGTCAATTCCTAAATCTTTAATAAATTTTTCGGTACCTCCCGTAGAGTAAATGGTAACGTTTTGTTGGTGTAATTTTTTTACAATCGGTTCAAGACCTTCTTTGCTAAAAACCGAAATTAATGCTGATGTAATTTTTTTAGAACTGCTCATTGGTAAAAATTAAGGTGCAAAAGTACATAATTGCCTACTAAATTTGTAACATTAACACATAGAAAACGTCTTACTTTTAATAAATTTATCAACCTTTTTGATAACTGTTTTTAATCTTCGTTTAAGTGCCAAGGCAATTGTCAAAATGCAGCAGACTATCAATTATTTATAAAAATTCTGAATGTTAATTTATCTTCGAGTTTTAAAAGAGAGCTTTAATTTTGCGTTGAGTGCGCTTCGCAATAATAAGTTACGCACATTTTTATCCCTTGTGGGTGTAACTATTGGAATTTTTTCAATAATTGCGGTTTTAGCTGCGGTAGACTCGCTTAAACGTGAAATTGAAGGCAGTATTAGTGGCTTAGATAATACCACAATTTTTTTAGGAAAATACTCTTTTGGACCTACCGAAGTGCCGCGGTGGAAACGACAACAATTTCCCGATGCAACTTATGAAGAGTATCAATATATTAAAAAATCGGTACCCAATCTATTGGCCGCATCGTATACATTAAACGTTGCAAATGAAACTTTAAAAAGCGATGATAAATCTGTTGAAAATGTTGCCATTGGTGCGGTTACAGATGAGTATTACGACATTGAAGCACTTAAACTAGCCGAAGGTAGGTTTTTTAATGCGGCCGAATCTAATAGCGGGTCGCCAGTAATTGTTTTGGGCGATGAAATAGCAAAAAACTTATTCGGTTCGCCACAAGTTGCTATTGGTAAAAAATTGCGATTGTACGGTAGAAAATTTACTGTAATTGGCGTTCTTCAAAAAGAAGGGAGTAATATTTTTGGCGGAAATAGTAAAGATACTTCTGTCTATGTTCCCGTTAATATGGTGCGTAGAATTTATGGCGATTCTAATTCAAATACATTTCCGTTTATAATCATTAAACCCGAACCGGGAATAGATCAAGCCGAGTTTATTGCAAATTTAACCCAAAAAATGCGCCTTATAAGAGGGTTAAAACCCGAAGAAATAGACACGTTTTTCACCAATCAACTGCAAGGATTTGCCGATGTAATTGACCAAATTACAGGCTCAATGAATATTATTGGTCTAGTAATTAGTGGGTTTTCATTGCTTGTGGGTGGTTTTGGAATTGCTAATATTATGTTTGTAAGTGTAAAAGAACGAACCAATTTAATTGGAATTCAAAAATCATTGGGTGCAAAAAATAAATTTATTCTCTTTCAATTTTTATTTGAAGCTGTAATCCTAGCGGTAATTGGTGGATTAATTGGGTTGTTTTTAGTGTTTATTGTTTCGGTAATTGCATCACAATTTACAGGCGATTTTGAGTTTGTACTTTCTCCTTGGAATATGTTTTTAGGAACTGCAATCTCGGCAGTCATTGGTTTAATTGCAGGAATTATTCCGGCTATGTCGGCTTCAAAATTAGATCCTGTAGAAGCTATTAGAACGGGGATGTAAGTTATAAAAATCGAAGAAATCCTTCTTTTTTAATAGGAAATATTCGAGCTTTTATAATATTTCCGCAACCTCAAGATTTACCCACTCCAAAAATTGCTCGTCGGCCTCCGAAAACGGATCGGCAACGTGAGAGTCTATATCTATTTGCCCAATATTTTTACCATTTTTAAATAACGGAATAACAATTTCCGATTTTACCGTAATACTGCAGGCAATATAATTGTCTTGAGCTTTTACATCGGGTACAACAAAATTTTGGTTACTTACTGCAACCTGTCCGCAAATACCTTTGCCAAATGGAATTACCGTGTGGTCTGTGGGTTCTCCAGCAAAAGCTTTTAAATGTAGTGTTTGAGCATCGTGATTTGCAAAATAAAAACCTACCCAATCATAATAATCTATGTTGTTTTGTAGGGTTTCGCAAACTTGGGTTAAACGGTTATCAACACTTGTGTTTTGGTTAGATAGTATATTTTTTATTTCGGGTTTTAGGTTTGAAAAAGACATAATGAATTAATTCTAAAATTACGCGACAAAAGTATTTTAAAAGGTTTAGAATCTTCAAAAACAATTACTGTATTTTTGTTAAAATCTTAGTTGCGTTGCTTCTATTTTTTAAATTGCTCTATCGCTTATAATGTATGAGTAGAATATTTACTTTTCTTGAAAGAACTTTTTGCAAAATATAAAATAGTAGTTCGGTTTCTCTTCCTCTTTTTAGGAACCTATTTTGTATTGAGTTTATTGTATGCGCAGTATCTTAAATTCATAACTGCCAGTAATTTTGTTGTAGACCACATTACACAGTTTGTAGCACAGCAAGCCCTGTTTTTATTGGATATTTTAGGGTATAATGCAACCTTACAACCAAATATTTCTCATCAAACTCTTTCTCTAACGCTTAATGGAAGTTACAGCGTAAGTATAGTTGAAGGGTGTAATTCTATTAGTGTCATTATTTTATTTACTGCCTTTGTTGTAGCCTTTGCCGAAGGTTTTAAGAAAACGATGCTATTTATCCTTTTTGGCGTAGTTGTAATTTATGTGATTAATCTATTGCGAATTGTTTTGTTAACCGTTGCATTGTACAAATTTTCCAACTACTCCGAAGTACTTCATACTGTTGTTTTTCCGGGTATAATTTATAGTATTGTCTTTCTGCTTTGGATGGGGTGGGTGCGCATGTTAAAAACAGATTCTGCCGAATGAAAAAAATAGGAAACATACTTGCTATGGTTTTGCTTTCGACGCTTTTAGTGTTAATTCGAGTTTATGAAAACACCTTGTTTTACGATCCATTTTTACAGTTTTTTGAAATGGATTACAAAGTTTTGCCGCTGCCCGAGGTAGATATTTTTGCGCTACAAACCGGCGTTGCACTTCGGTTTTTGTTAAATACAATAATTTCGTTGGCAATAATTTGGTTGGTTTTTAAAAGTATGGAATTTATAAAATTATCGCTGCTTCTTTATGGGGTACTTTTTGCAGTGTTTTTTACTGCTTTCAGCTTTATAATTTTTACTTCTTCAGAGAGCAATGGGCACTTCGCGTTATTTTATGTAAGGCGGTTTTTAATTCAACCTTTATTCTTGTTAATTTTACTACCTGCCTTTTATTTTCAGAAATTTAAAACACGGTAAAAAATTAGTACATTTGCCTCTACTTAAAAGAAATATTATGAAAAAAGCAACCTTTTTATCTCTCGCTATTGTGGCAATTACAGCGTTTTCGTGCAAAGAGAATTCTAAACAAGCTGAACCCGAAGTTGTTACTGTTGAAACTACAAAAGCAAAAACTTATGAACTTGCCAATGCCAATGTAGAATTTAACAGTCCAGAGGTTGAAAAAGCTTTTAATCAATATCTTGAAGTAGAAGCTGCGCTTGTTAATACAAATGCCAACAATACAGCCCAAGCAGCTACAAATTTGGAGGCTACTTTAAAAGCCATGAATGCCGAAGAAGCTACAGTTACTGCGGTATCGAGTATTGCAAATTCTGAAGATATAAACATACAGCGCCAACACTTTGAAACGCTTAGCGCTGCTATTGAAACTATGGTGTCGGGGGCATTAGAGTCGGGTACGCTTTACAAACAATACTGTCCAATGGCGTTTAACAACAAAGGCGCCTCGTGGATAAGTGCGAGTAAAGATATTTTAAACCCCTATTTTGGTGATAAAATGCTAAAATGTGGTCGCGTAGAAGCTGAAATAAAATAACCAAAAAAGTCTGCTGGTTTTTAAGCAGACTTTTTTTGTACTTTTGTAACTAATGAAAAAAATAATTTCCATATTTCTTTCTATTTTAATGCTGCTTAGCACGTCTGGGATGGCGTATGCGCAACATTTTTGCAGTGGTATGGAAATAATGTCTAAAATTACTTTAGGCGAAAAACAACTATCTTGTAGCATGGATGATGCCGTTGAAGATAGTTGCGATTACTCTTCAAATTCTCATGAAGAAAGTGACTGTTGTGAAGACAACATTACTAAAATTTTAATTGACGAAAACTTTGCAAAAGCTTCTTCAGATCTTGAGTTAGATAAGACTTTTGTAGCTGCTTTTATTTCGGTATTTGTATTAAACGAAGTTGAAATATCTTCGGTTGAAAACAGTACCTTTTCAAATTATTTTCCACCTCCGCTCGAACAGGATTTAACTATTCTGTACGAGACCTTCCTAATCTGATTTTTTATCAATTTCTTATGTAATACACTTAATATTGAGTGTAGTTTTTGTTGTGCCGTAAATTTTCAGCACACATTTTTTAAGAAAAAGATTTAAAAAATTAGATTAGAATGACACATACTTATAAAATTTATGGAATGACCTGCAATGGTTGTCGAGGGCACGTAGAACAAACTCTCAATAACGTTGAAGGTGTACAAAAAGCATCGGTGAACCTTGACAAAGCCGAAGCCACAATAACAATGCAGCACCATATTCCTCTAAACGTTTTTGAAAAAGCTTTGGAAGAAGATGGAGGTAGTTACAGTATTGCACTGCCCGACGATGCTAATGCCGAAAAAGATCATTTAAAGAAAAAAGAAGAGAAAAAGGCAAACCAGAGTACTACGGGAACTTTTTACTGCCCAATGCACTGCGAAGGCGAAAAAACCTACGATAAGCCTGGCGATTGTCCTGTTTGCGGCATGGATTTGGTTGAGGAAGTTAATACTTCAATTAATACAGCAACAGAATATACCTGCCCAATGCATCCCGAGGTAATTAAAGATGAGCCCGGTGATTGTCCAATTTGTGGGATGGATTTAGTTCCAAAAGAAGTGGATGAAACTGCCGAAAGCAAAAGTTATAAGCTGTTGTTAAAAAAGTTTTGGATTGCAGTAGCGTTTACGTTCCCAATTTTTATTATCGCCATGTCCGAGATGATTCCAAACAATCCGTTGTACAATTGGTTGCCAATGCAAACTTGGAATTGGACACAATTTGTTCTTTCAATTCCAGTAGTGTTTTACGCTACTTGGATGTTTTTTGAACGCGCCTATCGGTCAATAAAAACTTGGAATCTCAATATGTTTACCCTTATTGGGATTGGCGCTGGGGTTGCTTGGTTGTTTAGCGTTTTTGGAATGTTATTTCCAGATTTTTTCCCAAGCCAATTTAAAACCGATTCGGGTACCGTACACGTTTATTTTGAAGCTGCAACGGTAATTTTAACTTTGGTTTTAATGGGTCAAGTTTTGGAGGCCCGGGCACATAAAAAAACGAATTCGGCAGTAAAAGAATTGTTGAAATTAGCGCCCAATAAAGCCGTGCGAATTGTAAATGGCGAAGAAGAAACTATTGCTATCGATAAAATAGAAGTAGGCGATAAATTACGTGTAAAACCCGGTGAAAAAATACCCGTTGACGGGAGTATAGTTGAAGGTGAAAGTGCAATAGACGAATCTATGATTAGTGGGGAGCCTGTGCCTGTAACCAAGACGGTTTCAGATAAGGTAAGTGCGGGAACTATAAATGGCAACCAAACCTTTATTATGAAAGCCGAAAAGGTTGGAAGCGATACACTTTTATCGCAAATTATAGAAATGGTGAATAAAGCGAGCCGAAGTAGAGCGCCTATTCAAAAATTAGCCGATAAAATTTCTGGTTGGTTTGTGCCAATAGTGGTAATTATAGCAATAATTACATTTATAATCTGGGCTATTTTTGGACCACAACCACAGTATGTTTACGCGCTGGTTAACGCGATTGCAGTTTTAATTATCGCTTGTCCTTGTGCTTTGGGTCTTGCCACCCCTATGTCTGTAATGGTTGGTGTAGGAAAAGGAGCTCAAAACGGAGTGTTGATTAAAGATGCCGAATCTTTGGAATCCCTTAATTCTATCGATGTGCTAATTGTAGATAAAACAGGTACAATTACAGAAGGAAAACCATCTGTAGAAAAACTTGGTGGATCAACAGAAATTTCGGAAGAAAAAGTGCTCGAGTATATTGTTTCTATAAACAAAAATAGTGAACATCCTTTGGCCGATGCAACGGTTAAGTTTGGAAAAGAAAGAAAAGTTGAAGCCTTGCAAACTACAAATTTTCAATCGGTAACTGGCAAAGGCGTTACGGGCATCATTGATGGAAAAGAAGTAGCCTTAGGGAACGAAAAATTGATGGATGCAGTAGGAGCTACGCTTTCCGAAGAATTAAAAAAAGAGATTTTACAAGAACAACAAAATGGTAAAACCGTGCCTATGCTTTCGGTAAATAGAAAGGTGGTTGGTTATGTAGTAATTGCCGATAAAATTAAAGCGTCGAGTAAAAACGCTATTAGTGAACTTCAAAAAATGGGGGTTCAAGTAATGATGCTTACGGGTGATAATTACGATACGGCCAAAGCTGTGGCAGACCATTTAAACCTTACCGACTTTAAAGCCGAAATGCTTCCGGAGGACAAGTTAAAGATTGTAGAAAAATTACAAAATCAAGACAAAAAGGTTGCCATGGCGGGCGACGGTATAAACGATGCTCCAGCATTGGCAAAGAGTGATGTGGGCATTGCGATGGGTACCGGAACCGATGTCGCTATTGAAAGCGCAGGCGTAACTTTAGTGAAGGGCGATTTACAAGGAATTGTAAAAGCGTTTCATTTAAGTGAAAAAGTGATGCGTAATATTAAGCAAAACTTGTTTTTCGCTTTAATTTATAACACGCTTGGCGTGCCTATTGCAGCAGGCGTTCTTTTCCCAATTTTTGGATTATTATTATCACCTATGATTGCCGCTCTTGCTATGAGTTTTAGCTCGGTATCTGTAATTGCAAACGCGCTTAGATTACGCGCAACTAAATTGAATTAAAAATGAAAAAGATTCTATTTATATTATTATTTACAGTTTCGGTATTTGGTTTTTCACAAGAAAAATTAACAGGAATTATCACAGAAATCGTAGACGATAAAGAAGTTCCCCTTGGTGGTGCAAATGTATTTTGGTTAGACACTTCAATTGGAGCTGTTACCGACTTTGACGGTAATTTTGAAATTGATTACAGCCCAGACTATAAAAAACTTGTTGTAAGTTATGTTGGGTATAAAACAGATACACTTACCGTAAATTCGGCAAAACATATTAAACACAGTTTGGTGTCTACGGCAAACTTAGATGAGGTTACCGTTACGGCGCGACAAAAAGCTACTGCGCGGTCATTTATTGAGCCTGCAAATGTTTTAAACGTTAGTAGTGAAGAACTTTTAAAAGCAGCTTGCTGTAATCTTGCCGAAAGTTTTGAAACAAACCCTTCTATTGATGTAAATTTTGCCGATGCTATTTCGGGTACACGACAAATTAAGATGCTTGGGTTAACCAGTCCGTATATTTTAATTACTACTGAAAATATACCAAGTATTCGCGGTGCTTCGCAGGCTTATGGCTTAAGTTTTACCCCGGGAACTTGGGTGGAGAGTATTCAAATTACAAAAGGTGCTGGTAGTGTTACCAATGGGTTTGAAAGTATTGCGGGCCAAATTAATGCCGAATTGCAAAAACCATCTATGGACGACAAACTTTTTGTAAATGCGTATGGAGCAGGTAATGGCCGTTTAGAACTTAATACACACTTAAATACAAAAGTGGGTGAAAAGTGGAATACCGGATTGTATATTCACGGAAATATGCGCGAGACCGAATTTGATAAAAACGACGATTCATTTCTCGATGCTCCATTGATGAAACAAGTAAACGTAATGAATCGTTGGCAGTATACCGATACTGAAAGAGGGTACGTTGGTTTTTTTAATATTCGATATTTAAACGATGAAAAACAAACTGGACAAGTAAACTTTGATAAAGAAATTGACCGCGGAACCACAAATGCCTGGGGGAGCCAGATTAATACCGAGCGTTTTGATGTTTCATCCAAATTTGGTTTTGTAAATCCAGACCTCCCTTGGCGCACCGGCGGAATACAATTAGCTTATAGTCATCATAATCAAGAGTCATATTTTGGGCTAAACGATTATAATATTACGCACAATAGTTTGTATGCAAACTTTCAGTATAACTCAATTATAGGTGATTCTCGACACAAAATTAAGATGGGTATAAGTGCTGCTTATGACAGTTATAAAGAATTGGTAATAACTCAAGATTTTAACCGAATTGAAAATTCGGGGGGTGCATTTGTTGAATATAATTTTGATAATCTGGGTAATCTAAACTTTACGGCAGGACTTAGAGGTGATATTCACAATAGATTAGGAGCATTTATAACGCCTCGTTTTCACTTGCGATATACGCCTTGGGAGCGTTCAGCGTTTAGAGTTTCGGCAGGAAGAGGTAAGCGTAGCGCAAACATCTTTGCCGAAAATCAACAGTTTTTTGCTTCGTCTAGAGAATTTAATATTCTAAATAACGACGGTAAAATTTACGGATTAGACCCCGAAATTGCTTGGAATTACGGTGTATCTTATATGCAAGGCTTTAATTTGTTTGGTCGTGGAGGCGATATTACGGTCGATTTTTACCGAACAGATTTTGAAAACCAAATTGTAGTAGACAGAGAAACGCCTAACGAAATTAATTTCTATAATTTGGAAGGCGAAAGCTTTTCAAATAACTATCAAGTAGAATTAAACTACAACCCTTTTCAACGATTTGATATGCGTTTGGCCTATAAATACTACGATGTTGAAACAACCTATTTAAGCGGTAAAAAGCAAAATGCGCTTACTCCAAATCATCGATTTTTTGTCAATACTGCGTATGAAACGTTTCCTACTGCAAAAGGCGGTCATTGGAAATTTGATGCAACCTACAATTATTTGGGCGAACAGCGATTTGCCGGTACAAAAAGTTACTTAAATACAATTGGGTTATCTGAGTTTTCACCTTCGGTTTCTACCTTAAATGCACAAGTAACAAAGGTGTTTTCATCTAATTTTGAAATTTATGTAGGAGGCGAAAATATTACAAATGTTAAACAAGACAATCCTATTGTGGGGAGTGATAATCCTTTTGGGTCAAATTTTGATACTACCTACGTGTATGGACCAATTTTTGGTAGTTCGTATTACGCAGGTATACGCTATCGATTAAATTAAAAAGCATATTTCAATTTATACCTTAATATATAGGTGTGATATTTCGAAATAATATATAAATATTTTAAACTGAAATTTTAACCATAGAAATAACGAAAGATGAAAAAAGTAATTTTAATTGTAAGTTTCCTTTTTATAGGATTAACGGGTTTTGCTCAAAATAAAAACGCCAAAGCAACGATTGAAGTTGATGGAGTTTGTGGAATGTGCAAAGAGCGTATTGAAAAAGCATCGATTCAAGCCAAAGGTGTAAAGTCTGCAATTTGGAACGTACATACACACGAACTAAATTTAATTTACAACGCAAAGAAAACCAATTTAACCAAGATTCAGCAGAGCATTGCAGATAGTGGTCACGACACCAAAGCGATAAAAGCGAAAGATGAGGTTTACGATAAAATAGACCCATGCTGTAAGTATCGCGACCCCAAAGTTGTTGCAGATCACCATTAACATATTTCAGAACTTTAATAAGATTTTATCTTTTTTTTAAAACAATTGTTTTTTTGAATTTTATAATTTGTTGAAAAACAAAAAATTATGAAAAACGAAAAACTAATTCACGCATTAGGCAACTGTATAAATTATTGTAATTACTGTGCCGATGCCTGTTTAGACGAAGAAAATGTAAAAGAAATGGTAAGTTGTATTCGGCTCGATAGAGTTTGTGCCGAAGTTTGCAGTACATTAAATCAGTTATTGGCTGTTAATTTTCAAAATGTAAATGATCTTGTAGAATATTGTGCTAAAATATGCGAAGCTTGTGCAGATGAGTGCTCACAACACGAAGCACAACATTGCCAAGATTGTGCAGATGCTTGCAGAAAATGCGCTTCGGAATGCCGTGCATTTTTGGCATAATTAACTCTAAGATAATTGAAGTTGTCTATTTAATAGTTTAAGGGCAGATTCTGCGCCAAAAGCTATGTTTTAGCTAGCCGAGTTATACTTCTTATTAAAGTTTAAAATACCACTTGTAGTTTTACAGGTGGTATATTTTTTTATAGAATATTTCGAAAAACTTCAAAAATTAGGCTGTTTTAACACTCAGTTGATATAATGGTTTTTAACAACGTAAAAATTAAATTATCATTTTAAAGTTAACATTCTTCTCAAAACATCTTAAAAGTGTAATTTATATACTTTATGGGTATGTTTTATCAAGATGATTAAGGTGTTTTTATAGTCTTTGCAAAAAAAATGCAGATTCTTTGGGCTAAACCTTAAAACGTGGTGTTTGTTTTTTGTTAATCTTATGCGTAAGAAAATCAATGCTTTGCAAGAAATTAAGACAGAAATTGAGAAAAAACGAATTTTTTAAATTAACTTTTTCATAATTATTTATTAATCTACTCGTCATAAAAGTTGGAATTGTAAGATTTTATTGGCACTTTTGAAGAGCTAATTCAAACAAACAAAAAAATGAAAACAAAGTTTAGTGGAATTTTAACACTAGTATTAGTGTTGATTGTGCAGCTCTCGTTTGCACAGGAAAAGACAATTTCCGGAATGGTTACCGATGATTCGGGATTGCCACTTCCAGGAGTTAACATAATTATTAAGGGTACAAGTACCGGAACCCAGTCTGATTTTGATGGTAACTACACCATTGAGGCTGCTACGGGACAAACACTCGTATATAGTTATGTAGGCTTTGAAACACAAGAAGTTGTGGTAGGAGCTTCAGATAGTATAAATGTTACAATGCAAGCTGGTTCAACCTTGGACGAGGTTGTTGTAACAGCACTCGGGGTGTCTCGTGAAAAACAATCACTTGGTTACTCAACTCAGCAAGTAGAAGGAGAAGATATCTCTACCGTAAAGGGAAATAACTTTACAAATGCCCTTTCTGGTAAAGTATCTGGTCTTCAAATTAAAAGAAACAACAACTTTGGTGGTTCTACCAACGTAGTTATTAGAGGTAACACTTCTTTAACTGGAGATAACCAAGCGTTGTTTGTTGTTGATGGAGTACCTATTAGTAACAGAAACACCAACTCTGCAGGACAAACGCAAGCTTCTGGTGGTTATTATGACTACGGTAATGCTGCCGCAGACATTAACCCAGACGACATTGAGAGCATTAACGTATTAAAAGGTGCAGCAGCATCTGCATTATACGGTTCTCGTGCAGCAAACGGTGTAATTATTATCACAACAAAAAAAGGTAAAGAGGCTAAAGGGCTTGGTGTAACAATCAACTCTAACGCTCAAGTTGGTTTTATCGACAAAAGTACTTTTGCCAAGTATCAAGAAGATTACGGAGCAGGTTACGGTCCTTATTATGGTGGTCCTAACGGGTTTTGGTATGAAGAAGATATTAACGGCGATGGTATAGACGATTTAGTTGTACCTTATACTGAAGATGGTTCTTACGGAGCACCGTTTGATGGACAATTAGTTTATCAGTGGGATTCATTTGATCCGGAATCTCCTAACTACCGTAAAGCTACACCTTGGAGAAATGCCGAAAATGGTCCAATAACGTTTTTCGAAACTCCAGTTACTTTAACCAACTCTATCTCTATATCTAATGGTTTAGACAAAGGTTCTTACCGTATGTCTTATACTAAATTAGACCAATCTGGTTTAATGCCAAATAGCCAAATGGATAGACATAACTTTATTTTAAGTGGAACTTATGACGTATCAGATAAATTAAAAGCAAGCGGTTTTGCAAACTATATCAAGTCTGATGCAATTGGTCGTAACTCTACTGGTTATAGCGATAACATTATTAGTATGTTTAAGCAATGGTGGCAAACTAACGTTGACCTTAAACAACAACGTGATATATACTTTAATACAAGAAGAAACGTAACTTGGAACCCAGTTAGTTCTGCACCAGGTGCAGCTCCAATTTTCTGGGATAACCCATATTGGAACCGTTATGAAAACTATCAAAATGACGGTAGAAGCCGTTTTATTGGTAATTTCGAATTAAACTACGAACTTGCTGAGTGGGTAAATGTTACTGGTAGAGTATCTACTGATACTTATAACGAGCAACAAGAAGAAAGAAGAGCTGTTGGATCAGTAGCGTCAAACTTTGGGGTTACTCGTGGAAATGTTGATTCTGGTTACTTAAGAAGAGATATTACTGCAACCGAAACTAACTACGACTTAATGTTCAACTTTGATACTGATATCACAGATAACATTAGTTTTGCAGGTATTTTAGGTACAAACATTAGAAGAAGTGAGTTTAACTCATTAACATCTTCTACAGCTGGTGGTTTAATTGTAGCTGGTCTTTATTCACTACAAAACACCGTTTCTCCAAACCCACGTCCAGTGGAGCAAGCAGAAAAAATAGGTGTAGATGGTATTTATGCTAGTGCATCATTTGGTTTTAACAACTTAGTTTATTTAGATGCTACAATTCGTAGAGATCACTTCTCAACTTTACCAGAAGATAACAGTACTTTCTATTATCCTTCTGTATCTACAAGTTTTGTGTTTAGTAAATTACTTAATTCAAACTCCATTTCATTTGGTAAACTTCGTTTAAACTATGCTGAGGTTGGTAACGGTGCGCCATTTGATAGATTAGTTGATACCTATGTAATTAATAATGATATAGGAACTAGTGTGCCAAGTGTACGTAACAATCCAGAGTTAAAGCCAGAGACTACAAAAAGTTATGAAGCTGGTTTAGAAATGCGATTTGTTGATAACAGATTAGGATTTGACGTAGCTTACTACAAGTCTAACTCTATCGATCAAATTGTACAAGTACCTATTACTGCTGCTTCTGGTTATACAGGTAAGTTACTTAATGCCGGTGAAATTGAAAACAAAGGTATTGAGGTTGCATTAAACGGTATGCCAATTAAAAATGAAAACTTTACTTGGGGTGTGAATGTTAACTGGTCTAAGAACAAAAGTGAAGTTTTAGAGCTTCCAGAAGGTATTGAAACACTTCAGTTAGGAAGATTCCAAGGTGGTGTAACAATTAACGCCGTTTTAGGACAACCTTACGGTGTAATTTACGGAACAGACTTTACATACTTAAACGGTCAAAAAGTTGTTGACCCAGATAACGGTCAATACATTCCAACGTCTACTTCAAATAACATCATTGGAGATACTAACCCAGATTGGTTAGCTGGTATTACAAATACCTTTACTTACAAAGATCTTTCGTTTAGTTTCCTAATTGATATTCAAGAAGGAGGAAGTATTTTCTCATTAGACCAGTACTACGGTTTAGCAACTGGTTTGTATGATAGCACTTCATTTATCAATGACCTTGGAAACCCTGTAAGAAATTCACTAGATAATGGTGGTGGGTTTATTAATGAAGGTGTTAACCCAGATGGTTCTGTAAACACTACGCGTATACGTGCAGATAGATTTGGTGCTTGGGGTTACCGTCGTGGTTTACCAAATGCAGCTTTCGTTTATGATGCAAGCTATATTAAGTTACGTCAAGTATCACTTACTTATACATTACCATCGCGCTTGTTAGATAACACCTTTATGACTGGTTTACAGTTTAGCGTTACTGGTTCTAACCTTTGGATTATCGACAAAGATATGCCACACGCCGATCCAGAATCTGGATTGAGCTCTGGTAACCTTCAAGGATATAGTACTGGTGCATTACCAACTACCCAAGATTACGGGTTTAACATCAAAGCACAATTTTAATACAAAAAAAAGATGAAGAAACTAATTATAATTTTAACAGCGGCAGTAATGGCCGTGTCATGTTCAGACAATCTTGAAAGTTTGAACGAGAACATAAAAGACCCTGCAGCGGTAAGTGGTGAGAGTTTATTCTCTTCGGCACAAAAGCAGCTTGCCGATCAAATTGTCACTCCAAATGTTAATTTAAATAACAACAGACTTTGGGTGCAATATTGGCAAGAGACTACTTATACAGACGAAAGTAACTATGATCAAGTAACACGTCCTATTCCTGGTAATCACTGGAGAGAACTTTACAGAGACGTATTAAAAGATCTTGATGAAGCTGCAAAGTTTATTGAAGCTACAGATAATCCACTTACAAATGATGTAAAGCAAAACAAACTTGCTATCATTGAAATTATGTCAATTTATGCGTGGAGTAACTTGGTAGAAACTTATGGTGATGTACCATATAGCGAAGCTTTAGACATTAACAATGTACTACCTAAATACGACGATGGTCTTACTATTTATAAAGACCTTATCTCTCGCATAACTTCTGCTATCAATAGTATGGATGATAGTAAAGGTAGTTTTGTTGCAAATGATAAAATAGACAAAATCTACAACGGTGATGTTTCTAAATGGATGAAGTTTGGTAACTCTCTTAAATTAAGAATGGGTATCATGTTAGCCGATGTTGACGCAGGTCTTTCACAATCTACTGTTGAATCTGCATTTACGTCAGGAGTGTTCTCTAGCAATGCCGATAATGGTAGCTATATGTACTCTGCTAATGCACCAAATAATAACCCAGTAAACGACAACCTTGTTCTTAGTGGTAGAAATGACTACGTTGCAGCTGCAACTATCGTAGATATCATGAACAATCTTGAAGATCCACGTCGTGCAGCTTACTTTGAATTACACGAAGGTGAGTATGTTGGTGGTGCAATTGGTGAAGCAGCAACATATGCTAACCACTCGCACGTAGGTGATAGAATTAAAGACCCAACAGAGCCAGGAGTTCTTCTTTCTTATGTTGAAGTTCGCTTTTTATTAGCGGAAGCTGCTGCACGTGGATATAGCGTTGGTGGTACTGCCGAAGAGCATTACAATGCTGGTATTACAGCTTCTTTCGAATATTGGAATGCACCAAACGTTGCAGATTACCTTGCAAACCCAGAAGTAGATTACACTACTGCATTAGCTGCAAGTACATCAGATCCTAAGTGGAAAATGGTAATTGGTACTCAAGCTTACCTTGGTTTATACAACCGTACGTTTGCACCTTACCTTTCTGTAAGAAGATTAGATTACCCAATCCTTACTGAGCCAAGTGAAGCTCAATCTGGTTTCCCAGTGAGATACACTTACCCAGTAACAGAGCAAACACTTAATGGAGCAAACTACGAAGCTGCGTCTAACGCAATTGGTGGCGATGCACCAGAAACACAATTGTTCTGGGATAAGTTTTACACTTTCGATTTCTAAAAAATAGGTTGTAAAACAACGCTATAAATTAAAACCCTAGCTTCGGCTAGGGTTTTTTATTTTTTTAAAGAAAAATTATAGAAGTCACATTTTTTTGGTAAAAACTAATATGTACTAAGTTTTTTTACTAATGGCTTCAGCAATAATATTTGCGTGAATTCTTGAGTTTTCAATAAACCATTTATGGGTTTCCATGCCGCCACAAATAACGCCAGCTAAATAGAGCCCATCAACATTGGTTTCCATAGTTTCGGGGTTATAAGTAGGAAACTTATTTTTATCTGCACTTAAGGTTACTCCCAGGTTTTCTAAAAATTCGAAATTTGGCTTATAGCCAGTAAGCGCAATTACAAAATCGTTTTCAAATGTAATATCGCCCTTTGGCGTCCTTACTGTAACCGAATTTGGCTGTATTTCGGTAATTTCTGAATTAAAAAATGCTTTTATACTCCCTTCTCTTATTCGGTTTTCAATATCTGGCTTTACCCAATATTTAACACGCTCCCCAATTTCTGAACCGCGAACAATCATAGTTACATCGCCACCTTTTCGGTAAATTTCTAATGCAGCATCTACCGAAGAATTGCTCGCACCTACAACTACAACCTTTTGCATCACATACGGATGCGCTTCTTTGTAATAATGCGAAACTTTAGGTAAAGCTTCGCCTGGTACATTCAACATTTTTGGAATGTCATAAAACCCTGTGCTTACAATAATGTTTTTTGCACTATACCTTTTTTTATTCGAAGTAATTTCAAATCCTTTTTCATCCTTTTTAACCGAAATAATTTCTTCGTATAATTTAATATTTAAATTATTTGAAGTAGCAACGCGCCGGTAATATTCAAGCGCTTCATTACGGGTAGGTTTGGGATTGTTGCTTATAAAAGGAATATCGTCTATCTCCAGTTTTTCTGAAGTAGAAAAAAAAGTCATATTTAAAGGGTAGTTGTATAGTGAATTGGTTAAAGGACCTTTTTCCACGACCACATAATTTAACCCTTCTTTTTTACACGTCAAAGCGCAGGCTATGCCAATAGGTCCCGCACCAATAATAAGTACATCGTGACCTTTTTTAACAGTAGCTATAGACATTATGATTGTACGAGATTTTTTAATTCTTTAATCGTTCGAGTTGGATCACTGGAACCAAAAACGTAGCTGCCAGCCACCAAAACATCGGCTCCAGCATCGACCAATTGTTTTGCGTTTTTGTCTGTAACACCCCCATCAATTTCAATTTTTGTTGAAGCGTTATTAGCCTCAATAATTTGCCTAAGTTGCCTTACTTTTTTATACGTATTTTCAATAAAGCTTTGGCCTCCAAAACCAGGATTTACACTCATAACACAAACCAAGTCTATATCCTTGATTGTATCTTCTAATAGGGTTACATTGGTATGCGGATTTATGGCAACACCGGCTTGCATTCCTTCGTTTTTTATAGCCTGCAACGTACGATGCAAATGAGTACAAGCCTCATAGTGAACCGTAAGTACATTGGCGCCTAATTGGGCAAATGTTTTTATATATCTGTCTGGATCAACAATCATTAAATGCACATCTAACGGTTTTTTGGCGTGCTGCGCGATACTTTTAATTACAGGCATACCAAATGAAATATTCGGTACAAAAACACCGTCCATTACGTCTATATGGAACCACTCGGCTTCACTATTGTTTATCAATTCAATATCGCGCTGTAAATTGGCGAAATCTGCTGCAAGTATGGATGGGGATATAATTGTATTTTTCATTAGAACTTAGAGTAAAAAAGGTTCAATAAGGGTTTTTATATTTTCGGAATATTTGTCTTTAAAACTGTTTGTAGACAAATAATTGTTTAACCGCTCAATATCTTCTTTAGATTTTAAAACGCTAAAGGTTGCTTCGTAATTATTAAAAATACGATTTTCAACTTTTTGATTTAAAATTAATAATAATTCGTGGTGTCTTTGATCTCTTCGAATTTTGGCAAATAAATCTTGAATGGAATCTTTATCGCCTTCTAAAACTTGAAGAAAGAAATTGTTGTTGTGTAATAAAACATCAGAAATATTTAAAGTAGTATTAGTCTTCACAACAAATTGAAACAAATCTTCCAGATTGCTAGATGATAAAATTTCTTTTTGTTTGCTTATATAACAAAGGGTGTGCTGCATATGCGTGCAAAGATAGAAAAAACCTCCGGTAATCAGCCGGAGGTCATTCATCAATCAAAAAACGAACAGTTACATTTCCGCTAAACCGGGAAATTAATACTGTCGTTAACGTTTAAGGATACGTTACATCTGCTTTAGTTGTAGTTTGAACACTCAAATAAGCTTCACTTTACCACTTAAATAAAACTCTGCAGCTGAGCGTTGCCGAAGCTATCCTAAATATGTCATCAATATTTTACTGCGCGAAGTGTGTTTTAGCCTTCTGATTGCTTTTTCTTTAATTTGCCGCACACGTTCTCGAGTAAGGTCAAACGTTTCACCAATTTCCTCTAAGGTCATCGGGTTTTGGTCGCCTAAACCAAAATACAATCTAATTACATCTGCTTCGCGGGGCGTTAAAGTTTCTAGCGCGCGTTCAATTTCGGTACGCAAAGATTCGTGTAGTAATGTTTTATCGGGGTTCGGACTTTCACCACTTCTAAGTACATCGTACAAATTACTATCTTCACCTTCAACAAGTGGTGCATCCATAGATACGTGACGTCCAGAATTTTTCATAGACTCTTTAACATCGTTAATAGTCATGTCTAATTCTTTAGCTATCTCTTCGGCCGAAGGGGGACGCTCATTGGCTTGTTCCAAATAAGCGTACATTTTATTTATTTTGTTAATGCTTCCAATTTTGTTTAGCGGCAAACGCACGATACGCGATTGCTCTGCTAAAGCTTGCAAAATTGATTGTCGAATCCACCAAACAGCATACGATATAAATTTAAAACCACGTGTTTCATCAAAACGTTGTGCGGCTTTTATAAGACCTAAGTTCCCTTCATTAATTAAATCTGGGAGGGTTAAGCCTTGATTTTGGTATTGCTTAGCCACCGATACAACAAATCGTAAATTGGCCTTGGTTAATTTTTCCAAAGCTCTATGGTCACCCGCTTTTATGCGCTGTGCCAATTCTACTTCTTCATCTGCGGTGATTAAGTCAACTTTTCCAATTTCTTGAAGATACTTGTCTAAGGAAGCAGTTTCCCTGTTGGTTACCTGCTTTGTAATTTTAAGTTGTCTCATTTAAGGTTTGTCCTGTGGATTAAGGTTTAAACTTGTGTGATAGGTTATACGTAACAAGTTAAAAAAAGGTTACAACAATTCAATAAATAATTATTAAATAGAATTTTTCTAAACTATAATTTCATCAAAAAAAGAACGCCTTCAATTTAAAATCGTTAAATCGAAGGCGTTTTTGCAAATTAAATCTAAATTGATTTTTAAACTCTTACGTGGCCATCGCCGTACACATAGTATTTATTTGTAACCAATTGCTTTAGTCCTAAGGGGCCTCGGTGGTGTAATTTATCTGTGCTTATTGCCAATTCGGCACCCACGCCCATTTGTCCTCCATCGGTAAAACGAGTAGACGCATTGTGGTATACTGCGGCGCTATCTACGTTTTCCATAAAATTATTCGCTCTTTCGGTGCTTTCGGTTAAAATAGCGCTGGAGTGACCACCACTGTATTTATTAATTTTTGAAATAGCTTCTTCCATTGAATCTACTGCCCCAATGGCAATTTTCATCGCTAAAAATTCTTTAAACCAAATGGATTCATCTTTTATTTCTTCGGAAGAAGAAAGCGTTTTTCTAACTTCAGAATCTACAATAACTTCCACTTTTGAAGCTTTAAGAACTTCTTTTAATTCAATTAATTTAGCCTCGTAATTTGGAATTTTGGTATCCATTAAAACTTTATCTAACGCATTACAGCCCGAAATTTTATTGGTCTTAGCATTAATAATTACTTCGAGTGTTTTTTTCCAATCGGCATCTTCGGCAACGTATAAAAAGTTATTACCTCTACCGCTAACCAAAACAGCACAACTTGCATTTTCTTTTACAAATTGAATAAGTCTTTCGCCGCCACGGGGAACAATTAAGTCTAAAGGCTCGTCTGGATTCTTTAAAAAGGCGCGTGTTTCTTCGCGATTTAACTCCAGCATTTTAATCCAATCTGTTGTAAGGTTATTGGCGCGAAGTGCATCGTGCCAAAATTTCACCAATACTTTATTGCTGTGATATGCTTCTTTTCCACCTTTTAGTAAAATTTTGTTATTGGCTTTAAATGCTAATACTGCAGCCTCGATTGTTACATCGGGTCTGGATTCGTAAATAATCATTATGGTGCCAAATGGGGCTGTTTTGTTTATAATTTTTAGTCCACTGTCTAATTGGTCACTGCTTATTACTTTGCTAACAGGGTCTTCCTGGTTTTTAACTTCAGAAATGGCGTTTATCATTTCGTCTATTTTGGCATTGTTAACCACAAGCCTATCATACAATGCTTGGTCCTCTTTTTTAAAAGCATCCAAGTCTTTTTTATTTGCACTTAATAATTCTTCACGGTTTTTATCTATAATTGTTATCATAGATGCTAACACGTTATTTTTTAATTTTTCGTTTATCAACTTCATATTCTTCTCTCTTTAACTTTTTTATTAATAAAATTTTGTTCCTAAATCTTTTCCTTTTAAAAGATCTACAATTACGTTTTTACGTTTTCCGTTTGCGATATAGGTAGGAATTTTTTTCTTCGCGGTTTGCTTCGCAATTTTTAGTTTCGATTTCATACCACCGCGGCCTTCGCCTTCACCCTTATTAGATTGTTGAACGTAATGCTCTACAACTTCTTCATGGTGAACTTCACTTAACTTTTCTGAATCATCATCATCTGGATGGCCGGTATAGAGACCATCAGTGTCGGTTAAAATTACCAGGGCATCTGCGTCTATTAATTCGGCAACCAGGCTGGCCAATTCATCGTTATCGCTAAACATAGACATGGTTAGCGACACAGCATCGTCCTCATTCGCAATGGGTACAATTCCTTCGGCAATAAGGCCTTCGTAACAATTAATCATATTTTCACGATGTTTTCCTGGTGTAAAATCGCGTTTGGTTGCTAAAATTTGCGCACAACGCATACCGTGATTGTGAAATAAACTGTAGTAATGCCTCATCATTCTAGGTTGCCCAACCGAAGAGTAAATTTGTCTACGGGTAGCATCGTCTTTTGCCAGACACTCGCCTAGTACTTCCATGCCGGCAATGGCAGATCCCGAAGATACCAGCACAGGGGCGTAGCCATCTTCATACAAAGCTGCGATTTGCCGCACCAATTCATCTAAAATGGGTCCTACAATTCGATTATCTTTATTAGTCATAACGTTGGTTCCTACTTTAATAACCACTCGTTTATCGCTCATAATTTTAATTTTCTCTTTTTTGTTTTTAAATTTTACTTTCCTAGTTCGGTAGCTCTATTAAAAGCTGCATATGCGGCCTCTTTAATTAATTCTTTTACATTGTTGTCTTCCATAGAATCTAGTGCTGCGCGTGTTGTTCCGCCTTTTGAAGCTACTTTGTTCATCCAGCTATTTGGAGATAAATCACTTTCAGTAAATAATTTTACGGCACCCTCAAAAGTTTGGGTTACCAATACTTTTGAATCATTTTGCGAAAAGCCCATTTTTAGGGCTGCTTCCATCATAGATTGCATAAAATAAAATACATAGGCCGGGCCACTTCCCGAAATACCCGTAGATGCATTTATATAGTTTTCATTCTCGACATGTATGGCTTCGCCAGTAGTATCCAACAAGTTGCGAACCATTAACAATTCTACGCGGCTTATTTCTTTTGCCTCAGTAAAAGAGGTAACTCCCAACCCTACTTTTGCGGGTAAATTAGGCATGGCGCGAACCACTTTTTTAACCTCTAAACTTGTTTGAATAGTTTCAATTGTAACCCCAGCCATTAACGAAATAAACACTTGATCTGCAGTAACCATAGATTTCATTTTTTCGAATAAATCGTCACTGTGATACGGTTTAACCGCTATAAAAACAATGTCGGCTTTGGGAAGACAATCTTCTAAATTTTGATGAACATCAAAATGTGGGACTTTTTTTAAAGTTGAAATTTTTTCTTCAGAAACATCGTAAATCATTAAATTTCTACGATTTAAAAGGGGCGATTTTGCCATTCCTTCGGCATAAGTTAACCCCATATTTCCTGCCCCAATTACTAGTACTTTCATAATTTGTTTTATTGTTTGCCATTCATGATGCAAGCACTATGCGAGAGGACCATTAATATATTTTATTTCTGAAATGTTAGTAGAAATCTGCGCTTAGCACACGGTATAGCGTACCTAAGCGATATTTTTAAAAATTTTGTAAAAAAAGTAGAAGAGGTGACAGATTTGCGCAAATTGCGATAATTCGGCAATAATGGCATAAATGTTTTAAAAATGCGAAAAGCTTATAGGGTAGTGGGGGAGCTAATTTTTGATTGTTTAATCAGTTATAAAATAAGGTTTTACAAATTTTTAAACTTTGTAATCGCTCAATTCGTTCTTTTTCTAAAATATTAATTACTCCAACTCCATCAACAAGCCATGCGCCGTTTTTTTGTTTCATTTTAATATTCAGTTTAAAGTCGCTCCAATCTATTCCAACTACTGTTATTAAATTATTTTTTGGATGAGTTGTGGCTAATTGGAATCCTTTGTAAGGATAATCTTGAGCATCGAAAATAGGATCAAAACCAAGCCCAACAATTGGATCGTTCTTTTTTGCTTCAGTAACTAAACTTTTGAGCTCGGTTTTAAAATTTTGCGTAACGTTAGGTTGTTTTAAAATATATTTAATCAAGTCATAATCTGCACTGTAATTATTGCAATACGCAACATAATTGTTGATGAAATCTACAGCAACTTTTTGGGCTGTAACTGTATTTTTAGGTTGCTTTATAACAGTTTTTTCACCTTCGGAAATACTGCTTTTACAGCCAATAACTGCAAGAATTAAAATGATAAAAATTTTTTTCACCCTTGAAATTATTTTATATAGTTCTATTTGGGTCGTCAAAACTTACCATCCACTGTATCCCGAATTGATCGATAAAATTTCCGAAGTACGAATTCCAAAAAGTCATTCCTATTGGCATAATTACCTTTCCGTTTTTAGAGAGCGTGTTAAAAATTCTGTCGGCTTCTTCTTTGCTATCGGTATTTATCGATATTGAAAAATTGTTGCCTTGCGTAAAAGTTGAGGCCCATTCGCCTCCGGTATCGCTTCCCATTAAAACCGAAGTTTTGCTTATAGGGTACGACACGTGCATTATTTTTTCTTTTTCGGCTTCGGCAGCTGGATATTCTGGGTTTTCGGGCATATCTTTAAATTTTGCGATGTGCGCAAAATCTCCACCAAATACAGTTTTGTAAAAGTTAAAAGCCTTTTCACAGTTTCCGTTGAAGGTTAAATAAGTGTTTAAAGTTGTCATATTTTATTTCTTTTCAATTCATTATACTCGCAAATTGCTATCGTATAATAAAGGCACAATTGTTTGGTAAAACCCCTTAATTGCGCAATAAGTTTATTTTTTAAGAAGTACAATATAACTGTTTAAGCGATATTTTACTGCAATTAATTAGGCACTTATTTTAAAATAAACAATTGCTTACATAAAAGAGCCTTTGCGTTTTATTACAAAGGCTCTCTTTTTGTTTTATGGCTTAAAGATTTTCAACCTTTAAAATTTCTAGTTTCTTTTCGCCATTTTTAAATGGCCAAGTAATTACATCGCCTACCTGTCTACCAATCGTAGCAACAGCAACATCGCATAAAATAGATAGCTTTCCTTTTTTGTTATTCACTTTTGAGGTTGAAACAAACATATATTCTTTCTCCTTATTTTCTGTGTGATCCTTAATTTTTACTCGTCGGTTTACCGTAACAATATCTTCTGGTAATTCTCGTCTAAGTACCTGTTGTGCATTTTTTAATTCTAAGGTTAACAGTTCTTCCTCTTCTCTTGTTACTTTTTTTCTTCTAATATGATCTTTAATCATATCGTATATACCGGTGGTTACAATTATATTTTTCGACATAATATTTTTTTATTTAATGGTTTCTTAAAACTGAATAATAGCGACTCAATCATTCCAAATAGTGCATAGCATTATGTGCTCTCAAATTTGAATGCAAATAGTTTTAAGAATAAAGATTGATTTTTAAAATTATATGTAAGTGGCCCTGTTTTGAGTCTAAACAGGGATTAATCAATAAACTCTTTCGAGTTTTTTAAAAAAATATCGTCGTGTAGATAGGATAATAACAGCCCTAACCCTAAAGATTTTTTTCTGAAATATATAAAGTGAAATGCTGTCATTTGTATTCAAAGTTAACAAGTTACAAAGTTAATCATTAAATAGAGTATTTACAATTTTAAAGTTGTTAAGCTGCTATAATTAACTTTGTTTTTAGGTTTACATCTCGGTTTTAGTGATTTGAATTTTGGAATATTTCTTAATAAAACGAATACTAAACTTAATATTTTGTTGAAAGAAGTTATTTATACTTATAATTAGTTAAAATATCAGCTATTTCTTTTCCAACTTCTTCTTCTAATCGAGTCGATAATTCCGAATTAGAAAGTCTGTCGTTTTCACTCAAATCGGTATTAATAAAAAAATTGCGAAGTTTAATTATAATTTCTTTATTGCCAGTATTAAGTAATTTTTTTTAGTTTTTAGATAAATTAGGCTATAGTTTGTAACCAATCCAACTCATTGACGTCTTATATTTAAATCTTAAATACATTCTGAAATGTCAAAATTTTTAAAAGCATTAAAACAAAAACTCATTCAACTTTATAGATGCGAAGTAAGAACTTTCAATAGAATTCTAGGTATTAAATAATTAAGTAGTGTCATATTTAATTTAAGGTGGTGCAATTATTTCCGAATCCTATTACTCGATAGATATTTTTTTTACAATTTGGGTTTTATATTGTTAGCAACAAACAATTTTCCTAAAACGTTATGCAACTCATTTTCTCTTTGCGTCCCGATTATAAATTTTTTCCCGTTTTTTAATTCTATTGCAAGTCCGTGGTTTCCTTTTATATTGTAAACGATTCCGTACGTTGTCCAAAGTCGGATTCCCCATCCGCCAACAAAGCCATAGTTCACGACTTTAGCGTTTTTTATTTCGTTCCAATTTACGCGCTTATTAATAAAAGGGAAGAAATTCATTCGTATTTCATTTTGGTCAATTTCTGTTTTTAGTTGCATAAACCAAAACATAGCTATTAATCCAAAAACTAACATGCAAAAAAATATAAGTCCGACGAGAGGCATCGGTTTATCTCCAATTTTTTCTGAATGAACTAATTGATTATAAATTGCGATAATTGGTAAAACTCCAATACCAATTAAGATCAACCACAGCCACCACTGTCTAAATTTTTGTTCTTCTTTAAATTCAGTTTTCATTTTCTTTTTAATAGTAAATACCTTATAATCTATTTTCAGTCTATTAGCATTTATTCAACCGTATTGTCAAAACCAGCCTCTTTTCATAATTGATTAATTTTTTCTGAATTCATTTTGGAGCCAAATTATCATGTTTACATCTGCTCGTTTTGCAGGTGGTCAAGCGAGAAATATCGCTTTGTCAAGACTTCTCTTTATCTGTTCTTTTGCCAGAATTTATTAACATTCTATCTTTTATCATTACAACTTTTACAGCGTTCGACACTTCATGCTCATTAGCTTTTTCATTAATTGGAAAATACTTTTCAATTTTATATTAATGTTGGATAATTAATCCAGTAGGTTCACTTTTAGGTTTTCCAACCATTGATTGTTAAAGGTAGCCGTGTTTTTCTATAATTTCTGCTATTAACAAAAAATTTAATATAAATTAACAACAAAAAGTGTAAACAATGCAAATTAAAAAAGCTGAACAACCATCGGGTTGTTCAGCTTTATTTAAAAAATTAATCCTTTAATAAACTATATTGGTTATTTAGGACTAAACCTAATGTTATTAGGTTCACATTAAAAGAATCCCATAGGTTTCTTGTCGTAAGAGATCAACATGTTTTTAACAACACGGTAATGATCTAATGCCATTTTATGGTTTTCGCGACCGAATCCTGATTCTTTAACGCCACCAAAAGGAGCGTGGGCAGGATAGGTATGGTATTGGTTTACCCAAACTCTACCGGCCTGAATAGCACGAGGAACTTGGTATAATTCGTGAGCATCGCGAGACCAAACACCTGCACCTAATCCGTAAAGCGTATCGTTTGCGATGGCGATAGCCTCTTCAGTAGAACTGAATGTTGTTAAAGCTACCACAGGGCCAAAAATTTCTTCTTGGAACACACGCATATTGTTATCTCCTTTTAATACTGTTGGTTGAATGTAATACCCTTCAGATAGTTCACCTTCGTAGTTACCAGCGTCGCCACCAGCTAATACTTCGGCACCTTCTTCTTTACCAATATTGATATAACCTAAGATTTTTTCGTACTGAGCTTTTGATACTTGAGAGCCAATCATTGTTTCAGGATCCAATGGATTTCCTGTTTTAATACCTCTCATACGTTCTTGCATTTTTGCAATAAAATCGTCAGCAATATCTTCGTGTACTAAAATACGCGTAGGAGCTGTACAAATTTCACCTTGGTTAAGCGCAAACATTAACGCGCCTTCAATAGCTTTGCTATAAAATTCGTCGTCTTGCTCGGCAACCGATGGGAAGAAAATGTTTGGCGATTTACCACCTAATTCCATTGTTACAGGAATGATGTTTTCTGCTGCGTTGTGCAATACTTTACGACCAGTTTCAGTAGAACCTGTGAAAGAAAGTTTTGCAATACGGTTAGAAGTAGCTAAAGCTGCACCTGCTTCTGCACCAAAACCAGTTACAATGTTTAATACCCCTGCAGGTAAAACATCACCAATAAGTTCCATTAATGCCATTACACTGGTAGGTGTTTGTTCGGCTGGCTTTACAACCGCAGTACAACCTGCTGCTAACGCTGGAGCAATTTTCCAAGCTAGCATTAACATTGGGAAGTTCCAAGGGATAATTTCACCAACAACACCAATAGGCTCGTTTAATACAATACTAACCGTGTCTTTATCGTGTTCTGAAATAGAACCTTCGTCGGCACGAATTACTCCTGCGAAATAGCGGAAGTGATCAATACAGTAAGGGATATCTGCTGCACGAGCTTCACGAATTGGTTTACCGTTGTCTATTGTTTCTAATGTTGCTAAGTATTCGAAGTTATCTTCCATTACTTGCGCAATTTTTAATAAAGCATTACTACGCTCAGTAGCTGAAGATGTACTCCAAGAAGGAAAGGCTTCATGGGCTGCATCTAGAGCCAAATCAATATCTTCTTGAGTTGATCGAGCTGCTTGCGTAAATACTTTACCATCTACTGGCGATACGTTATCAAAATATTCCCCTTTTACAGGTGCCACGAATTTACCGCCAATAAAGTTCCCGCATCTTTCTTTAAATACAGGTTTTGTTACCTTTGCCATAATTATATATTTAGTTTTACTTTTTAATAAATGCTTGCTAAAACAAGCGATTTGTAATTACTATGCAAATGTACGGTGGGGTGTTATCTTTCTATTTATTGATACGGTTCAATAACTTATGAAAAGAGGTCAATGTGGTGATTTTTAAAATAAAACAACAAGTACATAGGTTTAATTGACTGAATGACAGCAATTTGTATAAGTGATAGTTTATTTTGAAATATCTGTTGGACTAATTTCGAACTTGTTTTTAAAGGCTACACTAAAGTTAGATAGGTTGTTATAGCCTATGTCTAAATAGATATCAGACGCTTTTAATTGGCCACCTTGTAGCAATTCTTTTGCTTTTTGAAGGCGTTTATCTTGTAGCCATTTTCCGGGGGGTTCTTTATATTCGTTGGTAAAATGACGTTTAAATGTGGATAAACTCATATTACAGAGAAAGGCAATTTCTTCCAATTTTAGATTAGAATTTATATTACTTTCTACTACTTTTTTAAAGGGTGAAATTTCTTTTGAAATTAAAGAATGTAGATAATATTCAAATTGATTGCCGTATTTACTGAGTAAATAGAGCATAATTTCTTCAAATTTTAAAAGCAATAAAGCATCGCTATAACTGTGATTTGTAAAGGTTACAGATGATAAAGAGTTGATGAAAGCACCAATATAGTCATCATTTTCAATTACAAAATAGGGCACCTCTTCTTGGTATGGTTTTACATTGTTAGTATACTTACTTAAGAAATCGGTTAGTTTTTTTTCAGAGAAAAAGAAGAGTTTACAGTAGTAAATAGCATCTGTATCAAGTAATTCTGTCCATAGCCAATTTCCTTTTTTTAGTAACAGCGACTGCTTTTTATTTACAGCAACCGATGTTCCTGCAAAATGCACCTGTTTTTTTCCTACTTGCAGAAAGCTAAACATATTCATGCCTAAATTTACCTTGCTTTTAACAACATCGGTGGTCATTTTAAAGTCGTAAACAAATAAGTTTGAATTTGCTTTTTTGTCTTTAATGAAACGTTCAGGTATGTTTTCTATGGACATTTATCTTTTTTTAGTTTGCAGGTAGTGGTTTTGTATTACGCTTGTGGCGTAGTTTTTAAAAATACATTTTATTGAATTGTTTGAATATTATGGATTTACCCAAGCTTTTTTTATACGCATAACCACCCCTAACGCACATGGCTTTTATAAGCGTTAGATTAATTTAATTATGTAAACTTATCACTTTGGTTAATTTCCAATTATCACTGTCATTTCGCCACATCGCTATAAATTTACTTGGGATGGATTCGGCATTTGGCTCTTGGTTGTTAAAAAATTTGTGATATCCTATTTGTACTGCTCCATAATTATGTATTGGATAGACCTCGACGCTACCGTTAACTAGTTTTCTTGTCACCTTACCACAAATATTATTTTTTGTTCCTTCAATTATTTTTTTCTTTGATGTCATCAATCCTCCTTTATCGTGAAAAAATTCAATGCTGTCGGAATATATGGAAGCTTGAGTTTCTAAATCACAATTGTTATAAGCAGTAAAAAACTTTTTATCCATTGTTAGAATTTCGTCAAACAATGCTTTGTCAATTGGAGTGTAATTTTTAATTACGCTATTTTCTTTATCAGTTTCAGATTGACAGGAAATTAGTATTGTTAAAAACGTAAAAGCATAAAGAAAAGTAGTTTTTTTCATCTATAGTATTTTGTGATTTGTGTTTATGGTTTATTGCCAAGGTGTTTGTGAATGACCTTGTTACGTGCAAATTCGATAGGATTTTCCGCCGAAACCTAAAGATAGCAAATTGTAATAAATTCCGGATGAGAATTGAGCGGCAATGAACTATACATATTGTGTCTGTTGCACCTGTTACCAATTTTCCTTAATTTCATGGAATGCAAGGAAAAAAGATTTACCAAGAAAAGTTCTTCCATGATTTCCGTTTGAGCGAGCGCGTTCCAGGGCAAAATTTTTACCGTCGGGTGAAATCGGTTCTAAACCTTAATTATCTATATGCACTTACAAAAAATTTTTATGGCGATAGCGACTAGAAACGTATCGACCTTGTTTTTTTAATGTATAACCCCGTTTTTAAGACATCCAAATATTGCTCGTTTTATAGTCTGAGAGAAAATAGAGCTGTTCAAAGCGGCCTATGTTGATGCGATTTTTAAAAATTAGGGAGTTGTGCAACGGTTACTAGTGTTGTGCATAGTTTTAATTCGCAACAATTATATCAGATATAGTTATTCCGTCATAACCTGCATTTTGATTAGAAAGAGACAAACTATCTCTAATTATTGGTTTAAAAAATATTCTTGTGGTATCGCTCATTATTTTAAATTCGAATGGATATGCGCCATAATCTCCTCTATTTGTCTCTAATATTATAGGGTTGCTTTCGTCATAACCAATTTTCGTGACTCCGCTTTTTGCCATAAACTCAACCTTGTCATTCCTCACGTCTGGCACAAAAACAAATTCACCCTTGTAAGTACTACCTATTTTATTCGGTTCTGCGTTTGTTTTGAAATGTTTAATAAATACACGTTCGTAAACATATTTGGATTGATAATTCTCGATAATTTTATTAAGACTATCATTCTGAATTTGCAACTCGGAAATTTGTTGTTGTAATCCGCTATTATTTCCGCAACTTATTAAAATTGATGCTGTTATTATTATTAGAATTATTTTCATTTGTTTTTTTTAAATTATGCACAACGGTTCTGGCTATGAGTAGTTCTGGCGCAAATGGGCGATTTCCATTCGGCTGGGCACAGAGCCAAAAACCTTGTTTTTCGGTTTTTTATCTTATTATTTCAAAAAGCCAAAACAAGGTTATGGCGATCATTGCAAATTAGCGATTTCTTTAGGGTTAAGCACCTAATCCCGCATTACTTATAGCCGTTGTTAGCCACTGGCATTATTTTCGAGCTAAAAATTCTTTCGCAGTTAAAACAGGAATTTTTGAGTTTTTAAAGTCCTTTTTATTCCGTGTGATAATAATTTCTATTTGATTTTCGATAGCAGAATAATATTGCAATCCGTCTTCGAAATCTGGAAAATTATCATCGCTCAAAGCTAATTCCGTAATTTTGTCATCTAAACTTAATAACTCAACGAGTACTTTAAATTTCCTCAATATTTCCCTCGCTTCTTTTGCTGATTTGAGTTTGGAAAGAATATAACTTGTGTTTGCAAATGTTAAAGATGAAATAGTCAGCTCTAATTCCTTTTTGTCAGCTCGAGAAAATAAATCCGCAGCATCATCATAGAATTTATCTCTTTTCGAAAGTAAATCTATTACGATATTTGTGTCAATTAATAGTCTGCTCATTTGTATTTCTCAATTAGGTAATCGGTATAGGCATCTTTTACGTCAAAATCCTCATTGAGATTTATTACTCCACTTAAACTTTCAACGAGTGGTGTGATTTCCGTTGGATTCTTTTTCTGTTTGGTGAGCGTAGTTAAATAAGATTCGATAAGTTTCGATAAGCTAATGTTATTCGATTTGGCATAATTCTTTGCACTTTCGATAATTGATTTGTCTAAACTCAATGTCAATTTTTTGTCCATAACATTTGTTTTACGTACAAATTTAATAAATTATTACGTAGGTTTAGTTTTATCACGAATTTTTTTGTTTGTGGCTAACGGTTTTGTATATGGCTCGTAGCGTGCAAATTAGAAAATTATTTTCGGATTAAACTCAAGCCAGATTTTTACATTTTACTATTTATCTTTTTTATTGAAAATCGTCCACCGAAGGACTACTGCTACCAAAATATAAAATAAAAACGACAGTAAATTTAAAAATTTAGCGACTTTCCAAATATGCCATAACTTCGATTAAGCAACTGACTAGCTATGAGTTATACACAGCTTAAGTTTGATTTTCACTAAATAAGTTAATTTTAAGTATTAATCAGAAAGAACAAAAGAGCGGAGTAAGGTTACTATATACGGTGAAGCTTTAGACTTCGACAACATTGATAATCCCCGCTCTTTTACTACTTAAATCACGTTCAGTTCTGTGAGGCCTAGACCTCGTTTTCAAGTTGTTGTGACCCAAGTAGCTGGTTCTTTCATAAAATCAGTTCTTATGAATAAATATAAGGAAACTTTCGGAGTTGACATCAGTAAGAATGTCTTTGATGTATTCGGTAGTACCAGTGGCCACAACCAGTTTAATAATGATGAAAAAGGATTTAAATCTTTTTTGAAGATACTTTCTAATGATTCAATTGTAGCTATGGAAGCAACGGGTTACTATCATTATAGGCTCGCACAGTTTCTTTACAAAAACAATGTGGCGGTGTCTGTTGTAAATCCTTTATCTGTCAAACGTTTTATACAGATGAAGCTTACACTCGCGCTTATTGCGGTTGCTAATAAACTTTTGAAACAGTGTTTTGCTATCGCAAAATCAGGCCTACCTTATGATGCCGATTTTGTTTCGGTACTTGCAGAAAAATAACCAAAATCTAAATAAAAAAACAGCTTATAGATCCATCTTTCAATCTGTAAGCCTAGAATAATAATGTCAAAAATTAATGAAGAAATATGTTGTTTTTTACCTCAGTTCTTTGTTAGGCACTGGCTTTTATCAGTTTATCAAATAGTTTCTATTTTTAAGGAAGTCATTGATAGCGAACCTCCAACAGCTTTGTCGTTGAACAATGTTATTTTTTCATTTTCTTCTTTTAATGCCAATGTATAAAGCAATGGTAAGTAATGTTCAGGTGTTGGAATAGCTAAATCAAAGGCTTTTCCTTGTGATTTAAAGTCGATAAGTTGTTGATGATCGCCACTTAAAATATAGCTTTTCATCTTTTCGTTAGCTTCTGTTGCCCAATCAAAGGCAAATTCTTGGTTTATTTTTTTCCAAGAAACCATTCGTAAATTATGAACCATATTTCCACTTCCAATAATTAAAATTCCTTTTTTGCGAAGGCTATTAATTTCTTTAGCTAATTCGTAATGATATTTTGCTGGCTTTGAATAATCAATACTCATTTGTATTATCGGAATATCGGCGTTTGGATATAAATGTTTAATTACACTCCAAGCTCCGTGGTCAAGACCCCATTTATCATCTAGCCCAACTTCAGTTTTAGTAATAATTTTTTTCGTTTCTAGTGCCAATTCTGGACTACCTTGCGTAGGATATTGAAAATCAAATAATTCTTGTGGAAAACCACCAAAATCGTGAATGGTTGGCGGATTTTGCATTGCAGTAACAAACGTACCTTTTGTTTCCCAATGTGCTGAAATACAAAGTATAGCATTTGGACGCATCAATTCTTTCCCTAATTTTTTAAATGCTGAAGCAAACTCGTTTTCTTCAATGGCATTCATTGGGCTTCCGTGACCAAGAAATAACACAGGCATTTTACTTGTGTTATTCATTGATGAAGTCATTTTGTTTAAATCTTTTAAATTCATACCTGAACTTATTAGTGGCATTAATGCCAGTGATTTTATAAATTGTTTTCTATTCATTTAGTCCAAATGTCAATACTGACCTTATTGGTAATAGTTAGTGAGTAAGTGATATTGTATTTATCATTAATCAAGAGCCAAATTGAAAAACTTGACTCTTGATGAAAGTTTTCATTTTAATAGGTAATGAAAACAACATTAGTTTTACTGTAATTAGGAAATCTTATTAAAATTCTAAATCTACAGCTAAGTCAAACTCATCATAAATCGTTTTGTCTTTAAGATTGTCAAAGAAACTTGTAGAACCATATCTTACATCGAATTTTGTTCTATCTATTTTTAGTGATGCATTTGCTTTATTCCCATAAACTGAAATATCAAACGTAATAGACTCTGTCTTTCCTTTAATGGTGATATCTCCAGTGACTTTATATGAGTTTTTACCTGTTGATTTTACTTTCGTAAAACTTAATGATGCAGTTGAATATTTTTCTACTCCAAAGAAGTCATCAGATTTTAAATGACCTTCTAACTGTCCTTTGTATTCACCTTCTAAATCAGTTACTGTAATAGAGGTCATGTCTATTTCAAAGCTTCCGCCTATTAATTTATCTCCGTTAAAATTTAGATGACCTGATTTAATAGTTATAGTACCCACATGAGAACCGGTAACTTTATACCCTTTCCATACTACTTTACTGTTTTCAGTTTTGATTTCTTTTTTATCGCTTTCTAGCGTTGTAAAAGAAAATGTCATAAATGCTACTAATACTAGCGTGGTTAAGCTTTTAATTGAATTTTTCATCTTATTATTTTTAAAAAGTTAATATTATGCTCCGTAGTAAAATTTTTCTTTTACTATTTTTCCGTCTTTCCAATTTTGTACAGCAACTTGAGTGTAATTTCTAATTCCCCAATCTTTATGAGTGTAATCAAAATGCCATTCTACCATTGTTGTGTTTTCACCAACAGTAACTTTTAAAGGTTTAGCTCCTCTAAATTCTGTAATGGCTCCAAAGAATTCTTCTTCTCGTTGTCTATTTGCAATTTTTCCCTCAACAATTGGATTGTCGTTTTCTTGCATTACAACGTTCTCATGATAGAATTGGTCAAAAGCGGCTAAAGCTTTTCCCTCAAGTATCATGTCATTAATTGTGCTAATGTTTTCTAATAATGAGTTCATTTTTTTGTTTTAAATATTATATTACAAATGTCTAAAACAATGAACCGATAGAAAATGAAGTAGATTATTAAATGAAGTTAAACTAGATTAACATTTATTGATTTTGTATAATTTGACTTTTAATCTTGCTTAAAAATTCTTTTGTTACACCTAGATAGGAAGCAATCATATATTGTGGAACTCTTTGTTCAATGTTCGGATATCTACTTTTAAATTTGATATACCTTTCTTTGGCAGGAAGGCTTAAATTTTCAATAACCCGTTTTTGCGATGCTACAAAAGCTTTTTGTATGATAATTCTAAAGAACCGTTCAAGTTTAGGGATTTTTTGATACAATAATTCCATTTTATTGAATGAAAATTGAATAACTTCTGTATTTTCAATACATTGAATGTTATAATCTGCTGGTTCTTGAGTAAAAAAACTACCAAGGTCTGAAGTCCACCAATTTTCTACAGCGAATAATACAACATGTTCTTGCCCATCACTATCTACGTAAAATGTTTTTAGACAACCTTTAATCACAAAACTTTTAAAATGGCAAATATCCCCTTGTTGAACAATATATTGTCCTTTGAGATATTTTCGGTGTGTAATATTCTCCAATAATAAATTAATCTCATTCGGTGTTAAATCCAAATAGCGATTTATATATTCTATAAGTGGTTTATCGTTCAATTATATTCTGTTTTGTAGCTTGTGCCTAACGGTTTACGGTTATCGCAAGTTGCGGGAGTAGGGATGCGGACTTGTCGGCTAACCATTTTCTTTCCTGGTTTCTAAAATTAAACTTTTTCTACAATTACCCGGAATTTGCTATAACCGACTTAAGTTTGATTTTCACTAAATAAGTTAATTTTAAGTATTAATCAGAAAGAACAAAAGAGCGGAGTAAGGTTACTATATACGGTGAAGCTTTAGACTTCGACAACATTGATAATCCCCGCTCTTTTACTACTTAAATCACGTTCAGTTCTGTGAGGCCTAGACCTCGTTTTCAAGTTGTTGTGACCCAAGTAGCTGGTTCTTTCATAAAATCAGTTCTTATGAATAAATATAAGGAAACTTTCGGAGTTGACATCAGTAAGAATGTCTTTGATGTATTCGGTAGTACCAGTGGCCACAACCAGTTTAATAATGATGAAAAAGGATTTAAATCTTTTTTGAAGATACTTTCTAATGATTCAATTGTAGCTATGGAAGCAACGGGTTACTATCATTATAGGCTCGCACAGTTTCTTTACAAAAACAATGTGGCGGTGTCTGTTGTAAATCCTTTATCTGTCAAACGTTTTATACAGATGAAGCTTACACTCGCGCTTATTGCGGTTGCTAATAAACTTTTGAAACAGTGTTTTGCTATCGCAAAATCAGGCCTACCTTATGATGCCGATTTTGTTTCGGTACTTGCAGAAAAATAACCAAAATCTAAATAAAAAAACAGCTTATAGATCCATCTTTCAATCTGTAAGCCTAGAATAATAATGTCAAAAATTAATGAAGAAATATGTTGTTTGTTACCTCAGTTCTTTGTTGTAGCAAGTTATTTATAATTCAAATTTTCTGGTCTTTTCTCAACATTTACATTATAACCAGGAAATCCTTTTAAATCTTTGGTTAGATTTTCGTCATAAGTTAGGCATAATTTTCTATTTGAAAGTAGAACACAAACTATATGACAATGGTCTTCAGCATTGGATAAAAGGTTCTTTTCAATCTTTTTTGAAAAAAATTGATTTTTGAACTCCTCTATTTCATTCTTTTTCTTTTTTTGAATTCTTCCTTGAATTTGTAATCTCGCTATGATTACAGGAATCGCATTTGGTTTAGAACAATCTCTAGAAGACTTTGAATATTCAACCAATAGTTTTTGCGAAACAACTAAATGGGCAAAATCTAAAAGTTTTTTCGGGTCTTTTTCTACGAGTTCAGAATCGAATTCGTTTATCCACTTTATCAATTCTTTGTAATGAGGGTCTAATGGTGTTGCAAAGTTCTTTGCTATATTGTTGTCAATAAAAATATCTTTCATTATTCAGCCTCTATTGCAATATTCATAACATCTAACATATAGGTTTCAAAGAAGGATTTAGGTGCATTTTTTATTTGACCATTTTTTAAAAAGTTCAAATTGTAATGCTTTGCTTTAATACCATTATTGTCTATGAAATATGTTTTAACATCTTGTTCCTCAATTGTTTTTTTAGCAATTGCAAGCCTTAATCTATTAATTAGGTACTCGCTATGAGTTTCGATAATATATCTTTTATTTTCTTTTGTAATTCTATTTACAAGATAGTCTCCAAATTGAGCTTGGATTTTAGGATGTAAGTGAATTTCGGGTTGAGCAATAAATAAAGTAGACCTTTTCCCTAACTGTAAATCGGCCACAATTATTGGCAAAAATTGACTTATTCCAAATCCAACATCACTTAAAGATGACCAAACGCCATTTGCTTTTGTTCTTATTAAAATTTCAAATCTACCTCCATCAAGTCTTTTGGATTTAATTTCGTGAAGTAACCCTAAATCCTTTAATATTGAGATTAGTTCTTTATATTCAGGCGCCTTTTTTGTTTCCCAAGCAATAATTTGGTCTTCATAATTTTCTCCAAATTTTCCAACTTTTAAATCCTTTTTTGATGTTTCATAATAGGTTCTTTCTGGATAAAGTCTAAAAGAACTTATGTAGTTTATTTTATCATCGAATCTATTGAACATAGATGAAATAGAAGATTTGAACGAGCTTAAATAGTAATACTGCTCATTTCTTAATTTTTCTTCTAATTCATTGAAATCTGAAAACCTAAATTCAATTTTGGTCTTAATTTTTTCAAACTTGTTTTTAATCTTATCGTCACCCTTATTCTCAGTTTTAATAGAACTTTCAACAATTTCCATTATTTTTTTAATCATCTCAGGTGACCTTGCATAACTATTTTGGTCTTTTTCAATGAAGTACTCAAATTTTAAGTTATACTTTCTTACTTTTTCAATTTGTAGACTGAAAATGTCTGATTCAGCGTAGAGTTTTTCTAATATTGGTAGATTCCTAATTTTATCATTGCTCCAATAGGTTGTCACTTTTTGGTTTTCATCATTATCCTCGAATTCTAGTTTAATAAGCTTTGATTTATCGTGATTATGGACGATTTCTTCAAAGTCGCCCATTTTGATGTATTTACCATTTGGTGAAAATTGAAAAGGGAATTCTCTCGACTGAATAGCTCCTAATATGCTATAAAGTAATGAGCTTTTTCCACTACTATTCGCTCCGGTCAGTAAGGTTACTTTTGAAGTGTCAAATTCTATTTTTTCGTAGCATTTGAAATTTTCAATGTTTACTTTATTTATCATTTTTTCGTTTTTCTATAATTTGCTACAACGGCCCCGGCTATCGCAAGTTGCGGGAGTAAGGACGCGAATTTGTCGGCATAGAGGTTTTATTAATTGGTCTCTAAAATAACAATTTTCAGTCAACTACCCGTTATTTGCGATGAGCCGTTGTTGTGGCTAGTTTTTTTTGTATTTATTTCTAATATTGAACGCTAAATGGAAAATGCTAGGTTCTATTCTTTTATTTCCTTTCTAATCAAAATTAAAGTACTTTCTATATCTCTCATTAATGGAACATAGTGTGCTTGTTCTGTAGCATAACCAGTGAAAATAAACATGAGTATATTATTTTCAAATTCTGTAGAATTTAGTAATTGTAAATTACTAATCTCATTTTCAGCTTTGGGCAAACCAATTTGATTATGCATTCCTGTTTGTTCAAAAATAGTCCGAAGACTGGTTTTATCCGTTCTAAACATATCCAAAACCTTTTCTCTTTGGACACTTAATTCTTTTTCTTGTCTTGAAATATCTTCCATGGTCGATAACCAATTGGTTAGTCTTTTTCTTAATTCATCGTTCGAGAGAATTTTAAGATTGCCGGAATTAATCATTTCATTTAAGAGTGAATTATTAGGGTTGAAGCTGATATCATTAGAGAAGGTATTGTATAAGAGATTTGAAAACGCTGCTTCTGAAAGGTTGTTGTCATTATAAGTAATATATTCCAGGATCTTTTTTGAACCTTCACAATTTCTCTTGTTTATTGAGATTAGTTCTTGCAATTTTAATCTACTAGTTTTGAATTCTTGCTCTAAACCAGTTAAATATGTTTGTTCATTATTACTTTTTATTCGATTTTGATTTGCGTTATTGATAGCAAGGGCTATTAATATTCCAATAACTACAAGAATGATCTCTCCCAGCGCATAAAATAAGTATTTGGTAAACTTATTCTCTGATAGTAAATTCAGTCTGATCTTTCTGAAAAATTTAATCATCTCTTTCTAATTTCCTTAAAACCTTTGCCTCCCTTTATTATAAGCCATATTGCAAATGACATCTCCCCGATTACACTTGGAATAGCCACTAAGATTAAAAATACAGAACTATAGTCTTCATAATTTGAAATTAAAAAATGTGCAGCAGTATCCGTAATATACATAACTCCAGCAATCAAAAGGAAAATAGCAATAAATGTAGGTTTCTTTATTATGATACTCAGGAGAACTAAGTGTATTCCAAAAAAGAATAGACCAATGAGCCAAATTGTATTGAAAATATCTACTTGTTTTAGGATTTCTATTTCTATGGTAGAATTTAAAGCTAATGGAAGCGCAAATATGGCTACACCCATGATAGCCGCATGCATCATTCTGAAAAATATACTTAAAACAATTAAATCATGTGTTTTATACAGTTTGAAAAGAGCCCATGCAACCACCACATCGAAAACAACAGTAATTAAGAATGCAACTATTCCGAATCTGACGATTAAATGATTAGTCTGAACGGTCTCTATCGGTGACTTGATTATCGCTTCAAGTACAAAAAAGTTAGCGAATATAGCTGCAAAAAATATTATCCAATAGCTTATGCCGGCAGTTATTGATAAGCTTCTTGAATTCAATTTAATAATTTATTTTATATTAATTACTATGTTTTGTAGCTAGAAAGAACATGAAATGTACTCTATACCAGTATTTTATTAATCAAAAATAATAATTTTTATGAAATCATCAGCTAGCGTTTTTGACTAACAATTTTTACAATACGGTCATACATTATTTCAGATAGGCTCCAATTATATCCTTCGAAATTGACCGTGTTTGTAAACTGAATAACTACCGCATCAATATCCTGGTGATATTTTGCAATAGTCTGATAACCCGGAATTAAACCCGTATGTTCATATCTGTAAATAGAAGAATAGATTTCCCGCTCTTCTTTTGTTTCGAATGCGGAGCCATCATTTAAGGCTCGAATAAATTTGCTCAGGTCTTCGGCTGTTGCCAATATAGAACCTACATTTTCCGTTTTCAAATCCTTATCGTATCCAACATGGTATCCGCTCATCACATCATCTATGTTTACATCTTGAATAGAACCAAAAGTATGCTTTAAATTCAATGGGTTTAATATTTCTTCTTGAATATATTGAAAGCTACTATATCCAAGAACTCGGTTTATTATTCTTCCAATTAACAAGTAGTTAGTGTTAGAATATTCATAATCTTCATCGGGTTTGAAGTTGGCTGGTTTATCCAGAACCAAATCCAGATTTTCATCTGCCGTTTCTTTGGGATTTGCCCAGTACATATATGTGTCTGTATAGTTTGGAATGCCACTTCTGTGTTTAACCAACATACGCAAAGTGATTTTATCTGCATATTCTATTCTGTTCTTCAATTCGGGTAAATAATCTGAAAGAGTTTTGTCCAATGATAATTTTCCATTGGAAACAAGTTTGGTAACAGCTAAGGCATTATATAATTTGCTTACACTAGCAATTTTAAATAATGCATTGGGATCTGCTGGAATTTTTTTTTCTCTATTTTTATAGCCGGAGGTATATAATTCTGTTTGGCTCCCTTTTTTGTTAATACAAACAATTATACCATCAAATCCATAATCTTCCGCTCTGTTTACTTGTTCTTGAACTGAATTCGGTAACGGAGCTATCCAAGCTTTTACTATAGGCCAAGGCACAAAGTATAATGATACGATTGCTCCAACAAACAATATTATTCTAAGTATCAAGGTCCTAGTTTTTTTTGCCATATTATTTCAGCTCTGGTTAAAAATTAGCCACAACGTGTTTGTATATGGCTCGTAGCGTTTAAATTAGCGATTATTTTCGGTTTAAGCACAAGCCAGATTTTTAAATTTTACTATTTATCTTTTTTGTTGGAAATCGTCAAATTTAAAAATTTGGCGACTTCGCAAATATACCATAACTTCGTTTGAGCAACTAACTAGCTATGAGTTATATACGGTGTTGCCAGTAGTTTTTATTTTTTTAGCACAATCAGATGCAATTACTAATCCAGCTGCCATCATAATAATGTCTTTTAAAACCAATCTTCCAGCTCCAGATAGAAATGGAAATCCATATTGAGGTGTTGGCATATCGCCTCCTAAATTCGGAACATATACTTCTGGAGTACTTATGAGAAAGGTTAAGGTAACAATGGACATTCCAAATGTAAACAGGCCACCCCAAAGACCTATTTTTGGAAACCAAATTCCCAAAAGTGTTAAAAGTCCTATAATGACAATAACAGTTCCTAATCCATAAGAGAAGGTATATGTATTGTTTGATTTATGCCATTCTATATTTTCCGCTACCATTTTACCTTCTGGGTTTTTGTGTAGCATATATTCTTTAACGGTTTTCCCCTTTTCATTGATGGCTGTTTTGTTAGTGTTTTCATAAAAGAAGCTCATTAAGGGGCTATTTGTTACGAAAGGAACTATTCCATCTGCTTCGTATTGATATGCTTTTAGACCACCAATCCAAACCATCACTATGAAAATGGAAAAACGAATAAAATTGATAAAGTTAGTTTGACTGTTTATTAGTAAATTAAGTAAGTTATTCATAATTATATTTATTTGAGAGCAAAACTAAATATTAAGAATAAGTTAAAGAATGGATTAAAGAGGATGAATAATGGATTATTTTGCCCCTATCGATATCCCTACTTTCTCACGGAAATGAGTGGGAGATAATCCAACTTCTTTTTTAAAATATCGACTAAAATAAAATTCGTCATCAAAATTTAACTCTATAGCGACTTCTTTTACGGTTTTAAAAGTTAAGTGTAATAATTTTTTAGCTTCTAAAATTACACGCTCTTGGATGAGTTGCGTTGGTGTTTTTCCAAATTGAGATTTTATTTTCTTGCTAAATGAAGAAAGGGACATTGATAATTTGTTGGCATAGAATGAAGAACTTCGCTCTTTATGAAAATGTAATTCTAACAAATCTTGAAATATAAATAATTCATTTTCATTAGCTTGCTGTATGAGTTTATTTCCAAGTTGTTCATCTTTTTCACTGCTACAAATAGCTAATATGAGCTGTAGATAAGATTTTATTACAGATTCTGAAAACCGTTTATTAGTCCCAACTTCTTTTTCCATTTTATCGATTAGTTGGGATATTTCTTGAAATTTAATTTTATTGAGTGAAATGTAAGGTTGTAAATAGATATTATTAAATAACAATCCATTACAAGCAACTTCTTTTTTATGATACTCAATACAATAAAAATCTCCGTGAAATTGTAGTAATTTAACTTTTGAAGAAGTAGAACCGAGCCATTTTAAATTTTGATAAGGAGAAAGGAATAAAATAGATTTCTCTTTCGTTTTATATTTTACAAAATTTACAGAAAAATCCGATTCATCATCCAATAAAATAATGGAATACAAGGGAACATTATAATTTTTAATAAAATATTTTGCTTCTATAGATTGTATTGAAAACAAATTTCGATTTTTTTAATTACTGGTAACGTTTCTCGTATATGAGCTGTGGCGTGTCTCGGCACAGACCTTTCCTGATAAAAACTGGCTTTGGAAAATCCGTAGGATTTTCCAAGTAGGCACAGACCAAGCCATAGCTTATATACGGCTTAAGTTTGATTTTCACTAAATAAGTTAATTTTAAGTATTAATCAGAAAGAACAAAAGAGCGGAGTAAGGTTACTATATACGGTGAAGCTTTAGACTTCGACAACATTGATAATCCCCGCTCTTTTACTACTTAAATCACGTTCAGTTCTGTGAGGCCTAGACCTCGTTTTCAAGTTGTTGTGACCCAAGTAGCTGGTTCTTTCATAAAATCAGTTCTTATGAATAAATATAAGGAAACTTTCGGAGTTGACATCAGTAAGAATGTCTTTGATGTATTCGGTAGTACCAGTGGCCACAACCAGTTTAATAATGATGAAAAAGGATTTAAATCTTTTTTGAAGATACTTTCTAATGATTCAATTGTAGCTATGGAAGCAACGGGTTACTATCATTATAGGCTCGCACAGTTTCTTTACAAAAACAATGTGGCGGTGTCTGTTGTAAATCCTTTATCTGTAAAACGTTTTATACAGATGAAGCTTACACTCGCGCTTATTGCGGTTACTAATAAACTTTTGAAACAGTGTTTTGCTATCGCAAAATCAGGCCTACCTTATGATGCCGATTTTGTTTCGGTACTTGCAGAAAAATAACCAAAATCTAAATAAAAAAACAGCTTATAGATCCATCTTTCAATCTGTAAGCCTAGAATAATAATGTCAAAAATTAATGAAGAAATATGTTGTTTTTTACCTCAGTTCTTTGTTGTGGTTTGTATTTTGTATTTTATTCGTAATGGTGTTTGATATGCCTTACTTCTCGTAACAGTATTTTTCCGTTTTTAATTTCTTGTACATCATATAGCCAAACAAAAGGGTTATCGTCCAATGACCTAAGATCATTTCCTTGGAAAATTTTTTCCAATACTTCAGACGAATTTTTTCTAAAAAAATGAATATCTAATACCTTCTTGTTTTTGAGAAAGTTTGAGTCTATTAATTTTTTAATCGGATATTCATATTTGATGATATTATTTGGCCTTTTTAGTACAAAATCGGGAATAATATGATGTGCAAACATATTCGTAATATTATGTTTTAATTTTCTACTATGAGATATTATTGAATACGCAAAAGAAAGACTATCTTTTGATTTTAGTTTTGGGTGAGAGAAAAAACCATCAGTTTGCCTCATCTCTTCATAATTACTGTTATACTCGATATATAAAGTATCTGTCTTTGTTTGACAAAAACCAATTGTTGTGCTGCATAATATTAAAATTATATAAATTTTTTCCATTATTGACAATTATGATTTACAGTGGAATTTACTAAAGCATCCACATTATAAAGTTGAAAATCACTTGCATTTTGGGGATTACTATTATAATCTAAGAATGCATCTGTACCCTGTAACCCTACCCAAGCGAGATTTTCATAAAAGGCATCCCAATTATAATGGGAATTGTTATTTATAAAAGTTTGGTCGCCCAACAAGGGATGTACATTTTCAAGTTCTTGAGCAATGATATCAAGATAGTGGTTTGCCATAAAAGGGTGTTGCCATTCTTTCACTTCCCTATATTCTTCATAAAGCACATTGAATGCTGCTGTATCTGGAGAATCAATATTTCCATATTTCAAATCAATCAAAGCAAAATATAAATTAGCGTGTATACTCTCGTGAATCAAAGTCCTTGCCAAATACAACATAGGCGTCGGATATGTTGTTCCACCGAATTGAGTATTGCTAATATAATCTAAATCAATTTCAATTTTTACAGAATGTATATCTCCGCCACTATGGGTTACACGAGTACAACCACCAGCATTATTATTATCATTGCAATTTAAGTTTTCAATAATACTAAAATCAAGTACACCCCAATCATCATTCTGCTCATCAAAAAAGTTTTCGCTCAATTGTTTTAGCCCACCTGCTTCTTTAACTTTTTCATAGACACATTTCATTTTTGGATTGTTTGCAAATGGTTCATTAAAAACGACAAGTTCCTCGAAATCTATCTCCACGCAACCATTAACATTGTCGCTATGCAAATAACTATACAAAACCTCCGCTTTTTGCGTATTATTATTACCCCAATAATTTATTGAAGCTGCGGTATTACTTGTAGTTGGGCATAAAAAATCCATAAATGCCATAGCATAATCTTCAATACAATCTTCACTGTTTCCACCCTCACCCGGAAGTGAGAAACCATCGCATATTTCCAATATCACAGTTTGAGTTGAGCCAGAACTGCCTCCTCCGCCAGTTCCACCATCACCATTACCACCTCCTGAGGTTCCACCACCACCAGTGTTTGGTGGGCAAGGTCCTGTGTTCAAATCAATGACCCATTCGCCCCCACAATTCCCTCCAAGATCGTCGGGACTGCTATGTCCATTAGGACAATACCAATAAGAGGATATGCTAAAAACACAACTAACGCTCCTGTTTTCCAAATGTGTTCCATTAATCAAATCATCAAGTGTTATTTCGGCATTATCAAACTTTTTGATACTACCCTCAAAATCTTTAGTTTTATCAAGTAGCCAGCTCAATTCGGGATTGTATTGCAGAATACTTGATTCAACTGTTCCTGTAACGAAATTTTGCTCAAAAACCAAATTATAGAAGATATTGGGTTTTTCATCAGGATTGTTGTTTATAATCTTTAGGGTATAATAGTTAATACTGTCTGTTTCAATCAAATGTATCGTACTTGTATCTATATATGCATCAACAAGTTTTGCTCCTCTGCCTTGTGTTATATCTTTATTTTTATCAAGATATTCTATATTAGCTCTAAAAGCTTCACTTGTACCTATGTCATTAAATAAAGTTTCAAAATCAATAAAGCCTTGCCTGTTTTCGTGAAAGTGTTCAACTACATTATCTTCAATAATGGTTTCATCTTTATTACAGGCTGTAAATATGAGAAGAACTCAAAGGAAGAAGATTTTTGATAATTTTTTTAATGACTTTTGCATTTTGATGTTTTTTAATGGTTGAAAAATGTTTAATTCTGGTCAATATAAACCACAACGTGCCGAGTATAAAAGCTGGCGGGGAATGAACGGCAAACACTTCTCCTATTAGCCCAAACTAACTTAAACAGCCGAAGCGGTCAAAAAGACACTGCAACCCCGCTTGATTTTATACTGCTTAAGTTTGATTTTCACTAAATAAGTTAATTTTAAGTATTAATCAGAAAGAACAAAAGAGCGGAGTAAGGTTACTATATACGGTGAAGCTTTAGACTTCGACAACATTGATAATCCCCGCTCTTTTACTACTTAAATCACGTTCAGTTCTGTGAGGCCTAGACCTCGTTTTCAAGTTGTTGTGACCCAAGTAGCTGGTTCTTTCATAAAATCAGTTCTTATGAATAAATATAAGGAAACTTTCGGAGTTGACATCAGTAAGAATGTCTTTGATGTATTCGGTAGTACCAGTGGCCACAACCAGTTTAATAATGATGAAAAAGGATTTAAATCTTTTTTGAAGATACTTTCTAATGATTCAATTGTAGCTATGGAAGCAACGGGTTACTATCATTATAGGCTCGCACAGTTTCTTTACAAAAACAATGTGGCGGTGTCTGTTGTAAATCCTTTATCTGTCAAACGTTTTATACAGATGAAGCTTGCCAAGGTAAAGACCGACAAGAGTGATGCAAAAGCCATTTGCGAGTATTCCCTCGCCAATGACGTTCCACTTTACAATGCCTTTACAGATGTACAGGCCGAGTGCTTGCAACTGTTTCGTTTGATGGACAGTTACCTTAAAAAACGTACCGCTACTAAAAATAAAATGCACGGTGAGGAAACCTTGGGCATCCCGTCAAAGTTCGTGTATCGTTCATTAAAGCGCGATAAAGAACACTTGGACAAAGAGCTTGCTGGAATAGAAGAACGCCTGCTTGAATTGGTGAGGCAAGAGCAGCAACACCAGCTAACGCTTTTGCAGACTGTTCCTGGCATTGGTGCCAAGACAGCTTTGTTTTTAATTGTGGTAACCGATGGCTTTTCTAAATTTGAAACGGGGGCGCAGCTTTGCAGTTATGTGGGCATCACGCCTACCACTAGGGAATCTGGAAGTAGTGTACGTGGTCGTAGCAGAATTAGTAAGGTTGGCAATAAGAAACTCCGCAATCTATTATTTCTATGCGCCTTCAATGCCTGTAAGTACAACAGGGCGTGCCAAGCGCTTTATCAGCGCATCGTAAATAAAGGGAAGAGTAAAAAGCTCGCGCTTATTGCGGTTACTAATAAACTTTTGAAACAGTGTTTTGCTATCGCAAAATCAGGCCTACCTTATGATGCCGATTTTGTTTCGGTACTTGCAGAAAAATAACCAAAATCTAAATAAAAAAACAGCTTATAGATCCATCTTTCAATCTGTAAGCCTAGAATAATAATGTCAAAAATTAATGAAGAAATATGTTGTTTTTTACCTCAGTTCTTTGTTGTGCGTCGTATTTTACGTCTTTATTTGTTCTATTAAATGATAAAATTGTTCTTTGTCAGTTTTTTCAATTGTCCATTTGAAATTTAATCCGAATTGTTCATCCCACAGTCTCAATCCAACTAATGCGATTCCCCAAACATCGTGATTATCTGATAATTCCATTTGTTCTAATGCATCAACTAATCTGTCTTCTGTATTTGGATGTATATTGTTTTCAGTTGTCGCTTTAAAGAAGAACATTGATAAAAGTCCAATCGTTATTCCGATTTGAATTGGAAGCTCATTAATCTTATTTGGAAAAACACCTTTTAGCATAAGGTCAATTGCATCAGAGTCCGCTTCTTTCTCAAAATCGATATAACCGGAAAGTTCAATTTCTTCTCCTGAATTAAGTACATCCAAATGTTTAATTCCGTGAGTGTATTCGTGACAAAGTATAAATTTTACAGCTTCTGTATAAAAACAATTTGGTTGCTCAATTAAATCTCTCTTTTGGGCAAGGTAAATTTCAGGATTTGGTTGTGATTCTTTATCCCATTTTGCATATGTAGAAATTAAAGACTTGGCATATTCAAAGAGTTCCTCCGCGTTATTTAAATCCTCTTCATTTTTTGGATATACTTCCTTACCAGCTTTTTGATTTATTTTTGGTTGTTCAATTTTTAGAACATAAATAACATATATTGAATGTGTTATACACCATAAGTATGACAAAAATGTTTCTTGCAGTACAATTCTTTTATTCTGAACTTTGATAAAAGGCCCTTTGACTTTATTTTCTCCGTAAACTACATCAATTGTTTTTGAAAGTCCATTTTTGTCAAATGCAAGGGATAGTTCATTTGGAAAGTTGGGATGCGTATTTTGGAACATCCATAAGTTCATATGATGTAATACTCTTATCGGTTGTTCGCCTTTGTGAATATTAGGATTATAATGATTAATCAAGCCTGTATTTTGAAGTATCCAATTCATTTTTTTATATGACGCACAACGGTTTTGCATATGGTTTGCGGCGGTTTTTTTGTGCGAATTTTTCCGCTTTACCAAATGCGTTTTAAAAATACTACTTTTTCGCAC